>Ga0099364_10002420_pt1 | contig 29739 bp, 32 predicted proteins | sample TergutTh196P3_FD_73070 | JGI IMG/M metagenome (GOLD analysis project Ga0099364, IMG submission 73070) | Microcerotermes parvus P3 segment gut microbial communities from Pointe-Noire, Republic of the Congo - Th196 P3 | ecosystem: Host-associated > Arthropoda: Insects > Digestive system > Gut ...
AAAAGAATAGGTCGCGGCCCCGGTTCCGGCTATGGCGGTACTTCCACCAGAGGACATAAAGGAGCGCAATCACGCTCCGGTTATTCCCGGAAAACCGGTTTTGAAGGAGGCCAGATGCCTATTCAAAGACGTCTGCCTAAATGGGGATTTAAAAATATAAACCGCGTAGAATATAAGGCAATCAATATTTCCACATTACAACAATTGGCAGACGCAAAAAGTTTGTCGAAGATTGGATTGAAGGAATTGAAAGAAGCCGGATTTATTTCCGCATCCCAATTAGTCAAAATACTTGCCAAAGGTGAACTGTCCGTCAAAATAGACGTTGAAGCGCATGCTTTTTCAAAAAAGGCGGAAGAGGCTATCACAACAGCAGGTGGAACGATCGTTAAACTCTAAGGTATGAGAGCAATAGAAACCATCAAAAACATTTGGAAGATTGAAGATTTGCGGAAACGTATTATCACCACGCTGCTGTTAATTCTAATCTATCGTTTAGGCACCTATGTAGTGCTGCCGGGAGTTGACCCGACAGCGCTTACAGCTTTACAGGAACAAACCCGGGGCGGGTTATTGGGCCTGTTGGATATGTTTTCCGGAGGCGCTCTTTCGAATGCTTCTATCTTTGCATTGGGAATCATGCCTTATATCTCTGCATCCATTGTTATGCAATTGATGGCTATCCTTGTTCCTGCTTTTCAGAAATTACAACGCGAAGGCGAAAGTGGCCGTAAGAAAATCAACCAATGGACACGTTACCTGACAGTTGTCATTCTATTCTTCCAAGGCTCGGCCTATTTGGTGAATTTGAATGTGCAGATGCGGGTTGCCGGTGCAGCATTGCCTGCCGATATGTGGTTTAATATTTCGTCGACGCTGATTATGGCAGGTGGCAGTATGTTTGTCTTATGGCTTGGAGAGCGTATTACAGACAAAGGAATCGGGAATGGTATTTCATTCATCATCATGATCGGGATCATGGCTCGTTTGCCTCACGCATTTTTTCAGGAGTTTATCTCGCGGATGAGTGAACGAACAGGCGGTTTAGTCATGTTTCTCTTTGAAATCTTAGCCTTGCTGCTTGTCATTGCAGGAGCCATTGCGCTTGTGCAGGGAACCCGCAGGGTGCCTGTTCAATATGCCAAACGGATTGTCGGAAACAAACAATATGGCGGAGCCAGACAATATATTCCGCTCAAAGTAAATGCAGCCAACGTGATGCCGATTATTTTTGCACAGGCCATCATGTTTATTCCCATTTCGATTGCCGGATTTGCCAATACAAATGTGGGTTCATTCTGGTCTGCGTTTATGGATAACACCGGCTTTTGGTATAATTTTATATTTGCATTGATGATCATTGCCTTTACGTATTTTTATACCGCCATCACAATCAATCCGACCCAAATGGCTGATGATTTAAAGCGAAATAATGGTTTCATTCCCGGCGTTAAACCGGGCAAAGCGACAAAAGACTATATGGATGAAATAATGAGCCGCATCACGCTTCCCGGAGCCTTCTTTCTGGCTTTGGTGGCAATTATGCCGGCTTTTGCACGTATGGCAGGAGTCAGTCAGGAATTTTCCCAATTTTTCGGGGGGACATCCTTGCTGATTTTGGTTGGCGTAGTGTTGGATACATTACAACAGATAGAAAGTCATTTGTTGATGCGCCATTATGACGGATTGTTGAAGTCAGGCAAGATTAAAGGACGTTCGGGATCGGTTGCAGCCTATTAAAATGATCTATCTGAAGACAGATGAAGAGATAGAGTTGATGCGGGCGGCCAATCAATTAGTGGCAAAGACGCTTGGAGAATTGGCCAAACACATTCGGCCGGGAGTTTCGACACTTCACTTGGATAAGATTGCTGATACATTTATCAGGGATCATAAGGCTCAACCGGCGTTTTTAGGATACAGAGGTTTTCCTAATTCGATTTGTACTTCGGTAAATGACCAGGTTGTACATGGCGTACCTTCTTCACAGGTCATTTTAAGAGAAGGTGATATTGTCTCCATTGACTGTGGTACAATTTTAAATGGATATGTGGGAGATTCGGCTTATACGTTTTGTATAGGAGAGGTTTCGGAGGAAACGAAAAAGTTGTTGCGAACAACAAAGGAAGCGCTTTATGAAGGCATCCGTCATGCCACCATAAACCGTCGGATAGGCGATATCAGCGATGCTGTTCAAACCTATTGCGAACGAAGAGGCTATTCGGTCGTACGCGAGTTGGTAGGACACGGCTGCGGACGAACAATGCATGAAGACCCTGAGGTGCCTAACTTTGGCCGGAGAGGGAGCGGCCCGCGCTTACGAAACGGCATGTGCATTTGTATTGAGCCGATGATCAACAGAGGAAGCAAAAATGTTGTTTTCGAAAAAGACGGTTGGACGGTACGGACAAAAGACAGAGCCTGTTCGGCTCATTTTGAACATTGTGTTGCCATACGACCGGAGGGACCTATGATTTTGTCGTCCTTTGATTATGTGGAAGAAATAACAGGAAAAATAATATAAATATGGCTAAACAGGCTGCTATAGAACAAGATGGAGTAATCATTGAAGCGCTTTCCAACGCAATGTTTCGCGTTGAATTGGAAAACGGACACGAGATTACGGCTCATATATCGGGAAAAATGCGTATGCATTACATTAAAATTCTTCCCGGAGATAAAGTACGGGTCGAAATGTCTCCCTATGATTTGTCCAAAGGCAGAATTGCGTTTAGATACAAGTAGTTTAATTACGAATTAAAAATTAAGAATTACGAATTAATAAAAATATAGAGCGATGAAAATAAGAGCGTCTTTAAAGAAACGAACACCCGAATGTAAAATTGTCAGACGAAAAGGGCGTTTGTATGTGATTAACAAAAAGAACCCTAAATTTAAGGTTCGTCAGGGGTAAAACAATTGACAATGGATAATTGATAATTGACAATGAATGAAAGTAATAAAATTTATCAAATAATATGGCGATAAGAATAGTTGGTGTGGATATTCCACAAAACAAAAGAGGAGAAATAGCGTTGACCTATATCTTTGGTATCGGTCGCAGCAATTCAAACTCTATTTTGGCAAAAGCAGGCGTTGACAAAAATATTAAAGTCAAAGACTGGACCGATGAGCAAGCCGCAAAAATTCGTGAGGTCATTGGTAATGAATACAAGGTTGAAGGAGACCTTCGTTCGGAGGTGCAGTTAAATATCAAGCGTTTGATGGATATTGGCTGCTATCGTGGTGTGCGTCATCGTATCGGTTTACCATTAAGGGGTCAAAGCACGAAAAATAATGCCCGTACCCGTAAGGGAAAGAAAAAAACTGTTGCAAACAAGAAAAAAGCTACGAAAGGATAATTGAATAATACGATAATATGGCAAAAAAAACAGTCGCAGCAAAAAAGAGAAAAGTTAAAGTGGATGCATACGGTCAGGCCCATATTCATTCATCTTTTAATAACATCATTGTGTCCCTTGCCAATAGTGATGGACAGGTGATCAGTTGGTCATCTGCAGGCAAAATGGGTTTCAGAAGTTCAAAAAAGAATACGCCTTATGCAGCCCAAATGGCAGCCCAGGACTGTGCAAAGGTAGCCTATGATTTAGGTTTGCGTAAAGTGAAAGTTTATATCAAAGGACCGGGCAACGGCCGTGAATCGGCCATCCGTACCATCCACAGTGCAGGAATTGAGGTAACTGAAATTATAGATGTAACACCATTACCACATAATGGTTGCCGCCCACCCAAAAGAAGAAGAGTGTGATTTTAATTAGGAATTACGAATCCCGTTAGGGATTAAATATTGGTAGAAAGATAAATAAGAATAAAAAATGGCAAGATATACAGGTCCAAAAACAAAAATTGCCCGTAAGTTTAGTGAAGCAATCTTCGGTCCGGACAAAGTGCTTTCCAGGAAGAATTATCCTCCCGGACAACACGGAAACAGCCGGAAACGTAAGACTTCGGAATACGGACTTCAACTACGGGAAAAGCAAAAAGCAAAATACACTTATGGTGTTTTGGAAAAACAGTTTAGATTAATGTTCGACAAAGCTTCCCGCTCAAAAGGGATCACCGGCGAGGTGTTACTCCAGTTGCTGGAAAGTCGTTTGGACAATATTGTTTTTCGTTTAGGATTATCCCCAACGCGCTCCGGCGCCCGTCAGTTAGTATTACACCGGCATGTAATTGTCGACGGAAAAGTAGTCAATATTCCTTCTTATACAGTCAAACCGGGACAAATAGTCGGGATGAGGGAAAGATCAAAATCATTGGAAGTGGTTGTAGATGCACTGTCTGGTTTTAATCACACCAAATATCCCTGGCTTGAATGGGATCAGGGTTCGTTGAGCGGCAAATTACTCCATTTACCGGAACGTTCGGATATTCCGGAAAATATAAAAGAGCAATTGATTGTAGAATTATACTCTAAATAATTATGGCGATATTAGCATTTCAGAAACCCGATAAAGTATTAATGTTGGAGGCGGACAATTTCTACGGGAAATTTGAATTTCGTCCGTTAGAGCCTGGCTATGGCATTACGATAGGCAATGCTTTACGCCGTATCCTCTTGTCGTCGTTGGAAGGATATGCTTTTTCGACGATAAAGATAGAAGGTGTAAACCATGAATTCGCGTCTATTCCGGGCGTGCTTGAGGATGTCCAGAATATTATTTTGAATTTGAAGCAAGTACGCTTTAAACGACTATCCGAAGAAGAAGAAAATGTAAAAGTTGACGTTGTCGTATCCGGAACCAAAGTGTTTAAAGCCGGAGATATAGGCAAACAATTGGCAGAATTTGAAATATTGAATCCCAACTTTGATATCTGTCATCTGGATTCGAAAGCATCATTTCGTATGGAGTTGACTATCAGTAAAGGCCGTGGCTATGTTCCTGCAGAAGAAAATATTGATCCTGCCAATGCAGATGTGAATGTGATAGCGATTGACTCAATTTATACGCCTATCCGAAATGTGAAGTATACGGTCGAAAATTTCCGTGTAGAACAGAAAACCGACTACGAAAAATTGATACTTGAGATCAAAACCGACGGTTCGATCCATCCGAAAGACGCATTAAAAGAAGCAGCCAAGATATTGATCTATCATTTTATGCTATTTTCCGATGAAAAGATTGCGATGGAAACGGCTGATATTGAAAGCAATGAGGAATTTGATGAAGATGTACTGCACATGCGTCAACTGCTGAAGAGCAAGTTGACAGAAATGAACCTTTCCGTTCGCGCATTGAATTGTTTGAAGGCAGCAGATGTAGAAACAGTGGGCGATTTGGTTGCATTTAACAAAAATGATTTGTTGAAGTTCCGCAACTTTGGAAAGAAATCTTTAACGGAATTAGAAGAATTACTGATCAATTTGAACCTTTCATTTGGGATGGATATAACGAAATATAAATTAGATAAAGAGTAAGTACAACGATGAGACATAATAAAAAAGTAAATCACTTGGGGCGTAAGAAAGCTCACCGTGAAGCCATGCTTTCAAATATGGCGTCTTCACTGATTAAACATAAGCGGATTTTTACAACTACTGCAAAAGCGAAAGCATTACGTACCTATATTGAGCCGTTGATTACCAAATCAAAGACTTCTACAAAAACCAGTGAAGAGGCTATGCATTCGCGCCGTGTCGTTTTTGCCGAATTGCAAAACAAACAGGCAGTCACTGAACTGTTCAACGTTGTGGCAGAAAAAGTAGGCGATCGCCCCGGCGGATATACACGGATCATTAAGACAGGCGCCAGGTTAGGTGATAATGCGTCGATGTGTTTTATTGAATTGGTTGACTTTAATGAGAATATGATGAAGGATGCTTCAAAGAAAGCAGCAACAAAAACAAGACGTTCGCGTAGAAAAACATTGGATACTGCAGCGCCTGTGAAAGAAGCATCTGCACCGAAAGTAACCGTGCCAAAGGGCAAAACACCGGCGGTTAAAGAATCCTCCGAATCCGTAGAGGTTTCTGCAGTCGAACCTGAAATTGCAGAAGTATCTGCCACTGAAGTAAAAACGGTAGAAGTATCTGTTGCCGAACCTGAAATTGCAGAAATATCTGCCACCGAACCTGAAACGGTAGAAGTATCTGCTACCGAAGAAGAAACGTCAAGTAAGGATACTGCCAGCGAAGAATAATTGATCATAGATCAACAAAACAGGGAACTGTCTGAAAAGGGTCGTGTTCTGTTAATTTTATTTTGGCGTAATTGAAACTATTCCATTATTGCGAGGAACGAAGCAATCCAGCGAAACCCAACAACACTGGACTGCTTCGTTCCTCGCAATGACGATACGACAAAGAAGGTCACTTCGATTGATAAATGCCGACATGGAGCAGGTTGATAAAGCGTATGATTTGATTAAAACCAAATACAAATTATTGAATATGTTGCCATTAATGGAAGTATTACGAATTCAGAAATTCAAAAAACACTGAATGTCAGCAAGGTAACAGCAACTCGCTTATTATGGAAAGCGGAAATGTGGTTGTCACAGCAAGGCGTAACCGGAAAAGGAACACATTATGTTTTCAGATGGAAAGCATAACTCTAATGGATTCACAAAGGGTTCACAATTGGCTCATGAAACACTTGGGTTTTTTAACGAAGATTAAGTATGTGATTAAATATGAAAATATTAGAAAAATATCAATTGGCTCACAAACGGTTCGTAATTGGTTCATCAAATTTCAAAAACTACTCATTCAAATAAACAAATATACTCATGCCCCGCCGCAAAAAGACAACAATCAATCTGAACGAATTGGAGTGTTATCACACTCTGATAGAAGAATTACGGAATAACCCCGATTTTTCCGATAAAGACCTTACTACCTTAAAATTGACTGTTTTGGACAGTTACGAAGCAACCATAAAAGAAGTGGATAAAGCCATCATACATTTTCAATACTATGTTGCGGCTAAAAAAAATTCTATCGAAATTAAAAGTTCCATCTAACGCGATTCTGTTGTTTTCTTTCGTTGGCATGGCTACAAAGGAAATCGCTGTGAACAACCAACAAGTAATCAACGTCGTATTTTCTTTTTTTTCTGCATACCGTTTCATTTGTAAGAAATTTATTTTACCTTTGATGCACAAAAAACAGATGAATACATTGTTGATACATTCAAAAAAACACTGTTTTCGGCTATTCATCTGATTTTTAAATGATTAATAATTTTATAACGAACTATTGATTTCTTACAGACTGGATTTATATATTTTTTTACACAAATAAATTGAATTTTGCTTATGACATACAAACGTGTACAATGCACATAGTGTAATACATAGTTAAAAAAAGCGTTAATGCTTTTATTCTTGTCTCTACGAATTCTCGACCAATTCAATAACTTTAACGTTCAAGAGTAAAGTTGATGACGCTCACGCTTCATGCGTGGGCTTTATTCATTAATTTGAAGGTTAAAGGTAGTCGAGAACCTCGTAAAGACAGATTAATAAAGAGTTTTGTCCACGTTTTTTTTTATAACAACTTCTTACTCTGGCTTCGTTCTCCATCTATCAGACTAATGCTCCTTATTTTGTTTACACAGGCAATCCATTGTATTTTTTCGTCAGCGAAAAGACATAAAAAAAACTGAAACCATCCCCACGCCAAAAATTTTTCAATTAAAAAAATCATTAATCGATGATTATTGCAAATAAATTTACAAAAACATATATGGAGATATGATATTTTTTTGTAGTTTTGCCCACAAAATAAAAAAAGATTTGCTTATGATATAATCCAACGTGCGGAATGCGCATATTTTAAGACATATTGGAAAAGCGTTTTTAGCTTGTATTCTTGTTTTTACGAATTCTCGACCAATTCGGATTGTTTTGACCTTCAGGAGTAAAGTGAATAATGTTCATGCTATGGGTGTGGGCTTTACTCGTTAATTTGAAAGAGAAGGAAGTTGAAACTTCGTAAAAATCAGATTAAAACAGAGTTTTGTCCGCGTTTTTTTTGTGCGTATTTGAAGAATTTGAAAGGACAAAAACCGGAGTTCAGCAACCGGTTAAACAAACGGAATTTTGAGGATTTTTTAAGCAATAAACAAAAAAATAAATAAACAACGATGAAAAATATCAATTTAGTTAAAGTATTTGTGTTAGTTATGGCTGTATGTGTAGTCATCAGCTCATGTAAATCAAAGCAACCGAAACCCGCCTATGATGGAACGCAAACAAGACCGACCACAGCGGCTCAAAGAACGGCAGCCTCGCGCGGCGTAAGACTTCAGATGGAAGAATGTGAAATGTTAGCAATGGATGAAACCGCAAACCTGCGCGAATCGGGCAATGCGATCAGCGACCGCGAATCGTTTGCCGCCAATCTTGCCCTGTTGGACGCGCGCGCCAGACTGGCTCAACAACTCGAAGTGTTAGTCAATGGGTTGATACGTAACTTCAACCAGCAGTATGAATCCAACCAGCAAATGTCGTCCGTAGCCAAAGCCGGGCAGATTCAGCAAGCCTATTTCGAGCAGTTTTTGACGAATACCCGATCGATTTGCAGAAACCTCTATGCCAGGGAAGACGGACGGTACAACGCATACGTGTGTATTGAAATGAATGCCGATCAGATGAAATCAATGTATCGGAAATTGAGGGATGACCAGCATATCGGAATCGATTTCCAGGAACACCTGTTCCTGCAAGAACTGGAAAAGGCAAAAGAAGAATACAGGCAGCAACTTTTGGATTAATCATAGCGAATAATCAAATATCCATAAGATAGAATGAAACGATTATTGTGCTTATTATGGATTGTGTTACCATCGGTTGTATGGTCGCAATCAGTTCCGCCTTCCTGGGCGATCGATGCCTACCGCGAGCGCAACTATCCTGTGCGCGAATGGTACACCGGATTTGTGCGCGATCGCCTCAGGGCAGGCGCTGATGTAAACGGCGCCTTGAGGTCATTGGAACGCGAAGCGCTGAATCAGTTAGCCGAAAGCATCATCGTTACGGTTGAGGGAGTGACACGCGTCGAAAACACCAGTCGGCAACGGCAGGTCGGTGCGTACAATGCTGAAACAATTACGACCGACTACCGTCAGGTGGTGCGAACGGCTACGACAGCGACGACCGTCAATACGGAGGTAAAATCATATTATGACCCCTCGGAAGGTACGCTCCTCGCATTTGCAGCCGTGCAACGTTCCGAACTGGCTGCTTACTATCGCAGGCAGATCATGTTCGATCTGACGAAGGTGGAAGCAGCCATCAACCTGTCGGGCGAGCTGGCGGCGGCAGGCAGGAAGATCAACGCACGCAGTACGGTAGCAGAAGCAAAACAACTGCTGGCCGATGTCGGTTCGTACTGGAGCATGCTCGTTGTTGTGGATCCTGACGCCAACGACTTCGACCTGCAGACTGATCGCACAAACAGCCTCATTCACACCGTTGAACGACTGTTGATCGAACTGGCTAACAGCACCGTTGTCTTTATCGACTGCCAGTATGAGTACAAAGGCTACCGCGACGACGCTTTCGGCAGCGACCCGGGTATCTTTTGCGATATTGTCATGGAAGCCCTCAACGAAAACGACTGCAGGGTGACGGAAAACATCCGCGAAGCAGACTACGAACTCATCCTCGTCACCTCGACCACCCAGCGAAGCGACGGCAGGGGGCAATATGGCATCATTTCGTATTATGCCAACGTGAAAGGAACCCTCTACGACCTGAAAGACAACAAACGAATAGCGGATTTTTCCGTGGTCAACGACCCTGACGCATACGCCGCCGGTCGATCCGCTGAAGACGCCGCTACCAAAGCTTTTAAACTGCCAAGTTTGAAAGAAAAAGTGATCGATCTGATTATCTCGAAATTAAAATATTAATGAATAGATTATTATTTACTATGAATTACAAAATTATTTTTATCTCCCTTTTGATGACATTCGCCTTTTTGATGCAGGCGCAAAACGACAAATTACGTATCGCAGTCTTTGATCCCACCTCTTCGGGTACCGGTATTGACGAGGGAACAAGGATGGCAGTACGCGAAATCATCAGCTCCGCCTTTGTCAATACGGGAAAATACAACATTGTCGAACGCTCGCTGCTCGAAAGGGTGATGAGTGAGCAGGCTTTCTCCATATCCGGCGCAGTTGACGACAGCCAGGCCAGCGAGATCGGACGGTTAGCCGGCGCTAACAAAATCGTGTTGTCGGTGATCACGCTGGCAGGCGGACGAAATATGTTGAGTATCAAACTTGTCGATGTCAATACCGCAAGCGTGGAAAGGCAAAGGACGCAAGTGATCGCAGCGGAAGAGTTATTAAGCGTTGTCGAACCCTTGACGCTCGAACTGATGGGGGAAGAATCCGGCGGCGTCAGGCAAATACGCATAGCCGAGACACCCGTTACTCAGCAACCCGTGCAGCAGCAGGTGGTCACGCAAACACCTCAGCAGAGACCGCAACAGACAACTGTCGCACAGACTGCTGGAAGGCTGACATCGGGCAAAGGGGGAAATGTATTGCAAAACGGCGGCGTTTTAATAAGGAGCGAAATTGAAGAAATACTTTCGATCGACCCTGTGGCGCTGCGAATGTACCAGTCAGGGCGATCAAAACGCAGCACAGGTAAAATTTTATCAGTGGCGGGTATGGCAGCTATGGGCGTTGGAAACATTATGATGGCGGTCGGCATTGATGAAGATGAAGAATATTTAGCGCTAGCAGGACTCGTCGTGACAGGTGTAGGACTACCGGTTGGAATTGTTGGTTTTGTTCTGAAAGGCTCCGGCAGCAGAAGCATCCGGAACGCAGTCGATACCTACAACCGGCGGAATGTCGCTTCCCATGTGGAAGTGAATTTCGTCCTTACACAGAACGGAATAGGGTTAGTAATGAGATTTTAACATCTATTGAATAAAATGAAACATATAATTGCGTTCATATGTCTGTTTCTATTGTCCTGTTTCGCGATGCAAGCGCAAACCGACAAATACCGGATCGCCATCTTCGATCCCGCCGCTTCGGGTGTCGGGATGGACGAAGGAACGGGAACGACCGTACGGGAAATCATTACCTCTGCATTCGCCAATACGGGCAAATATACTTTCGTAGAGCGTTCGTGGATTAACAGGGTGATGGATGAGCAGTCATTCTCCATTTCAGAGATGGAGGACGACAGCCGGATCAGCGAAATCGGACGTTTGATAGGCGCCGATAAAGTAGCCGTATCCATGATCAGGCTGACAGGAGGACGTTATATGGTGAATTTAAAACTGATCGACGTCCATTTCGCAAGCGTCGAACGGCAAAAAACACAGGTAGTCGCATCAAGCGGACTGTTTGATGCCGTCGAATACCTTGCGATGGGCCTGACGGGCGAAGCCGGCGTTTATGCCGATACGCCCGAGCAGCCGACCGGCCTGTACTACAATCATGTAACGGTCACAGTCCCCGACGGCGACATGGAGATAGAGATGGCTTTTGTAGAAGGTTCGGGACGCATTCAAAGTTTTTATATCGGCAGATTTGAGATCACGCAGGCGCAGTGGGAAGCCCTTATGGAAGAAAACCCTTCCCAGTCGAAGGGTGACACCAAACCGGTAGAAAATGTGACCTGGGACGAAACACAGGCTTTTATCGCGAGACTGAATGCGCTCACAGGACGCCAGTTCCGCCTGCCCGACGAAAACGAGTGGCTCTATGCCGCACGGGGAGGGAAGAACGGCGATAATTACCGGTTTGCCGGCAGTAACAGCCTCGTTGAGGTGGCATGGTACAAGGAAGCGTGGGGCAAGCGTGAGGCAGGCGCGCAGGAAGTGGGAATCAAAAAGCCCAATTCGCTCGGTATCCATGACATGACAGGCAATGTATGGGAATGGTGCCAAAATGCACACAGAAAAGGGCATATCATCCGCGGGGGAGGCTGGAACAGCGACGCCGTCATTTGCCAGTTGCGGCAAAGCCGCAGTAGTTCAACAGGCAAAGACGGCACCATAGGGTTCAGGATCGCTTTATCAGAATAACGGTTCTGGACTATGATTAACAATTCAACAATGTATCACGATGAATAATAAACTGATAATCACGCTCCTGTTTACCCTGGTATGGTTTTCCTTACAGGCGCAGAACGACAGGTTACGGATCGCCATCTTCGACCCTACGTCGTCGGGAACAGGTATTGACGAAGGGACAAAGCTGGCGGTCAGGGAAATCATCAGCTCCGCCTTTGTGAACACAGGCAAATATACGATCGTCGAACGCTCGCTGCTCGAAAAGGTGATGAGCGAACAGATGTTCTCCAATTCCGGCGCAGTAGACGACAGCCAGGCCAGCGAAATCGGACGGTTGGCCGGCGCAAACAAAATCGTGCTTTCGGTCATCACACTCGCAGGAGGACGGAATATGTTAAGCATCAAACTGGTCGACGTCAATACCGCCAGCGTCGAACGACAGAAAACGCAGGTGATCACGTCGCACGAACTGCTCGACGTCGTCGAACCGCTCACCCTCGACCTGATGGGAGAAACAGCCGTTTACCCCACCGCGACAAGGCAGCCCGCCAGTCAGAATGTGAACGCCGCTCCGGCTGCAACACAAATCCAGAGCACGGAGATTGAGATGGTTTACGTAGAAGGTACGGGCAGGATCAGGAGTTTTTATATCGGGAAATATGAAATCACGCAGGCGCAGTGGACCGCCATCATGGGGAATAATCCTTCGATCGCAAAGGGAGACAGGTATCCGGTAGAAAATGTAAGCTGGAGTGATGCACAGGCTTTTATTACGAAACTGAGCCAGATGACGGGACGAAGATACCGGTTGCCTACCGAAAGCGAATGGGCGTATGCCGCCGCCGGAGGCGTGAACCGGAATACTTACCGTTATGCAGGCAGCAACAATATTGATGAGGTGGCATGGTATGCCGCCAACAGCGCCTCACACAGAACCCCTTTTGACGTAGGCGCCAAACGGCCCAATGCGCTCGGTATCCATGATATGACAGGCAATGTTTGGGAATGGTGCCAGGATACTTACAAAAAAAGAAGACATATCATTCGCGGAGGATGCTGGAACAACAATGCCAGCAGTTGTCTCCTGTCGAAAAACCGGAGCAGTTTTGGCACGCGCAATGGCAATGTAGGTTTCCGGATCGCTTTATCTGAATAAATAAATGAGAATGATGAAAAATAAACTGATTTTCCTTTGCCTGATGGCAATTACATGGGTCTCGCTGCTGTCTCAAAACGACAAATTACGGATCGCCATCTTCGACCCTACCTCTTCGGGCGCCGGTATCGATGAAGGAATCGCAGTAGCAGTGAGGGAAATAATCAGTTCAACATTCGTCAATACAGGAAAATATATGATCGTCGAACGCTCGCTGCTTGAAAAGGTGATGAACGAACAGATGTTCTCCAATTCCGGCGCAGTAGACGACAGCCAGGCCAGCGAAATCGGACGGTTGGCAGGCGCAAGCAAAATCGTGCTTTCGGTGATTACGATGGCGGGACAACGCTATATGCTGAGTATCAAAATGGTTGACGTCAATACCGCCAGCGTGGAACGGCAGAAAACACAGATAGTCGCTCCCAACCAGATATTTGACGTTGTCGAACCGCTCACCTACGAACTGCTCGGCGAAACAGCAGCGCCTCCCGTTGACATCAGTCAACAGGTGAGTCAAAACATGACTGCCGTCCAGCAACAGCCTGTCACTCGCGACCCTGGCAACATCGGCAATCAACCCGTCACTTCGGTCGTAGAAACAACGACCCAAGTTACGGAAGGAGCAAAGGAACTGACTTTTATCATCAAAGGCATAGAACAGAACAGCAATGCGCCGGTGATTGCAAGGAGGCGAATGTTAGACGTAGTTGGTTCGATCATCGAACAGAACAGCAATGCATCGGTGATGCTTTACCTAAACAATCAATTGATCGGCGAAACAAATATCAACGAAAATTTTCAACTCAAATACGCTGATTCAAGACCGGGCGTTCACGAATTGCGAATAGTCTGGACAAATATCAAATGGAGCGGCACGATCAATACAAGTCAGCAAACAGTTTTTATATTCGAATACAAAAGAAAAAGGACGGGGTTCGGATATGAAAACTCCTTTGAATTAGTGAAATAAGCGACCGAAAAATCAAATGTAATAATATAATAATGTATAATGAAGTTGAAACTTTTTTTCCTTTGGCTGCTGGCCTTCGCAGTGTTCGGGTTGCATGCGCAAAACAGTAAATTGCGGATTGCCATATTCGATCCCACCTCTTCCGGCTCCAATATCGACGAAGGGACAAGGATTGCAGTCAGGGAAATGATCAGTTCTGTATTCGTAAATACAGGCGATTATATGATCGTTGAACGTTCGCTGCTCGAAAAGGTGATGAGCGAACAGATGTTCACCAATTCAGGTGCTGTGGACGATAGTCAGGCAAGCGAAATCGGACGGTTAGCCGGCGCCAACAAAGTCGTTCTCTCGGTAATCATCCTGACAGGACAACGATATATGCTGAGTATTAAATTGGTAGATGTCAATACTGCCGACGTGGAAAAACAAAAAACTCAGGTAATTGCTGCAAGCGAGTTATTTGAAAACGTCGAACCACTCACCATCGAACTGATAGGAATAAATGCGGCGGAGCCTGTCGACAACAGTCAGCCTGCCGGACAGTGTGCGGACAACACCCAACAGCCGCCTGCCATCCAACCTGTAAACAATGCCCAACCTGTAAACAACGCCCAACAACAGCCCGACAATCAGGATATTTTCCGCATCGACCACGCTGCCGAACCTGAAATGGTATTTGTACAGGGAGGTACATTTGTGATGGGCTGTATCGGCAGTCAAGACAGCGATTGTGCGAATGATGAACTCCCTGCACATGAAGTAACAGTAAACAGTTATTTTATAGGAAAATATGTGGTAACCCAAAAGCAGTGGGAACTCATTATGGGAACCACATTTAACCAGCAGCTTCAAAAAAGCAATCCGGACTGGCCTGTGCGGATTCGCGACAAAGGCGACAATTATCCCATGTATTACGTGAAATGGGAGGATGCGCAGGAATTTGTGTGCCGGCTAAACCTTGTCACCGGTAAAAACTATCGATTGCCCACAGAGGCCGAATGGGAATATGCGGCGCGTGGGGGCGCCCAAAGTCAGCAGTACAGGTACAGTGGCAGTAATAATGTGAACGATGTCGCATGGTATCGTACGAATAGTGGCAGAAAAGTACACCCAGTTGGCGCCAAATCACCCAATGAATTGGGTATTTACGATATGACCGGCAATGTATGGGAATGGTGCAGCGACTGGTATGGCTCCTATTCCATTTCCTCAGAGGACAATCCGCAGGGGGCATCGTCAGGCGCCAACCGTGTAAGTCGTGGCGGTAGCATGACCGATACTGACAGGCGCTGCCAGGTGACCTCACGAGGCAACCTCAATCCCGACCGCGGCAGCTACATCATCGGTTTCCGCCTGGCGCATCCTCAATAACTGACTGACAAATGAAAAAATAATTTAATAATATAAAAAAAATGAAAAAAATAACGATTTTAATGATTACCTTATGCGTAATCAGTGTGAACAGTGTAAGCGCTCAGGTAGTGTTTGGTGTAAGAGCAGGGGTATCGAGTCCAATATCACAAATTACTGATAGAAATGAATGGGCTGTTACTTCTGATTGGAAAGGAGTCTTTGGTTTGGAAATTGGTCCTGTTTTGTACTATTCGCTAAAGCATAATTTTTACCTCAATTCAGGACTTATGTATAGCATGAAGACTTTCAAATATACTGCTGTTTTTGAATTTTCAGGCGTATTAGATGAACAGCAAAGCAATACAAATATGTCTTATCTTGAGATACCGTTATATATTGGATACAGGATTCCTGTTGGTAAACTTAATACTTATATACAGGCCGGTCCTTATGTGGGATATAATTTATACGCAAAAGTAACATGGACATCAGATTACGATTCCGGAACAGATGATTTCAAAGACCGATTAAAACCTTTCAATGCCGGTTTGGGTATAATGTATGGACTCGATCTCCAACGGTTTAAAATAGAAATGGGATACCAATACGGTTTGACTGATAATAATACCGAATCTGATACTTTTTATGATGTAAGGATTACATCTAAATTCAGTTCCCTCTTTCTGGGCGTAAGCTATGTGTTTTAAATTGCTATGACCTGATGTTCATTGATTTAGATTCATTACAAGAGCTAATCAGATCAATATATACAAACAACATTAATAATAAAGAAAATGAAAAAGGCAGTATTTTTTGCGGCGATGATTGCCGCCTTGCTGGCAACCGACTTATGTGTTGCACAAAATACCTCACGTGGCGTAAGACGCGAACAGGAACAGTGTGAGGCGTTGGCATTACAGCCTTCGGTCAGCCCCCGCGCTTCCGGAAGCGGCGTTTCACGCAGCGAAACAGTCGCCCTTAACATCGCCAAACTGGAAGCCCGTAACGAACTGGCTTCCCAAATCGCTGTGGAGATTTCAAGCTTCATGCAACACCGCGTCGAACAAATCATGATGACGGCCGGCGCCAATACCGACGTCAATGTCAGGAACAACAACTACCGCGGAAGCGTCACCGGATCCGGCAATACGTCCCGCACCGTTTCGGCTGTATGGCAAAAAGATATCATGGTCATAGAACAGTACGTTTCACAGCAACTTACCAATGTAGTCCCGATATGCCGGAACAGCTACAACCAGCCCGATGGTTCGGTGATGGTATACGTCTGCCTTGAAATGAATCCCGAAGCGCAAAGCAAAATGTATATCGACCTGAAAGAGGCTGGAATCCTTGTTATAGATGTGAACAGCGACGGGCTGAACAGTATCGACATCTCAGAACAGGAGTTTCTGATGGAACTGGCTAAGGCGAGGGAGGAATATAACAAATTGAAAATAACTACTTTGTAGAATAATGATATTATTAATAAATAACGGATTATGAAGAAATTTTGGATACTGATGGTTTGTATGATGGCGCTTTCGCATGGGATAAATGCGCAACGCGCTTCGCAGCAGCAACAGAGCGAAAAGCCCCGTATTGTGGTCTTTGTAGTGGGTATGCGCGACCAGTCGATGAACGACTACCTGACCAACATGATAAGCAACAACCTTGCACGGACGTATACCATTGTTCCGCGTACCGACATCGTAAAGCGGAAAATGCAGGAACTGAAAGCGTATGAAGATGCGGGACATATTGACGACCGCGAATTGATCGAATGGGGACGCCAATATAACGTATCAACGCTTTGCATCGTGACGTGCGCACAAGCGTATGAATATATGTTTTCGGCACAACTCACAGACGTAAAGACCAACTCCCTGATCGGCAACGCCGAATACGAAATCCCGTCGCTAACCAGCGACAACATCCGCAAAGCCGCCGCAGCGATTGCCGGACAATTGCAAAGGAGAAGACCGTAAAGTTTAATCTACCACTGCTACCCCTCGTTTCTACCGCCTGTTGCACAACTGTATTTTTTAGACCGTATGTAAAAACATTATAATAACTATGTTTATTTAATAACAAAAGAGACTCACGATTTCTCGTAACTCTCTCTGTTTCAGCCTGCTCTCCCTCTTGGACTTGAACCAAGGACCCTCTGATTAACAGTCAGAATACGCTCGTTTTTTAGTGTTTTCTATCATTTTCTTTTTGTTGTTAAATATTTCAATATCAGCAATAAAATATTTTTTTATCTTTCATGTTTTTGTATTTATTTGGATATAATTGCTATCTTTGTGTGCAAATTGTGTGCGAATTTTTATTGCACACTGAAAACAATAAGACTATGTTTAGTTATTCGAATAATGGTGCGACAGTGGCTTCTATCATGGATGAGAGGAGAGCAACTATTGACAATTTGTATCCGGTTAAGATACGGGTTACATACAGGCGTGTGCGTAAATATTATGCTACCGGCAAGATGTTATCCGTCGAAGAATGGGAAAAACTTCCCGAAACAAAAAGTAAATCTTTGATTTCAATACGAATGGATATTCAAAACTCATTTGAGAAAATAAAAAATGTTGTTCAGGAATTGGAGTACGAAAATGGATTCTCTTTTGACGCGCTCAACGCCCGATTAAGCAAAGCCGTAATCGAAACTGTGAACACCGCTTTTAATGCAAAAATACAGGCATTGCTTGAAAATAGCCAAATAGGTACTCATTTGTTTTATAAGGATGCGCTGAAAAGTATTGAGCAGTTTGCAGGCACTCGTATTCTCTTTGAAAATGTTACGATGGATTGGTTGCGAAAATACGAAAAACATTTACTGAATATGGGTAGAAGTTATACAACCGTTGGTATGTATTGCAGGGCTTTACGCTGTATTATGAATGAAGGTCGAAAAGCCGGTATGCTGAAAGACAACCAATATCCGTTTGGTAACGGGAAGTACGAAATCCCAACAGGACAAAGCCGTAAGTTAGCGCTGACTTTACAACAAATCAAATCAATCGTAGCCTATGCGGATGGAAGCGAAGCAACAGAAAAATACCGTGACCTGTGGTTTTTTTCTTATTTATGTAACGGAATCAATTTTGCAGATTTGTTGTCCTTGAAATATGCCAATATCCAAAATGGTGAAATTTGTTTTCTACGGGCAAAAACAGTCCGTACTTCCAAAGTTAAAAAAGAAGTGTGTGCCGTAATCACCCCTGAAATGCAGGCTATTATTGATAAATGGGGTACAAAACCTCAAAATATGAACAGTTATATTTTTCCCTATCTAAAAGGGGACGAAACCCCTATGGAGAAAAAACTAACTATCCAATACTTAACAAAACACTGTAACAAACGAATAAAAAAAATCGGCAAAGCCGTTGGTATTGAAGGAATCAGCACCTATACAGCACGTCATTCATTTGCAACCGTATTGAAACGTTTAGGTGCAAATATCGCTTATATTTCAGAAAGTTTGGGACACAATGATTTGAAAACAACAGAAAATTACTTGGCGTCTTTTGAAAGAGAAGAACGCGAAAAAAATGCTCGGCTTCTGACTAATTTTGGAGATTGAATAGCGGGAAATCACACAATCTTGTTACGATAAAAGAAATATTTTAGATTAAGATATTGTGATGTCCCAAATTTATCGTATATTTGGGACAAAATTAGAAGGTTAAAATATATGCAAAGCACTGTAAGTAAGATTGAAAATGAAATAAAACGTCGCAGAAGAGGGAATATTTATTTTGCAGATGATTTTACTTCGTTCGGAACTTCAGAGGCGATAAAAAAAGCCCTGCTGCGTTTCGAAAGAGTCGGCATGCTTATTCGTTTGGCACATGGAATCTATCTTTATCCATCAATAGATAAAAAATTAGGATTAGGGGTTTTGTATCCAAGTGTTGAAACTATTGCCAAAGAAATTGCCCGGCGCGACAAAGCAAGAATTGTTCCTACCGGGTTGTATGCTTTGAATGTGTTGGGTTTGTCCACACAAGTTCCAACAAACATTATGTTTCATACCGACGGTGCGCCACGCAAAATCAAGATATATAACCAATTAATTACATTTAAGCATGTTGTTCCAAAAAATTTGGCATATAAAAGCGAGGTATTCATGTTGATAGTTTCGGCGATGAAAGAAATCGGAGAGCATTCAGTTACTGACAACGATTTGAAAATAATACAAAAAACCTTATTGCGTGAAACAAAAGAGAATATTTTAAATGATATTACCCTTGCCCCCGTATGGATTCGCAAGAAAATACGACAAATAATATGAACGAATTTTTAAAACTTTCTGTTAAGGATAGAATAAACATACTGACACAGGCAAGTATTCGAAAAAAACTTTCCCTGTTGGCTATTGAAAAAGATTGGTGGGTTACGATGGCGCTTCGGGCTTTGTTTGCATGCGAATGTTCTGACCACATTGTTTTTAAGGGAGGAACATCATTAAGCAAGGCATGGAATCTTATCGAAAGATTTTCGGAAGATATTGATATAGCCATTGATAGAAAATTCTTTGGATTTGAAGGAGAATTGAAAAAGAAACAAATCAATAATTTACGGCGCACATCATGTTCTTATATCAAAGACAAGTTGTATAAAGAGTTACATCAAAAACTGCAAGAAAATGGGATGAAGGGTTATTCTTTGTTTGTTCCTGAAACAGAAGACTCAACCAAAGACCCGCAAACTATCGAAATACATTTTCAATCCCTTTTTATACCTGATTATATTCGGGATAAAGTTTTGATTGAAATCGGGGCGCGTTCACTGGTTGAGCCAAGTCAAAATATCCGGTTACGTTCCATTATTGCAGATTATTTTCCCGAATCTGATTATGCAGATGATTATTTTACAGTTCCAACCGTCATTCCTCAACGGACTTTTCTGGAAAAAGCGTTCCTTTTGCATGAAGAATTTCAGAAACCACCTGAAAAAATTCGTGTAGAGAGAATAACCCGCCATATCTATGATTTGGAAAAATTGATGGATACGAAATTTGCCAAAGACGCATTGAATAATAGTGATTTATATAATACTATTGTGGAGCATCGCAGCACATTGACGGTAATGAAAGAAGTTGACTACACCACGCATGTACCGGAGAAAATCAACTTTGTACCACCTGCATTTTTGTTGGATTCATGGCGAAAGGATTATGAAATAATGCAGTCGGGCATGATTTACGGAAAATCCTTGCCGTTTGATAAACTAATTGAACGCATCAAGGAATTGAACGAGCGATTTAGAAAAATAAAGTGAAGATGAACATTTTGATCATCGAAAAATACAACTTAATACCAAGACCTTAAACAAATATCAAAACATCGTGCCCCGCCGCAAAAAGACAACCGTCAATCTGAACGAATTGGAGTGTTATGCCGCTCTGATAGAAGAATTACGGAACAACCCCGATTTTTCCGATAAAGACCTTACTACCTTAAAATTGACTGTTTTGGACAGTTACGAAGCAACCATAAAAGAGGTGGATAAAGCCATCATACATTTTCAATACTATGTTGCGGCTAAAAAGAATTCCATAGAGATTTTTCAGGGCGAACAACTGATAAACCGCATTAAATTAGCCAAAATGCTTGGAATCACCCGTCAAACTTTGACCTCCTGGATAAACAAAGGTTTCATTACTCCTCAAAAATTCAAATACTATCCCGACACGGAAACATTCAACACAGACACTGTATTACAGGAACTTAACAATTACAAGAAAAAACACATAAAAAATATCATAAAAATTAATTACTTAACATCGTTAGGACAAAAAGAGACAATCCCCGAATTTTGATAGACAACCCTCAATTTAGTCTCTTTTTCAGGTATCTTGTGTCTTCTTTTGTCAGCATTTGTCCTGCCTGTGTTAAGATATTATTCATTTGATTAACAATATCAGCCATTCATATCTTTGTGTCGTTTGAATTAAATCCGGCTATGACTATAGCCTATTGTTTCATTTAAAGTATAAAGAATTATGACTCCTATTATTGTTGCCGAAGAACATAAACTTCGGGCTATTGTACACGAAGAAGTGTCGAAACTGTTTCATGCCCGCCACGAGCCTAAAACGGAAATAGACACGATGACATTATCCGCTGCCCTCACATTGTTAGCCGAATACGGTTATATCCTGTCGAAAGCGAAGTTGTATAAACTGACCGCATCGGGAAACATCCCTTGTCGAAAGTTCGGTCAAAAATTAGTCTTTTCCCGAAAAGAACTGTTGGCATGGGCTGAAAGTCAAACCAGACCGAAAAGCAACCATTCGGAAGTAATACTAACCCTTGCCCGAAGCGCAAGACGTAAAAAGTAATTTCAATGAAAGAAAAATATTCATTTCCCAACAAAACAACAAAAAATCCAAAAACATGACACTCCATGATATAAAGCAAATCAGCATCCGTGAATATCTTCATACTATAGGTATCTATCCGGTAAACAATCGGGATTATTACGGCATGTACCATTGTCCGTACCGTTACGACCAACATGCAAGTTTCAAGGTGGATTACCGGCAAAATATATGGCACGACTTTGGAACGGGCGACGGCGGATCAATCATTGACCTTGTGATGAAAATAAATAGATGTTTATTGAATGAAGCACTTACTGAACTAAATCAATACATCAGTACAACAGGACGTCAGATGCAAGATGTTTTCGACAGGGAAACCGTTAAAATCCCGACAATCACAATTCAAAACATCATTCCCATAACCCACCCGAAACTGACCGCCTGGGTCCGGTAACGAAGTATTAACCTGGAATTAGCCAACCGCTATTGTCGCGAAGTACGGTACAACAACAGGGATAAAACATATTTCGCCATCGGGTTCAGGAACGACAGAGGAGGGTATGAACTAAACAGCCCGCCCGACTTCAAAGGCTGCATTCCCCCTAAAGAAATTACCACTTTCCGCAACGGCAAACAAACCTGTCTGGTGTTCGAGGGATTTTGGGTTTTTTTTCGTATCTCGTAATTCAAAAAATTGAAAAAACGAATCACGATGTCGCCGTACTCAATTCGACCGCCAACGTTCAAAAGGCAATGAATTTTCTGAAATCACATAAGGAAGTTTATACTTATTTGGACAATGACGATAGTGGACGAAAGGCAACCAAACTGATAAAGTCAGCATGTAAAAATGTCAATAATCGGTCGCAGCGATTCGCCGGATTTAAAGACCTGAACGACTTTTTGAGAAACAAACCAATACCAAGACCCGAAGTAAAAAAAACCAAGACCGGATTAAGACGATGAATGATAAGAATAGTAGCCGTAATATGTATTTCAGCGTAGCAAGTTTATGTTTCGAGTGCATCGAAACTGTTATTTATCCCGCCGGTCTCCATTCAAACCTTTACAATGATGACGAAAGATAAGCGAGGCGGACGACCAAAATTAAGTCCAGCCGAAAAACTGAAATACCGGATAGCCGTCAATCTTTGCACAAAAGATTTCTACGCCCTGAAAGCAAAAGCCGCCCAAGCAGGAATGACCTGTACCGAAGTGGCGCGATTGGCAATCATCGGATGTCATATTCGCCAACGCCTCACTACCGAACAAATGGACTGCATCCGTAAACTTTCCGGCATGGGAAACAACCTGAATCAAATTGCACGCAAAGCAAACGCCGAAGGCTATAAAAATACCCGTAGCGAATACCTCTATCTGGCAGACAAAATTGATAACGTAATAAACCGAATGGAAAATGATAGCCAAAATAGTGAAAGGAAAAAGTTTCAAAGGCGTAGTGAATTATATCCTTGATAAAGCCAAACAGACAGAATTATTGGCAGCCGAAGGAGTAAGATATAAAAGCCGTGAGTCAATTATACGCAGTTTCGTCGCCCAAACAGGATTAAATCCGAAAGTTTCCAAAACGGTCGGTCATATTTCATTAGACTTTTCAGCGCAGGATAAAGATAAATTAACCAATGCAAAAATGATACAGATAGCCAAAGAATATTTATCATCAATGGATATCGTAGATACGCAATACATTATCGGACGGCATCACGACAAGGAACATCCCCACCTCCATATTGTTTTTAACCGAATAGACAATAACGGCAAAACGATCTCAGACAAAAACGATCGCTACCGCAGCGAGAAGATTTGCAAGGAATTGACCGAAAAACACGGATTATACTTTGCACAGGGAAAGGAAAACGTAAAAACCCATCGCCTCAAAGAGCCTGACAAAACCAAATACGAGATTTACGACGCCTTGAAAACAGCCATACCAAAATGCCGAAACTGGAAAGATTTACACGACGCCCTCAAAAGGCAAGGCATCGGGATAAGTTTCAAAAACAATGGCAACACAGGCGAGGTGCAGGGAATACGCTTTGAGAAGAACGGATACACGTTCAACGGCTCAAAGATTGACCGACAATTCAGTTACAGTAAGATAAATTACCAACTGAAACAGAACGCAGAAGCGCAAAACAATCCAATTCAGAAGAAACATAACTATTCCAACAATCAGTCATCGGGGTTGGAAAATGTTGCTACGGCTTTAGGCGGGTTTTTCGATTTTCATTCATCAGCCACAGACTACGATCCCGACGAAGCAGCATTATTACGACAACATAAAAAGAAAAAAAAGAAACGGGGATTCAGATTATAAACACTTAAAACACAAAACAAAATGAGTAACGCAAACAAAATGGATATATCCGCAGTATTCGAGATGTTTGAATCAATAAACAAAAAATTGGACAAACACGCAGGCAACACGGTAGAGCCGTCAGAAGTGGATATGACAGCCATAGATGCCTTGACAGAACAGTTAGAAAATGTAATAGAAGAAGTCAGAAAACCCGCTAAGGTTGAGCATCAGCAGCGACATAACCACCGAAGCCCAACTCATCGCCGCGCTGCAAAGCGCAACGCCTAACGCCGATTTTTTCCACAATCCGAAAAAAAAATCATACATTTGCAAACAGATTCGGATATTCGTATGCAATATAAGTTGATAAAAAACATACTCTTAGCAACAGTGATTCTATCTGTTTTTCGCACGGCGGCAGCGACGGCAGACGATAATCCCTTTATGGCGATGATTAATCAGCCCTATTCCGTTTATTCGCAGGAATTGCACGATAACTATTTAGAAATGGCATATTTAGATACCATTGAATGGCGCAGGACAGTCCGTCAATTAGAAGAGGTGGCGCAAAAAAACGGGCAGTATGGAATGGAAATTGCATGCCGAACGCATAGAACTGGAACTGTTTATCAGGAGGCATCAATTAGACGGTGCAGAACCTTTCCCTGCCGATTATATCATCAATAAGGAATTTGAACTGCTGCAGAAAGCCGAAAAAGCCGGTATCCTGCGAATGGAAATAGCATTCAGACACATGATTATAGACTTTTACCGCTTTCAGGCGAAAAACTATGAATTAGCCTTTGAGCAGTGCACCATGCAGGAAGAACGTCTGCAACGCATCTCAACCGATGATTGTCCCGAAAAAGCCCTGTTCTACATACCGATAGCCAACGTTTACTACTTTTTCAAGGAATACGGAAAAGCGATGTCCATTTTTTCTAAAATACTGGAAGAAAAAGAAAACACGCGCAACCAGTTGGCACAACAAAGTGCACGTAATGGAGTGGGGCTGTGTTACCGCTATGCTTACAACGACCTGGACCGCTCCGACAGTTGTTTTCAGGCTATCATGCAGGTCGTTTACATACGTCCCGAAGAATCGTATTACCGTGAAAACTGGGAAGGCGTTGCCGAAGGAAACATCGGCTACAACATGCTCCTGCGCGGCGCGTATGACGAAGCGATTCCGCTGTTAAAAAGCAGCATAGACAAAATGCTGAAATACGGCGACTTTGCGTATGCTTCAGGTTCTGCCATCAATCTGGCGGATATTTACCTGAAAAAGGGCAATCCGTCCGAAGCCAAAAAGTATATTGACATAGCCGTCGACTACAACCGGCGGCTGCCGCGTGAAGGTCGTCAGTCGCGCATATTCGAGGTGATGAGCAAGTATTATGCCACAACGGGAAACCCGAAGTTAAGTATAGCCTATATGGATTCGACCGTAATGGCGACCAAAACAGATGAAGCACGGTTCAACGCCCTGCAACTGATGCGTGTAGAGCAGCGCAGGCATCTGTCCGAACAGAAAGAAAAAGAAGAACAGCTGTATACCGAAAAACTCAAAAGCGACAACTACCTGAAAATCGGCATCACTTTTTTTGCCATGCTATTATTGGTATGTGGCATATTGTTCTACACCATCGTATTATACCGCAGAAAAAAAGCCGCCCATCACGATTTGGCGAATAAATTGCAGGCATGGGCGCAGGCTCATACCGAAATCATTAAGCCGGACAGGCAAACCCGGAAAACGTTAAAAGCCCTTCCCGACGAAACCGATTTTTTAATCATGCAGGAAATAGAACGTTTGATGACAGAACAGGCAATATACAAAGACGCTGCACTTTCGCTTGATTCACTTGCACAGCGGCTTCAAACGAATCGAAACTACGTATCGGCTGCCATCAACCGATGTACCGGGAAAAATTACAGCGCTTACTTCAACGAATACCGCGTCAAGGAGGCGATTCGTCTTTTATCCATAAACGATATCCGAAAATATTCCATTGACCGTATTGCCATTGACGCCGGTTTTACCGACCGTTATAACCTCTACCGCGTATTCAAAAACATGACCGGACTGTCGCCTACCGAGTTTTTGCAAAAACTGGGGGCAAAAGTAAACCCCGATTGAACCGTAAACCCGCTTTTTGGTTGCATTTTATAAAATGCAACCAACTTTTCCATTCTTCCCGACGTGTTATCCTGTTTCTTTCATAGTTTTGGCGCAAATTTTGTATTTCGTAACATCAATTAAAAATGAACACAATGAAAAAGAAACACTTATCATTAACAATCACAGCAGCATTATGTATCATGCTGTCTGTGGCGGCACACGCGCAACAAAGTCGCCCGTACATCGACGAAAACGGTGCAGCACAAAATTCACCCGCAACCACCACGGACTATACCGGTGGTGATTTAGCCGCAGGCTGGTACTATGTTACAGGTACGGTAACGACAACCGGGCGCATTGAAGTTACCGGAGATGTGAAAATCATACTCGCTGACGGCTGTCATCTGGACGCAAGCAACGGTGGCATTCGAGTAGAGGGCGCAGCAAACAGCCTGACCATATACGCTCAAACCGCAAACACCGGGCAACTGACGGCTATTGGCGACGGCTTAAGCCCCGGGTATAGGCACTCAGGCATCGGTGGAAATTTTATAGGAATGGGAACAGGCGGTGCGGGCGGTAACATCAGTATTTATGGCGGCAGTATTACCGCAACCGGCGACGCGGCGAGCGCGGGCATAGGCGGCGGCGGTAGCGGTTCGGGTGATGGAGGTGCGGGCGGCATTATCACTATCGGCGGAAATGCGGTTGTTACCGCTACCGGCAGCGATGAGAGCGCGGGCATAGGCGGCGGCGGTTCCGGTATGGGTGATGGAGGTACGGGCGGCATTATCATTATCGGCGGAAATGCGGTTGTTACCGCTGTCGGCGGTGCTGCTGCCGCCGGTGGCGCCGGTATCGGCGGCGGCGGCGCCGCCGCCGGCGGCAATGGCGGCGCGAGTGGCACAATCACCATCAATACCACAGGCGCCGTAACCGCAACCGGCGGAGCCAATGGCAGCCTGAAAGGCGCGGATATTGGCGCGGGAAGCGACAACTTCTCATCCGGCGCGGAAGCCGCCGGGCTGCGAATCACATCCCACCCTTCCCCTCAAACGGTAACAGAGGGCGCCGGCGCCTCGTTCGGCATTACGGCAACCGGCGCCTCCATCACTTACCGCTGGCGGTTTTCCACTGACGGCGGCGCAACCTGGTCGAACGTAGCAGGCGCAACAGCCTCCACCCTCACCCTCACAGGCGTAACCCCCGCCATGAGCGGCAACCTCTACAGGTGCATTGCCTCAGACGTCTTTACTTTTTCAAGTCAAGCCGCTCTCCTGACGGTCAATCCACCGCCCCCGCCAGCCAACCCCGCCCGCATCACAGGCGCCACCACAATGAAACTCATGACAGGCTATGAGGCAACCTCGTCCGCCGCATTCACCCTTTCCGGCACAGGCACGATAACCGTAACCGCCGACACCGACCACGGCGGACATATCATCTGGAACCATACAGCCCGCCGTCTTGACATCGCCCCTGGACTCCCCGTGGGCGCCTACCCGGTCCAACTCACCGCCTCGAACGCCTACGGCACCCAGCGCCTCACCTTCACCCTCACCGTCGAAGAACGCGTTTATTACATCGACCTCCCCCGTTCAATCCCCGGCGGCACCGTTACCGTTTCGACCTCTACCGGCAATCCCTACCTCGCTGTCGAAGCCGAAACCGTTACGCTGACCATAACCCCCGACAACGATTATGCCCTCACGTCCATCACCGTTGTCAACTACGATAATTCCAGCCACACAGTCCCCCTGTCGGGCGACGGTTTGACGCGCACCTTAACCATGCCCCCGCATCATATCCGTATTGTCGCGGTGTTCCACGACCAGCGCAGCACAGCCAGTGAACAATGGACAGTTGCCAAAGGACAGTTAAAGGCATGGACGCAGAACGGCATGCTATATGTCAGCGGTCTCGCGCCCGGCGAATCGTGGAGTGTGTACAGCGTTTTCGGCACACTGATATACACCGGCATAGCCAACGGCGACAAGGCTGAAATCCCATTGCCCGGCAAAGGGATATATCTTATTATCAATGAAAAAGAAAGCATAAAAACCGTCTTTCCATAATTGATTTTTTGACGCTTTACTGACAAGAGGCTGACTTGACTTTTGATAAAGTTCAGTCAGCCTCTTTGCTTTTTTGATCTGCAATTAAGACAATTAACTCTAAATAATATATACAATGAAACGATTCACGACAACGAAGTTTTTTCTTGCGCAGCGGGAAGTTTTACAAAAAGGTACAGTTATTGATATACATGTACTGAAAACCGCTTATGATGAATTTGCCACGTTCATATTTTCAGAATGCAGTAATCAACAAAACCGAACGGCATATCGAAACGCGCTTGCATATACGCTTTCGGAACTCAAAGGAATGGCAAAACAAGTCTCGCACAAAGACGGATTTTTTTTAAACCAACGCCATTGACCTGATTGAAAGGCAAACAGATTGGGCGGAACAGTTGATTATTGCAGAACAAAGCGCACAGAATTGTCCGTTGTACCAAACCGAAAACAACAGATTGTTGCAATGGGAAGGCGATCCCATTGAATTGGTTGAGGTGATATACGCCCTGTATCTTGCGGGGAGTTTCAGCAAAATATCCCTGAAAGAATTATTTGCCGTGGCAGGCGAACTGTTTGGATGCGAAGTAAGGAATTTTTACAGTCTGTTTTCGACCATTAAAACCCGTACAAAAGGCGACCGCACCACATTTTTAGACAAACTGAAACAGGCGCTGATTGCGAAAATGGAAAAATCAGGCGAAAAGCCTTCGAGAAAGTAGCATTTGGTGATTATTTTATTGCCAGAGAGGTTCGTTATGCCAATCGGAAGGAAATCCCATGGCTTTGATGTCAATCGTCGGATAGGCTGACAGTAATGATTTGAGTTTTTGCGTGAAAGTATTATTAGGCGAAACGGTAAAAAGCAGATATTTGATGATGCAGATACGGAAATAAATACGTTTCACATCAGTAGAAGCAAGGTTTACCCATGGATAGGCGGGATTGTTAAGGACGTGTGAATTTATAGGGAGTTGCTTGTTCCAGGTACGGTTATGGTGGCCACATAAGTTCCGTAAATTAACTAATGATATTGTCCATGAAGAAAAAACGGGTAACGAAAGACCGAAATAACCTGCAATTTTCTTTTTAATTGATTTGTACTTCAAATCATTAAATGTCTTGCACAAAACGCCAAAAGGTATAATCTCTGCAATCATCCATGCAGGCGGATACGGATTTGAGTAATTGTTTTTGAAACGGATAATGAAATCTTCATCCGAATTATCCAATTCTGTTTCAATAATATCTAAGCGTTTCGCAAAAAAGGAAGGACTGTTAAAATATTTTGCTTCGGTCATCCAGAAAACATCACCCAAACCATCGCTAATCCAATTGTTCATCGTGCTACGGATTGCAACTTCAATCTTTTCTATTTCGTTGAAAAGTAAAATTCGCAACT
>Ga0099364_10002421_pt1 | contig 29721 bp, 44 predicted proteins | sample TergutTh196P3_FD_73070 | JGI IMG/M metagenome (GOLD analysis project Ga0099364, IMG submission 73070) | Microcerotermes parvus P3 segment gut microbial communities from Pointe-Noire, Republic of the Congo - Th196 P3 | ecosystem: Host-associated > Arthropoda: Insects > Digestive system > Gut ...
AGCTTCCAGTGATACGGGGGTGCGCCGTACTCAAACCATTCCTCGACCCGCGTATCGCTGTATATCGCGGAAATCGCCCATATGACGGCATGTTTGGTGCCCAGCGTGCGCCGCACCGCCCAGCTTTCTTTTAACGTCTGCCGCTTCTGCTCAGAGGTGTAGTCGGGGTCCCACCAGTCAACCTTGAAATCGTAAGCCAGGATATCAAGCAGGCCTTCATCGAGCTCGGCAACTCTCGGGTAGATGCGGAGCCTGTCTATTTCCCCGGGGAACGACGCCAGGGCGTCAGCGACGGCTGTGCCGATGGCGAGCATGGATTCATCCGCTTTCAGCACCTCAGGCAGCGTCCTGAGGATATTTTCAGCCGTCAGGCCATATGAATCATTCATCCTCAAACCCCCCGTTTATAACAACCACCCCGGCGGCGCGGGCGACCTGTGGGATGAGGTTTTCAGGGTCGTCAAGGTAATGGCCTTTGCCGTTTTTAAGCACGGCAAAGGAAGGCTCGTTAAGCTCTATGCGCTTTACGCCCGCCGCCATGACGCGCCGCCTCAGCTCGTCCGGGTTTATGTCGCGGCCAAGCTCCCCATGCTGCCACCGGATGTAGTCCCCGACGGCGGCCAGCACAGCTTCCTCAACAGACGCCGAACTGAGCGGTGAGCGGCTTGGGATGAAATACGTAAAGTCAATGCAATACTCCACAATGTCAGGGTCCCCGATGGAGACATGATCCGTCAGCGGCCGGACCGTTTCGGGGCTGCACGCATCGTATATCGCCGCTTTTATTACCTCGCCCGCAACTGTGCCGTCTTTCATGAGCGCGTACACATCGACGCGCCCGGGGCCCGGCGCGTTCGCCACGGCGTCGGCAATCTCGGTGGACACGCTTTTGGCGTGAAAGATGTAAGAGCCTCTTGAGCCTGCTGTGGTCACGGCATCCATCCTTTCCCTCATATGGGCGTAATACTCATCGTCTGTGGCCGCGTCGGAGCCGCCGTCGCTATGCGTTATGTTCTCCGTATGTATGATTAACGCATTGATGCCCGCGTCAATCAGCGTGCTCAGCTGGCCGGGCGCGTACCCGTTCCCGGCCACGCCGCAGGCCTGGCACCTGATTTCGACGTCGGCGTGCAGTTCCCCTATAGGGATGTACGCATCGCCGGCAGTCTCCCAGATTAGCGAGCGGTTGATATCGGAAACCCGTGTTTTCCCAGGTATCAGCACCGACGTGTTCTGTGGCGCGTCGATCGAGAACCGCTGCGTGCTGACCGCATGTTTCGACCCGGGGCGCTCGATGCCGTAAAAAAGCTGCCCCAGCTCGTCGAGGTTCCCGCCGTCGGCGCGGCTGGGCAGGTTCTGATTTGCCGCCCAGTTCATTTTCACCAGCAGCTGCAGAATCACGTCAGCCACCCAATGGACGAAAAGCCGGTCGGGGCTTGCGGGGGCCAGGGTGCTCTTAGTTATATGCTCGTACGCGGAGATAAGGGATGAGAGCAGCGGCGACACGTCCGTGCCGATGAGCTTATATTCAGGGTTCCTCATAAATCTCAACCTCCACTGTCGGGATCAGCTTCCCCGGCGTGTTTTTGTCGGCTGCAGCCTGTATGTCTATCAGCTCGACGCCCGGGATAAACTCCCTCACCGCGTCCGTCACTTCCGCCACCATTATCGGCACCGCCGCGTTGACCGGCTTATCGAGGAAACGCATGGGGAGCCCGAAGTGGCGGTACAGCGGGACGGACTGCCGCCTTGTGGTCAGCAAAACAGCGATATTCTGCAAAACCGACCTTATGCGGTCGGTTTCGTTGAGCCTTATGCGGTTAATGTCGTCAGGGCATACCCTGTATCTCATGGCGCACCTCCTAAACGTTTACATATTCGAGCAGGCTGATTGAGACGGCGGCCCCCGTCAGGTTGCCTTCCGGGTCGAAATACTTCATGGCGATTCTGTGGTTTATAATTGACCAGCGGTGCTTGCCGTAGAATTTTGTGCCTAAAACAAGCGGGAGCGCAGTCCCTTTCCGCTCATACCCCCAGATTTTAACGAGCTCCCCCATGACGTCGGCGCCAAGCTCGTCCATAAGCGTAATCTCAAACGAGAACTTATCGGCGTCAACGCCCGTGAACTCCGTAAGGGCGTTGCCAAGGTGGCGCCTGTGCTCCGCGTACCGGGCTGAGCCCGACCATATCACGCGGTCCGCGGTTTCGATGACGTCCGCGCTGACGCGGAAAACGATATCGCCTAGGCATCCGATCTGCGACATTACAACCCCCCCAGAATAAAGCCGTCGCCGTTGAACACGGGAATGTACAAAACGAGCACCTTGCTGTTTAAAGCCGGCATCCACTGCGTTACGCGCGCGCCGTGATGGCTGTGGTGCGGCACCTCTCTGTCTGTGACTTCATGGCTGTGCCTGCCCGCCGGTTCCGACCTCTGTTTCACGCCGTGCGCGTGGTCCGGCTCCTCGGACACGCTGCTGTCGTGATAATGCTCCCCGTCCGCTTCGTCCTCGTCGGGCGGGTCGTCGTGGTACTCATGGATGTGCTTCCCGTCAGGCTCCCCGTCGCCGACGTCATGCGCGTGCCTGCCCGCCGGCTCGGTGTCAAAGGCCAGGTCGTGCGCGTGGTCCGGCTCCACGGATACGGTATGGACATGCGAGTGCCCCCCGTCCCCGGGCACGCTGACGCTTGCCGAACCCTGCTGCAGGACGTAAAGCCACCCTGAGGGGATGCCGAGGTTTTCGTACATAACGCGCGCCCGCCGCCTTTGGGCGTCAACGGCGGTTACCCTGCCGATGCGGACCATGTTCTCGAAAACTGCATTCATACCCGCGCTCACCCCTCCAAGGCCTTCCGCAGGGCTATCTGCGTCGTATAGCCGCTGTCGCCAAGCGAGTGCTGCGCCTGGCTTATGATGTGCTTCCCGCTCCATGCCCCCCATCCTGTCAGCGTGACCGTATTGCCCGCAAGCAGCATGGGGTTTCCGGGCATCGTGAACTTTGCGGTCAGGCCGTGCTTGTTGTGAAGGCGCAGGTGCATTTCAGCCAGGCTCATCGCTTCGGCAATGCTGCCGGCCTTAGCCGTGACTTCAAGCTGCTGCGGATGCCCGGTATCGCCTTCGCCTGCGTACGCGGTGGCTTCTATGACCGAGCCGGTGCCGGGGTCTGTGTAGCTTACCCTGCAGGACGTATACTTTGTGCCTGCGCTTCCTGACATCAGCCGCCACTTGACATAGCTTTTGCCCCCGCGCTTTATATCGAGCACAGCCGGCTTCGCTTCGTATGAGGCCTGGTCGAACAGCACGACGATGTTGTCAGTCGCCTTTAGCGAAATCCCCGCGTCATGGCACAGCCTGGAAAGAAACCCGATGTCGCTGACCCTGACCTGCTCCACCCTCTCGTAGTACGGGTCGTTTCCGGATTCGTAAAGGCAGGCCATGCCGCCCCCGGCTGCCACCTGAGCCGCGATCCCGGAAAGGCTGCATGATTCCCAGGCTTTGCACTTCAAGGCCTGACGGATGCCTGTTCCGTAAGGTATGGAGGTCCCTTTTACGGAGATGACGGACGGGGGGCCGTCGGCTGTCACGGCGTCAAGCCCGAACCTGCCGCAGTCCAGAACCGAATCTTTGCCGTCTGAATTCCAGTTCTTGCGGACGAAAGCCGCCTGGATGCAGAAGCCGGAGTTCGACGCCGCAGCGCTTATGGCGTCGCCAAGCCATTCAGCCACCCATACGCCGTCGCGGTCCGCGACCCTGATCTGCAGGTCGTCCGTTCCGTCTTCCTCGTTATCCGTGTACGTGACGGAAATCAGGTGCTTGCGTATCGATTCGGTGATGTCCGCCCCGGCAAACGCGATTTCCGCATGAACCCTCCGCGCCGCGTCCCTGTCGCTCATGCCGTCACCTGCTTCCACGGCGGCATCCCCTCCGCTGTTCCGGGCTCGATCTCGGGCAGCCTGATGCCTATCCCCGCAGGGAAAATATAGTATTCATGGTGCTGCCGGTTCATGCTCATTATCTTATCGGTATGGGCGACGTCGCCAAGCTGGCTGAAAGCTATGGAATCCCACATGTCGCCCTGTTTGGTTGTGTACTCTTTCGGCATAAGCCCTCACCGCCAAATCAAAAAGGAGAGTCAGCCGCTGACCCTCCTTCTGCGTATTCGCAAATAAATAAAACCGCTATTTATACTGACCGTCCTGCGGCTTAGGCAGGGCGCATGCAGGGCACTGCATAAAACCGCTTGAGCATACCTCGGCGATCGGTTTTTCCTCGATGTGCTCGCAAGATTCCAGGTCGACGCAATCCTTCCTGTTGTGGAAGAAGTTAACGATGCTTAAGCGCGGCTTCGTGAAAACAATCCGCCTGACGCATTTATGGCATGGTATTTTGCGGTGGAGCAAAGCCTGCCATTCGGAAACCGGGCTCCAGCCGTCCTCTGGGCGGACATCCTCGCAGTCCCTGGTTGAGTGATACTCATTGAAGCCGTCTGCTCTGTACATCGCGCCTTCAGGGCTGGATTTCTGGATTTCCTGGAAACGGATCATTCTCAACCTATCATCCTCGCGAAACCCCGCCAGAAGCTTATCGATTCTTTCCGCGGCTTTCCTGTCCGCTATTCCCATTCTAACAACCTTAATGACTGCTAAAATAACGGCTATAGCAAAACCTATTACTGCTAATGCCATGATTCCGCCACCGCCTTTTCTTTCACGGCTCCGCTTTCATCACCATGCATGTCCCTGCGGATTAACGCTTTCAGGTAGCCTTGACGGTTCTGCTCGCTTTCCAGTTTTCCGATTATATCGCCATCCGTGTTCCTGTTGAGCTTTATTGTAATGACAACCGTGTTTTCCTTTGCCCACCTCTTTTTCGCTTCGCTTTCCGGCACAGGCAGCACCCCCTCTTTCCGCCTGACCATAATACCATAGGTATTACCCAAAGTCAACAGCTTTTTACGAACCTAGTTGAACATCCCCCTGGCGGCGTCAATCCACTGCTCCTCTACCACGTCCCGCACCAGTTCCCGCAGGTTTTCGTTGTTCGCCGCGTAGACGCTTTCAAGCCTTGAAGGCTCTTCAACCCCTGTGGTGTGGTATTCAGGCGCGAGGGTGATCTGTATCGTCACCCCGCCGCTGCCGGCAGGCTGCGCCGTTAGCGCATTGCCCGGGCGGCCTGCGGCCATTGCGGAGAGCGCGGATGCAAGCTTAGGGTGTATCGAGTATGACTGCGCTTCCTCGGCGGTAAGCACCTGCTCTCCCTTATGGAGCTCCGCGACATACCCGTCAAACGGCACGTACGGCAGCCCGGCTGAGTGTGAGCCGTCGACGCGCGGACGCCATGGGTCAGGCTGGGCGGCATATGCGTCAGGCCTGGCCCTCACGCCCATAAGGCCGTTAAACCCGGCGCTCGCTATGCGCTGGTAGGCAAGCACAACGTCCGGCAGCATCCCCTCGGCGCCCTCTATGAACCCGAGTATGGTGTCACGCCCGGCGGTCATCGCTTCGTCGCTTAGGTCCATAGCAAGCACCGCATCATTCAGTTCGTCATGCATTTCCTGTATAGCGTTAGTAAAATCAGTTGCAAGCTCCGCTAGGCTAGCTGCAACCAGTTCTTGCATTTTTTGCAAATGCTGCCAGTTATCCACCAACTGCCTGAGTTCTTCATCGCTGGCACCTGCCATCCCTGCAATTGCGTTAACACTGTTCTGGCTTCCGTCAGCGAAGCTGGACAGCATGTCGCTCAGGCCCTCGATTTCGCTTGATTTCTCTATAAGCCCTTCAATGTTTGCGTTATACGCCTCCATGTATACAATCTGGCTCTCGATGGCGGCATTCATGTCCTCCGCGCTTTTGGCGGATGCTTCGTCCACCTTGTCCCAGAGGCTATGCTGCCCCTGCACGCCCGACAGCGCGGCGTTGTATACCGCCGTGTAAGCCTCTGCAAGCGCGGCGGCGCGGTCTGTGACGCCCTCTATGGCCGCGCCTGTTTCTAGGATTATGCGGTTGTGCTCTTCCTGAGTGCGGGCAGCTTCGGCTTCCTCGGCGCCCCATGCCGCCAGCCACCCGCTGTAATGGTCGACCCATGCCTTGTTATCCCATGCAGCCTCAGCAGCAGCAGCTAACATGTCGTTCAGTTCCATAACTTCCGCTGCTGCGGCGTCTCTGGCAGTTTTAAGTGCTGCTAACTCTCTGTCTTGAATATAATTGCGGTGGCGGTATCCTCCGCTTTGCCTATCATAATCGCGTACTTCATCCCTTGCCTGATCCCATAAGCGAACGGCGGAATAAAGGCGCTCTTCGAGTGCGGCTCTTTCCATGTCCAGAGCGTGCTGCCGCTCCGTGCTTTCTATCATGCCCTCGAAATACGCCTCTTTTTTACGCCGGGCGGCTTCCGCCTCGCCAAGCGCGCGGTATGATTCCGGGGACATGTTGAGGGAGTCACCGAGCTCGTCATAGGCAAGCCCGAGCTCGGGCACCGCCTTGTTGAGCAGGTTTACGATGCCTAGGATTTTCTGCTTTTCCGCAAGGCTTCTCTGTTCGGCGGATATAAGCTCTTCCAGCGAGCCTACCAGGCTCATTATGCCCTGGCCTTCGTTTTCCGCGTCGCTGCGGGACCGGGCCTGGCGCAGCCTCATGTCCTCGTATGCTTCCATGGCCTGCCTGTGGGCCGCCGCGACTTCCTCGGAAGTCATCCTGTTCTCCTCGAAAGCCGCCGTAAGACCGTCGATCTCCTGCCTCAGAAGCAGTGCTTCGGTGGAAGTGCCGCCTAATGCGGAAGACACCGCCTCATACTCACGCTCCAGGTCGCGCAGCTGGAAATACTGCTCCCTCGATGCGGACGAAAGCTCGCGTATCTCATCGCGCGCCTCCCTCTGCGATGCGGCCAGCGCGACCGTGACGCCCGCGACCGCCGCCACGGCCCCCGCGACCAGAGCGAACGGCCCCAGCGCCGCCCAGCTCGCGATGCCAAGCGCGGCTTTGGCCGCGGTCAGCTTTTTTACGACAGCGGTATAGCCTGTTAACACAAGTATCGCAGCGGCTAAGCTTCCCACGACGGCGCTGATGCCGCCTACTAGCCCGGGGTTCTCCTCCGCCCATCTTGCGATGCCGCCGACAATGTCGCCCAGGACTACGTAAAGGCCCTCCATTGCAGGCTTTAAAGAATCGCCGATGGCAACCTGAAGCCGGTTGCACTCATTCTGCATTTTAATTAGCTGGCTCTGCGTCGTGCCGTAAAACAGGCCTGCCTCCTCCGTAAGGGCGATGTTCTCGCGCCAGGCGCGGTTGCCCATCTCAATGGAGTTTCTGAACAGGTCGCCGGACCCCGCCGCACGCCGCATGGCGTCGGACAGCCTGATTTCCGTAAGCCCGAGCTCATCGAGGAGCACCACCGTGCTGCGGCCGTGGCGCTCAACGTCGGCAAGCCCCTCGGTGAACGAAACCATCGCGCCCGCAGCGTCGCCGCGCCATGCGTCGGCGAACTCCTGCGCGGACATGCCCGCCACGCGCGCGAACTCGGCAAGGTCGGCGTTCCCGGTCTCAACCGCGACGGTTATCCTGTTGATTGATTTGCTGAAAGCCGTGCCGCCGGCCTGAGCCTCCAGCCCGACGGACGACAGCGCCCCCGCAAGCCCCAGTATGTCGGCCTCGGACATGCCCGCCTGCTTGCCGGCGGACGCGAGCCTGGTGGCCATGTCCGCGATGTCCCGCTCCGTTGTCGCCAGGTTGTTGCCGAGCATTACGACAGTGGAGCCCAGGCTGTCGAAATCGCTCTGCGCCATCCCCGTTATGTTCGCGAACTTTGCGAACGTCATTGCGGCTTCGTCCCCCGTGAGGTTCGTCGCCACGCCCAGGTCGGCCATGACGCGCGTGAACTCCATGATGTAGTCCTGCGAGATGCCCAGCTGCCCCGCGTTTTCGGCAATCTTGGCGATTTCAACCGCCGAGACGGGTATTTCGCCCGACAGGTCCTTGATCTCGCGCGATATGGCGGCTAGCTCGCCTGCGGTCAGGTCGGTTGTCTTGGCGACGCCCGTCAGCGCAGCCTCATACTCCGCAGCTTCCCGGACGTTGCCGGCGAAGAACCTGCCGACGGCCTGCAGCCCCTTGAACGCGCCTAATGCGACAAGCACGTCCTGCATCCCCAGCGCAGCCTCGGTGAACCCGCGCGTTGAGTTGATGGTTTTTTCCTGCTCTGCCCTGGTGCTTTCCAGGTTCTTCCTAAGGTTTTCTTTCGCGTCGGCAAGCTCCTTGGTTTCAATCCCCGCTTCTCTAAGGGCAGCTTCCATGCTTTTCAGCTTCTGGTCCTGCCTCTCCATCGACAGCGTTGTTTTCTCGATCCGGTCGGACACCCTGAGCTTGGCGTTGGACAGGGACGCCGAGAACTTCTCCGTCTCGTCGAGCTCTTTCTGAAGGTTGTCGTGCTCCGCCTGAAGCAGCTTGATGGCATTTGCGGTGTGCCCGATAGCCTCGTTCTGCTTCTCATATGCGGATATGTCCTTCTGGAGCTTGTAGCTGATGTTTATCTCCTGCTGCAGATCCCTTAAACGCGCCTGAGCTTTTGAAAACGCGGGCGCGTAGCTGCCGCTCTCTTTCGCGTCAAGCGTAAACTCGACCTGGTACACCTGCCTTGCCATTGATGATCACACCCCGATCCTGCGGTTAAAACTCAGGGCTTGACAGATACCGGGTTTCCAATTATCTGCCAAGCGCTCAGCCCTAACGTCTTCTGCGCTTTGCGTCCTGCCTGCCCTGCTCAATCTGCTGCCTGATGCCTTTCTGTATGCCGTTGCTGTCGCCGATCCACGCGCCGAGCTGCGGCAGCGGCAGCGACAGCCAGTACGGGACGGGCGTGCAGTTCGTCTGCGACATGATCATGCACTGCGTCCTGAGCCACTTGCCGCCGTCGCCCAGCTTTACTCGACAGCGAGCAAAAAAGACCTGGCGGCCCTCCGTATTTTCGTGGCGTCCCTGAGCGGCATAAGCTCGAACGCGTCATAACCGATCTGCTCGGTGCAGGCTTTGGCGGCGATGCGGAACTGAAAGCCGTAGGATATCTCCGGCGCGATAAGGGCGCTGCCGAGCGCCAGCATCTCGTTCTCGACGTCAAGCCCGTCTTTGCCGGTCAGGCTGTCCCAGTCAAAGGTCAGCTCGCCGTATGCCTTCTTCATGTAATGAAAAGGCTTGCGGAACCTGTGGGTATACGTATGCAGGCCGGCATCCGCGTCGTCATCCCCCCGTCCCACCGGGTAAGCCTCTAAGGCCGCCCCGTTTTCGCCCGTTTCGGAAAAACTTTCTTTCATTGACAATAGCTCCTTTCAATTCAAGCGGCCGTCCCCGCTATAAGCCCAGCGCCTGCCTGACAGGCGCGCCATAGTCGACGCCGTCGATCACGAATATGTGGTTGAGCGGGTCGATCTCATGTATCTGCTTGCCTTCGATGTAGTGCGCCCAGTAGCGCACGGCCCCCGTGAGGGACGTTTCCCTTTTCGACGCGGGGGAGATGGTAGCCCCCGACAGGTTCTTGGGCACGATTACCATAACGTGCTTCTCCCCGGCGATGACGAGCTCGCCTTTCACGGAATCCTCGTTCTGCACGGCGGGCCTCAGCTCTATGTTGTGCCTTCCGGGGGATCTGAGCCTCGCCACCTCAGGCGAGTACGCGCTAAAATTGATCGTCGCCTCCATAGGCTCAAGCTGCCCGCTGACCGGGACTTCGACCCGCCCTGCGATCCCGGCGCCCTCCAGGACGACGATGATCTGGTTTATGTCGGGCAGCTTCACGGACGCGACCCCGACGAACCTGTGCGCGTCCTCATACACCATGAAATTAATTGTCGCGACTTCATGCTCCATTTTATTTCCCTCCTATCATGAGAACGCCGCCGCGATAAAGCTGGCGTCGTACCTGAGTATGAAATTGCCTTCCTTGAACGGCGGCGGCGGGGCGATATGGATAATCGCGTTGATGACGCCTTTTTTCAGGCTCTCGGGCGGGTTGTCGATTTCCCTCGTCTCCACGAACCCGCCGAACATATACCCCGCGCCTACAAGCCCGTTTAGCCAGATGTTCACAGTGTCCACGATGCTGTCGCGCAGCCGCGTGTTCAGAGGCTGGTCCAGCCTTTCCCAGAGGGAAAGCGTCACTGTGTTAGCCACCCAGTCGAACATGCGCGAAACGGAGATGAAATAATCCTCCTCGTCCTCGCTGGCCGGGTAGCAGGCGGTATAGTTGCCCCAGCATGTGATGCCGTTGATGAAGTTGAGCGCCGTCACGACGCCCTGGGCCTCAAGGATGTTCGCCTCCCCGTGCGTCAGCTTGACCTCCTCGCCAGTGCCGAGAACGATGGCGTCGCATATGAACGGCTTGTTTGAAGGCGATTCATAAGGGCACCCGCCGTTTCTGTCGTCCACCCTGGCCATCAGCCCCGCCAGGTGCGTCCCCATATGGTAGATGCGCCCCTTTTCCTTGAGCATGGGCCAGCAGGCGACCTGATGCCTGTCCATGACGCTGCCGGCCTCTTTCAGCGCGAACGCCTCTGAGTAGGTCCTTGCTTCGGACGTGCTGATATCGACCAGGGCTTTTGCGCGGAACAGCCCGTTAATCGTGGTCTTTGTCGCCATGACAGCCGCAACCGCCGGGTCCTGGGAATACCCGGGCGCGCAGACAATATCAGGCACAAGCCCCACGCTTGTAAGGCATTTTTCGATGTTCTGCAGCCCGATTGCGACTTTTTCGGCGGTGACGGCGCCCGGGGTGACCGCCCTGTACGCAACGCTGAGCGCTGACGCATTATAGAGGCCGCCCGTTTCCAGCAGCTCTATGATCAGGCTGCCGCCGTGGTAATAGGTATCGTAATCCTCCCCTTTTACGAAAGCCGCGCCCGCCCCGCCTGCCGCTTTTACGGTAAGCGCGTCGCTGTCGATGGCCTCAGCCGGGAGCGCTGCCCTGTTGTCCTCGACGGCTACGTCCGCCTCCGGCACCGCCGCGGACATTGCACCCGGGTCAAGCAGGTTGCAGAAAACGGCCGGCTGGCATTCGTACAGCCGGAAATGCGAATGCATGGCCTCGCACAGGCTGTACGCCCATTTCCCCGCCGCCGCGCCGTAATCCACAAACCCAAGTTTCTCAACGGCCTCCTCCCAGCTCCTCAGGAGAACGACATCCCCTGCCGGCGCGGGCGACGGCGCGCACTGTACCGGCGCCGCGCCGATGAAAAACGGGATGCCCACCTGCGCGACGACAGGGTTGCTTCTGCTGGCTGTCTGCTTTTCGGTGTAAATTCCGTGTCTATGCATCGCTGGTTCCTCCTAGCTTATGTTTTATTGCCCCGGCAAGCCTGCGGTAATTCTCATACAGCAGGTTCCCGGGCGTTTTTGCTTTCATGCGGCTTTCGGGCAGCGCGCCGCCGGGCACTATCAGGCTTGCAACCATCGGGTAATCCTTCAGGATGCGGCTGATTTTGGCAAGCGTGGCGTCTTTGCCGCCGCTGAACACAGTGCCGGTTACGATGACCCCCTGTATCGACGGCCCCAGGTAAACGCAGAACCCGCCCGCCTTGCCTGCGGGCTTAATGCCGTCCTGTTTTGCTGGGGCGGCTGCGGGGGGCTGCCCCGATGTTTCTTCCTGATTCTCAGGTCTGGTGTTTTTTGCAGACATGTGATAACCTCCATAATTTAGTAAACGCCGGCCTCGCGCTTTATGCCGGGCATCATCCACGTGGATATCATTTCCCCGATATAGTAAGGCGCTGTGTTGTCCGGGTATATAAGCGCTTCCAGGCCTTCCTCAAGGTTAAGCTGAAACTGCTTGCCTATCAGGACCTGCCTCATCATGGCAACCCTCAGCCGCTCCATAAGCCCCAGCAGCAGCAGGCCGCCCTCCTCATCGTATTCGCTGTAGACGCAGAACAGGGAGCGCACCACCGAGACAGCGGCCGGGCGGCTGCCGGCGGCCTGCGAATCCTTGCCCGCGAGCAGCTGATGGACGATGTACGGGACGGCTTTCTGCTCCGCCGCGCCCTTTGCGAGCCCCATCAGGTGGACTGCGGCGGGGCGGGGGGGAGGCGGCTCCCTGTCCTCTTTCTGCTGCCTTACGGGCATGATTATATCCCCGACCGCGTTTTCCGTGAACGATTTCAGGCATTCGAGCAGAACGGTTCTTGTCATTGCCTTCCTCCCCATCCGTTAAGGATGCGCCATATCTCGGCTTCCGAGCGCTTTTCGAACTCTTCGCGGATTGTCCCGCTCATCTTTTCCACGACGCGCTCGTTTCGCAGCATGTGCGCCGCGGAGGGGCCGTAGAGCTCTTTCAGCGGGTATCTCTGCGGGCTGGTCCTTTCGTACAAAACCACGCGTTTCCCATCGCCTGAGCGCCCTAAGAAAGCATGAAGAAGCTTCTCCTTGCGGCCTGAGCGCATAGCCCGCGCCGAAACCATGCCTGTTTTTTTGGATACGGAGACATCGAAGGAAAGAAGCGGGATGACATGCCCCGCGAAGCTGATGCTCATAGACGCGATTTCCCTGCTGCCCGACGCCCCCTTGAACGTATCCAGCTTCGAGTTCACGGTCACATGCTTCATGAAAGTGCTTTTGCTCAGAGCGTATTCCTCTGTCGCATAACGCCCCGCCTGCGTTTTGGCCGCGCCGCCGGCGCGTTTCAGCGCGCCCCATGCCGCCGCGCGGGCGCCGCCCCTGACGTCCGTAAGGATGCGGTTTATCCGTTCGATGCTTTTCCCGGCGTCAATGTCGACCTGCACCATGCTCATTCGTCAATCGCCTCCAGTTCCACGGTAAGCATCCCCATGTCGCAGACTGACGAAGCAATGAAATACTCCTCAAAAAACCCGCCGCCTGCGCCTGCGCTGATTTTCAGCCTCTGCCCCTTTTCGGGCTGCCTGCCGCCGAGATCGGACAATGCGCACGTCAGGACGCCCGTCGCCATGAAAAGCCCCTGCGCGTTGTCGCGCAGCGCGCCCTGGCGGACTATCGTGCGCCTGTCCGTTTCTTTCGGCCCTGAGAAGACGGCGGGGATGCCCGCGTATGTTTCCCCGTCATAGATGACGGTGCGCGCGTCGGCAAACCTGCCGGTGTCGAGAGCTACCTTGTGGATCTGCGCATCGACCAGGCGCCTGAACCCGCTCACCGCACTATACCGTCGCCGCCCAGGTCGGGCGGCTCCTCGCCGTCATCGTCGCCTTCGTCGTCGCTTTCGTCATCGCCGCCGCCCGTATCGCCGCTGTCCGGCAGGTAATGCGCATCCAGCGCGTTCACCATTTCCTGCTTCGTCATCCCGACGGCAGCCGTCAGGCCTATTGCTTTCAGCAGATCCTTTAGCCTGTTCGCGTTTGTTTTCACGTCATACTCAGGAATGGGGGATGGCCCGGCGCCGGCGGCGTCCTGGCTGACGTAGGCGGCCACGCCACGCTCGACAAGCCGCTTCTCCTGCTCAGGGGGCAGGGAGAACGGCTTGCTCCTGGAATTCTTCAGTTCGGTGCCGATAGCACCCGAAATCACCCTTATCATAATAGCTCCTTTCGCTGCCGGCGTCAGCTGAACACATTTTTAGCCACGGACCAAGGGTTCATGCGCTTTGGGGCCATCAGCGGCTTTGACGTCAGCCTGACTTCCTTGGTGTCGTGGTCCTCGTCGACGATATGCTTTGGCACCCTTGTCCCGGCGATGGTATGGAACTTCTTGTCAGGCATCATCTGCGTCACGCCGCCGTAAATCGTGTGGCCGCATTCCGGGGCGGTGACGATTACGGTGCCGTCCGGGAGCAGGGACACTTCCTCGCCGTTCTCGTCCTCGTAGGTCCAGTCGTGGACAAGGAGGTTGAGCCTGATGCCGCTGAAGTTGATTGTCGCGATATAGGTGGTGCCGTTCGGGAGCTCGTCCGGGGCGATGCTGCCGATCTCCACCCTGCGGTTGTCAAGTAGCTTCAGCAGCCACTCGTCGCGCATGATGAAGTCCTCTATGTCCTGCGAGACAATAAGGTCGCGCGCGGGTAGGCCGCGTTTGCGCAGCATTTTTGCCATAGACCTGACATCCTTGCGCCAAGAGTCTGAGCCTACCTGCCACGGCGAGAGTGGCGTGAAGAGCGCCGGGTTGTCCGCGCCTTTGTAGAACCGCGCCTCTATCTCCTCAAATTCCACGTCCTCGCGGTCGGTGATGTGCTTCATCACGCAGCCGTTGTTCAGTATCGTCTCGACGGCCATCCACTCCTCCCTGCGGCTTATCCTGCTGCTGAGCTCCATCATATCCTCTATGAGCAGCATGGCCTCGCGGTCCGCAGGCGTTTTTTTGCTGAGTAGCGATTCCCCGAAGCCCCTGCTCTTCAGGTGGTCCACCGTCAGCGCGCGCTTCAGCGAGATGTTCGGCGGCTCGAGCTCGTGCGTCTCGAAGCCCTCGCGCAGTATGGCGACGCCGCCGATGCGCGGCATGACGAACGGCGCCAGGCGGTTGTTGCCCTCGCGGAAATCCACGAAAACCCGCGATGTCCCGAATATGTCAAGGCTTTTGTTCGTGGGGAAATAGCGGTTTTTGAAGAACGTGGGGAAAAGCGGCTGCTCTTCGACGGCAGCCATCATAAAATAGGTGTCGTAAATATCCATATCATGCCCTCCCTATCTGAGCGCGTCGGACAGCAGTATGCCTCCGCAGCGCAGGTTTTCCTCGTCGGCCCTCGTCATGCTGTAATCCTTAGCCATGATGAGCGCCGGGCGGTTGAAGTGCCCGGTCCTGTACGCGATTGCCGGCACTGTGCCGCCGGCGGGCCCTGTGTCGAACGGGTCGGCCAGTATGCAGCTGGCGGTCAGCGTCTCGCCGCCTGCGGGGCCGGCCCCAAGCGCCACCATGTCGGACGAGGCCGAGCTGAGCGACAGCACCGTGCCGCGCTCCAGGACGCCCTGCCCGCCCCGCAGCCTGACGCCCGTGGTCAGCGGGGGCGGGAATGTGCTGTTTACCAGGTTATCCACCGGCGATTCGCCTACCGGCCTTATAAGGTCATTATTCATCTTTATCCTTGCCTCCCATCATCTGCGCGTACTGCCTGCCTGCTTTGGACCCCTCGGCGGCGGCATCCTCCTTGTCTGCTTTCCGTTTTTCGTCATCGGGCGGCGGGGCCGCCCCCACTTTGGCTGCGCCCGAAGCCTCCGCGTCCTCAGCGAGGTCCGACATGAACGACTTGCCGTCCTTTGCCGCCTTTAGCGCAGCGCGGTATGTCATTTCCTGCGCTGTGCACGGCTTCTCGCCGTACTTCGCCTCGCGCACGGTCTCATCGTCGAACAGGGCCGAAATCTCGTCTATCCCCCTGATGCGGTCACGCTCCGCCCTGCCTGCGTCGCCGGCCTTGGAGTCAAGCTCCGCGGACGCGGCGGCCTGTGCCTCGGCCATAAGTTTTTCCGCGAGCTCAGGGTTTTCCACTCTAAGCTCTTCCATGTTTTTTGCCATTGGGTATTCTTCCTTTCCGCCGGCCTGCCCCGGCTGTTTTATATTTATTCCGTCAGCCGCGCAGCCGTCAGGCGGGCAGGCTTCAGTGAATACCGGGATATCTACATGCTGCGGGATGCCCCCCTCGGCGCGGGAAACCCAGACGGGCATCCCGCCGACGTACAGCGTCCTGCGGTCCGCGCTGGCGGACACCTCCAGCGCGGCGCCCTCCACCATCTCGTCCGCAAAGCCTTTGTCTATGGCTTCCTGGCCGGTCATGTATGTTTCCGCGTCCATCATGGATATTATGTCCTCCTGGGACATCCCTGTCTTCGCATGGTAAATAGCTGCCTGCGACCTGTCCACGGCATCGTTGCCGTCAGCTTCCCTGCGAAGCTCGCTTGCGTTGTAGCCGCCGAACAGGAACGCCCAGCAGCGGTGGATCATGACAAGGCTTCCGGGGAACACCTTTACCGTGCCTGCCGCGCACATGATCAGCGAGCCGCCGGACATAGCCACGCCGTCTACGCTGACCTCGATTTTCATGCCCCTGCCGGCAAGCTCCTTCAGCCTGTTGTGTATGGTCATGGAATCATAGGCATGGCCCCCTGCGCTGTGTATGCGGATGCGGAGGGCCTTGGCTTTCTCAACCTTTTTCAGTTCGTCAAGGAACTCCGAGAGGATGATGAACGATCCTTCCGCGGGCTTTCCCGTGCGCCAGTTCGTCGGCCGCCGTTTTACGATGTCGCCGTACAGGGTTATCTCCGGCACGCCGTCAGAGGCGGTGGCCGCCGTTAACGGCTGCTTCTTCCCCGACGGGGGCGTGCCCGTCGGGAACATGCTTTCAAAGCGCATTGGCATTCTACTCATCCCCCTCTTTGCTTTCGCCCTGCCCGGGCGTTTTGAGCGCCGCCATGAAGTTGCCGCCGCCCGCGTCGCGCAGCTTGCCGTTTTCGTCTTTAAGCTGCTCTATGTTGTCCTCCCAGTCGCCGCCGCCCAGCTCGCGGGTGACCTGCTCGTGCGTTTTGAAGCCCCGGTCCACGTTCATTATTGCCGCTGTGACGTCCTTGACCGGGTCTATCTGGCCCTGTACCGGGCCGATCCACCGCGCGACGCTCCAGGCGTTCCTGAGAAGCGGGTCCGTGAAGAACCCCGGCGCTTTTATCCGCCCGGTGGCCACCGCCTCAGCAAGCCAGAGCTCATACGCAGGCTGGCAGAAGTCGTCGATGAACCACTGCCTTAGCATCTTGAAATCTTCCCATGCTTCGAGCAAAGCCGCCCTCGACGCCGAGTAAGAAGCATTGAACTCCTTCATCAGCACGTCGTGCGGTATGCCGAGCGACGAGCCCAGTATGCGGCACATCGTCCTGACGAACTGGTCGAACCCGGCGGACGGCACGTTGGGGTTTCCGAATGTCACCGTCTCGCCGTCTGAAAGGTGGTTTATCGTGCCCGGGCCTATCTCATATTCGTTATGGTGCTTAGATATGCCCTCCGGGCTTTCCCTGTATATCCCTATGACATCCTCGGAGCCCACTTCGTTGATGGGTATTTCAGCCGGGTTTGTGTTCGTCGTTATCCATGCCGAGAAGAACGTCTGCACAAGCGCGGCCATGACTTCGCTTTCCGTATACCTGCGCAGCTGCAGCAGCGGCTCTATGGCCTTTGCGAGGTATGTGACCCCCCTGTACTGCTCACACCGCTCAGACGACATCACGTGAAGAATGTTAGGCATCCCCGTTGCCTCGCCGTAAGCTTTCACGCGCTGCCATGTCACGTTTTCCTCCATGCTTGCCTGATTCGGGTAGCTGCTGCGTATGTGGTATGCGACAACCATGCCGTTGCCGTCCACTTCAACGCCGTCATATATTTTAAAGCCCGTTGCTTTGTTCTCGCCGTCGGTCACGGAGTATGAGGACAGCCGCCCCGCATACTCGTTTGGCGTGCTTACCCTGTCAGCCTCTATCATGTGCAGCCGCAGCGTGTACGGGTTAGCCGGGCTAGGCTCATAGCGCTTTATAAGCCCGAACACGTCGCCGCTCATAAGCCATGACAGCAGGCCGAGCTGCTGGAGGCCCGCGAAATTGTTTATTCCGAGCGCGTCGCAGTTCTCCTTTTTTGACGCCCATAGGCGGAACTCTGCCTCGGTCTTTTTCTGCCAGAGTTTTGCGGCTTCCGGCGACAGCCCAAGCACGTCCCTGTCAACGGCCGCTTTGAGGGTAAGGCCCACGCCGACAACTTTTGTGCGGTTCGTGTTGATTGCGGCGGTCGCGACGGGGGAAGCCATGTAAAGCATCCGGCCTCTCTGCCTGAGCGTGTGGTTATTCCAGTTGATGTCTTCGTTGGGGCTGCCGCTTGCTGCCGTGAAGCTTTTCAGCGCACGGCGTATATTGCTCGCCCCGGCTTCGCTGTAGCCTTTGGCTTTAGGCTCCCTCTTTCTGAAAAAGCCTTTCCTGTCGCCCATCCTGCCGCCTCCTTAACATAACCCCGCCGCTGCGGGGAGCTTGCTTTCGACCTTTAGGAACACATCAACCAGCCCCGGGTCGAAGTGCTTCCCCGCGCCCTCGGATATGATCCTGACCGCTTCCGCGTGCGGGAGCGCCTTCTTGTACGGCCTTTCGGATATGAGAGCGTCGTACACGTCCACGATTGCCATGACCCGCCCCTCAAGCGGTATATCCTCGCCGCTCGCGCCCGCCGGGTAGCCGCTGCCGTTGTGCTTCTCGTGGTGCGCGCCGGTGATCGTCCTCGCGCAGCGCAGCAGCTCGTGCCCTTTCGTCTCGCTCATTATCTTCTCGATGATGTCGACGCCGACGGGTACGTGGGCCTTCATAAGCTCAAACTCGTCGTCGGTGAGCTTCCCGGGTTTGTTGAGTATCACGTCGCTTATGGCGACCTTGCCGATGTCGTGCAGCTGGCTTGAGTACGCCACGCCCCCGGCGTCCCACCCGGCTGTCGCTGCGGCGTAGCGCCCGCTCTCCTGCATCGCGGATATGAGGATTTCCATGAACCTCATCGTGCGGGATATATGGCCGCCCGTCAGGCTGTCCCTGCGCTCGATGAGCTCGGCGGCTTCTGCGATCAGCGCGTTGTTGAGCAAGTCCACCTCCGCCGTCTTCTCGCAGAGCATCCTGGCGAGCTTCACATGGTTCTCAATGCGCTTGAGCAGAAGCGGCGCGGAAAAGGGCTTGGCCACGTAGTCCGCCGCGCCCAGCGCGAAGCCGCGCATCTCGCTCTCCTCGTCGCTCCTGGAAGTGAGGAATACCACGGGTATGCCGCTGTAGCGGGCATCGGCTTTAAGGCGCCTTATGGTTTCATAGCCGTCCGTTTCCGGCATCATCACGTCGAGGAGTATCAGGTCAGGCGTCATATGCCCCAGCGCCTCGAAGAGCGCGGCGGCGGAAGCCGCCGTGAACACCCTGTAATGCCCGCTCAGCATCGCTTTGCCCTGCGCCAGCGTGGCGGCGCTGTCGTCGACAAGGGCGATTGTGTAGCGTCTGTCCATGTCTGCCGCCCCCTTTGGCATCGCGTTACCCGCCAATCTTCTGCATCTTTTCCCGCAGCCGCCGCTTTTCCCCCATAAGCTCGCTGAAAACCTGCCTGTCGGCGGCCGTCGCCGTCTCTTCGGTTATCGCCGCCATGGGGCGTATGAGCCTCAGGTCAATTGCCTCCATCTGCGCTATCAGATCCTCGGCCGAGGGAGGCACTGCCGACCATTTGGATATTTTGGTTATCCCGCGTTCGGGGTTGCGTATCGATGCTTCTACCGCTTCCATTTCTTCTTCGCCGTTAGCGATAATGGAAAATACGGTAGGAACGTCAGTGCGTCTGCCCTCCGCGTCAAATTCGGGTATCGGTTCGGTGTATGTTATCTGCTTTCTCATTTTGATTGTCCTTTCTCTATGCTACACGGGCAAACGCAAATCTTGTTTTGGTATTTTGAGTATTAAAGCTGGATTGCGCTAATGCAGACTGTATCGCAAATACAACATAATCATTAGCATCAAGCCACCAACCCCAACTTATAAACGGAACAGATGAATAAACTGTGCGCGTGTTTCCAAACAGCATATTTTCGTTTCCAAACGTGACAGAGTTTTTCCAAAGCGTGGTAGATGCGGGAGCGTCCATTGTCGAAGGAACACTGAATATCCCACCGCTCATAAGACAAATCCACAACCCATAAGAATCAGCCACAAATCTGTTGCCGCCTTGAATTAACGATGTTTTACCTTGCGTATCTGTAGCCGCCGTTAATATAACCGTGTCATTCGCAGGCAAACTTCTGTCTTGAAATGTTCCCGCACACCACGGAAAACCTTCAACAATGTCACTTGGCAAATGGTTATTTATCCTGCGTAGTATTGTGTAAAGACTATCGCCGTTATCTTCAAAGACAGTGCGTGTTGATGATACGGGCGAGCCATCTTCACCATCTGGGGCTACTGCTATAATCGGTTTCAAATCATTCATAAGCGTTCACCTCACAACACACGGGCAAAATGCCATTTCAGCGTGATTCCGTTTTGCTGTATTGTTGATTGAGCCACACTTGACGCTGCCCCTACCGTTATGTATTCGCCTGCCGATAACCGCACAAATGTTGCGACCGTTGGGAACACGCCTGTTTCCATTATACGACCCTGCGCTATTCTGTTATTGTTATTCGGTTGTGCTTCTTCGTTTTTATGTATGTTAATGTTTTGGTTTGCGTTTACACAAGACCCGCCGTATACAACAAATATATATGAACCGGTTTCCGGCGCGATAACCCTATCGTTTCCGCGCATTTCAGGATTGCCAACTATAGTTGGGCTTATGCTAAGCTGATTGTGGGTTGAAACACCTACAGGCAATGACCTATCGGCAAATGTCCCCGTAGCCCACGGCAGATCCCTTATCCGTATCTGACTGCCGTCAAACGGTCTGTATTGCAAAGAGTTATCCGCACGTCTGCCCTGTGCCGCCGTCGCGAATGCGTCCGGCGGGCTGCCGCCGAGTTTGTCGCTGTCCGCTGCGGCGTCGCTTTTGCCCAGCTTGCCCGCCAGCCGTTTCTTAAGGTCGCCGAACAGCAGCCGCAGCCCGCCTTCGTCTATGAAACGCGCCATGAGCTACACCCCCATAACATTGTCTATGACTTCCTGTATCTCCGGGTTGGTGAGGGCTTTGAGGTCGTCTTTCGCCCAGTAATCGGAAAGGTCGATTTCCGTTGTGCCGAGGTCAAACCACTTGCCGCCGCTGTAGATATACATCGTGTAGGTGTCCTCATCAGCCTCGATGAGATAAATCACATTCGCATCGCCGGCCGCCGGGAGCGACGCCTTGACCTCGAAACTCAGGCCGGCAACGTCCTCGAGCATATCGCGCACCAGCTCATATACCGCTTTTGCTCCGGGGAGCTGCTGGTTCGTGCTGTCCCCGCTTATCGCGGTTATGATGTTCAGCTGTGTTGCCTGGTCGATTACCTCCTTTTGCCTCGCCGCGAAATACTGAAGCCCGTCCCTGTCAAGAAATTTTGCCATTGCTTTGCCCTCCTATAAGTTGTTTAGTATATTCTGAATTTCCGCGTTCGTTATGCTTTCCGGCGTCCCGCCGCCCTGTACGGCAAGGGAAGCAAGGAAATCCTGCTGCGTTCCGGCGTTGCCCTCGTCAAGCCATATCTGGTACGCGCTTTTACCTGCTTGGCCGGGCGGCCCGGGGATGGGAACCGCCCCGCCGAGCGCAAGTTTTCTTGCGTATGATTTTGCCGCCGCTAATGTTTCATCGTCCATTCTGAGTGCCCCCTTAAAGCATAATCCAGTCCATCCTGCCTGCGCTCCACTTGTAGTAATTGCCTGTGTCCATCTCCAGGAACGATGATGTGTTATGCTGCTCCGTTAAGGCTGGCTTCACATCCGTGGATTCCCCTTCGAATTTGCAGATAATCGTCTCTTTGTCGGTAAATTTCCCGAACTTCACTCTTTTCTCGTCAACTTGCGTTACAGCCATCAACATACCCTCCGATGTAATATTGTGCGCGCCCTGCGGCGAAAGGAGCCTGACTCCGCAGAGCGCATCCGGCAAAACCCTGCTAGGCGTATGCCCTTACCAATCCCGCGGCAATATAGCGAAAGCCCTGCGCGGCTTTATTCCCGCAAGCAGGCCCTCAAGCTCGTCAATCTTGTCCTCAGCGGCCTGCAGCATCTTAAACAGCTTATCGAGGTCCAGGTTCGTCACCTGACGGTTGTTTATGGTATAGCTTGACGCGCCGCCGTCCGTGAGCATATGAATTGCTTTCCTTAATTCCGCCGCATGGCTTCTGTAGAATTTCAGCCTGATTTCAATCTCGCTTCTGTTAATCATGTTAAAAAACCTACCAGTCATCATAGAATTTATCCAGCGCAGCCTCGCCGCCCGCACGCGGTTTTGCCTTCGGTTTTGCAGCTGAGGCTGCGGCTTCGGCAGGCTTGGCGCTACGGGCATCCTTTAGACGTTTTGATATTGAATCCAAATCAACGGGGAGCGCTTTGAAAGCCGCTAGGGCATAGTTCCTGCAGTCGAGCCTTTCGTTTCTTTCGTGCCCCGGTATTTTTTTCCACACCCAGGGTTGTTTCAGCTTCGGGTCATACGTGAGGTGCTCAGACAGGAGCTGGGAGAAGTAAGCATGGCCGTAGTCGTCGCGTTTAGGGAAATGGCAATACTTTGATCCCGGCGTCTGCACGCGCAGGTTGTCCATGATTATCTGCTTGCCGGCGGATACGCCAATGTCGTACCTCCAGCAGTGGCCTATGACTTTCTTGTTCACCACTATTTTCTGCTTGCGCGGCGGGGACGTGTACGGGGCGTTGAACTTGTTGGACCCGACCGCCGCAAAAACCTTTTTGCCGATGCGCTCCCTGCACTGCTGCCTGACTTCGTGCGTAAAATGGCCGCCCTCGTCCACGAACGTGAGGGATACTTTCAGGCCTATGCCGTCTTCGTATTTGAAGACCCTGTCGATAACTGCGTCGTCAAGCGCGTTCCAGATTTCGTCAGTATCCGGGCGGCCCATCAGGATTCCTGATTCGATGCCCCAGGTTTCGCCGAAATGGCCGTGCCCGACAACCTCGTACTCAAGGCGGTCGTCCTGGGTGTCAACCCCGGCGGTAAGCACAAGCACGCCATCGGGCAGCGCCGCGCCCTCAGGGTAGTCCTCGCGCCTTGCCATCACGCTTTCCTCGTCTTCGAGGTCGCCGCGGTTTTCCCAAAGCTGCCCGAAGCGGGTGTTGAACACGACCTGAAGCCTTTCCGCGCTGCCTATTGCGGCCAAATACTCCAGTATAGTCGATTCCCAGGTAGCCCAGGGCGACACGAAAGAGTTGAGCCAGAAAGAGCGGATGCCCCGTTTGTACGCATTCGGGTTTTCCGGAACCCATCCGGCGGGCTGCTTTTTTATCTCCTGCTCCGTGGATATGCAGCCGCAGCCGGGGCAGACGTACCAGATGTCCGTCACGGCATAATGCTTTTTCTGCTGTATGACCTCCGTTTCGTACTCATACCGTATGTCGCTGAACTTTATGTCATTATGATCCCCGCAATGGGGGCACTCAACATTCCACCTCTCCATCGTGCCCTCTAAATACGATGATTCGATTGCGCTTGCGCCTTTTATCGTCGGGGTGGAAACCTCCACGGCTTTTGCATTGTAGAAAGTAATCTGCCTAGCCATCGCAAGCCTCCACGGGTCGCCTTCCTTGCCTGCGGACACAGCCCAGCGGTCGCGTTCGTCGCCTATTACATAGCGGATGGGCTTAGATGCCAGCGAATGCGCTTCGGTGGACCCGCAGAGCGTCAGCAGGCCGCCCGGGAAAGACTTTTGCAGCACCGTGTTCGCGCTGTCGCGGCTTTTCGGCGCCGCCACTTTCCCGCGCAGCGACGGGCAGTCCCTGAACATCGGGGCAATCCGCAGCTTTGAGTATTCCTTGGCGTCAATCGTGGTGGGATTGATGAAAAGGATGCTCCCGGGGTCCTCGTCAATTATGTAGCCGATAATGTTGTTCAGGCATTCTGATTTCCCGATTTGCGAGGATGACACAAAAACGATGCGCTTTACTTTTGTGTCTGTAAACGCATCCATGATTTCTTTTAGGTACGGCGTTCTTGATGTGCGCCACGGCCCGGGTTCTGCGGAGCTCTCCGGCGACAGCATACGCTTCTTGTCTGCCCACTGCGTCACCGTAAGGCTTTCCGGCGGGTTGAAGCCGCTGATCGGTTTGGATATTGCTGAGTTGAGCCTGCTGAGGTCTTCAAGATTCATCACCGTCATCCTCGGTCATCAGTTCATCCCAGTTCATGCGTTTCCTAACTCGCTCGCCGTAACGCTCAGGGCTGTATTTATGCTTGGCAAGCTCGCCCATGATAATGTAAACCTCGCTTCGTATGAGCGCCGACACCTCCACCGGGTCGCTTGAGGCTGCGGCATCTATAGCAAGCCTCCCTGGCAGCGCCAGGAGCATCCCCCTTATCGCATATACCAGATCCGCTGTCATGTCCGCTACGTCATCGGAGCGGTGCATCTTGCCGGTCAGTTCATTAGCTTCTAGCTCTGCTTTTATAGCCTTTGACTTTTTCAGGCTGGTTTCGGCGTCAAGACGTTCTTTGTCCAATGATATTACGGCTTTCCCGGCTGCTTCCTTTGCCCTGTTTTCGAGTATGCCGCAGTATGCGCGCACGGTTTCCGTCAGATCGTACAGCGAGCCATGCGGCGTAGTACGTTTGTTCAGCATACCCTGGCTTGCCAACTGCCCAATCCACTGATTGCTCTTCCCGGTCATCGCGCAGATGTCTGCGGTCTTAACATATACGGTTTTGCCGGTCCGGAGGAGATACACGGCGTCAGCGCTGACTTCGACATCGTGCTTATTCTTTGCAGCCATCTTCTGCGCCCCCTCCAGACTCCTAATCGCCAATTAAAGTTCCGCCGATTTTACATCCGCTAACTGGTTTTGTTTTGGGGTCGGAGAACGCGCACTTTTTTTCACAGCCCCGAAAGAACCTATACCCCCCCTCCGCACTGCTCGGAATGACCGGCGCTGCGTTGCGCAGATACCCGCGCGCGTGCGCGAGGTATAGCAATACTGTAGTAATATATATATATATTACTATAGATATAATATATAACTATACCTGTATTATTATACTAAGGGGATTTCGCATCTAAAAAAAGACGGCTTCCGTCTGCCGTCAGCCGCCTCTTCACGCCTGACATTATACCACAGGTATATACACCCTTTTACACCCTATTTTTGCTTAATTGCATTTTTACCGCATTCAGTGCGTTCGGGTGGAGCTTATTCACGACGTAATGGTACTTGTTGCCTATGTTCACAGCTACAAGTTCCCATTCTTTGAACAGTATGTAACGGTTAATAAGCAACGCCCTCAGCACGGCATCGTCCACTTCATTGATAGCAAGCAGTATCTCGTTAAGGAGCAGGTCCAGTTCGACAATGCGGCTGTCAAGCTCAACGCCGCACAGCAGCAGCTCCATCAGCGCATTATCGCCCCTGCCTTTTCTGCCGCCTGATACGCGCTCGGCTATGCCAGCCTGCACCATAGCCGCCCTGTCCTCCGCTGCTTTCTTCGCCTCTTTGAGCGCTTCCACCTCGCGCATAACTCCACGCCCACGGTTGAGCCACGCTTTGGCGTCAAGATCCCAGTTGCGGCAGGTGCAAGCGTTTCTTTCTGTGATGTCGCAGCCCCGGGCGTTGCGGCATAGTCTGCAATCCTTTTTAATTTGCACGCTCATTGCCGCACCCCCTGCTCCCAGCATCCGCAGCAATAAGCAGCGTCCACATACTCCGCGCACTTTTCCGACTCATCGCACACGCATATTATATCGCCAGGGAACAAACCGCTGATCGCGCCGTTCGCGCCTCCCCATCTGCAAGCCTTACATGGTTTTTCCATTGACACAGCACCGCCTTATCGTTTAGAATAGTGTTGACTAAACCGCAGTTCCAAACTTCCGGCAATCCGCGCCTTGCAGGGCGCGTTTTGCTGTGCGTCCGCTTTAGGTTAATATTTCTGGAATTTTTATATTTCCGTGTTTACAAACTTAACTAGGTAATGTATACTTTGGCTGTAGGGCGGCATACAGGCCGCGCGGCATGGGGTGTAATGCCATTATTGGCATCGGCTTTTACGGAAATGGGGGTGTTTTTTTCGTGCAAACTTTGAGCTCCGCTAAAAAAGAGAGGAATGATCTTGCTTCATTTTATGTAATTTCAGACAGCTTTAATTCGATTTACGCCAAAGGTCTAGTTGGAACATCACTACAGCTTGATGATTTCCGCAAGGGCAACGGCGCAGACGCCAAAGCTGCTGCATCCATAAGGGTCACGCTTTCAGATACTTTTTTGAAGTTGGGGAGGGTTATAGCACAGCATGGAGAATAATACGCGCGATGAATATGTTGGCGATGTTGCTGCAGGCGGAGATGCGGAGGTGGTTGAAAGCAGCGGCTTAGTCGGTGAACAGCCACAAACCATACTGGCCGCGCAATATGAGCAGTATTACGTGGGTCCGCTCCCCTCGCCGGAGGTTTTAGCAGGATATGAGCAGATTCTGCCGGGTGTTGCGGAAAGGCTGGTAAGCACTTTCGAGGAAAGCGTCAAGCACGAGAGGGCAATGGATAAGGAAAACCTTAACGCTGCTATCCGTTATGCCAACAGAGGTCAGAACCGTGGATTTGTCGTCACGTTGCTCGGGCTGATAATTGGCGCGGCAACGGTTGCCCTAGGCTTCATATACACATCGGACGGCGCTATGGTGTCAGCAATTATCGCCGGTAGCGCGGTTAGTGGGCTTAGCGTATCAAGGCTGGTCAGCAAGTTTATCGACGGGCCAAGGGAAAGGCGTAATACAAATAAATAAAGACTAATGCCCTCCGTTTCGTCTGTGCGGGCGCGCCTTTCACCGAAGGCGCGTTTTGCTGTGCTTAAAACGGGATGTCGTCATTGGCGCCATTATCTATCCACGCCACAAGCACAGGATAGCTGAAATCCTTATTCGGGCTTGTTTTTGCCTTTGTTTCTATCGCAGTTACAGTTCTGTCCTGAAAACCGCATACGCCCCTATACTCAATCCCGTAACGTTGGTCTTTTAACACTACTTTTGTGCCATGGATTACGAGCTCCATTAAGTCCCTAACCGTCATTGCCTGTTGCCCTCCTCATTTTTTCGTAACGCTTTCGTCCATACTCTTCCGCGGATATGCCTAATATCCGTGTTATTTTCTTTTTGTCTTTATAATAGTTTTGGTTGAATCTGAATCCGCTGCTAGGAGGCAAGCCTAATTCTGTCAGTTCCGAACATTGCTTGGGATAAGGACATCCGTAACAAGCGCCAAAGGTTTTTATCCCATATCATTTGTTGCGCTGCAGTAATTAACCAGTTCGTTGTACCTTTGACGCGCCATGCTCATTTTTGATTGCTTTTTCACCGTCATACACCCACTCCCCACGGCGTTTCCTGTACAAACTCATCGCCCATAAGCTCCCGCAGTGAGTTTTTCATAAACAGCGGAATGTTGGCGGCGCGGCATTGTTCGGCTATGTTTTCTATCCATTCGCGTTTGGGATTGTGCTTTTTTGGTTTTGAACCTGTCATGCTTCCGATAATAATCCATTTAGGATTCCGTGTTTTTTGTACACCAAACATATAAGAAGCCCTGCTTTGCGGTATGTTATAGATAACGTCGCCTACATCAATTCGCGACAAGTCTACAGGCCCTAACAGCGGCTCTATGCAAAGATATGTGTTGCCGCTTATGTTTGAGAAGTGTTTGTACCCATCTTCAAGCGAATTTTGGTTTGTAGCTGTTTTGCCAAACCAATAGTTGTCAGCATGGTCGCCAAACACGCCGTTGAACAGATACGAACTAGGCGGAAGGTTATGGGGCGATTTCGTCAGAAACAAGTATTTGTGCCACGGCGCGGCTTCGCAAGCCTCGAACACCGCCTTTATCCATTCGTCGGGTATTGCGTCATGGAACAGATCCGTCATGCTGCCGACGAATATTGTCTGCGGCTTTTTGACTTTGGCGGGTTCTAAGAGGCGGTAGCGGTGGAATGTTGGCGCGAATCCGAACGGATACGGATTTTTGCACGGTTCTGTCAATTCGTATATCGGCAAGCCTTCTAACCTTGTCGCAATACGCTTTATATGGGGCGGGGCAATGCTATCTAAAAAATCATCAGTGTCAACGTATTGTTCGCCGAACCTCTTTGTTATGCCTTTAGCGTAGCAGTAGGCACAAGGCGTGTTATTCGGGCCATAGCAGCCGGTGACAGGGTTAAAAGTCATATCGCAGTATTCTATGCCAGTCTTGTTCATGCTGTTTCCTCCAGTCTATGTGAGTTTATTAATGCGGTCGTAATATTCATCCTCTGTGATTTCGCCTTTTCTCCGCTGGCTTTTCAGTTCTTGCTTCCTTTCAAAACACGCTAGTTCGGCTTTATGCTTTTCATAGAGTTCCCTGTCTTTACCAGATATCTCGGTTTTCCATTTGCCAATCAGCGGCGACGACCACTGCTTGAACTCAAGCGGCGGCAGTGATACCGTCAATCCGTCCCGTGCTTTGTCGTCAAGGTTGTACATCGGCTTTTCAACGTTGATAAGGTATATCTCATACAGGAACATATCGGCTTCGGTGGGAAGTTCCGCGTACTCAATCAGCGTAACGGCTTCAATGTCAAGGAAGCGGTGCATGGGCTTTTTAAAGAAGTGGCCCCGCAGCCTGTCGCTCAGCTTCTGCTTTGTGCGGCCTACATAGGCGAGCCCGTTTCCGTGGTGGATTTTATACAGCGTGTATGGCATCCTTCGGATTCCCCCTGCTCTATCCATTCGAGGCAGCCGCCTGTTTCGCATTTGCCCCATATGCAGCCGTTTGTGACGCTCACGGCGTACCTAAGGGCTGTGCCGCAGCTAGGGCATCCGATTTTCCCCGACACGCCCAGCCTGCCTTTTGCGTCCTCGCGGCATAGCCCCATAGCGTGATTAATGCTGCCTAGGCGTTCATGCTCCATTCGGCGGTTCTGCTCACTCATAAGGCAGTATTATCTTGTTCATTTCGTACCTCATCGATTGACGAGTGTTTGACGCAACCCTGCCATTTTAGTTGCTTATCATCGTCTATTGGGTCGATTATCCATGTGTTGCTTCTGCACCCATACCGCCACTGTCTGCGGCCCGGGATTTCAGATTCAAGCTTGCGGCTCTTGTCAAGGTAGGCGCAGTTTTCGCAGCTTAACATTGTGCGCCCTCCTGTTCATCGTGGATTGTGTTGATTATTTCAATATCTTCTACGCAGTTTACCCCACAGCATATATGATGCAGATAGTGGTCATCACACCAATACGCCCCATCTTCGTATGTAACAGTATATTCTCTCTCAATTTTTTCTTCACCCGGAATTGCATAATCATCATAAATCGCAATTAAAAGCCTGTCACCCTCCCAAATCAGCCTATCTTCCTCGCTCTCTCCCCTATAGGATTTAGCGGCATAAAGCCCCGTAGATTGTCCGATTGTTTTTTCGTCCACAGCATAATAACCGTAATCATCCTCAAAATCTCCGAAATGGTCATAGTCGATTTTGTCAGTGTTGAATATATACTTAATGTCTTGCTTAGATTCTGCAACAACAAATACATTTTGCACTAAACACCCTGTTATCCACTCACCATTGTCTAATCGTTTCCCCCTAAACAAATATCTGCTGTTATCCATCTTGCTCACCTCGCTCACTCCCATTCCCCAATGCGTCGAACTCAGCTTGGAGTTTGTCGTATTGCTCTTGCAGACCGCTGATTACCTCGTGCCTGATATGCGCCATCCTTGCATCACCAAGTTCACTATGTACATATTGGGATATTTGTTTCTTCCGAACTTCGACTCGTACTCCCCCATATGTTGCCATGTCTAGCCTATCCTTTGCTTCATTGATTTCAGCAGACAGCTCATTCGCCATGTCCAACAGTTCTTTAGTCATTGTCGTCATCCCCTTTCGGTTTCTCTTTTTGATTTGATTTGCATTTGACGATATGTTCAGCGATTATACCCGCTAACATAGCTTCTAGGTCTGGTGCTCTGGCTCTCAACTGCGCTGATAATTCCGGGGCGGCATAGTTATAAAATTCATCTTTCATTCCGTTGCCTCCGACTTTTCAATCTTATGTGAACATTTACCGTAGCAGCCCTCGGCTATCCAATGCTCACACTCCAGACAGCTCCAGCGGCCATGAAAACAGCCCCTGCAATTTTGGCTTGCGA
>Ga0099364_10002422_pt1 | contig 29717 bp, 25 predicted proteins | sample TergutTh196P3_FD_73070 | JGI IMG/M metagenome (GOLD analysis project Ga0099364, IMG submission 73070) | Microcerotermes parvus P3 segment gut microbial communities from Pointe-Noire, Republic of the Congo - Th196 P3 | ecosystem: Host-associated > Arthropoda: Insects > Digestive system > Gut ...
AACAGACAAACATCCATGTCCCCCGGGGGGAGTCGAAACCACAATCTCGGCAGGCGGGTGACCGAAGATCGACGCCGGAGACCGCGCGGCCACTGGGACCTACAATCTCTGACATACATTTCATAAAATTTACAAATGAATACAACAAGAGAACCTTTAGTGTTGCACCACATTAAATACTGTGATAGCCAATCTGAAGAAGTCTAACTAGAAGTGAGTTTGTCTGCAAAAAGAAGTTTATTAGAAAGAGGAGACAGATCAGTAGAACAAAGAAGGGAAAAAGCAGTTACCCATTGTGCTTTGGATGTACTGAAGTAGGGCTGAGGCCTTGTGTTCTCAAGACGCAATCATGATTAATGCGCAGTGAAACAAGATAAGAGTCATTCTTCACACAAAATCTCGAGTGTTACTCCATCAGCTTTACGATGTAACTTCAGCATCCCCAGATTGACAAGAGTTTCCCGTTAAGGCGGTTTTATATGGTTTTTAATTTACATTTCATTTTAAAATAAATCCTTATTTTTGTAAAATATATTATGATAAAACATTAATTAGAATTGTTATGTTATTTGAATATACTTTTTTTTGTAAAATATATTTTACTATAATAAAAAATAAAATATTTGGAAATTAGAAATAAAAAGTTTATTTTTGTAATTAGTTATTTTCATAAAACGAAAAATTAATTAGGTCAGGTAGCTCAGTTGGTAGAGCAAAGGACTGAAAATCCTTGTGTCGGGGGTTCAACTCCCTCCCTGACCACAAAAAAAACAACCTTAATTTATAATACTTTAACGCTATAACCAATAGCGTTTTTTTTTGCTAAAAACTACAAAAGATAAAATATGTTATGCTGAACTTGTTTCTGCATCTACATATAATCAGGAGATGCAGAAACAAGTTCAGCATGGCAGATAAAACAAGTTTTATTTTTAGATGTTCCATAATTAATTTATTTATATTTTTTTTATATATTTGTAATTATTTTTAGGCGGGACGTTTAACAATTCCTTTTTTCTGTTTTTTGATTTTTCATAGTTTTATGTTAAGCGTCTTGTCTTTTTTTATAAATTATTATAAATAAACTATGCTAATATCCAAAACTAAAGAATGGAGCAATCTACAAGCACATTGCAAGCAGATGCAAAACGTAAAAATGAAAGAACTTTTTAATAATGATAAAGAACGTTTTGCAAAGTTTTCGTTGCAATTTAATAACATTTTGTTTGATTATTCTAAAAATATTATTGATGATTCTACTATAAAATTATTATTAGAGCTTGCTCACTCTACCAATCTTAAATCTAAAATTAAGCAAATGTTTACAGGCAAAAAAATAAATACTACCGAGAATAGAGCCGTTCTACATACTGCATTAAGGAATAGAAACAGCAAACCAGTCGTTGTAGATGGCGAAGATATTATGCCTGAAATTAATAATGTTTTAGATAAAATGGAAACATTTGTTGAAAAAATTCATGATGGAGAATATCTTGGTGCTACGGGCAAAAAGATTACAACTATTGTAAATATTGGTATTGGTGGTTCTGATTTAGGACCGATGATGGTTTGCCAAGCGTTAGAGTATTACAAAGTAAAAGATATTAATTCTTATTTTGTTTCTAATGTTGATGGAGCAGATATTGCAAATGTTTTAAAAAAAATAAACCCTGAAACATCTCTGTTTATCATCGCATCTAAAACATTCACTACGCAAGAAACAATGGCAAATGCCCTCGCAGCAAAGAAGTTTATGGTGTCAAAATTAGGTGATAGCGCTGACATTATTGCTAAACATTTTGTTGCTTTATCTACTAATATAAATGAATGCAAAAAGTTTGGAATTGATGAAAAAAACATTTTTACTTTTTGGGATTGGGTTGGTGGTAGATATTCTTTATGGTCGTCTATTGGCTTATCTATTGCTCTGTCTATCGGTATGAATAATTTTGAAGAACTATTAACAGGCGGATATGATATGGACAAACATTTTAAAAACGCCGATTTCAAAAATAATATTCCTGTATTGATGGCATTGCTTGGTATTTGGTATAATAATTTTTTCAATGCGAAAACATTAGCAGTGATACCTTATTGCCACTATTTACGGAGGTTCCCTACATTTTTGCAACAGATGGATATGGAAAGTAATGGAAAGTATATTACAAAAGGTAATGAAAAAGTAGATTATAACACTGGACCAGTAATTTGGGGCGAAGCAGGAACAAATGCACAGCATTCTTTCTTTCAACTTATTCATCAAGGAACGCAGATGATACCCGTAGATTTTATCTCTTTTATTGCTAATTTAGATGGTGATGCTAAACAACATAATATGCTTTTATCTAATTTTTTTGCACAAACCGAAGCACTAATGAAAGGCAAAACAGAATACGAAGTTAGAGATGAATTACTAAAAGAAAATAAAACCGAAGACGAAATAAATCATATTTTACCGCATAAAGTTTTCGAAGGAAATAAACCAAGTAATACCATTTTGATTGATAAACTAACCCCATATACACTTGGAATGCTAATAGCAATGTATGAACACAAAGTATTCGTGCAAGGTGCAATATGGAACGTCAATCAATTCGACCAATGGGGCGTAGAACTCGGCAAACAATTAGCAAAAAATATCTTGTCAGAACTAAATTCTGATACAACTATTACAACCCACGACTGTTCTACAAACGCTCTAATAAATTATTGTAAAGAAAAAAGGTAACATCTAAACTTGTCATACCGAACTTGATTTCGGCATCCCTTTATTAAAATTAGGAGATGCTGAAACAAGTTCGGAATGACAGATTTTAGATGTTTTATACTTTTCTCTGTCATAGATTTTGATTTTTGAACAGATGGATTTTTTTATTTATTTAAGAATGTAATAATATTTAAATAACATCTTTATATATAATATATTTATGTTGTTTTTGTTTTTAAGATAACAGCACTATAACAACAAAAATGAACGTGGAAAATCCTAAAAAATATTCGTTGCAGATAACAACCTACTAAGCAATAAAAAAATATTCAGCAGAAAATAATATTTCTTTTCGGCAAGCATCTTTCGTTGCTTTTTCTTATTGGGTTCGTAGTGGTTTAGAGTTTTTTGCTCCGGGCAATTTTACGGATTCTGAAGTAAAAACAGCATTGATACATTGCTGCGAGCAGATTTGCGAGAAGCGTAAAAATGGTAAGTTTTATTTAGAATAAGGCGAAGCCGAAATAAATTCTACATTATAACATTTTTTTTATAATTAAAAAAAATCCTTATTTTTGTAAATAACTTTTTAAAAAAAGAAGAATGTAAAAAATTACGATATAAAACAAAAATATATTATGGAAGATAAAATAGAAATTGCTTTTGTAGGTCTAACGCATATGCCACCTAATAATGCAGCCCTAATTTTAAAAGAAGTTTATGGAGATAGAAGTATTCCTATTGTTATAGGACTATATGAAGCGCAGGTAATAGCATATACACATGATAAAGTAAAACCGCTTCGCCCAGTAGTCCATGACGTTGTTAAGGAACTTATAGATATGACCGAAGTGCTGTTGTTAGAAACTTTAATTTACGATTACAATAAAGGAACGTATTTCACAAAATTAGTTTTTGAAGACGAAGACAACAATGTTGTAGAGATAGAATGCCGTTTAAGTGATGCAGTTGCTATTTCATTACGATGTAGTGCGCCTATTTATACTACCAAGTTTGTTCTTAATGAAGCAGGATTAACGACATATGTTGAAGGAAATTTGCATAATTCACCACATAATCTTGCTTATAATAATGCAAAAACTAAAATAGAACAACTGCAAAATCAATTAGAAAGAGCAATTAAAATGGAAGATTATGAAACAGCAGCACAAATTAGAGACGAAATAAAAAATTATTTGGAAAATTGATTTATTTTTATTATTTTTGTATTTTGTTATTTGAAAAACATTGTTTTTAATAAAATTGCCGAAGTAGCTCAGTTGGTTAGAGCACAAGAATCATAATCTTGGTGTCGGGGGTTCAAATCCCTCCTTCGGCACAAAATAAAATCTCCTTTCTTACTTTTTCTAAAAACGTAACCTCTAAAAATGTTATGCCGTGTTTGACACAAAATCCTTTTATTTTATGGGATGACAAGTTATTTATCTATTATACCGAACTTGTTTTCAAAATATTTTCCTTATATTTGCATTTTATAAATAAGAATGTGTTATGAAAAAAAAATTACTACTATCAATTTTTTCAGTTTTGTTTTTTACGAGTGTTTTTGCAGAAAATTATAATAAACTGACATTAGATACTTATGTGTTCCTGAAAATACACGAAAATCAAAGTATTATAAATAATCAAATCAAATCAAAAGATTACTTTTTGCAATCTAAAAATGGAATTGAATATACTAAACTTTATGTTAAAGTTAATGAAAATTATTCCAAATCGCAAGTTGAAAACCTTGGTTGCAAAGAATTAGTTAAAACTAAAAGCGTTGCTTTGCTATCTGTTCCGATAGATAAAATAGAGCAATTATCTGCTTTTAATTTTGTAGAACTAATTGAAATTGCTAAACAGCCACAGCCATTTTTAGATAAAGCATTACCGTCTTCAAATGTGGATTTAGTTCATCAAGGTATAGACCTTGAACGTCCTTATTTTGGTGAGGGAGTAATTGTTGGCATTTTAGATTATGGCATTGATTTCACTCATCCGATGTTTTTAGATGAAAACGGAAAAGAACGTATTAAAAGGGCTTGGGTGCCTTATATACATGAAGAATTGATGGAATTTGCACCACCGCCTGGAAGTTTTAATAGTGGTTTTCTTTTAAATGATCTTTATGTTGATATTAAAAGTATTTTAAATTTTAGTTCAAATACTAATTATCATGGCACGCATGTTCTCGGCATTGCTGCAGGTTCAAGAGTTGAAGGACAAAAATATATTCATTCGGGAATAGCAACAAAATCGGATATTGCTATAGTTGAATTGGGTCCTCATAGTGCTGCAACTTATACTTACGAAAGTCCTACTTTTATTGAAGGGCTTGCATATTTGTTTTCTTATGCTGATTCTATGAAAAAACCAATTGTAGTTAATATGAGTTTTGGTGCAGGTGGTTATCCGTGTGATGGTATGGCGTTAAGAGATTTAGTAGTTAAAGAAATTCTAAATGAAAATCCAAATGGAAAAATTGTAGTAGCAGGAGCAGGAAATAGTGGAAATACAAATATGCACTTTGAAAATGATTTTTCTTCTGAAATTAAATCTGTAGAATGTCATTTATCAACTACTGATTATTATAATTATGCAGTTTTTACTGCTTTAGGTGAAGTTGATAAAAACTTTTCTGTATCTATAAAAATGGTTGATAATAACAATGTAGATATAACTGATTCATTTGTATTTTCAATACCTGCAAATGCCGAAACGCATACTGATGTTAATATTACTTCTATTACTAATCCAGCAAAAAAATATAGTTTATATATATGGGCTACTAAATCTTACTCATATAGTCATATTGATTATGAAACAAGTGGTAAGCCCATATTATATGCTCTTATGTATGATTTAACACCAGGACAAGGTTCTGAATATATGTCTGTTAGATTGTTTGCAGATTCGGGAATAATACATTGCTGGAATGAAACACATACGCATGGGCGTCCTTTTATAATTAAAACTGAAGGAGTAGAACCCGATTCTAAATATACTATACTTACGCCTGGTGCTATAGATGAAGTAATTACTGTCGGTGCTTATGTTACTAAAGATACTATACTTTCATATACAGAAATAAAAACTCCTATATTGCAAACTATTAATGATATTGCTGATTTTAGTTCCAAAGGACCACTAACTAACGGCAAAATTAAACCTGATATTACAGCACCAGGAAGTCATATTTATTCTGCTTATAATAGATTTGTATCTTTATCTAATAGTTATCAGATATATATAGTAGATAAAACGCCGAATGATGTGCATAATTTTTTCGCAGCACAAGGAACTTCAATGGCTACGCCAATGGTAGCAGGAGTGGTTGCTCTTATGCTTGAGTTAAATCCAAAACTTACGCAATCTGAAATTAAAGATATAATCCGAATCACTGCAATTAATGACGAATACACAGGAAATGTTAAAGAAAATAAATCTACTATATGGGGATGGGGTAAGATTGATGCACACGAAATAATGAAACAACTAAAATTAGATATAGAATACGATGAACAGGATTTTTTATTTAATATCTCGCCAAACCCAATAACTGACGGAAATGCAAATATACAAGTAGAAAATAAAACAGGAATGCCTTATATTATAAATGTTTATGACGAAACAGGAAGGTTAGTTTATTTGTCATCAATAGATACAGAAAAGCAAATAGATTTGGCAAAACTTAATACAGGCACATATTTTATTAAATTACATAACCATAAATCAAAATCAATTCAAAAAGTCGTTAAAATATAATTACTCGGATTTACTTGTAATTTACTCGGATTTACTTGGATTTAACAACTTGCTAACTTAATTATCTGTCATTCCGAACTTGTTTCGGAATCCCTTAATTAAAATATGGGGATGCTGAAACGAGTTCAGCATGACATAGAAAATAACCACCCCGTCAGTGCAATTGCACTGCCACCCCTCCATAGAGGGGAACAGTTCCCCTCCTGTGGAGGGGCAGGGGTGGTAAATAATAAGTGTCATTCTGAACTTATTTAGACACCCCTTATTTTACTATATTTAGACGCTATTTAATCTTAAATTATCTAAAAATTACCTTAATCGGATGCTAAATAATTAGTAAAATTTACTGCTTTAGCAATATCGGATCTTGCTTTAGCAATATCGGATCTTGCTTTAGCAGTATCGGATCTTGCTTTAGCAGTATCGGATCTTGCTTTAGCAATATCGGATCTTGCTTTAGCAGTATCGGATCTTGCTTTAGCATATATCGGATCTTGCTTTAGCATATATCGGATCTTGCTTTAGCATATATCGGATCTTGCTTTAGCATATATCGGATCTTGCTTTAGCAAGACAAATGTATTGCTATTTTGAATCCGTTTTAAGTAATTTTTACATAATTTAAGATTAAAAATTAGCACGGGGATTAATCCCCGTGTTAAAGTAGAATAAATTAAGAGATGTTGAAACAAGTTTAGTCCGATTAGGAAGTGATGATGCTTTTTTTTAATAAAAAAAATATTATATTTGCAATAGTTTATAAAAAAATAGTTAAAATATAACCGAGAATTATATGAATATGAAGAAAACGATACTACTAATTGATGATTCCGATTTTATATTAGAAACTAATAAGGAATTGCTGGAAGCGGCAGGATATAATATTATTACCGCTAATAATGGATTGCAGGGGATAGAAGTTGCAATAAAAGAATTGCCCGATATGATTATTTGTAATGTATCTATGCCTGGACTTAGTGGATTTGAGGTAGTGGAACAGATTAAAAATAATAAAAGAACTTCCCTTACTCCATTTATGTTTCTAACAGGATTTACAGATAAATCTAAAATGCGCGAAGGCAGAGAAAAAGGTGCAGACGACTATTTAACTAAACCTTATACCAAAAAAGAACTAATCGGAGCAGTCGATGCCCTATGGCGAATGTATGAAAGAAAAAATATTAATCCAAATCCCCGAAAGTAGTTAAATGGAGTAACATATAAAAATAGAAAATTCTATATTCTATTATGCCGAACTCATTTAGGGGATGCCGAAATAAGTTCAGTATAACAGAATAAAAGAAATTTTGTATAATGTTTTTACAATTTATTGTCAGAACCGAGAACGTTTTTAATTTTATGTATATAAAGTTTTTTAGCATTATCTCTTGCTGGTCCCAAGTATTTACGAGGATCAAATTCAGCAGGATTTTCAGCAAAAACCTTTCTGATTGCCGATGTCATCGCTAAACGACTATCAGAATCAATATTAACCTTACATACCGCAGATTTTACTGCTTTACGCAACTCACTTTCAGGAATACCTATTGTATCTTTTAATGCACCGCCAAACTTATTTATAGTCATTACTTCGTCTATCGGAACAGAAGAAGCACCATGCAATACAATCGGAAAACCAGGCAATTCTCTTTCAACTGCTTCCAATACATCAAACCTTAAAGGTGGCGGAATTAAAATGCCATCCGCATTTTTAGTGCATTGGTCAGGTGTAAATTTATTTGCTCCGTGGGATGTGCCAATAGAAATAGCCAACGAATCGCATCCTGTTTTAGTAACAAAATCAACAACCTCTTCAGGTTTTGTATAAGTATGACTTTCGGCGACAACATCGTCTTCAATGCCTGCTAATATTCCTAATTCGCCCTCGACAGAAACATCATATTGATGTGCGTATTCAACGACCTGTTTAGTAATTGCCACATTTTTATCGTAAGGATGATGCGAGCCATCAATCATAACAGATGAAAAACCCATATCTATACAACTTTTACACAACTCAAAAGTATCGCCGTGGTCTAAATGTAAAACGATTTGTGGATTGTGGCAACCTAATTCTCTTGCATATTGCACAGCACCCTCCACGATATAACGCAGAAGAGTTTGGCTGGCATATTTGCGGGCACCACTTGAAACTTGCAAAATAACAGGAGAGTTTGTTTCCACTGTGGCTTGTATAATTGCTTGGATTTGTTCTAAATTATTAAAATTATATGCAGGTATAGCATAACCGCCTTTAATTGCTTTTGCAAACATTTCTTTTGTGTTTACAAGTCCTAAATTTTTAAAACTTATCATTTTATTTGCTTTATTTGGATAAAATATTTTTAAAAATAATGTTTTTTATATAATACTGTTATGCCTTATTTTATGCTATTTACTATAATTAGCAAATCATTATTCAGGTTTTAAAGTGTCGTTTTCATTATTATTTCCTTTTAACTTACTATGCTCCCACTCTTTTACATATTCCTCATTTATGTTCATATACCCACTACGAACCAAGTAAGATACATCCACTGCATATAGCCAACCGTTTTTCAGTCCTTGTTTTTCGGACCATTCTACAATTTTATCATCGTAAGATAAAATTTTTAGTTCGTGTACCCACAAATTCCTCATTTCTTCACAAAAAACAAGAAAATAAAGTTCTTTATTTGCTTTATCAGGAATGTCCGCCAAATCTCTTCTTAATTTCTCTTTAAACACTCTTTTTTCTACACTATTCAAATTAAAAACCCCTTCAGATACATACTCTTTCAATTCAGGAGGAAAGTTTTCAGGCAAACTAATTCCAAGAGAATCCAAAAAATAATTCAGAACTTCATAGTCCCCCTCTATATATTCGGGCTTATCATATATAACAGGGCATGCTTTACTTTCTACATAATTACACAAAAAAAGTGTAGCAGATATAACAAAAATCACTATAAAGCCCTTAAAATTATTTTTAATTTTCGCTATTAATTTATTTTTCATTGTTGTTTTTTTGATTTATAAAATGTTAAGTTGCAAAATAACATTTTTTCTTAATTAGTAACGTTTTAACTCTAATACTCTAAAATTAACTCTAATAGACTTAAATTAACTCTAATACTCTAAAAATAACTCTAATAGACTTAAATTAACTCTAATACTCTAAAATTAACTCTAATAGACTTAAAATAACTCTAATAGACTTAAATTAACTCTATTAGAGTTATTTTTAGAGTATTAGAGTTAAAACGTTACTAATTTTGCAAAAAATGCTGTTATGCCGAATTTATTTAAGCATCCCCTTATCTTGTTAATCTTATAATCTTAATGAAATCTTGCTTCAAAAAAACAATTTTCATTATTTTAATGCAATCGTATTAAGGAATGTTATGAATTTAGAAACAATAAATACTCATTTACAAGAAATAGAAGTTTTACTTAACTCTATGGGAACTGATGTCAAGCAAAATGTTTTGGAATACGCAATAGAAAGAGTATCATATATTTTGCATAATGAAATTGCCAATAATCCTGACTTTATAAAAGCGTTTAGTGATAGATTAAAAACAATATCGGATACAATACAGCAAAAAAGATTGTTTGCTAAAATGCTCCACACCGATGATGCTACTGCACATAGAATAGCAAATAGTTGGGACGGCGTTGTAAAATTGCCTGAATATAATTTACGTGCTGTTCCTAATGCTATTCCTGTTGTAATGGCTTCGGATAACAACTTTGTGCCTTTTTTATCTGTGATGTTGCAATCAATTTTAGATAATGCAAATCCTAATCGTATATATCATTTTTATATTTTGCAAAGAGGAATTGCTGAAAGGTCAATATCTATAATGCAAGCACAAGTTAATAAGTTTCCTAATTGCAAAATTGAGTTTATAGATGTAACTAATATATTTAAAACTATTCCTATTAGACAAATTGCGGGTATATGGTCGTTAGATACTTATAGCAGATTGCTATTACCTTATATGTTTGCTGAATATCCGAAGGTAATATATCTTGATGTTGATATGCTTTGTCAGACGGATATTGCAAATTTATATGATATTGATTTACAAGGGAAGCCATTAGGTGCTGTATATGATAGCATAATAAAATATCATTTTGATAATAATAATACTAATTATATTTATAATAATTCTGCTACAGTTTTATTGGGATTAAAAGATTGGCGGCAATTCAATGGTGGGTTAGAAGTATTTGATACATTAAGATTTAGAGAAATGATAAGTTTAGATAAACTAATAAGATTTACAATTTGGTTCACTCATAGAGCAGAATGGTTTTGGGTTGACCAATGTGTTCTAAATTTACTTTTAAAAGAAAATTGGTTTCATTTGCCAAAAGGTTGGAATGCTAATGAATGGAATCTTATAGGCAATAACATTGTCAATAACGATACTGACTATTATTTAAATAACTGGCAATCTATGGAAATATTGCATTTTAACTCTCAACTTAAGCCATGGAATAGTAATATGTGCTACGATATATGCAATCATTATAGAAAATACGCATCTAATGTGCAACTATATATAGAGCGATTTCCGCACCATCAATATAATTTAGTGACAACAAGAGAAGATATGATATGGCATTATTTTCCAAAGAATTCTGTTGGAATGGAAATAGGAGTATTTATGGGCGAGTTTGCAGAATATCTATGCAACACATTAGAACCTAAAATGCTATATCTCGTTGACCCGTTTGAGCCAAGCGAATTAACAAGCGGCGATAAAGATGGAACTAATTTTATTACCGTTCACAATCTTCGTGAATACTTTATAAAAAAGATTATTCCTAAATTCAAGTACAAATCAAATGTTAAACTAATATCTGATTACTCTTTTAATGTATTGCCGTTAATAGAAAATAAATCGCTTGACTGGGTATATATTGATGGCGACCATTCATATCAAGGTTGCTTAAAAGATTTATTATTAGCACGTCAAAAAGTTAAACATAATGGTATAATAGCAGGACACGATTATTGCCGTCAATTTGGTGTTATGCAGGCAGTAGATGAGTTTTGTGAACGCTTTAACTTGCAAATAGAAATAGCAACTTTAGATGGTATGCCAAGTTTTTTAATCAGAAATGTGTGAAGTGTTAAAGGTTGCTTTTTTATTTTAATTTGGCGATAAATAACTTAAAAAATCTTTTACTTTTTGTTCTCTATTGCTTGAATTATAAATACTGCTACTAATTGCTATTCCATTAACGCCTGCATCAATTAATTGGCTTACGTCTTCGCAATCTATACCACCAATCGCAATTATAGGCACATTAAAATTTAAGTTATCTAATATATTTTTATAACCTTCTAAACCAAGCGTGGGACTTAATTTTTTCTTTGTTTTAGTAAATTTATAAGGTCCAAGCCCAATATAATCAACAAAGTTTTTTATCTCTAAAATATCATTTAACGTATTTGCAGTTCCGCCAATAATCTTGTTTCCTAAAATATGCCTTGCATTTGCGGGTGGCATATCATATTTTCCTAAATGAACGCCGTCAGCATTTATTTTCCCCGCCAATTCTGCATAATCATTAATAATAAAAGCAGCATCATAACTTTTGCACCAAGTTTGGACTTTCAATGCTATTTTTTCTATAAATTGCATTTTTTCTTCTTTAATTCTTAATTGAATCCAGCGGCAACCTGCATCTAAAACTTCTTTAATATCGTCATTAATGCCATCGGAAATATATTGTAATTTGCTTATGTCCATAATTTAATATAAGTATATTTGCAAAAATATGCAAAACAAACGGAAAATACTTAATGTAAATGTAAAATTTATTATATTTGTAAAAAATGAATTGTTAAACTATATAATAAAATGATAAATAAATTAATAAATAAATTAATAAATAAATTGGTAGATAAATTGATAATCAAATACTTTAAAGATTTAACGCCAAGTGAAATAATAGCAAAAGCAAAAGGATATGATTTCGTTAAGGATTTTAGTGAAGGTATGGCTATTGTTAGTAAAGGTGGTTATATGTTCTTTATAGATATGGACGGAAAAGAGATAGGTAAAGGAAGAAATTATTGGTTAGTTGGTCCTTTTAGCGAAGGTATGGCTATGGTTGGTCAAGGTCTTGATCGTTGGTTCTATATAGATAAGGACGGAAAAGAATACGGAAAAGATAAAGGATATGATTATGTTGGTGATTTCAGCGAAGATATGGCTGTGGTTAATAAAGATGGTTATGCGTTCTTTATAGATAAAGACGGAAAGGAATACTGGAAAGATAGAGAATATGATGAAGTTGGAAGATTTAGTGAAGGGATAGCAAAAGTAAAGAAGGGTGACAAAATATTTTGCATAAATAAACAAGGCGAAATAGTAAAAGAAGAAAATTAGTAACGTTTTTAGGGAAATTAGTAACGTTTTAACTCTAATAGAGTAAAAATAACTCTATTAGAGTTATTTTAAGTCTATTAGAGTTATTTTTAGAGTATTAGAGTTAATTTAAGTCTATTAGAGTTATTTTTAGAGTATTAGAGTTAATTTTAGTCTATTAGAGTTAATTTTAGAGTAATAACTTAAAGCATTTGCAAAAAGCAAATGCAATATGCAAGCAGTGGTTTGCCGTCTGTTATGCCGAATTATTAAAGAATTACTTTTTAATAAGTCGTAGATACAAATCGTCAGCAATAAAAGGACATACTGGTGCAATAAGCGAACATAATTTAATCAATACTTCATATAATGTTTGATATGCTGCAAGTTTATCGTTATCATTTTCGCCTTTCCAAAAGCGTCTTCTATTGCGGCGAATATACCAATTAGATAGTTCATTTATAGTAAATTCTTGGATTGCTCGGCACGCTTTAGTTAAATCATAATCATCCATAAATTGCGTATAATCGGCGATCAATGTGTTCAATTTAGATACAATCCACTTATCTATTTCGGGTCTATCGCAGTAAGGAATTAAATCTTCCGTTCCTTCAAACTTATCTATATTAGCATAAAGAGCAAAAAATGCATAAGTGTTAGTTAATGAGCGAAAGAAATCAGCAATAACCGTTTTAGCAATATCATCGGCGTTAAATAAAGTAGTTCGCCAAGGGGGTGTGCTAACAAGTAAATACCAGCGAGTAGCATCTGCACCATATTTTTCCATAATATCAAAGGGGTCAACAGTGTTGCCTAATGATTTAGACATTTTTACGCCTTTTTTATCAAGAATTAACTCATTAACAATAATGTTTTTAAATGCGGGTTTATTAAATATAGCAGTGGCAATATTATGCAAAGTATAAAACCATCCACGTGTTTGGTCTACACCTTCTGCAATAAAATCGCCGGGGAATTGTTTATTAAATAGTTCTTCGTTCTCGAACGGATAATGAAATTGCGAAAAAAACATTGCCCCTGAATCAAACCATACATCAATAACTTCTTTTGTTCTGCGATATTTTTTGCCATCTTTTATAAATACAACATTATCTACAAATGGTCTATGCAGGTCAATATTTTGTGCTTTGGTATTAGAGTTTTCTTTCATAAATTAACAACTATAAGATTTAATAATAACAAAAATAAGGAAAATTTATGTAAATGTTAATATATAAAATAAGTAGATGATTAGAACATTGTTAATAATGTTATGCCCATTATTGCAAGCATTACGCCGATAATTGACCTACTATTTACTTTATCTTTCATAATGAAATGTGAAATAGGAAGCATAAATATCGGAGACGTAGAAAATAATGTCTGAGCGATAGATACGGGAATATATTCTAAAGATATTATGCTTGATGTGACACCTAAAACTGGACCAAACAATGTCCCTAATAAAACATACTTTAATGCTATTTTATCTTTTTTATAAACTTTTACGGGGTTCTTATATTTGCCTGATAATGATAAAAATAATAGCAGTATGATTCCTGATGCACTTATCCTAAAGAACGTTGCTGATACGCCTTGCAATACGCCATAACTATATACTTGTTTGATACATAATATCCCGATTGATTGTCCTAATGCTGCTATTATTCCGAACAAAAAGTTGCGAGGAGCGATGTAATTTTTTATATTTTCAGAAGAATCTTTTACTTTGCTTACTACTATTATTATGCCGAACATTGTTATTATTATTCCGATAAAGCCAATTATTCCTATGTTTTCGTTAAAGAAAAATACTCCACCGATATATGAAAATATAGGTGCAATACTCATCATTACTGACGAATATCTCGGTCCTATTTTCCGAAACGACATAAATAAAAAATAATCACCACATACTAATCCTATTATTCCACTGATTATTAAAAATAAATATTGTAATAACGATACATTAAAATCTAAACCCAATGCTATTGATACAAAAAAAAGTATTATTGATGCAAAAAGTAATCTATCGGCGTTTAACTGATTTACCCCTATTTTTTTCTCTGCTTCTGCGAAAAAATAAGGCGTAAGTGACCAACATAATGAAGTAAATAAAGGAAGAAATAGCATTTATAATTCTAAAACCCACATAAATAATTTTAAAGCAATAAATAGTAATACGCCAACAAGTAGTATAAATAGTGCAACTTTAACTAATTTTTTTATTATAGAAAAAACAATACCTGCGACAATACAAGCAGCAATTATTATAAATGGAATAGGAAATTCATAAAAAATATCTAACATAATCATTAAAATAGCAACTTTTTACGTAAAAACAGGGGATGCCGAAACGAGTTCAGTATAAAATTTTTAAAAGTTACATATTTTTTTTCTAAAAAAATAAAAAAGTATAATTATTTAAAATATTTTTATTATTTTTGTATTCTGTTTTGTTGCAAAACAGAAAAAAAGATTTTATAAAATAAAAAATATAGTATTATGAAAGTTCAAGCTTCAGTAAAAAAAAGAGACCCAAACGATAAAATTGTCCGCAGAAAAGGACGGGTCTACATTATTAACAAAAAAAATCCAAGATTTAAACAAAGACAAGGATAGGAGAAAAAATTGGCAAGAATTTCAGGAATTGATTTACCTAAAAACAAACGCGGTGAAATTGGTCTTACATACATATACGGTATAGGCAGAACTTCCGCACAAAAAATTTTAACAAAAGTTGGTATAGATGTCGGCAAAAAAGTATCTAAATGGACAGATAGCGAAATTGCTTTAATCCGCCAAGAAATAGATAACTATAAAACAGAAGGAACACTCCGTTCCGAAATCCAAATCAATATCAAACGTCTTATGGATATTGGTTGTTATCGCGGCATCAGACATAGAAGAGGACTGCCCGTTAACGGACAGCGAACACGCACCAACGCAAGAACCCGTAAAGGTAGAAAGAAAACTGTTGCAGGTAAAAAGAAAGCAGTTAAATAGTTTTATCTATTTAATACTTCTATTATCGCATAGTAAAAATTTAATTTAATAATTAATAATTAGTAAAATGGTAAAAAGAAAAACTAAGAAAAAAGTAGTCATAGACATCAATGGCAAAGCGTTTATAAAAGCATCGTTCAACAATGTGTTGATAACTATTACCGATGCTTATGGTAATGTGTTATGCTGGTCTTCAGCAGGAAAAAATGGTTTCCGCGGCTCAAAGAAAAATACACCATATGCTTCACAAGTATGTGCAGAAAAAGCAGGAACTGAAGCATTTACAATGGGCTTAAGAAGAGTTGATGTTACGGTTAAAGGAACAGGTAGTGGCAGAGATGCTGCAATCCGTGCATTGAATTATGCAGGGCTGGAAGTTCATTCTATTACAGATAGAACTCCTATGCCACACAACGGCTGTCGTCCTCCAAAAAGACGTAGAATATAATATATTGTCTTTTTAAACAAATACAAGAAATATACTGAAATATTTCTTGTGTTTTGTTTTTTCAAATTTATTAAATACGGTATGACGATGTTATTTATTTTATAGAAATTTGTTATTTTTGTATTATGATTGATGTGGAATACCAAAATTTACTTGAAATATTGGGCTTTGTTCCAAAAGAAAACTTAGCTGATTTGTTTGTAAAAAAATATCAGCAAGACGATTATTGCCTTGAAGTTGATTTTGCTAACCAAACAATTAACTACGGCAATCGTATTAAATATGAAAATAAAACTACACAAAACTTTTCGCAACAAGAAAACTTTGTTGTATTAGAATGTGTTAACCGCTTGCTTGAAAAAGGATATAAACCTAAAAATATTATATTAGAAAAAACTTTTCAATTAGGACATAATAACAGTGGAAGGTTAGATATTCTTGTTACCCGTGAAGATGGAACTGCCTTTATGATGATAGAATGCAAAACAGCAGGAAAAGAATTTGATAAAGCATTAGATAAATTAAAAAAAGATGGCGGACAACTTTTTACTTACTTTCAGCAAGATAAAAATGCGGATGTGTTAGTGCTTTATGCTTCAAATGTAAAAGAAAATCAACTTAATTATGAAAATAAAATTATAAATATAAAAGAAGATTATAAACAAGCAAATAATGTAAAAGAACTATACGAAAGATGGAATAAAAAAATATATGACAAAGGAATTTTTGAAAAAGATTGTGAACCATATAATTTAAACACTACTGAAAAATTTACAATAGCAAATTTAGTAGAACTTACAGAAAAAGAAGGTGAAGGTCTATTTAATAAGTTTGCAGAAGTATTAAGAAAGCATTCTGTGTCTGATAAGCCAAATGCGTTTAGTGTGATTTTTAACTTATTTCTTGCTAAACTCCAAGATGAACAAAAACACGAAGACGCTGAATTAGAATTCCGATGGCGAGAAAATGATGACCCCGTTGATTTTCAAGTCCGATTACACGAATTGCATAAAGCAGGATTATCCGCATTTCTAAAAAAAGAAGTGCAAGGAATATTAGAAAACGTTAATGCACAAAAACTATTTGGTATTGATTTATATAATGCAAAAAAACAACTTCTAAAATTTAACAAATTTTTCTCTATAAAAGAAGTTTTAGATGATGAAACTTTTGACCAAAATCAAAGAGTATTAAAAGAAATTGTTGAATTGATTCAAAAATATCAAATCCGTTATCCAAGGAAACAAAAATACTTAAGCGAGTTTTTTGAAAGATTATTAACAATTGGATTAAAACAAGAAGTAGGACAATTTTTTACTCCGCCACCAATAACTAAATTCATTGTTAGGTCGTTGCCTCTACCAAAATTAATAAAGGAAGAACTTGAAAAAAACAATCCTAAACTTCCCGCTGCTATTGATTATGCTGCAGGAAGTGGGCATTTTCTTACAGAACTTTTAGAAGAATATCAAAATATAATTGATAATATAGATACAACAACTTTTAATGCTGAAGCACGGGCAAAAGTAAAAGCATGGTCTAAAGATGTTAATCCTTACTCGTGGGCTGCTACATATATTTATGGTATAGAAAAAGATTATCGGCTTGCTAAAGTTGCTAAAGTGGGTTGTTATTTCTATGGCGATGGATTAGCACAAGTTGTTCACGCTGACGGACTGAATAGTTTTGAAAAAACAAAAGCATATAGAGGACTCCTCGAAAAAAATGCCAATAAGCCACAATTTTCTATTGTTGTTTCTAATCCACCTTTTTCTGTAAATGATTGCAAAGATGATTTAGAATACATATATGAACAATATGGCGAAAAGCCGAATAATTTTTCAATATACAAATCGCTTACATATAATAGTAAAGAAATAGAATGTTTATTCGTTGAACGAACTTATCAACTATTAGAAGATGGCGGAGTTGCAGGTATTATCTTGCCGAGTTCTATTTTTTCTAATACGGGCGTTTATACTAAAGCAAGAGAACTTATTTTGCAATATTTTGAAATTATTGCTATTACTGAACTGGGAAGTAATACTTTTATGGCTACGGGAACAAACACCGTTGTGCTATTCTTACGAAAAAGAAATCAAAAAGATAAAAACAATAGAACTTTAGAAGAATTTAAAACAGATGTATATAATAATTTAGAACATTATAAAAATACAAAAGTAGAAAATACTACTAACGAAATTGAAAAACCTTTTAGCAAATATATAGAACATACAGGCGAAAAAGAAATTGACCCTGAAAAATTTTATTATTTTTCTTTAAATTATTGGCAGAAAGTCGTTATAGTTAAAACAGGACAAAAAGAAGCAGAAAAAAAATTCCTTGGCTATAAATATTCTAATAGAAGAGGACAAGAAGCAATGCATCCGATACAAAGAGGCAAAACTATAGAAGAATGCACCAAATTATTTAATGAAAATGATTTTGAAGATGAAACAAAAGCAAGTTCATATATCTATAAAGCATTTAATAATAATTATAATTTTACAATTCACGAATCATTAAAAAATAATATTTCGCTTGTTAGATTAGTAGATATGCTTGCTTTTGATAGAACAAAATTTACAAAAAACATTTCAACAAATATTAAAAAAAAAGTAACAATTGAAAGCAAGTGGGAACAAAAAACTTTAAATGAAATTTGTGAGTTTGTAGGTAAAGGATTGCGACCAGCGTCTTTTGCAACTCCACAAGGCGAGATTCCGTTTATTGTTTCATCACAAATACAAAAAAAATGTAACACTTCAGATTTTGATATGGAAGCATTAATAATTGGGGATGGAGGTAATGTAAATGTTCATTATATGAACGGACTTTTTTCTGCATCTGACCATACATATATTCTAAAATTACAAAATCCAAATATAAAATTGAAATATATTTATAACATACTATCAAATAATCTATTTTTAATAGAAAGTGGTTTTACAGGTAGCGGTTTGAAAAATGTTTCAAAAAATCATTTACAAAACATTAAAATCCCATTCCCACCAATGGAAATACAAGAAAAAATAGTTGCCGAAATAGAATCTTTAGAAAATAAAGAACAAGAAGCAAAAGAAAAAATTAAAAAATTAACAGAAAAAATAGAAAATATTATAAATGATGTAAATGTTGATGGTAAGTGGGATATGATAAAATTAGGAGATGTTTTATTTGAAAATGATAAATCTAAAATAAAAGTTGGAACAGCAAAAGATTTGAATGATGGCGAATATCCATTTTTTACAAGTGGCGACTCTGTTTTTAAATTTAATGAATATTTAGTTGATGGTGAAAATATTTACTTATCTACGGGCGGAAATGCTATTGTTAAATTTTATGATGGTAAAGCCGCATATTCAACAGATACTTTTGTAATAAAAAGCAATGATGAAGAAAAAATAAAAACTAAATTTATTTTTATTTTTTTAGAAAGTATTGTTTCAGTTATAAATGAATTCTATTTCAAAGGAGTTGGGTTAAAGCATTTACAAAAAACAGATTTTAGAAATATCAAAATCCCACTTCCTTCTCTTTCCGAGCAGGAAAGAATTGTTTCGGAAATAGAAAAAATAGAATTGCAAATATCAGATGCACAAACCATTCTATATAATACTCCACTATTAAAGAATGAAGTGCTGAAGAAGTATTTGTGATTGCACGGGATGAATCCCCGTGTTAAACTTTTTCTGTTATGCAGTGCTAAACACAGCATAACAGAAAAAATTTTTAGGAGTGATATTATGTTTTTAACTATTAAATCTTGCTTTTAAATCGCTGAAAGTCTTATCTGTTCCTGATTCCGAATGAAAATCCATCCAACGCGATATATACCACAAACCATTATTTGTTAATGTTATAGTCCAAGATAAAATACCTGTATATTTTGTATCTGTAGCGTCTGCCAATCCTAAATTAATAATGTAATCAGCAAATAATACAACAGAATCGGAAGTTTGCGTTTCATACTTTATGTTATTTAATTGCAAATCTAACATATTAGAATTTCCAATCGCATTAACTAAACTCAAAAAATACATTCTTTCATTTTGTATTTTCCAATTATCAAACAAACCTGCATAATTTAGATTTGCCTCCGCTGAAGGTATAAAACTAAAACTATCCGAAAAGCATTGGCAATAATTATCTATATTTTTGCTATTAAAAGCCATCAAAAAGTTATCAATAACTATATCTTCCGAAGTCGGCGGAACAAACAAAACATTGTTATCATCAGGCGGCGTAGGATTGCGTGTTTCAAACAAACCACATCCACCTAATGATAACAATAAAATTACAACAAATATAAAAAATAAAATTATTTTTTTCATAACATATTTTAAAATCTGTTGGTTAATTTTTGGGTTGGCAAATTTCCATTAAAACACCCGCTGTTGATTTTGGATGCATAAATGCTATCATCATTTCGTGTGCGCCTTGGCGAGGTGCTTTATCAACTAAAGCGATGCCCTCTGCTTCGATTCTTTTTAACTCTTCGCCCACGTTATCTGATTCGAAAGCGATATGGTGAAGTCCGCCTTTTCCACCATTTTTTTCAATAAATTTCCCGATAGGTCCATCAGGTGAAGTAGAATAAGTTAATTCAATTAACATATCTCCAACTTTGAAGGATGCAACTTTTATTTTTTGGTCGGGAACATCTTCCCTGTGTACTTCTGTGAATTGGAAGATTTTTCTAAAGGTCTCTATTGCTTCTTCTAAATTAGTTACAGCAATTCCTATGTGATTGATTGATTTAATCATACAAATTTTTAGTTTATTTCTTAATTAAAAATACAAATATAAGTTTTTTTAATTATAAAAAAACACGGGGATAAATCCCCGTGTTTGCATCTTGTTAATAGGAATTTATAATTTCGGTCCTGCTGCTATGAGTGATTTTCCGCTATCGTTATCGGTAAAACTTTCAAAGTTATTAATGAATTTTTTTGCTAAAATTTTCGCTTCCTCGTCCCATTTAGTTGGTTCATCCCAAAGATTTCTTGGATTTAGCAAATTACTATCTATACCTTTAATAAATTTCGGAATCATCAACCCAAATATTGGCAACTCTTCTAAATTATTATCATTAATATTTCCTTCTAAAATGGCATCAATTATAGCACGCGTAACAGGAATATCTATTCGTTTTCCTGTTCCGTAACCACCACCAATCCAACCTGTATTTACTAAATACGCTTTAGAATTATGTTGCAACATTTTTTTTGTTAGTTCGCGAGCATATTCTGTTGGATGCAAAGTCAAAAACGCACTGCCGAAACAAGAAGAAAAAGTTGCTTGTGGTTCGGTAATACCTCGTTCTGTTCCTGCAAGTTTTGCTGTATATCCGCTCAAAAAATGATATTCTGTTTGCTCTTTTGTAAGAACAGCAACAGGCGGCAATATGCCAAAAGCATCGGCAGTTAGGAATATTACATTCTTCGGATGCGTGCCTTTTGATACGGGCTTAACTATTCTTTCTATATGATATAAAGGATATGAAACTCTTGTGTTTTCTGTCTTTTTTGCAGATTTAAAATCAACAGAATTGTCGGAATTTAAAACAACATTTTCTAACAATGCATCTCTTTTTATAGCGTTATAGATGTCGGGTTCTTTTTCGGCATCAAGGTCAATACATTTTGCATAGCATCCGCCTTCGAAATTAAATATTCCGTCATCGTCCCAACCATGTTCGTCATCGCCGATTAGGTCCCTGCGTGGGTCGGTGGACAATGTTGTTTTGCCTGTGCCTGACAAACCAAAGAATAGTGCTGTATCACCATCTTGTCCTTGATTAGCAGAGCAGTGCATAGATGCGATTCCTTTTAGCGGCAAGAAATAATTCATTACAGAAAATATTCCTTTTTTCATTTCGCCACCATACCAAGTGCCGCCTATACACGCCATCCTTTCTTGCAAGTTAAATGCAGCAAATACTTCGCTATTCATACCTTGCTCTTCCCATTGTTGATTAGTTGTTTTAGATGCATTCATTACAACGAAATCGGGTTCAAAGTCCTGCAATTCTGCTTCAGTAGGACGAATGAACATATTTGTAACAAAATGACACTGCCAAGCAACTTCCATAATGAAACGGATTTTTAATCGCGTATCTTTATTTGCACCGCAAAAACCATCAAAAACATAAAGTTTTTTGTTTGATAATTGATTTGCTGAAAGTGTTTTCAGATGATTCCAAACATCTTGTGAAATTGGTTTGTTGTCAGAACTTTTTCTGCACGAATCCGCCCACCAGATATTTTTTTCATTTTCAGGTTCTTTGACAAGATATTTGTCCTTTGGAGAACGCCCGGTGAAGATACCTGTATCTACTGCTAAAGCGCCGAGTGTAGTTACTACACACCTTTCAAATCCTTCCAACTTTGGATTAGTTTCTTCGGCAAATAATTCTTCGAAAGAAGGATTGTATATAACTTCTTTCGGATTATTGATGCCCCATTTTGCGAGGTCAATTTTTTTGCGAATCATATACTTTATCTAAATAGTTATTTTTTTGATATTAAATTTAAAATAATAATACTAATATAGTATTTTTTCATTAAAATTAATAATCCCAATATAGTTTTTGTGAAAAAAGTTTGATATACTCTATTCTAAATGCACTACGTATTTCATACCATATCTTCAACAATATCTTTATGTTTTTCAATAATTTCATCAGCAATAACTTTCACATAATCGCCGTAGTAACCATCTTCTGGAAAGGGATAATTTTCATCTTTTATCTTTTGCATAATTCTTGCGTGTATTGATTTTGCAAGATTGTTCATCTGATTACCTGCATTATTAAAATAATATTCGCGAGTGACTTTCCATCCCGTCCATTCATATAAGTTTGCTAATGTATCTCCGATAGCAGCATTTCTGCCGTGACCAAGATGCAACAGTCCTGTTGGATTTGCACTAACATATTCTACATTAACTGATTTACCTTTATAAGTTTCTGTTCTTCCGTAGTCGTTGCCGCAATTAAAAATATTCTTTAATTGCTTATGATAATAGGTATTTGAAAATTTGATATTAATAAAACCAGCACCCGCAACATCTATCCAATCAATAAGTAGAGTGTCGTACTCAAGCAAACTAATTAGTTTTTCAGCAATTGCTTTAGGATTAGATTTCATTGGCTTTGCAAGTCGCATACAAATGTTTGTTGATAAGTCGCCGTGTTCTTTATTTTTAGGAATATCAAAATCCAATCCAATAGTTTCAATACTAAATTCATTATTATCTTTTAACAATTTTGCTAAAGCAACGTTAAATACTTTTTCTAAATATATATTTTCCATATTATTATATATTGGGATTTTCTAATGTTTAATTTTTTTGCAAAAATAGTGTTTTTTTGTATTTCTTAAAATTAATTTTATATAGTTATTTTTTTATATTACTTTTCTCCTATAATCCCGTCACTATAATCTTCTGGTCCTTCTATTACTCCTGTATTAATGCAATTTTCTATGGTATAATCGAATAAGGGATCTGCCCCATAATTTCGTCCTACAATTCCACCCGCATAACTTTTATAATAAATTGATAAATAATAATCTCTTGCTTTTATAAAACCGTAGTTAATACAATTTTCTATTATGATTTTCATTGAGTAACCAGTTTTGTTATAATACTGGCAATAAGGAGGAGTAACCATTCCTGCAATACCACCCACACATTCAAAATATTCAATTCCAGTATCACCACGCCCTATTATGCTTCCAAGATTAATACAATTTTTAATAGTTCCATAAACTATTGCGCCAATAAAACCAGCAGTATAACCACCGCCTCCTACTATTTTAGCATTATTTATACAATTACTAATTTCAGTAACATAATTAGTATCAAGAGCAGAGCAATCGGTTTGGGTGCAAACCATTCCTGCAACCCAACCACCTCTTATATAACCATTTAGTATAACATTTTTTATAACAGCATAATTACCAATAGAAACAAATAAACAACCTATACCTACATCTGAATCTATTAATAGTTCTATTGAATGATTTTGTCCGTCAAAAAAACCATTAAACATTATATCATTACTAGGAAAACCAAACATTTTTCCTATTGGTTCTGTTAATGGTTCTGTAATATTATTCATTAATTTAAAGTATTTATCTTTACTCCAATGGCTACCAATATCATCAATATCCAATGGATTATTTGCTACACTATCACTCAGTTCTTCAAGATGTTCTTTCGTATAGATTTCATAAGCAGTTGCTTCCGAATATCCATCGCCTCCGCCAAATGGACCTATTTGTGCGTTTACTGTTTGAGTTAATATAATTATAGCAAAAAAAATAATTTTCTTCATAATTTCACCTGTATGTTATTTTTTATAATACAATATAACTTTTTTTTGTAAATTATTATATAATTAAAAGACATTATATCACAATAAAATAAATGAATGCTGTGTAATTTTTGTTATGTTTAGGATTTGTGAAATGCAATAATTTATCAAGCAATCCTGCTTCAATTTCTTTTTCTAAAATCAAATCGCATTTGTATTTTATTTTAAACTCATTTAACCTGTTTTGCAAATTGCTTTCATCAAAAAATATTATGAAATTAGGATTCTCGTTTTTATTTATTTGCTTTTCTAACTCTGTCACTTCATAATTTTCATACAATAAATAAATCGGTTTATTCCTATTTTCGCCTAAATAAAAAGTAGGCGGAAAGTAACTTTTATTTTCATTTGTTTCAATTACTATTCCTGTAACGTATTTATTTGATAAATGATAAAAAGATTCTACTCGCGTCCGTTTACTGTATGAAAAAATAAAAAGTAATAACAATAACGAGTTTATACTCCAAAACCAAATCCAATTATATTTCATAATTTTTTTATGTTTGTTCCACCATTTTGATTGTTCTATAAAATCATTCCAACCCGTTACGCAAACTATTATAAATAGTGGAATAATAGTTAAAATAAAACGTTCTTGCTTATTCGGAAAAATAGAATGAAAAACTAAAAAAAAGAATACAGGCAAAAATAATATTAAATGTTTCTTCCAATTTCTAAAATAACCTAATAACCAAAATAGTGACATCGGCGGAATTAAAACTCCAATAATAAGCAAAGTAATCATATACCAAGGACTTGTCGGAAAAGATGCTAAATCTTTTACATCTAAAGCAGTAATCAAACTAATAAAAGGTTTTCCCCAAAAAATATATTCAGGTATAGATAGTAGCAGAACAGATACTAAAATAGCAGATATAGTTAAAATAAAAAAAGATTTAAATTGCTTTTGATATAGCATTGCTAATCCGAGTCCAAAAGGAATAAAAGCTATTTGGAATCTCATACAAAAAGCGATTCCTAAAAATATACCCGCAATAATATAAAATTTATTATTACTGCCTTCTAAATTATTGCCTTTTAAAACATAGTAGATTCCCGCCAATACGGGAAAAATTACAAATGCTTCAACTAAATTACGAACTCCCATATATGGAAATATCCACAATAAAGCAAGTATCATTCCTACACATTTTGCATTCTTTTCTGTTGATATTTGTAAAGTAATTTTGTAGCCCAAAAATACAATTAATAGTGAATTAATAGAATGGAAAAATCTAACTATATACATCTTTGCTTGCGGGTCAAAAATATTGAACAATTCGCAAATCCAAAAAGTAAAAAATTGCATAAATGGATACAGCAAAATGTCGGGTTTGATAGAATTTACATAATCAAAATTATCTAAAGCATTTTGCATATATTGAACTGCCCAAAAGTGATCATCATGCATTCCATAACCTTTAGCAAAAAACACAGCGACTAATCGTGGAACTATTGCAATTAATATTATTACGATTAATGGATTTTTTGAATAATTTTCTTTTGCTATTTGCTTTATAGATTTAATAGTATCTTTCATATTTTTTATAACTATGTAATATAATAAAAAATTACCTTTTTGTTTTATAGTGTAGTATATGTATGGTTACGCCGATAGCGATAGCGAATAATAATATCTGTAGCCAAGTTTTATCTTCTATAACAAAGAAAATAGAAAATAATATAGTGAACCATAGTAAAAGTGTTGAACTAATTTTTACTTTTAATGGTATTGATTTTTCTTCAATAAAGTTGCGGATATAGTTGCCAAACACTTTATGGTTTATCAGCCAATTATGTAACTTTTTAGAACTCCGAGCAAATAAAATTGTAGATAAAAGTAGAAAAGGAGTGGTAGGTAATAAAGGTAAAAATATTCCTAATATCCCTAATCCTAAACTAATAATTCCTATAAAAACGAACAGATATTTTAGCATTTTTATGTCATTGGTTTGCGTTTAATTAAAACATTTCTGTATCGTTCTATATTGTCTAATACAGTTCCTGCCCCTGTAATTACTGCATGTAAGGGATTCACTTCGGTAGGAATATTTACAGAAAGTTTTATTTCTTCTCTAATTTTTTCATCAAGTCCTTTCAGCAATGCTCCTCCACCTGTGAGCCATAATCCGTTTTTAAAAATGTCTTCTGATAGTTCGGGTGATGTTTTTTTTAATGTTTCTTTAATTGCTTTGATAATTTCTTGTATTGGTTTATCAAGGATATTATTTCTTATTTCTATGTTTGGAAGAGATATTTCTATTGGACGTCCTTCAACAATACTATTCCCGTAGCCCTGAACTTTAGATTTTTCAAATTTATCATCTACATAATAAGCAGAACCAGCGATATGTTTAATTCTTTCTGCATCATTAACACCTATACTAACTTTCTTTTCTTGCATACAATAATCTATTATTGCTTGCGTAAAATAGTTTCCTGCAACCTTTATTGATTCGTGTGAAACAATTTCGCCTAATGAAATAACAGCAACTTCGGTCGTTCCGCCGCCTATATCAACAATCATTATTGCTTGCGAACCTAATACACTTTCTTTATTAATTGCGATAGCAGAAGCCATCGGTTCAAAAAGCAAATCTATATTTTTTGCTTCTGCTTTTTCACAAGCCTCGCGAATATTTATTTGTTCTGATTCAGAGGCACCGCAAGGACAACAAACTAACATATTATATGGTTTTATGCTTGATATTTCATTGATATGTATCTTTAACATATCAGCGACAACATAAGGTTTTGCCACAACTCCACCTTTCATTGGTTCAATAATTTCTTTATTACCTGATGTTCTGCCAAGCATAGTTTTAGCATCTTGCCCACATGCAATTATACGTTCTGTATTTTTTTCAAAAGCAACAATAGTAGGTTCATTAACAACAATTTGCCCATCTTTCCATATTAATGTGTTAGCAGTTCCGAGGTCTATTGCTATACTGTTACGAAATGACTTAAAATTTTTAAAAAAACTCCAAAAACTCATATATGTCCTGTTATCTATAATCTATAATTTGAATTAAACTATTTATACAAAAATAAGGTTTTTTAAACAAAAATTAACCTATCTTAATTCTAACTACGGCAACATATATTATACATACGAGTATGCATAATAGAGGTAATATATCGCCTGTTTTTGCATAAATTGTTAGTTCGTTCTCGTCAATTAAGGGTATAGAAGCCGATATTCCTGCTGCTTGATATTGATATGCTTTAGTTATAGTTTTACCCGTAGGTGAAATAAAACATGTTATGCCACTATTAGCACAACGTACAACGTAACGTCTATGTTCTATTGCTCTTGCCATAGACATTAAATTATGCTGAAAAGGTCCATAGGAGCCATCATACCATGAATCATTTGTGATAACTGCAAGTATATTTGCACCCTTATTAACTAAACTTCTGATATGTGCGGGATGGATGGATTCTATACAAATTATAGTTCCTATTTTTATAGTATCGTTGTTTTTAATTAGCGACATTGTTTCTAACTTTTCGCCGACTGCCCAACCTGAAACACCAACACTCCATACTAATAAGTCCTTCATAAAAGGCAAATAATCAATAAAAGGAAACCTTTCTGCAAGCGGGGTAAGACGCATTTTATCGTATATTTGTGTTTCATTTTTAGTATCGTAAAGAATAGCAGAATTATAATGTGCTATAAAATTATCTCCCACGATTTTAGATGTAATATCAGGTGTTTCATCCTTTCCGTATATATATATTCTTGATATACCTGTTAATAGTGCAGCGTTGTTTTTCAATAAAATATCATCAAAAAAAGATAATTGCAAGTCCATATTTACATTATAATTAATGATAGGAATTGCTGTTTCGGGGAACACTACTAAATCTATCGGATAGTCATTTTTTAATAAAGAATCAGTTATCGCATACAATATATCTACTTGTTCCATAGATGTATTTTCCCATTTCTTCCATGGATTTATATTAGGTTGGACAAGTGCAACATTTAGATGCTCATCGTTATTAACCATATTTTCATCAAAATTATATTCTTTAACTCTAAACCAGCCATATATTATAGGTAATACAAGCATCATCCATATAAGAACAAAATATATTTGATTAACTTTTATTTTAAATACCTCTTTTATTGCTAAATTTGTTGCTTTATGTTTTGTAAGTTTTTTTTCTAAAATTAGTTCGGGAGTTTTGCGTTTTATTTGCAAAACTAATTTATATATAAGCACATTCATAAAACATATTAAAAGTGTGCCGCCATATATACTTTGAATATCTAATATCTGTAACCACAAGAAGTTATTGAATTGCGTGTATGCTAAACTTAACCAAGGATAACCTAAATCCCCCAACGAATGTAAATATTCAAAGAAAGTAAATATTAGCGGGAATGTCCAAACTGCTTTTTCAAAACCTACAATTTTTTTAACTAAATACAAAATTGCAAACGGAAATAAAAAAAATAAAGGATGTATAAAATCTAACGCTATTCCCGCAAAAAACAAATATATATCAGAGTTTTCTTGCAAAGTTGAAATCCACCAATTAGAAAGAACGTGATATATAAAGAAAGTTATGTAAATATATTTAGCGTTTCCATAACTTTTTGTTTTATTGTCATAACTATCTTTAAGGACAAAAAATAACGGAATAAAGCCAATATAAGCCATAAAAAACAACGGGAACGGCGGGAACGCCACCGCAAGAAACAAGCCCGCTTGTATAGAATATATTATTTTATTTTTTACTTCCATATAGATACGAAAATAGTTTTTTTTTTATATTTTCACTTATGCTGTCATACTGAACTTGTTTCAGCAATTATTTTAACACGGGGGCTTGTCCCCGTGTTAATAATTTTTGTTCGGATTTAACAAAAAAAAGCACTCCTTGGGAGTGCTTTTGTGTTTTTGTTAGAGAGTTGTGCTATTTAGCGATGTCTATTTTGTAGGATGTAGTCCTGTTTTTAGAAGACAGAACAACAAAATAAGTGCCGCTGCTCAAGTGGTTAAACTTGTTGCTGACGTGCAA
>Ga0099364_10002423_pt1 | contig 29713 bp, 27 predicted proteins | sample TergutTh196P3_FD_73070 | JGI IMG/M metagenome (GOLD analysis project Ga0099364, IMG submission 73070) | Microcerotermes parvus P3 segment gut microbial communities from Pointe-Noire, Republic of the Congo - Th196 P3 | ecosystem: Host-associated > Arthropoda: Insects > Digestive system > Gut ...
TAATGGCATTGAGTTCACGGATGATCTTGTCAAAATTTACATCGCCATGGCCAAGGGACACGAAATTCCATCCGCGCCTTGTATCGCCAAAAGTAATATGCGAACCAAGAATTCCTGCTTTACCGTCCAGGTTTACGGCAGCGTCCTTCATGTGAACATGGTAGATCCTGGATGCAAAATCCCGGATAAAAATCTGGGATGAAACGCCCTGCCATACCAGGTGTGAAGGATCAAAATTAAATCCCAGGGTCTTGCGCATGTTGAATTCCTTGAGCAGGCGTTCTGCCGTATAATAGTCAAACGCAATTTCTGAAGGATGAACTTCAAGTGCAAACTTTATATCATGTTTGTCAAATTCATCAAAAATGGGATTCCATAAATCGACGATCTTTTTAAAGGCATCGTCTACCATTTTGTCCGTAGTCTGGGGGAAGGAATACCAATAAGCCCAAATGGGACTGCCCATAAAACCTGTAACTACCTTTACACCGAGGTTTTTTGCAGCGGCCGCAGCGTACTTGGCTTCCTGAATTGCCCATTGCCGAATTTCTTCGCCCTTGCCCGAAAGAGATGAAGGGGCAAAACCATCGATCCTGGGGTCCCAGTTATCGCCAACACACTGGCCGGCAAGATGCACACTAATAGCCCAGGTCTTAAGGCCGTATTTGGCAAGAATGGCCTTGCGCTCGTTCGCGTAGGCAGTGTCAGTTGCAGCTTTCTTTAGATCAAGGTGATCGCCCCAGGAGGCAATCTCAACACCATCGTAGCCAAAGGATTTAACCTTCTCGCAAAACTTTTCAAAGGGCAGATCTGCCCACTGTCCTGAAAAAATAGTAACCGGTCTAGCCATTTTTGAATCCTCCTATATTAGCCGCATGAGCGGCGACGTAAATCGAAGTCACTGCACAGCAGTGACATAACTCCAAAAAATAATTTAAGTAAATTAAAAATCTACCCAGACAGCACCTTTGTCCGAGCTTTCAACACATTTACCGATAAACCTGACTCCGTCATAGCCGGCTTCAGCATCCGGAAAATCCAAATCTTCTTTAGAAAGAGCTTTACCATCTTTTTGCTTGACAAGGGCAGTAATATAGGTTTTGTATAGATTGGCCATTGCCTCGAAATAGCCTTCAGGGTGGCCTGAAGGTATGCGGGAGAAACTCTGGGCATGGGGGTGGAAAGGATCACGGCCCCTTGAAAGTACAGTCGTAGGTTTGCCAAATATTGACAATTTAAGGTAATTACAGTTTTCCTCGTCAAATTCAACAGCTCCCTTGTCTCCGAATATACGTACCTTCATGGCATTGTCATAGCCGGAAGCTACCTGGCTTGACCAGTACATTCCTGTAGCGCCGCCTTCATACTCTAAAAGTATTGTAGCATTATCATCCAGAACCCTGCCCGGCATGGTTTTAGTGAGTTTGGCGCACACTCTCTTTATCTTAAGACCTGTCAAATAAGACACGGTATGCTCAATATGGCTGCCCAAGTCCCCTACGCTATTGGATTTTCCGGCTCGCTTTGGATCAGTCCTCCATTCGGCCTGTTTAACGCCCTGATTCTCGGCATCTGCAAGCAGCCATTCCTGGGGATATTCCCCGGTAACAAAATGAACCTTACCTATGTCTCCGTTTTTAATTATCTCCCTTGCGTGTTTCATCGTGGGATTTCCGGAATAGGTATAAGTTACCATAAAAAGGAGCTTGTTTTTCCTTGCAAGATCGGCAAGCTCTCGTGCATCAGAATCTTCTATACATAGGGGTTTATCGCAGACTACAGGAATTCCCTGCTCAAGAAAGGCCTTTGCAGCTGCGGCATGGGCATAATTTGGGGTAACTATAACGACAAAATCGATTTTATCAGGCCTCTTGGCTTCTTCCCTGGCCATTTCTTCATAGCTTTTATAAAGTCTTTCCGGAGATAGGCCCAGAGCAGCGCCTGTGGCGACAGTATTCTCAGCTGATTTGGAAAAACAGCCGGCTACTATCTCTGCAAGGCCGTCCAGGGCAATGGATTTCCTGTGTACATCACCAATAAATGACCCTTGCCCCCCTCCAACCATGCCGTATTTAAGTTTTACACTCAACTTTACATCTGCGCTTGATTCTATCATTGATAAGTCTCCTTAATAATAAATAATGGTTTGAGATAAATAATAATAAAACTGTTTTTACATAATTGCAAGCTCTAATAAAAAAAGCATGCGCCGCCCTTTTAACCAGGGATGTAATGAAGTTTAAGGTTGAATGATGGTTTGAATTGCGAGGTTTTTCTATTTCCTGTGCATCTAACAAAATTCTCTAATTTAAAATAGAATGGACTGAATGAATTTGTAAAAGGATTATTATGGCATCCAAATTACTCAATAAACCTTTTCTTACTGTATGCATGAATCCGACAATACAAAAGACCCTGGTGTTTTCATCCCTGATAAAAGATACTGTAAATCGTTGCGGGGAATACCGGCTGGATGCTTCGGGAAAGGGGATAAATGTCAGCCGGGTTCTTAGCCAACTTGGGAAGGAAGTGTGTCACCTTACCCAGCTTGGAGGTGTTCTGCGGCCTCTGTTCCTGGAACTCTGCGGCCATGACAACCTAAAGGTGGAATGGGTAGAAAGTTCAAGTCCTATCCGTTTTGCCTACACACTCATAGAAAGAGCTGAAAAAACCGTTACCGAGATTGTGGAAGAAGCAGAAAAAGTAGGGGAGGGAACAGAGAAAAGGCTTCTTGAAAAATTTTCTGTCCTTGTCTCTGGATTTTCCACGCTCATAATTTCCGGAACAAATGCAGCGGGCTTTTCGGATGCGCTGATTCCTGAGATGGTCCGTATTGCCCGCGCAGAAGACCTTAGGATTATCCTTGATGTCCGGGGCCAGGATCTTATAAATAGCCTTGTTTTTGGGCCGGATATAATTAAACCAAATCTTTCTGAATTCATTACCACATTTGCACCAGAACTGCTTTTACAAAAAACCGCGGACATAGCAGATATAAAAAAAAAGGTAAAAAATATCTGGGCAGAACTTTATAATAAATATCCCTGCACTCTTATACTTACACGCGGGGCTGATCCTCTCTGGTTTGCTGAAAAAGGGGAATTTGAGGAATATGCCTTTGAGCCTGTAGAGCCTTTTAATACCACCGGTTCAGGAGACGCTTTTACTGCCGGCCTTGCCGCTGCCCTGGAACAAGGTGCATCCCTGCGTGACGCCATTGCCAACGGGATCCGCTGCGGAACCCTTAACGCCGGGCTTTTACGGCCAGCGGTTATAAAACCCATATAAAATAAAAAACTCTTGACAAAAAAGTTAGTTTATGCTAACTTTAGTTAGATAAAACTAACCATACATATATAAATGGATGAGAAAAATGACTTTGAGCAAATTAGGCATAGGTAAAAGCGGACGTGTTCTGACAGTGGGCGGGGAGAAAGTCCTTAGGCGCCGGCTTCTGGATATGGGAATAACCCCGCGTACTCTTATAACAGTAAAAAAGGCTGCTCCCATGGGCGACCCAATCGAGTTGCTGCTGCGGGGATATGTTTTAACACTGCGTCTTGAAGATGCAGAAAAGATAACAATAGAGATGGAGGAGACATCACAATGATCTTTGCACTTGCTGGGAATCAAAACAGCGGCAAGACAACCTTGTTTAACCAGCTAACCGGCTCAAACCAGCGTGTGGGGAATTTCCCGGGCCTTACAGTTGAGCAAAAGACCGGCGCCATTATTGGGCACAAGCATATAACACTTGTTGACTTGCCCGGCATATACTCCCTGTCTCCATATTCCAGTGAAGAAATAATTACCCGTGATTTTCTTCTAAAACAGAAGCCGGATCTTATTATCAATATTGTGGATGCTACGAATATTGAACGCAATCTTTATCTGACCCTGCAATTAATTGAGCTTAAAATTCCAATGGTATTGGCTTTAAACATGATAGATGAAGTTCAGGCTAATGGCGGAAGTATTGACATACTCAAGCTTAAAAATTCCCTTGGCATACCAATCGTACCTACAAGGGCCATTAAGAAACAGGGCCTGCCTGAACTTCTGGAACAGGCCATATATACAGCTCAAAATAAAATTAAACCAGAACGTATTGATTTTTGTCCTGGTGATATGGAACCAAACAGCGCAGTACACAGAACAATTCACGCGATCTCCCATCTAATCGAGGATCACGCAGGCAGGCAGAATATTCCTTTGCGTTTTGCTGCATCCAAACTTGTTGAAGGTTATGATCCTTTACTTAAAAGCCTGCAACTTTCAAAAAATGAAGAGGAGACAATTGAACACGCTGTCAAGGAAATGGAGACAGAACTAAATACTGACAGGGAAGCAGCCATGGCTGATATGCGTTATCAGTTTATCGAAGATGTCTGCAAGAGCTGTGTTGTAAAAGTAAAGGAGAACCGCGAATACCGCCGTAGTGTCAGTATTGATACCATATTGACCCACAAGATATGGGCATTTCCTGCTTTTCTGGGAATCATGTTTTTTATTTTCTGGCTTACATTTGGTGTTATCGGATTACCCTTAAGCGAGCTTTTGGAAAGCGGAATAGATGCATTAGGTGATATTGTTGATGATGCTTTGCAGGCTTACGGGCTAAACCCTGTTCTTAATGCCCTGATCATTGACGGCATATTCGCAGGGGTTGGTGCTGTATTAAGCTTTGTACCGATTATTGTCACACTATTCTTTTTTCTTTCCATGCTTGAGGATTCAGGCTATATGGCAAGGATAGCTTTTCTTATGGATAAGCCCCTGCGCAAAATCGGCCTTTCCGGACGCAGCTTTGTTCCCATGCTTATTGGTTTTGGCTGTACTGTTCCGGCAGTCATGGCAACAAGAACCCTTGCAAGCGAGCGCGACAAAAAAATGACGATTTTCCTGACTCCGTTTATGAGCTGCGGCGCTAAAATCCCGATTTATGCTTTGTTTACTGCTGCTTTTTTTCCCGGATATCATGCATTCATTATGATTGCGCTTTATCTTATTGGGATTATTATGGGAATCCTTTCTGGATTTATAATGAAAGAAACAATTTTCAAAGGAGCCCCTGTTCCATTTGTCATGGAACTTCCCAATTACCGCTTCCCTTCTGCAAAAACCGTACTGTTACTTATGTGGTATAAAGCAAAAGACTTTATACAAAGAGCCTTTACCATTATCTTTATTGCGACAATTGTGATTTGGTTTTTGCAATCCTTTGATATAAGGATGAATTATACAGCAGACAGCGCGGATAGCATGCTTGCAGCCATTGGTCAGGTTATCAGCGTGATATTTACACCAATGGGCTTTTCTGACTGGCGTATTTCAACAGGGCTTGTTACAGGCTTTATGGCAAAAGAAGCTGTTATCTCTACATTAGCCGTGTTGACAGGTGCAAGCGCAACAGAGCTTGGTGCTGTTTTGCATACATTGTTTTCACCCCTTTCAGCTTTCAGCTTTCTGATTTTTACACTGCTGTATACGCCATGTGTAGCAGCAGTTGCAACTGTAAAGCGGGAGCTTGGCAGCCTTACGGGAACTCTTATTATCATTCTTTATCAAACAGGTTTTGCCTGGCTGATCGCTTTTGCTGTTTATCAAATAGGCAGATTGGTGATAACGTAAAGCTGCCCTTGCTTTTTTTTATTTAAACTCTTTGGATGCCGCGTTCATTAATGATGAGCGCATTGTAATTTTTTTAATCGGCATCTTGTCTTTGAGTAATTCATAGAAAAGCTCGCAAAGATTTTCAACAGTAGAAACTTTTTTTGTCACAACTATTCTGTATTCCGGATATGACCAGGCAAGGGGGTGATCTATTTTCTTTAGTGGAACACAATGCTCTGGATCATTTGTAATGCCTTCTTTTTTATACACTGCAAGAACCGCGTCAAGAAGCGGGTCACCTTCCTGGAACAATGTTGCGTGGTGGAAGTGGTCACAAACTTCCCATGCTTTTTTTAATCCTTCTTTACATGCATGTGCAAATCCTGTAACAGGGTCAACAGTGTCTTCCAGCTCAATGCATAAAAGCCCTGAGTGTCCGTGAAGGTGCTTTGCTTCTCTTTTCCAGTTCATAAAGCGGTGTGCATACTGAAAATCCAAATTCACAATAGATGTATATTTTTCGTTTGACATAAAAACTCCTTGTATAGGGGCTTGGTTTTTAATTTTTTTTAAATTCTCCCTATGAATTTATTTATAACACATATATCTTGTTTGTCAAATGAAAACCTGGTTTTAATTGGAGTTTTTAATGAAGTTTAAAACTTTTTTTAATAAGCTTTACGATCTCTTTCATGCGCACATCATGTTTATCATTCATTTTTGCAAGTGAAAAAATATCACTCCTTTCCCTGTCAAACCAGCTGTAGAGCCGGCCGCGAACCTCAAGCTCTGTTCCCGGGCCATTGACAATTTTTACAAGCTGGGCCATTTCGTTTTTGGAAAACATCACATTGGAATTCTTGTAATAAAGGTAATAGCTTGACCCGCTTTCTGTACTCTTGATTGAAAAACCTGAAGCACCGGCTTTTTGTGTTCCAACAGTTTTTCCGGCTTTGCCTGTTTTTGCTGAAGATGATTTTCCTGTTGTATAGCTTCCAGCCGAAGCAATCACAGCTCTGTTATGTTCATCAACCTTCATATTATAAATATGAATTCTTGCCTGCTCCACAAGATATACAAGACCTTCATCATCCAGTTTGCTTATCAGACCGCGGAGTTCTGTTTCTAAAGCCTTGCGGGCTGTAGATGTTTTTTTAGTTTTTGTTGTTTTGGTTTTGCTAACGGATTTTTTTTGAGTACTTTTCTTTACGATTTTTTTTGTATTTTTCTTTGCCATAATTTTATTTCCTTAATGGCTATTATAACATAAAAACTCCAGCTTGGCGACTCTTTGAATTTCTGATATTTTTATTTTATGGATTATAAACATGCAGGTGTTAATATAGAAGAAGGTTATAAGGCAGTTGAAAAATACCGCGAGTTTACTGCCTCTACCGCAAACAATGCGGTGCTTGACGGCATTGGCGGTTTTGCCGGAATGTTTTCGCTCAAGGAATTTATCAAGGCTGCGGATGGCATGGAAGAACCTGTTCTCCTTGCCGGAACAGACGGGGTTGGCACAAAACTCGACATTGCATTTCGTTTAAAAAAATTCGACACAGTGGGCATTGACTGTGTGGCCATGTGTGTTAATGACATACTCTGCCACGGAGCGCGCCCGCTTTTCTTTTTGGACTATATCTCCTGCGGAAAACTCGATGCTTCAATAGCAGCAGAGTTTGTCAAAGGCGTTGCAGCAGGCTGCCGCGAAACAGGCATGGTTCTTCTTGGCGGCGAAACAGCCGAACACCCGGGCATTATTCCTGATGATGTATACGACATAGCAGGTTTTAGCGTGGGCATAGCTGACCGCAAAAAAATCATTGACGGAACAAAAATTTGCGAAGGCGATGTGCTGCTTGGCATTGCTTCTTCGGGTGTTCATTCAAATGGGTTCAGCCTTATACGAAAAATTATCCCAGACCTTGACGAGGATTTTGCAGGTATACCCATCGGCCGCGTTTTACTTGAACCAACCCGGCTGTATGTCAAACCTGTACTTGAACTGATGAAACAAGTTGAGATCAAGGGCATGGTACATATTACTGGCGGTGGTTTTTATGAAAACGTGCCGCGTATGTTTCCCAAAAATCCTGCCATGCAATTAATGCCAATAATTCAAGACCCTTTAAAACCCGGTTATAAGGGCCCCTGGAAAGTGCCAGCCATATTTGAAAGAATTACTGCTGGAATTAAAAACATTGATAAAAGCCTGGCAGACACTGCAATAAATAAAACCATGTTCAATACTTACAATATGGGTATAGGTTTTGTTATGGCACTTTCACCCCAGGACGCGAAAAAGGCTGCTGCTTTTCTAAAGGATAAAGGTTTTCCTGCCTGGGAAATAGGACATGTGGAAAAATCTGATGGTAATGCGGAAATAAGTTTTGTCTGAAAACTCAAATCCCCTTAATATACTTGTACTAGTTTCTGGCAGCGGCAGCAATCTACAAGCGCTTATTGATGCAGAGGCTGCGGGAGAATTTGAGAACGCTGGTAAAATTACTGCTGTGATCTCAAGCCATGAAGGTGTTTATGCCATTGAGCGTGCCAAGGCTGCGGGGATTTTGGTTTTTGTGGAAAAGCCTGACACAAGCCTGCCAAAGCCTGAAAGACGCATAGAACTTTCAGATCGAATTCTTGGCTATTGCCGAAAAATGCACATAGGATTAATTGTTTATGCAGGCTTTCTTTCAATATTGTCAGGAGATATTATTGATGAATATGCAGGAAAAATGATCAATATACATCCGGCCCTGCTTCCAAAGTTTGGAGGGCAGGGAATGTACGGCATAAATGTTCACAAGGCTGTGCTTGCTGCAGCTGAAATTGAGTCCGGCTGTACGGTTCATCTTGTGGATGCTGGAACAGATACTGGTAAAATACTTTTGCAGAGAAAGGTTCCTGTATTGGCAGACGACACGCCGGAAGATCTTGCAAAGCGCATACTTAGCGAAGAGCACATTGCCATTGTTGATGGCGTTAAAATGATGATACAACAACTTGGGGGGTTATAGAGAATGAAAAAGCGGGCGCTAATAAGTGTATTTGACAAAGATGGAATTCTTGACCTGGCTTCATATCTAAATGAAGCTGGCTGGGACATACTTTCAACAGGCGGTACTTCAAAATATTTGCTTGAGAACAAAATTCCTGTGACTGATGTAAGTTCAGTAACAGGTTTCCCTGAATGTCTTGACGGCAGGGTTAAGACCCTGCATCCGGCCATTCACGCAGGCCTGCTTGCCAGGCGGGCCGAAATATCCCACATGGAGACACTTGAAAAACTAAAGCTTAATACCATTGATCTTGTCTGCGTTAATCTTTATCCGTTTTTTGAAAAAGCACAGGCCGGCTTATCACTTGAAGAAACCATAGAGTTTATTGACATAGGCGGGCCCACCATGCTGCGCTCTGCTGCAAAAAATTATAGCGATGTGATTGTTCTGACTGACCCTATTGATTACAGCGAAACCATAAATAACCTAAAAGCAGGGAATGTCCCGCTTGATTTCAAAAAACGCCTTTCAGGAAAGGTTTTTAACTTAACCTCTGCCTATGATGCAGCAGTTTCACGTTATCTTCTTGATGAAGAATACCCGCAATACTGGCCCTTATCCCTTAATAAAAATGCAGACCTGCGTTATGGTGAAAATAGTCATCAGTCAGCAGCACTTTATTATCATACTGATAAACCCGGCGCATTGACTGGAATGGAACAGCTTCACGGGAAGGAACTGGGTTATAACAATATCCGGGATTTAGACCTTGCGTGGAAAGCAGCCTGCGCCTTTGGCCTTGCCGTAGACAGCACTGGCTCGCAAAGCATTGCCCCGGCTGGCGAGGATGAAGTCAAGCGCCTTGTGCCTGGCTATGCGCCTAACGCCAAAGCAAAAGCCTGCTGTGTGGCAGTCAAGCACAACACACCATGCGGCATTGCCCTTGGAGATACTCTGCTACAAGCTTATAACAAAACATTTGCCTGCGATCCGGTTTCCATATTCGGCGGCATTGTTGCATGTACTACTAAAGTTGATTCTGCAACAGCGGAAAAACTGGGGGAATTGTTCCTGGAGATAGTTGCTGCCCCGGATTTTGAACCCAAAGCTCTTGAAATACTTAAACAGAAAAAAAACCTTCGTATAATAAAAATAGAAAAAGCACCAGTAGAATCACATGAATACATTGCAGTTGACGGCGGCCTTCTTGTTCAGCAGAGCGATCGTAAGTTCATTGAAAAATGGGAACTTGTAACAAAAACAGCACCCGCAGCCGCCGATATACCTGACATGATTTTTGGCATGAGGGCTGTAACATATGTAAAATCAAATGCCATCATGCTTGTCAAAGACGAGGCAGCAACAGGTATAGGCGGGGGTCAGGTAAACAGGATATGGCCGACAGAGCAGGCTTTGGAACGCAGCGAGGCCGCACTCAAGGCTGCGGCAGAATCAGGTATCAGCCCGTGGAAAAATGCTGAGCCGGCAAGGGTGCTTGCATCTGATGCTTTTTTTCCGTTTGCAGATGTTGTGGAAGCTGCGGCGGCTGCGGGCATAAAAAGCATAATCCAGCCAGGCGGTTCCATGAACGACAAGCTCTCAATAGAGGCCTGCGACAAGCACGGCATTGCAATGGTGTTTACAGGCACAAGGCATTTTAAACATTAAGGAATCAAAATGGAAAAAATTACTGCTGCCATTGTAGGCCTGGGCCGCATTGCCAGCATTCTGGAAGACGACAGTCTGCGTGAAAAGCCCTGTACCCATGCTGGTGCAATTGCAGCTAACCCGGACTGCGTGCTTGTCGCAGGCTGCGACATTGACGAAGAACGGCGCCAGCTTTTTGCACAAAGATGGCAGCTTGGGGACAAGGTCTATGCAGATGCTGCACAGATGTTATCCACCCACAAACCGCAGATTCTTGTGATAGCCACCCACCCGGACAGCCATTTTCATTACTGCCGCCTTGCAGCTGATTTTGGCGTGCCGGTTGTTGTCTGCGAAAAACCCCTTGCAGACAATGTCAGTGAAGCCAGAAAAATTGCACGCCTTGTTGCACAAGCCGGACACGCCAAGCAAGGCAGCCACACAGAACGCAGCGGCCATACAAAGCATGGCTTGGTCATACTTACAAACCACGAACGCCGTTATTCCGAAGACTATATGCGCGCCAAAGACATAATAAAATCAGAAAAACTTGGCAGGCTTTTGAGTATACGGGGCCATATATATATGGGTAAAAGAAAGCGTCTATTGGATGTACTCTGGCACGATGGCACCCATCTTTTTGATATACTTATGTTCCTGACAGACGCGCATTTAAAGCACAAAAAAAGTTGGGGATCAGCGCTTAACGCCAGCAGCGGAACCGCCTGGCTAGAGGCTGGCTTATGTAGAGCTAAGGCTGACGAAGTAATTCCTGTTGTTATTGAACTTGGCGCTGGCCGGGATCACTTAGTCTTTGAGATGGAGTTTTCTTTTGAACAGGGCAGGCTGCGGATAGGTAACGGGGTTTATGAAGTGTGGGAGAGCCAGGCCAGCCCCTATGCAGAAAATTTTCGCTCGCTCAAGCAGACTGAGGAGGTTTATACAAACCCCACTGGTTTCTTTGCCAATATGATGGCAGACGCTGTTGCCTGCGTAAAGGAAAGCAATAGACAGCCCCATTCAAGCGCAGCTGACGGACTGCGGGTTATAGAATACCTTAATTCAGTAAAAGCCTGGCGATAGGTTTGTTACTAGTAACTTTTGCCATATTTACTGTAAATTAAAAACATGAAGAAGATTGCACTTACAGGTATTAAACCCACAGGAGACTTCCACATAGGAAACTATTTTGGAATGATTAAGCCAGCGCTGGAGCTGGCCAAAGAATATGACGCCCGTTATTTTATAGCTGATTATCATGCCTTAAATATAATGAAAGACCCCAAGGAATTAACAGCCAGTATCAGAAAAGCTGCTGCGTGCTGGCTTGCCGCAGGCCTTGATCCTGAAAAGATTTTTTTCTACCGCCAGAGCGCTCTGCCAGAGGTTTTTGAACTGACAATAATGCTCACAGCTTTTACTGCCAAGGGCCTTATGAACCGCGCCCATGCTTACAAGGCTGCTGTTCAGGAAAATAATGAAAAAGGGAATGATCCTGATGCTGGCGTTAATATCGGACTTTTTACCTACCCCATATTAATGGCTGCGGATATCCTGCTCTTTGATTCTGATATAGTACCTGTTGGACAGGATCAGGTTCAGCATATTGAGATGGCCCAGGATATAGCCCAGTCTGTCAATGCAAATTACGGGAAGCAGATATTGAAAATACCGCAGCCAGCAGTTAAGGCAGATGTTGCCATAGTACCAGGTCTTGATGGCAGAAAAATGAGCAAAAGTTATAATAATACCATCCCGCTTTTTTTACCGGAAAATCAGCTGCGCAAAATGATTATGAGGGTTGTTACAAATTCCCAGGGTGTTGATGAACCCAAAGACCCTGATACAAGCCAGATATTTACCATGTACAGGCTTTTCGCAAGCCCGGACGAACAGGCCAGCCTGGCAGGCCGTTATCGCGCTGGAGGCATGGGCTGGGGAGAGGCAAAGGAAGAGCTTTTCCGTGTTGTAAACCGCGAATTAACTCCTCTGCGCGAGCGTTTTGATGCTTTAATGTCAGACCCAATTGGGCTTGATAAAATTCTTGAGCAGGGAGCAATAAAAGCCAGGCCCATTGCAGCTGAAACAATCAAACGATTCCGTAAAGCTTCGGGGATTGACTGGTAAAATTAAAGATTTTTCTGCTTAAGCTCTAATTAACGATTTTCTTCTTTAAACCCTTTGGAGAATTTTTGAATAAGAAGTTCAACCTGTTGTTTTGAATTGATTCCAAAATTATTTAAAATCTCAGGTTCAAGCTGATCAAATGTTACACTTCCTGCTTCAAGCTCGCAGAACATATTGGCAAGATAGACTGCTTCAACAAGGTCTTGATTATCTTTTGCTGCGCTTAATGGATCGTGATGAAACCGTATTGAGGATATAAGGCCTTCCGGGAAATTCCATTTTTCTGCAATAAGAGCGCCTATTTCCGCATGGTTCATGCCAGCTGCAAGGTCTTCAAATGCTCCGACCGGGAGGTTTTTCTCTTTGCAGAATTTCTTTATCTTTTTAAGCAAGTCCGGATGTACATTGGAAAAAATAATTTTTCCCATGTCATGCAGTATACCGCCAACATAAACATCATCAAGCAGGTTGCGATCCTTGCGGAAGTTTTTAACCAGATTATATGCATAGTAAGCTGTTTTATAGCTGTGTTCCCACAGAACCTTCTTATCCATTGATTCATCACCCAAAATTTTCTGGGTTCCATAAGAATATAGCAGGTTCTTTATGCCGCCAATACCTATCATTTTTACTGCTTCTGATATACTGTCTACTTTTTTGCTTAGCATATACTGGGCGGAGTTTACAATTTTCAATAGATCTGCTGTTAAAGCCGGGTCCATGGAAATTTGGCGGGCAATATCAGACATTTCAGAATTGGGATCATTTATTAATTTCTGAATCATCATAATATTTTCCGGGAACTGAGGCAGGGAGTTTACATTATCTACAATCATGGAAGACAGGAAATTCATGCTTTCAATCCTGGCCTGATCCAGAGGCACAGTGATTTTGGCAACTGTTTCTTTTTCTGTCCCGATTATATCAAAGTTTTCCTCGTCAAGACCTATTTTCTTGAGCATTAAAACCAGAATTACAAGGCCAAGACCAGCACCTTCAGAATCATCCAAAACCTGGGACATGGCTTCTTCAAGGCTCTCGAACTTGCGCGACCTTGCCAGCCTGTCATGAATACGAATTTGCTCTGTTTTTGTTATTGTAACATTATTTCTTACTTCAATATTAATAATATTATTCTTAATCTGTAAAATAAGCTTAATGTAAAGGCCTTTTTCTTTTTGAATTTTAAGGTAATGGCCTATATTGCCAAGGGTAGTTTCCTTAAAAGCAGTCATTCCAAGCTTGTAATCATCAGGTTTATTGAGGTCAAGGCCCCTTTCCATAAAATAAACCCGTTTTGTATTGGCTTTTTTGGCATTAACAGCAAGTTCCTGAACACAATAAAACAAATAATCCTTAAGCTTGTCCTGATCAACTTGCTTGAGAAATGCTATAAGAACCTGTTCGATATACATTTCTATTTCATGAGGAAGGGTAAAAGTGGTTATTGTAAGAGGAATTCCTGATTGTATTGCTTTTTTAATTTTAGTTTCATCAACTACTAATGGCTGAGCAGCGGACATATTCCTTCCTTCACTATGCAAATATATTATTAAAAATAAAATTATCTTACAATAAGTAAGACACTTTATTTTAATATCGGCATAATTTATAATTCATTGTATGAATAAAGGATATACTTTAAAAAAACTTGACTCTTTTTTCAGGGAACACCTCGATATTGAAGGTTTTAGCACTGCTGACAACTCCCTGAACGGAATCCAGGTGGCTAATGACGGCGCAGATATCAGCAAAATTGCCTTTGCAGTGGATGCAAGTCTTGAAGGCTTTAGACGCGCCAAACAAGCCGGGGCAGGCATGATTTTTGTCCACCATGGCATTTTCTGGGGAAAGCTCGAAAGAATTGAAGGCGGATTAAGGGAGCGTATAAAGTTCCTCTTAGATCATAATATTGCCCTTTACGGAGTTCATTTGCCCCTGGATCAGCACCCAAGCCTGGGGAATAATGCGGTTTTGGCAGAGCTTTTGGGCCTTGAAAACCCCCAACCATTTGGCTCACATGGCGGGAAAAAAGTAGGGTATAAGGGGAGGCTTGCCAAGCCATTAACCCTTGAAGAAGCCAAAACACGCATTTCCTTTATGGGAAGGCCGTCTTTGGGAGTTTATGCTTTTGGGAAAGAGCTGAACCACACTGTTGCAATAGTGTCAGGCGGGGCAGCAATGGATGCGCTACAGGCCATTGAAGAAGGCATTGATATGTATGTAAGCGGAGAAGCCTCCCATTCTGTTTACCATCATGCAATGGAAATGGGGCTTAATATTGTTGCAGGCGGACATTATTCAACAGAGGTCTGGGGAGTGCGCAAGATCATGGAATTATGCGAAAAAGAACTCAATATTGAAACGGAATTTATTGATCTGCCCACGGGTTTATAAAGATAAGCTTGTATGATATGGTATAAACATGAAACTCCTGTTACATAAGGCAAAATTACTACCTTTTACCCTTACATTGGGTATTATCACGCTGGATCAGATTACAAAATACTGGATAGTAAAAAACTGGCCCCAGCAGGGAGCATTTATAAAAGATGTTTTTGAGAATGGTTTTTTGCAAATTTATCATGTAAGAAACAAGGCCATTGCTTTTAGTCTTGGACATAATCTTCCTGAACAGATAAAACCTGTTCTTTTTATTATTCTGCCTTTAATTGTCCTGGGTCTGCTTGTATTGTATTATTTTAAATCCACTTATTTTACCCGTTTACAGCGATGGGCTGTCGCAGGAGTTATAGGCGGGGGCTTGGGAAATATAATTGACAGGATATTCAGGCCCGACGGAGTTGTTGACTTTATAAGCGTTAAGTTTTACGGGATTTTTGGCTGGGAGCGCTGGCCCACCTTTAATGTTGCGGATTCCAGTGTTGTAATCTGCTGTTTAATTTTATTGGTCAGCATGTTTTTTAATTCTGAAAATGAGGTAAAGCATGAGCAAAAAAACTAATACCCTTTGGTTTATTCTTGGAGCTACAGTATTTAATGTTCTCTCTACATTGATCATTTTTTTTGGTTTATTTTTAGTTTTTGCCAGATTTATCGTTCCCTATCTGCCTGAACAAAGCGTTACCTGGGGATTTACCATTATTTTTGTTGGCTCAATTGTGCTTACATTTTTGTTATACCGTTTTATTCTTAAAATATTGATGAAAAAAATAGACTTTGAAAAATATTTTGATCCAATTTTTGGAAGAAAAAGAAAGTAAATATACATGGTAATGAATGCTGCAGCTCTTTGTGCTGTAGGAGCAGAGAAAGCAGTTTCCAATGAATTACGCAAACTTGGATTAAAAGTTATTGAAAGCGGCTTTGGCCGTATACGTTTTTCTTCTGATCTGCCCGGGCTTTACAGGGCTTTAATCGGGTTTAGGGCAGCAGACAGGGTTTTGCTTGAAGCAGCCCTGTTTCCAGCCTCTGATTTTGACGCTCTTTTTGACAACACAGCTGCTGTAGCCTGGGAAGACTATATTCCTCAAGGTGCAGGCCTTGTTGTAGCAAAGGTCAGGACAAACCGTTCTGCCTTAAAGGCAGAAACCAGTATACAGGCTATAGTCCACAAAGCTGCGGCAGAACGGCTATGCCAAAAATGGGGTGTACTGCGTCTTCCGGATAATGGCGAAAAAGCTGAGCTCAGGGTAAATATTGAAAAAGACAATGTAACTCTTCTTTTGGATATTTCCGGGGAGCCGCTTTTCAAACGAGGGTATCGTACTAGCGGAGGCATTGCTCCCCTGCGCGAAACCACTGCTGCTGCGCTTATTCTGCTTTCCGGCTGGAAACGCAAATTTCCCCTTTACGATCCCTTTTGCGGATCCGGAACCATTGCAATAGAAGCAGCCATGTATGCCTGGGACATGGCGCCTGGACTAACCCGCTGCTTTAGCCTTGAGCGTCTTTTGATCTCCAGCCGGAAAACAGAAAAGGACATACGGGAAGAGTTTTTAAGCCGTGTTGATTTTTCCCGGCAGATCAGAATAAGCGGCAGTGATGCGGACATGGATATTGTACGCCTTGCGCAAGCCAATTTGGATAAAATAATTTTTGGTTTCAAAGGCACAAGCGCATCTTACAGTCAGGCAAATAAGTCAGTCGAATTTAAAACTCTGCCCATGGAACAAGCTATTGCTCCAGTGTATGCCAAAGCAGAGTCCGGCAAAGAGATGTCTGACAGAGATGACAATTCCAAAGGATATATCATTACGAATCCGCCGTACGGCAAACGCATTGGAAGCCCGGAATTATCAGAAGAAATTTATAAAAACACAGGTGAATTAGGGAAAAGGTTCCCTGGATGGAAGCTGGTGCTTGTATGTGATCATCCTGGTTTTGAATCTTTTTTTGGAAAAAAAGCAGATTCATGCCGGGAATTAACCAATGGAGCAATTCAATTATATATGTATCAATATGAAAAATTATAAGAAAATAAATGTTAGAAATAAATGTTAATCGAGGGAATAAATGTCAATTATCGTAGAACATGAAAAACGCCGCAAGGAAATCCTGGAAAACGCCCTTGATGTTTTTGTGGAAGAAGGCTTTGAAAATGTTACATTCCAAAAAATTGCAGACCGCTGTGCCATAACAAGAACAACCCTTTATATTTATTTTAAAAACAAAAGAGAGATATTTAATTTTAGTATAAAGCAGCTTCTTCAGACTTTGGAAGAAGATATTTCCAAAATAAGAAAAGAAAAAAATCTTTCCATTAAAGATCAGTTGATTAATGTGATGTCAATAATAATCGACAAGCTTGAAGAAAATAAAAAACTTCTTTCTGTGGTGCTTGATTATGTATCATATAAAACAAAGGGCGAAGGCGATCCTGATTATCGTGTCCGGCGCAGGACTGTCAGGCTTCGCCATATACTTAATGCAATATTGATCGAAGGGATCCGCTCAAAGCAATTTGCCAAGCTGAATATCAAGGAAGCAAACGAAGCTCTCTATGGATTTCTTGAAGCGGCATTTTTTCGGCTAACCATACTTAATCACAAGGATATAAGTGATCTTAAAAAAGCCATGGTCATGATAATCGATAGAATGGCGGTAAATAAATGAATGAAGTTATAATGACACAGGCAGAACCTGTTGTAATACCGGCACTCTATGGCTGGGGAATTGATGTAATAAGATTTATACAGAGCTTTCAAAGCCCGCTTCTTACTTCTTTAATGAAGTTTATAAGCTCCATAGGGAATGAGGCTTTTTATATAATCATTATAATGCTCATATTCTGGTGCTGGAATGAAAAAAAGGGTTTTTTGCTGGGGCTGCTTTTATGCATTTCCGCCTGGATAAACAGCTTTCTTAAAGTCATTTTTGATCATCCCCGGCCTTATGAATTTGATCCTGCTGTAGGACTTGCTTTTGAACCCACACGCGGGTTTCCGTCAGGCCATGCACAGAACAGCATGACATTCTGGATAGCCCTTGCCTTTATACTATCCTTTAGCCTTGTTAAACGAAAAAACTTAAGGCCTTTGATCTGGGGTTTTTCTTCCTTGATTATTCTGCTTATAGGGCTTTCAAGGCTTTATCTGGGAGTGCATTTCCCGACCGATGTATTTTTTGGCTGGCTGGTTTCCCTGATAATTCTTGCGGCCTTTTATTTTCTTGAAAAACCAGCCTCATTATTTTTTGCAAGGAATGGAAAAAGACCCCAGCGTATATGCGCTGCTGCTGCCGCTCTCCTGATGAATATGCTGCTGCCCCAGGACACAAGCCTTGCCGGGCTGCTATTGGGTTTTTGCCTGGGATATAGCCTTATGCTGTACAGCTTTCCTTTTAGCGCACAGGGAGTAGTAAATGGCAAAACCCCTGGGCTTAAAATTTTGGCTCTTCGTGCTGGGCTTGGCCTTATTGGTACCTTAGTTATTTTTATAGGACTGCGTTTGTTGATTCCAGGAGAGAATTCTATTTTAAGCAGCATAGACTTTTTTGAACCCTATTATGAACTGGGACGTTTTATACGTTATGGCCTTTTGGGGTTCTGGGCATCAGCCGGAGCAATACGCGTTTTCCAAAACACAGGGCTTGCATGAAAAACTATGCTTATGCAGACAATGATCCCATAGCAGCTCTGGCAAGCCCTCTGGCAGAAAGTGCGCTGGCTGTTATACGCACAAGCGGTGGTACTGCCGCCAGCCTAACCGACGGCACTGCCAGCCCCGCCAGCCCCATCGACCTCATGGCCTCGGTTTTTTCGCAGCCTGAAAAATTAAAAAACGCCTTGGGAAACACTGTTATCCACGGTTGGATTTTAGATCCGTTAACAGGAAAAAAAATTGACGAGGTTCTGCTTGCAGTATTCAGGTCTCCAAAATCCTATACAGGTGAAGATTGCGTTGATATTTTTTGCCATGGAAGCATCCCTGTAATAAAGGCCATAATGTCTGCGCTCAAGACCGCGGGTTTCAGGGAAGCATTGCCAGGGGAGTTCAGTTTTCGCAGCTTTATGAACGCCAAGCTCGATCTTACAAGGGCTGAATCAGTCATGGAACTTGTCTCTGCAAAAACCAACAGGGGCATGGAGCAGGCAGTACGCCGTCTTTCAGGGCTACTTGAAAAAGAAATAATTGATATAAAAAATCTTTTGGTAGAGGTTCTTGCAGGAACAGAAATTTATCTTGATTATTCTGAAGATGAGTTTTCCAGTGTTTCTTGTGATGAGGAAGCAGGAAGGCTGCCTGATAAAAACCTTGCACAAACAGCTCTGACAAAACTTGCCTCCCTTGTCTGCCTTTGGAAGCAGGAGCGTATCTATGCTGAAGGCGCGCTGGTCGTAATAGCCGGAATGCCCAATGCCGGCAAATCCAGTCTTTTTAATTACTTGATCCGTGAGGATCGTTCCATAGTAACAAATACTCCCGGTACAACAAGGGATTGGATAGAAACCCTTATATCCGTGGAAGATATGCCCTTGCGCCTTGCAGATACTGCTGGCTTGAGAGACTTAAATAAATTGAATGATGAAGCAGAGCGTATAGGCATAAAACGAACCCTAGAACTTCTTGACTCATCTGACCTTATACTCCATGTTATTGACGGAACCCAGGGCATTAATCCCGAGGACAGGGACTTTATTCAAAAGTATAAAGAATCCAATCCGCAAAAGCCATTTCTTTTAATATGGAATAAAGCTGACCTGGCAAAACCTCAAGCACATGATTTGTTGAAAACAGAGCTGCCACATGCCTGGCTTCCTGTAAGCGCAAAAACCGGGGAAGGTATTATAGAGCTTGTTTCTGCGATAGCTGCTTATTTTAAGGAAGCGTCTTTTAGCAAGGACTCCAGCCATGCTTTAACTGAAATCTCAAGCGCTGCTGTTGGCCCGGGGACAATAAGGCAGAAGGAACTTATTGAAGCAGCCCTTGCTTCAGTTCAGGAAGCTCTTTGCCTGTCAGACAATGGGGAACCGCTTGACATTATTGCCCCGCTTTTCAGGACAGCGATCAATGCCTTAGGAGAGATTATTGGCGAGGTTTCTACGGATGATGTTCTTGAAAAAATGTTCAGCCGTTTTTGCGTGGGCAAGTGAAATCTAACTGAGGTTTCTTAAGCTTACACTATTCATAAATAATTTTTACATCTTTAAAGTAAACAAGATAATCGCCCCCGCTTATGCGGGCATCTTTTATTATGGTAAAATCCTGTAAGCGAACACTGTTCAAAGATGAATTTAAGTTGGCAAGTGTTCTTCGATTGTCCTCTGTAATATCAAGAAGCCAGCTTTCTGATAAATCCTTGTACCTGAACAAACTCAATGTTTCCCAGCCGTCAAAAAATATATAGCCAAAATTAAAAGTGAATGTATCATTGTTATCATTAAGCAGGTTTAAATTAAGCCTTAGGGGAAAATTATGACCGTAAACTGTTACAAGTATATCCTTGATTGGCCTGTCTGTTATTAACAAACCCTGACCCTCAAAGCGGCTGTCATGCGCGGGAATTGTAAACGGCGGATTTATTCTGGCCCAGCCATTAAGCCTTGCTATTTCTGTAACAAAATGCATCCTGGCACCAAGTACTGTGCCCCATTGCCTGCTGGGAGTGACTCTTGTTTGGCTTAAATTCATGGAGCGTACTGTTCTTGCATTGGGAGAAAGCTGGACTTCCCAGTTTTCTATTGCAATGGTCCTGCTCTGACCATTGGTATCTGATGGGACAGTAGTATTAAGATCAGGTTTTAGTTCAGCAAAATCTATAAGAATCGCTTCTCCTGAAGAAATAAAATGTATAAAAAGTATAAGTCCAAATAATAAAATTAGGGGTTTTTTAATCATAATTACTCCTCTAGCTTTTTCCGTTAATCGGAAGGAAACCGAAGGTTTCCAATACTCCTCTATATATTAACGGCTTGCGAGGGAGAATAATGTACAATAATATAGATTTTATGGAAGCAGGAAATTCAAGAATTATTGAATCCCTACTTTTTAAGGGATTTGAGGTAAAACTATTCTCTTTTAGCGCCCTGGATAAATATCTGGATAATCCGGCACTTCCCTTTGCTTTTTTGGAAACAAATGCTGATATTGCGCAATTGGCTCATTTTGCTGATGAGTTGTGTTTTCCGGGCGCGGAATTAGCTGATACGGCAATGGATTGCGGAGAAAAGCGCATCTATTTTCGTTGTAGGGAAAACCACGAAATGCCGCTTTCCCCTTCATATAATCTGTTGTCACTTGTTTATGATTACAAAAAAAACTGCTTTCTTGATTTACAGGGGATATACCCATTAATACGCTCCTTAAAAAATAATGCATTTGACGGAACATCAATCGAAGGCTGGTGGGAAAGCCTTAATCCCAATGCCGGCAGCATGGAAGCCCTTATTGATGCTGCTCTGCTTTTGGCGCGTTATAAAGTTAAATATCCTCCCCCGGGTTTTATTGAGATTCTGAATAAGGGCATTGAAAAAATACCTTCTTTGAATATGGAAGCGCAGCAGATGCTTTTAATTGGTTTAATGGCTTCGAGGCAACCTGATCGCGGCCTTGAGCTTTTAAAGGCTTCTGGTTTTTTGAAAAAGCATTGGCCGGAAATTGCCCGCCTGGATGATGCAGATCATTCTAAAGAGTTCCACCCAGAGGGCAATGCCTGGAAGCATACACTTAAAACATTTGAACACCGCAAGCGCAATGCTCAAGGCCAATACGACCTCTGCCTTTCCCTTGCCCTGCTGCTCCATGATATTGGCAAGCCACTTTCCCAGGATCTAAACTTGCGGCATTCAGCTGCCCGGCAGAATACAGCCCGACAGAATGTCGTACGGCCCTTTGACGGTCATGCAGAGCTGGGTGCCAGAGCTGCTGCCAATTTTCTGGAACGTCTTGAATTTGACAGTCTGCAAGGGGCAGATACAAGGTACTTAATCAACGATGTATATTATCTTGTTAAAAATCACATGCTGCCAGCAGCTCTGGCGCGCCTGCCATTAATGCGCACCGGAGACGTGATGAATTCCCCCCTGTTTCCGTCCCTTATGGAACTGTACCGCTGCGATGAGTCTTCGTCATTTAAGGGCCTTGACAGTTATTACGAGAACAGCGCAGCATACCAGGCTTTTTTACGCAACAGGAAAAATCCTTACAGGTCTTTGGACGGAAGAATATACAGGCCAGGCCGTCAGCGTTAGGTTTTGGGAACAAGCTCAATTTGCAGAACTTCACAGAATCATAAGTAAAGTATAAAATCTTATTATGACAAGGGGTATTCTGATTGCCGGGAACGAGTCGCTTTTATTAACAGCCGCAGCAGAGGAAGCAGGAAAAAGAGTTGAGCAGTACGCAGCCAGCCTGATTAACAGTCCTGTGCCGGCCAGGGGTAAAAGCAATCCAGAGGCAATCAAAGGAAGAATGCCAATTATCTGGAACCCTGCAAGCTCAATATCCAGCCGTACCCTTGTTACTTCTGCGGAAAACTTTCTGGGGCAGATAGACGAGGCCATCCTTGTTTGTTCACCTCCTGCAATATATTGTCCTGCAGAAGCTCTTGTCCCGTCAGAAATTGAGGCTCAGGTTAATAATCAGATCAAGGGCTGGTTTTTTCTGGTACGTGAACTGGCCCTGTATTTCCGCGAAAGGGGAAAAGGAACCCTGGCTTTGGTAGTTCCAGAAAAAAGCTCTTCTGGCGGAAAGGAATATTCAGCTGACCTTTTGGGTGCCTGTGCAGCAGCTTCATTCCGTGCCCTTGCTCAGGGCCTGCTTTCTTCTGCTGCAAACGAACCATTTATTATTCAGGGTTTTTCGCTTTCAGAAACAGGCCAGGAAAAAGAATTTGCGCAGTTTTTATTCAAGCATCTTGATGAAGCTACGCCAAAGAGTTCCGGCAAGTGGTATAAATTCAATAAAATAAGACTGTTCCAGGCATAGAATTCCAGAATAAAATGGGTATCAAAATAAATATTGACAATAAGCACTGCTAGAGTATATAAATAAGAAACTAAAATTTTTCCACGAGTAAATTGATATTGCTCTGGTCCTGTAGCTCAGTGGATAGAGCGGCCGCCTCCTAAGCGGCAGGTCGGCCGTTCGATTCGGCCCAGGATCATTATAAAATGGGATTATAATGAATAAAATATTAAAAGAAAAAATATTCAGAGCTTTTACATCAGTACTTCCCATTACCGTTGTTTTTCTGATTTCCAGCGTAATCTTGGTGCCCATGTCCTCAGGAACAATTTTGCTTTTTCTGGTCGGAGCAGCACTGCTTATTTTGGGCATAGGCTTTTTCACATCTGGCGTGGAGATGGCCATGCGGCCCATGGGCGAAGGTATAGGCGTCTCCCTTGCCAGAAGTTCAAAGCTTCCCCTTATAATCCTTATTTGCTTTTTAATCGGGGTAATGATACTCGTTGCAGAACCGGATTTGCAGATATTGGCATATCAGGTAGAGGCAGTTATCCCTTACTGGTATACCATACTTACTGTTGCAGTAGGCGTGGGGTTTCTTTTAGTTGTAGCAGTGATCAGAATGTTGTTCAAAATCAAACTGGCTTATCTGTTGATGGTTCTTTATACGATAATTTTTGCTCTGGCTTATTTTACTCCTGGGATATTTATCCCTGTTGCCATGGAATCCGGAGCTGTTGCCACAGGTCCCATTGTAGTTCCCTTTATACTTGCCATTGGTCTTGGTCTTGCTATAGTCCAAAGTAACAAAGAAGCATTAGACGACAGCTTTGGAATGATTGCTGTGATATTAACAGGGCCCATATTTGCCATGCTTATATTGGGTTTTTTCTTTGAACCTACAGAAATTGAAACAGCTCCAATAGTTTACAGGGATGCTGCCACTTCTAGAGATGTTATCAGGGCTTTTTTGACTGCAATGCCCAAGTATTTTAAAGATGTGGGTCTGGCTATGGGTTGTATTATCACCTGTTTTACTGTGTTTCAGATTGCTACAAAGCGTTTTCATGGGCATCAGCTTGCCCGTATTATCATGGGTTTTATATATGTATTTTTTGGTCTTGTGTTTTTCCTGACCGGTGTAAGTGCGGGCTTTCTTCCAGCAGCCTTGTTTTTGGGTTCCCGGCTGGCAGGTTCCGAGATCAGCTTGATTCTGATTCCTTTGGGAGTATTAATCGGTTATCTTATTGTATCTGCCGAGCCGGATGTGTACATTCTTAACCGGCAAGTTGAAGAGATTACCGAAGGCGCGATCCCCATGAAGATGATGAACCGCGGCCTTGCTGTTGGCATGGCCCTGGCAATGGGTCTTAGCATGACAAGAATACTCTTTGGCCTTCCTCTTATTTGGTTTTTACTCCCTGGTTATATCTTTGCTCTTGTCTTGTCTTTTTTTGTACCAAAGATATTTACCGGCATTGCCTTTGACTCCGGCGCTGTATGCTCCGGCCCCATAAGCGTTACCTTTCTTATGCCTTTTGCCATGGGCGTTGCCGAAGGCGCAGGCCGTGATGTAATGTTATACGCCATTGGCATAGTAGCCATGGTTGCCATGACACCTCCTGTTATTGTTCAGATAATGGGTCTGATTTATCAGCGTAAAGCCATGCAAGCTGCTGCCATGACAGAGGCTCAGGATGCAGTCATTACAGCAGCAGCAGGTAAAAATATTGATTGGGCAAAAATTACTGTGTTTAAGGGGTCAAGATAAATGGCAAAAAAACCCCCTGTTAAAAAAACCGCTGTTAAAAAAAATAAAATAAAAAAAACCCCTATATCCAATTTATTGACAAAAATAAAAACCAACTTAGCTGACCCGGAACATACTCCTGATGCAGTCCAGCCAGAATCTTCTGAACTTAAACTGCTTTTTTTAATTGTTGACTGGAACCAGGCTAATATTGTTTCTGATATTCTTGTGGAAGAACATGTCCGCTTTCATTTTCTTAGCAAGGGAATACGCGCAGCAAACAGTGAGCTCCTCGATCTACTGGGCATAGGCATAGGCGAGAAGGCCGTGGTTTTCTGTCTGGAAGAGGCATCTCATATTCCGGTTTTAATAAAGGACGTGAGAAAGGTTCTGCGCTTCACAAGTTCCGGCGCAGGGATCGCCTTTACCATTCCCCTTTCAGCTATAAATGATCCAATTTTGCTGTTTTTTAAGCAAGAAATACGTGTCAATGCCAGAGTCCATTCCAAAGGCAAAGGAGAAGAAATGGAAAAAGAATTTACACATGACCTTGTCATGGCTATTGTAAATCAGGGTTACAGTGATGAACTTGTAAATACTGCAAGGGAGGCCGGAGCCTCAGGCGGTACTGTAATAACTGCCAGGGGTCAGGCCCACGAGGGCGCGGTCAAGTTTTTTGGCATATCAGTTCAGGATGAAAAAGAGCTTATCCTTATTCTGGCCAACCGTGAAAAGAAAGTTGACATTATGAGGGCTATATCCGAAGCCCATGGCCTTAACAGCAAGGCCCATGGGATAGTGTTCTCTTTGCCCGTAGACGATGTTGTTGGTATGAGCTTCGAATAAATGATAAACAAAGTCCTAAAAGAAAAGATCACAGAAGCGTTTACTTCTGTGCTTCCAATAACAGCCATTGTTATTTTTATCAGCATTGCTCTTGTGCCCATGCCCACTGGAACCCTTCTGTTGTTCATGGGCGGCGCTGTGCTTTTAATTATTGGCATGGGCTTTTTCTCACTTGGCGCTGACATGGCAATGATACCCATGGGCGAAGGCATTGGGGTACAGCTGACAAAAAGTTCAAAGCTTATCCTTATAATTTTTACCGGTTTTGTGATGGGGATTATTATTACAATTGCAGAACCGGATCTAGCAGTACTTGCGCTGCAGGTAAGCTCCATTCCTTACTGGTATTTAGTATTTACTGTTGCTGTCGGGGTGGGGTTCTACCTTGTGATTGCAGTCCTTCGTACCATTTTCAAAATCCGGTTTTCAACCCTGCTTATATTATCTTATGCACTTTGTTTTGGCCTTGTTATTTTTATCCCGGATTTTTTTATTCCCTTAAGTTTTGAAGCAGGTTCTGTTGTTACTGGCCCCATATTGGTTCCCTTTATTCTGGCAATAGGTCTTGGCCTGGCATCTGTGCGCAGTGACAAGGGTTCTTTGGAAAACAGCTTTGGCCTTGTAAGCCTTGTTTTGGTCGGGCCTGTTATTGCCATGCTTGTTTTGGGAATTTTTTACAAACCCGATGATGTGGAAATGGGACTAATGCACATACAGGAAGTGGCCAGCACCCGTGATGTTGCTGATTCATTTTCCATAGTGCTGCCCCAGCAGTTAAAAGATGTATCTATGGCCATGGCATGTATATTGTTTTGTTTTATTGTATTGCAGATTGTTTCACGGCGTTATAACAGGCACCAGCTTGGACGTATTCTAATAGGTTTTCTGTATACCCTGATTGGCCTTGTGTTTTTTCTAACAGGGGTGAATGTGGGCTTTATTCCGGTTGGTCAGCTTTTGGGGTCTGAACTGGCAGCCTCATCCTTTAGCTGGGTTTTAATTCCCCTTGGAGCCATAATAGGTTATTTCCTTGTGGCTGCTGAACCAGCTGTCCATGTCTTGAACAAGCAGGTTGAGGAGATCTCCGGTGGCGCAATAACAGTAAAAATGATGAACCACGGGCTGGCAATAGGTATGGCAACAGCAGTCGCACTTACCATGACAAGAATACTTTTTGGTATTCCTATACTCTGGATATTAATCCCGGGTTATACTTTTGCCTTGTCCCTGTCCTTTATTGTACCCAGGATATTTACTGCTGTTGCCTTTGACTCCGGCGCTGTGTGTACCGGCCCCATGAGTGCTACCTTCCTCCTGCCCCTGGCAATGGGCGTTGCCGACGGCTCACAGCGTGATCTAATGATGTTCGCAGTCGGTATTGTTTCCATTGTTTCAATGACACCTCCCATTGTTATTCAGATAATGGGTCTGCTCCATCAGATAAAGCTTAATCAGGCTTTAGCTGCTGCAAGGGCAGTGGAGGCAGACAGGATAGTCGATTATGGCGAGATAATTATATTTAAGGTGTAGGGTTATGAAACTTTTAAATAAGATTTCTTCAAAACTGCAGGGCAAACAAGCTGATCTCAAGGAAAGCACGGATTTAAATACTGCAAAATCCTCTTTGCCCAGCCTAAGCGCAGTGATTTTCATAGTTGAATGGACCATATTTCAGCTTATTTTAAGTGTATTTGAGGAACAAAATGTCATTTTCCGCTTTTTATCTAAGGGCAGGGGAACCGCAACCTCTGATAAACTTGACCTTTTAGGCCTTGGCACCAGTGACAAAGCAGTAATTACCTGCCTGGAACAGCCAGCCAAGATTTCAGTTTTGCTGCAGGAGATAAGAAAAAAAATCGGTTCCCAGAGACCCGGGGCAGGGATAGGCTTTACCATTCCCATTTCTGCAATCAACAGCCCGATTTTACGGGTTATTGAACCAGTTGAAGGTGAAAAAGACAAGGATAAGCGCAAACCAGCTTATTCACATTTTCTTATTTATTCTGTTATTAACAGGGGCCATAGTGATGAATTTATGGAAACTGCCAGGAACTCCGGGGCTTCCGGCGGCACAGTGCTGAGCGCGCGATATCAGGCTCAAGGGGATGCAATTAAGTTTTTTGGCATATCTGTTCAGGAAGAAAGGGAGATAATTCTTATTCTGGCACCCCAGAATAAAAAATCGTTAATATTGAAGGCAATAGGAGAAGCTCATGGGCTTAACAGCAAGGCCCAGGGACTTATGTTCTCCATGCCCGTAGATCGGGTTATGAGCCTTAGTTATGAACAGGCTTTCAATGCTTGATTGTTAATGTAATAAAGGAGAGGATAACACTATGAAAAAATCGAAAAAAACAAAAAAATCGAGTAAAACGAATAAAACCCTTTTTACATCAGAATCTGTGAGCGAAGGCCACCCTGATAAACTCTGCGACCAGGTATCTGATGCAATCCTTGATGCCTGTCTTAGAGATGATCCCTTTAGCCGTGTTGCATGCGAGACATTTGCCTCTACTTCGCTTGTGCTTGTTGGCGGCGAGATCACAACAAAAACATTTGTTAATTTTCAGCAGACAGTCCGCAAAGTTGTTAAGGAAATTGGCTATACAGACCCAGCCTATGGCCTTGACTGCGAATCCATGGCAGTACTTGAGATGATAAATAACCAGTCCCCGGACATAAGCCAGGGAGTTTCCGGCACAGGCTTAAAAAAATATAAAGGCCAGCAGGGCGCAGGGGATCAGGGCATGATGTTTGGTTATGCTTGCAATGAAACAAAGGAATTAATGCCCCTGCCCATAACCCTGGCGCACAATCTTCTTATACATGCGGCAAAACTTCGCAAAAACAAGACCATAAAATGGCTGCGCCCTGATTCCAAAAGCCAGGTAACTGTGGAATACGAAGGGGATAAGCCCATACACATAAATGCAGTTGTAATTGCTCATCAGCATGATCCTGATATTAGCCATAAGCAGATAGAGTCTGCTATTATTGAACAAATTGTTAAACCTGTACTTGAACCCACAGGTCTTTTAGACAAAAAGACCCAATATTATATCAACCCCACAGGCCGCTTTGCTGTAGGTGGCCCCACTGGTGATACTGGTCTTACAGGCCGCAAGATAATCGTAGACACTTATGGCGGCATGGGCAGGCATGGAGGCGGTGCTTTTTCCGGAAAAGACCCCACTAAGGTAGACCGTTCTGCTGCTTATGCAGCCCGCTATGTTGCTAAAAACATAGTCGCTGCCAAGCTCGCAAGCCGCTGCGAAATACAGTTAGCTTATGCAATAGGCGTTCCATTCCCGGTTTCTGTCAGGGTAGACACTTTTGGCACAGCAAAAGTCAGTGAAAAACGCATAGAAAGTGCTGTAAATAAGGTTTTTGACCTAAGCCCTGCGGGGATTATCAAAACACTTGATTTAAGAAAGCCCATTTACCAAAAAACAGCCAGTTACGGGCATTTTGGCCGCAGCGGCTTTTCCTGGGAAAAAACTGACAAAACCGAGGAACTTAAAAAAGCTGTTGGGTGATACCTTGTTAATAATATCACGCGGAGACGCAAAGGCACGGAGAACACGGAGATGAATAAAGAGAGATGAAAGATTAATATAAAATTCCTAATTTTCTTTTTCTCTTCCTCTGTGTCTTCGCGTCTTGGCGTGAGAAAATTCCAGAAACCCGCGTCTTTGCGTGAAAATTCACTGGTCTATGCTTGATCTTTACTAAAAAAAACTATATACTTATAATATGCATGTAAAATGCATTGACATACCGATAATATGTCAAGAAAATGATTATTTATAAGGAGTAAATATGAAAAGAATTCTTTTTACTGCATTGATTTTAATGATGGCATTTACAGTTGTATATGCCCAGGATGCAGGATCGTTCACAGTTGGCGCCAGGGGCGGTATTGGTCTTGGTTTTAATGATTTACCAAGTGATCTAAAGGTTGACGGTTGGGATGATGATATTAACCTCAAATCACTGCTCCATCCAGTTGTTGCTGCTTATGGGTTTTATACATTTATGCCCAATATGGCTGTCCAGCTTGAATTAAATTTAATGTTTAACCAAGGGTTAAGATCTGTCAACAAAGATGATGAAAACATTTATGGTGATCTTAGTTATAGGAGCCTTGATATTCCTGTAATGTTCAGGTATACATTCTTAAATGAGCCTGTAACAGTAGGTGTTGCAGCAGGTCCCTATATCTCCATTCCAATTGGAAAACTCAATACTAAAGTAGTAGTAGGGGATGATAGTGTTACAGTAGAAAATGATATTGATGGTTTTGGTTTTGGTGCTGCTGTAGGTTTTTTTGTAGCATATCCACTGGGTCCCGGAAGTTTGAT
>Ga0099364_10002424_pt1 | contig 29710 bp, 27 predicted proteins | sample TergutTh196P3_FD_73070 | JGI IMG/M metagenome (GOLD analysis project Ga0099364, IMG submission 73070) | Microcerotermes parvus P3 segment gut microbial communities from Pointe-Noire, Republic of the Congo - Th196 P3 | ecosystem: Host-associated > Arthropoda: Insects > Digestive system > Gut ...
GATATTATGGAATTTGATATTATGGATTCAGGGTTTGCGGGGCTTACAGCAGGGCTTGCAATTGTTGGTTTTTTGGGTTTGTTATGGTATGTCATAACTATTGTTCAGCTCTTTTTTGCGTACGGAACGGCTTACAGGCTGACGAGAAACGGCGGGGATAACGGGGTCGCGCTTTGGGGTTGGTTTTTTGTTATGAGCTTGGCTTCGATGATTCCGGGGTTGGGCATATATTTATGGATCCGGTACAAGAATATATGACGCAAATAAAATATAAAAATCATAAAGGATAAGGGGGATTAACATATGCCGGTAAAATTAAGCGGATTCGCGGACGAGATAAGCGCGGATTTTGAGGAGCAGCTGGAAGGGCTGAAAGAAAACGGTATAGAGTATATCGAAGTCCGCGGGGTGAGCGGAAAGAGTATAAGCATACTGGACCGGGAGGAAATGCGTGTGGCGCTGGAACTGCTCGAAGAACACGGTATAAAAGTTTCAGCTATCGGCTCACCTGTGGGAAAAATTCAAATCACGGACGATTTAAGCGAACATATCAAGGTTTTTGAAAACTGTATGGCTGCAGCCGAGATGTTCGGCACTAAATATATGCGCATATTCAGTTTTTATATCCCGGACAAAAAATATGATGAATGGCGCGGTGAAGTGCTGAACCGGCTTGAAAAACTCGCGGAACTCGCGGCGAAAAAAAATATAATTCTGTGTATTGAAAACGAAAGCGGTCTATACGGAGAATCACCGGAGCGCTGCCTTGATATTATACGGCATTTTAAAAGTGGTGTCAGATTCATTTTTGACCCGGCGAATTTTATTGTGGGCGGATTTGAACCTTATCCCGACGCTTATGAAAAGCTGGCGGATTATATTGAATATATGCATATCAAAGATGCGAACGAAACGGGGATTGTTCCGGCGGGATTCGGAGTTGGCGGAATTAAACAAATTCTTTCGGATTTGATACTTAACAGAAATTTCGGGAATTTTTTATCTATTGAACCGCACCTTGCGGTATTTCAAGGACTTACGGAACTCGGCGGCGCAGAGCATATAGGCGCAAAAAACAAATTCAGATCAAGGGAAGAAGCTTTCGCGGCGGCAGCGGATGCGCTTAAAAACATTTTAAAAGAGATAGGGGCGGATTTTTAAATGGCAAAATTAAAAACGCTCGCCATCGATCTCGGCGCTTCAAGCGGACGCGGGATAATCGGCGAGTTTGACGGCAGAAAACTCAGTCTGAGAGAAAACCACAGGTTTCAAAACGATCCGGTAAAAATAAACGGTTCGCTCAATTGGGATATTCTGCGGATATTTTTTGAGATCAAAAACATACTGCGGACCTGCGCGCTTTCCGAAGACCGGGATATCAAAACAATCGGTATTGACACTTGGGGGGTGGATTTCGGGCTGCTCGGCGCTGACGGCAGACTGCTTGAAAATCCGTATAATTACAGGGATTCGCGGACGGATGGCATAAATGTTGAGGCGTATAAACGCATCGGTAAAGAGGAATTATACAATATAACCGGGCTTCAGTATCTGCAGTTCAACACAATTTTCCAGCTGCTCTCACTCGCACTGCAGCGCCCGCATATACTCAGGAACGCGGAAACGCTGCTTATGACGCCCGATTTGCTTAATTATTTTCTTACCGGGATAAAAAAGACCGAATATACAATCGCCTCAACAAGCTCTCTGTTAAACGCGAAAACCGGAAACTGGGATAAAAGCCTGTTCGCTCCGATGGATATACCCGAAAAGTTATTCACCGAAATAGTCCGCCCGGGGAATATACTCGGCGGGCTTCTGCCGGAGATAACGGAGGACACAGGGGAGTTGAAAGCACAGGTTATAAACGCCGCTTCACACGATACAGCTTCGGCGATCGCGGCTGTACCGGCGGCGGGTGAAAATTTTGTGTATATAAGTTCCGGCACCTGGTCGCTTATGGGTATGGAATCGCGTGAACCGGTGATAACAGAAAAGAGCAGAAAGTATGACTTTACAAATGAAGGGGGAGTCGGCGGAACCATACGCGTGCTGCGCAATGTTATGGGGCTTTGGCTGATACAGGAATCAAGACGGCAGTGGGAACGGGAAGGGGAGCGGTTAAGTTTTGACGAATTATCCGATGCGGCTCTTAAATCCCCGCCTTGCGCGAGCCTTGTAAATGTTGACCTGCCGGAGTTTTTGGCGCCGGGCAATATGCCGGAGCGGATCCGCGGATACTGCAGCCGGACAAACCAGCCGGTACCGGAAACCAAAGGAGCTCTTATACGGTGTATTTATGACAGCCTCGCTTTAACCTATAAGCGCACACTGGGGCAGATAAACGAACTTCAAGGAGTACCCGCACAAAAAATACATGTTGTGGGCGGCGGCACGAAAGAGACCCTGTTATGCCAATTTACGGCGGACGCCTGCGGGGTTCCCGTTTATGCCGGTCCGATTGAAGCTACGGCGATCGGCAATGTGGCGGTGCAGCTTACGGCACTGGGCGAGATTAAAGACCCCGGCGAAGCGCGCAGGATTATCGCGGACTCGTTTGAGACGGCTGAATATACACCGGAAAACACAAATTTATGGGACGACGCGCTGGTAAAATATGAAAAATTGCTAAAAACATGAAAACAGATTTTTACTCTTGACAAAATTAAATTTTGATATTATAATATATATACATAAGAGAGAAGGTGGATAACAAAAGTGAGAAGCGATGAAATATTAAAAGAACTCAGGCTAAGGGTTCCGCAGGAGTATTGGTTCAGGCTGAGCAGCCCTGAAACTGCGCTTAATTACTGTTTGAAACAGGGAGAATTGGCGGATAATATCACATTGACCCTGTATAAAGAAAGATATCCGGAAAGATGGCATTGGATTTACGCGCTTTATGCCGAAATTTTAAATCCGATAACGCTGAGGGATTTGGTCGGTATGTTCAATTATACCGATTTACAGGAACGGGTGAATAATTCCATGAAATGTTTGCCCAGAACTGTACAAAAATACATTTTTTTACAGTACAGACACGGGAAAAAACCCAAAGATATACTGAAAATAATGGGTATCACCATTCCGGAAGCAAAAAAAATCAAAGATTTTACCGCAAAATATTTTAAGCGCACTTCGACGCTGCTTGAGATCAGCGAAGGCTCTGAGATCGGCTGTAAATTTTTAAAATACGAGCTTCAAACAATTAAAGAAGAGGTTGACCGGCTTAAAGAACAGGTAGAGCTTAGCAAGGTGGAAGAAATCAGTCTGCGGGGTTTGGAAGCCCAGCTGAGCAGACTGAATAAAATGAGCTCATTCAATGAACTGATTTATAAGGATTTACTCGATTGTTACACCGATTACCGCACAATAAAAATCAGACTCGGCAGCAGGCCTCAAAAAGAGATTACGGTGGAAGAACCGGAACAGTACGATGAATATGATGATGAAGAAAACATAGAAAACATAGAAAATACGGATAAAAAAGGGAAAAAAGAAAAGAAAAGAAAGAAAAAAGACGGCGTCGCTCCTGAGGATTCAGATGAACAGGAAGAAGAGCCTGAATTTAATTACAATGTTTACCGGAATTATTAAAAAAAGCTGGCATACAGCCAAACAGGATAAACAAACCGTTTTAAAATTTACGGAAGAATTTAAAATAAGCGTAACAACAGCGCGTATTTTAGCCAACAGAGGTTTGACCGAAATAAAACAGGTGCGGGAGTTTCTTTGTAAACCTCTCTCTTTACTGCACGATCCTTTTTTGATGGATGGGATGGAAGCAGCTGTCAAGCGTATACACGCAGCTTTAAAAAACCGTGAAAAAGTGATGATTTACGGGGATTACGACGCTGACGGGATCTCGTCTGTGTGTTTGCTTTATATTTTTTTAAAAAACGCGGGGTTTGACGTCTGCTATTATATACCCGACAGATTTGAAGAAGGTTACGGGCTGAACAAAGAAGCCCTGAAAAAAGCTTCGGATAATAATATAGATTTGGTTATAGCTGTGGACTGCGGGATAACGGCTGTAAAAGAAGCCGGATATGCGAAAGAGCTCGGACTCGATTTGATTATCACCGACCATCACGAATGTCACGGTGTCTTACCGGAAGCCGCCGCTGTTTTAAACCCGAAAAAGCCGGACTGCGCGTATCCGTTCAAAGAACTTGCGGGAGCGGGCGTCGCGTTTAAGCTGGCGGAGGCTTATGCAAAAAAATATGAGATGGATTTTAAACCCGGCTTTTACTGCGAATTTGCGGCTGTCGGCACGGTTGCGGATATTATGCCGCTCACGGGTGAAAACAGGATTTTGGTGAATTTGGGGCTTTTGAGTATGCGCATTTCCGAAAATCACGGAATAAAGGCGCTGCTCGGCGCATATTATAAATTTAAAGAGAAAAAAAATATATCGGCGGATATTATAAGTTATTATATGGCTCCCCGTATAAACGCGGCGGGAAGACTGTATAAACCGGAACTTGCGGCGGAGCTTTTTTTAGCGGAAAGCAAAGAAGCGGCAGCGGCGGCTGCGGAGGATTTGAACGGAATCAACAAACGCCGTCAGGATATGGAAAAAGAGATTTTCATACAGGCTGAAGAAAAAATCGATGAGATCAAAGATTTTGCCGGCAAAAAAATCATTGTATTATACACAGACGAATGGAATCAGGGTGTTATCGGGATCGCGGCTTCAAAATTGGCTGAAAAATATAACAAGACATTTATTCTGCTCGCAAAAGATTCGGGCGGTGTATACGTGGGTTCGTGCAGAAGCGCCGGCAGCTTAAATATAACGGAAGCCTTAAAATCCTGCGGGGATATACTGTTAAAATTCGGAGGTCATGAAAAAGCGGCGGGTTTATCGATACAGTACGATAAAATAAACGAACTCGATATAAGATTAAACCAATATCTGCGGGACAGCGGCGCCGCTGAAGACGACAGAAAAATATATAATATCGAATGTGAACTCGAACCGGGTGATTTTGATTTATCCGCAGCGCGTGAAATTGAGCTTTTGGAGCCGTTTGGAGCGGGTAATCCCGCGCCGTTGTTTATTATTTCAAAAAGCCGGATTATAAATATAATACCTATGAAAGAAAATAAACATCTGCGGCTTGAACTGCATAACAAAATAAATTTTGAAGCGGTGTATTTTAATATGGAACCGGAAAATTTCAGGTTTGATAAATTCGACTTGATCGATATCGCGTGTTCGGCGGGGATAAACGACTATTCGGGACGCGAAAAAGTGCAGTTTATAATAAAAGACGTGCGTTTTTCGGGCTGGGACGGGCTTGATATTTATGAAAAATTTATACAAGGCGGCGAAAATACAGAAATAGAACCGGAACACATACCCCAAAGAAATGATTATATAACCGTATACAATTTTCTGGTGAATTTTTTAGAGAAAGACGTTTGGTATGAAAAAAACTATAATATAGATAAAATATACGGCAAACTGCCGGAACCCAAAAACATATCGGGGTTTAAATTCAGGATAATACTCGATATATTCAAAGAAGCAAAAATAATTGATATTGAGCATGATCTGTATTTTATTAAAAAGATAAAAATAAATGCAAAAAGCGGTAAAACAGATTTAGAACAGACAAAAATATATATAAAATTAAAAAAAATGCAGGAAGCGAGGTAAGTATAATGGATTCATACAGAACGTTTTTATCACTTAAACAGTTTTTAATAAATTCCGGCTCGGATTATGATATTGATTTGGTAACACGGGCGTATGAATACGCTTCGGATTTACATGAGGGGCAGTACAGAAAATCGGGTGAAGAGTATGTGTGCCATCCGATCGCGGTGGCGCAGATCTGCGCTAATCTGGGTTTTGTTACGGAATGTATCTGCGCCGCACTGCTTCATGATGTTGTTGAGGACTGCCCGGGCAAAACAAGCCTTAAAGAAATACGCCGTTTGTTCGGAGATAAAATATCCATAATTGTGAGCGGGCTGACAAAACTGAAAGGCATAAAATTTTTGAGCAAAGAAGACGAAGATATAAAAAATATACGCAGTATGTTCGCCGCTATGATCGAAAATATGGAAGTTATTTTGGTAAAACTCTCCGACAGGCTCCATAATATGAGAACATTGAGCTCGCTTGAGGAAGAAAAACAAAAACGCATAGCGCTTGAGACCATGCATATATTTGTACCGATGGCCGATAAACTGGGTATTTCCAAAATAAAAGTCGAGCTCGACGATTTGAGTATTAAATATCTTGACCCGATCGCATACAGACAAATAAAAGAAGAAATAGATAAGCGCTACGGTGAATCACGCGATATTATAGCGCTGTGCCAGGATAAAATAAAAGCGCAGCTCACGGCTGAAAACATAAACTTCATCGAGGAAGGCAGGGTTAAGAGTGTTCCGAGTATGTATCATAAACTCATTTCGAGAGGGTATACATTCGATGAGATATTTGATTTTTACGCTATAAGATATATTGTAAACGATATAAAAGAGGTATATCAGGTTCTCGGTATAGTGCATGAGCTCTACCCCTGTATGCAGGGCAGATACAAAGATTATATCTCAACGCCCAAGCAGAACGGATATAAATCGCTTCACACAACGGTCAGGAGCGGAAATGTGCCCATAGAGGTGCAGATACGCACAAAACAAATGCATGAAACCGCAGAATACGGTTACGCTTCGCATAACAATTATAAATATGATTCGGACGAGAGTTTAGCGTGGATCAAAGAACTTATTGAGGCTGACAACGATATTGTTATGGAAAAAGACGATTTTGTGGCGACGCTTAAGGAATCCTATTATTCTGAGGAAATATATGTGTATACGCCCAAAGGGGATTTAAAACATTTAAGACGGGGTTCAACGGTTATAGATTTTGCCTATTCTGTCCATTCGGCGATCGGCAACAGGATGATAGGCGCGAAAATAAACGGATTCATCACACCTATCGACGCGGTGCTCGACAACAACCAAACAGTTGAAATACTGACTTCAAACTCATCGAAAGGGCCCTCGCGGGACTGGATAACCACAGCGAAAACAAGCAATGCGAGAAACAAAATAAAACAATGGTTCAAACAGGAAAAACGCGCTGAAAATATTTTGATCGGCAGAGAAGAAGTGAAAAAAATCTTAAGGGAACTCTCCAAACCTTTAACCGAAGCACAGCGCGACACCATTTTAAACAATATATCCGAACGCGCGGGGTTCGCGGTGCTCGACGATTTTTATAATGCTATCGGGTACGGCGGGCAGTCTTTTTCGAACTTGTCGATAAAAATAAAAGACGAAATAGAAAAAGCGGAAAAAGAAAATTTGATATTTGATATACAGCAGATCGATTTTGAGGAACCCAAAAAATATTCGGACGGCACGGAAGTTATTGTGGACGGGCTGGATAACTGCAGTATTAAATTCGCAAAATGCTGCAATCCTGTCAGGGGCGATGTGATTTACGGCTTTGTCACCAAAGGTCACGGTCTGTCCATCCATCGGGAAGACTGCCGGAATTTCAGGGATTTAAGAAACCGGGAAGAGAACAGAGAACGCGTTTTTTCGGCGTTCTGGAACGAGAGCAGAAAAAGCGAAGAGCATAACAGGGACGGATTTGTTTCGCTGCTCAAAATTTCGGCTGTGGACGACATGGATTTGATGCGCAGGATTGTTGAAACCATCGCCGATATGCGGGTTCCGATGCACGGTATAAATAAAGTCAGCCAAAAAACAGACGGAACCGTAATCCTTGATTTACTCATAAGCGCGCGCGACGTCGAGCATTTAAAATATATATCCGGCAGATTAAAAATGATAAAAAACATCACCGACGCGGGAAGAAATGCGTTTGACTTAGCGGGGGTAAGATAATTTAGTTTTGGAGATTAATATTGAAACCGGATTAAAAAATAGAATACCGGAATTTTTTATACAGACGCTCTCGCTTTTGTTTTTTCCCGAAGATAACATATTCGGTAAAAATAAAAGCGGAAATTATATAAATATTTTTTCCGGAAATATCACAAAAACAACTGCGGAACTCGGCGTTAAAATCTATTACAACACCAAAAACACCGAAAAAAAACGCGTTATAAACATTAAAGATTTTTCAAGCGGTAAAAATTTTACGGCTATTGCCGGGCGCGTGTTTTTTGAAGCGGCATATGAAATAACGGGTATAAAACCTCCGTGGGGTATACACACAGGGATACGTCCGGCGAAATTTGCGGGAGCGGTTCTTGAAAGCCACAATTTTAACGAAAAAGCAGCGATCGGGGTTTTGACAAAAAAATATTTAATGAGCAAAAATAAAGCGGAGCTCGCCGTTAACACATATAAAAACAGGGTATATGAGGTTTCAAAAAATGAATTTTCGCTGTATATATCCATACCCTTCTGTCCCACGCGCTGCGATTACTGTTCATTTATTTCATACGCTTCACCCAAACTGTTAAAATTGATCCCGGAATATTTAAAAAAACTCTCGCAGGAGCTCGTTCTTTTGGGCAAGCTGACACAAAACTTGAATCTGCGGCTTAAAACGGTGTATATCGGGGGAGGCACCCCGGCTGTTTTAAGCGCGGAGGAGCTCGGATTTGTTTTGTGCGCCGTGCGGGATAATTTTGATTTGGACGGAATTTTGGAGTACAGCGTTGAGCTCGGCAGGGCAGACGTTATAACCCCGGGCAAACTTGAGTTGTTAAAAAAACACGGGGTGAACAGAGTGAGCCTTAACCCGCAGAGTTTAAACGATGAGGTGCTGAAAAAAAACGGCAGAGCACATACGGCGGAAGAGTTTTTCGAGGCATTCCGGCTTATCGGGGATTTTGAATTCCGCAGCATAAACGCTGACTGTATCATGGGGCTGCCGTTTGAAACGTTTGAGAGTATGATAAAAACGGTTGAAGGGGTTTGTTTTTTAAGACCCGAAAATATAACGCTGCACACGCTCTGTATAAAAAAATCGGCTGAACTCAAAAAAAAGGCGGAGTATACGCCGGCTGACCCGGGGCTGAACCGGGTTATAGATATGTGTTACAATATTTTAAAATCCGCGGGTTTTAAGCCATATTATCTTTACCGGCAGAAATACGCCTCGGGCAACCTTGAAAATACGGGGTTTTGTTTAGACGGACACGAGTGCTTATACAATGTTTACATGATGGACGAAATCCAGACGATTTTCGGCGCGGGCGCGGGCGCTGTGAGTAAACTTGTAAAGTTAGAACACGGAGAAAAAGGAGAGCAAGAGACCAGAATCGAGCGGATTGTAAATTATAAATACCCATTTGAATACACAGCGAACGATTTTAAGATTGAGAGTGTAAAAAATAAAACAAAATTGGAAATTTTAAGGAGTGGCATATATTTATGAAACGTACGCTAATAAAACAGATATACGGCGAACCGGAGAAATTCAGCGGGCAGAGCGTCAAACTTTGCGGCTGGGCGCGGAATCTGCGTTCCGGCGCTTCCGTCGGGTTTATCGAATTGAACGACGGCAGTTATTTTAAAAACATACAGATCGTTTTCGAAGCTGAAAATATTGACAACTATGAAAAAATCGCGGCGCAGAACACCGGCGCGGCTTTTATAATCGAAGGGGTACTGCTGTTGACGCCCAATTCAAAACAGCCTTTTGAATTAAACGCGCGCAAAATAGAGCTTGAAGGCTCCTCAACTCCCGCGTATCCGCTCACAAAACGTCATTCCCCGGAGTTTTTGCGCACCATCGCGCATCTGCGTCCGCGTACCAACCTATACTCGGCGGTTTTCAGAGTGCGCAGCGAGGCGGCGTTTGCGGTACACAAATTTTTTAACGAACATAATTTTGTATATATACATACCCCGATAATAACCACCTCCGACTGCGAAGGAGGGGGGAATATGTTCAGGGTGACAGCGGCGGGCAAAAACGATAAAAAAGAGAAAAACGGGAACGAAACCGAATTTTTCGGCAGGGAGGCTTTTTTAACGGTTTCGGGACAGACCAATGTTGAATGTTTTGCGCTTGCTTACGGCAATGTATATACATTCGGCCCCACTTTCAGAGCGGAGGCTTCCCATACCCCAAAACACGCGGCGGAGTTCTGGATGATCGAGCCTGAGATGGCGTTTGCCGATTTAAACGATGATATTGAGGTTATGCGGGAATGTCTTGTTTATATCACGGGATATATACTTGAAAACTGCGCGGCTGAGCTTGAATTTTTAAATAAATTTGTTGACAACACGCTTCTTGAACGGCTGAATAAACTTGTTACCGCTGAGTTTTCGCGCGTTAGTTATACTGAGGCTTTAAAAATACTTGAAAAATCCGGAGAAAAGTTTGAGTTTCCGGTAAAATGGGGGAACGACATACACACCGAATATGAAAAATATCTCACCGATAAATATTTCGGGGGACCGGTGTTTATAACCGATTACCCGGCAGAGATAAAAGCGTTTTATATGCGTAAAAACGACGACAGCAAAACTGTGGCGGCGGTCGATTTGATTGTGCCGGGGGTAGGGGAGCTTATCGGCGGCTCACAGAGGGAGGAGCGATATGAACTGCTTTGTGAGGCTTTACGGCAGAATAACTTGAATCAAGAGGATTATTGGTGGTATCTTGAACTCAGGCAGTACGGCAGTGCAAAACATTCGGGGTTCGGGATAGGCTTTGAGAGGCTGGTCATGTATCTCACGGGGGCGGCTAACATACGCGATGTCTGCGCGTTTCCCAGAGTCGCGGGCAGCGCTGATTTTTAAAAAAAAACCTATTGACAATGTTAACCGAATATGGTATAATAGCACCTGTGGTTTATAAATTGATAAACTACATATTTGGTTTTATAAAAATTTAACGGAGGAAATTTAAGTTGAAAAAAATTTTATTTGCACTACTCGCAGCAGTTTTGTTATTATCCGTATCAATATCGGGATGTTCGGATAATGAAACAGGTAATTTTACCGATGAAATGAAGATACCCCACGCGGCGGATCTCAGCCCCGAAGACGGAGCGGACAGCATAGAGCGCGACGGCGATCACCCGAACAGCCCGTATTTTAAACATCCTGATTTTTATAATATGACGGATACCGATACTCTGACGATTTTAAGCAAATTCAAAACACAGCAGCAGACCTCTGAATGGAGCTGCGGCGTGACGGTAGCGGTGATGGTGCTCGACTGGTATAACAGCCTCGGTGACCATAATGAACTGACGCTGTCGGAGTTCCGTAAACCGAGCGAATACAGCGCAAGACTTCCGGGCGGTTCGGCTCCGAGTGCCACAAGTTTACGCCAAATGATCGATATGTTCGAAGCTGCCGGCGAATTTGATATATTTTCGACTTTCGATTGCATAGATGATGCAGAGGATGTATTCACACTAAACTTTATACAGGAAACGTTAAAAGAAGGCCATCCGGTTATCATCGGCTGGAACGACTGGGGCGGACACTGGCAGGCCATTATCGGATATGACACGATGGGTACGGAAGAAGAAGGAGACGATGTTATTATCGTTGCCGACCCATACGATTCAACCGACCATAACCAGGACGGATACGTGATCTACGGAGCGGAACGTATTTTATACAATTTCACATTCTATAACTTCTTCCCGGAAGAGGAATTGAACGATACGGTATTTATGGTGGTAAAACCCAAATAAATAAAGTGCACTTGTTTTAATATACAACAATTATAAATTTTTATCAGCGTAGTTTATTACCTGCGCGGCTTCTTCCATGTTGACTTCACTCATGTTTATATTTATCGTGAAACGCAGGCAGCGCGACAGAATATCAAGCGATTTCCGGCACATATCCCCGCTGTATTCCGTACTTCCTTGATAACTCGGGTCTTTCCACGGATACCCCGCCGGAGAAGCGGAACGCTTTTCAATAATAGCTTCCCAGTGTTTATATATATGCCTGTCAGGAAACCCTTCATTGTACACAGAACCGATATAAAAACCCTGTTCATGCATCAATTTTGATAACCCTTCAGCCGATTTGTCATCTTTTGCAATCAATGAAAGGGAAATACCGCAGTCGCCGTCAGGATCGTCCACATGCTGCAAATTATAGTTTACGGGTCTTTCAAGGCATGAGAGCAGCTTTTTTTTCAGCGAACGGGTCTTGTTCAGTATCGTGTCGAGCTTTGAAAGCTGTACCCGCGCGACCGCCGCGCATATTTCGTTCCCGCGTATGCCCATCTGCGTATACGGCGCGAGTTTCGCCCCCTGCGAAAGCCCGGTTTTCCACATAGGGGAACCCGGGTCGTGAGCGTATATGCCGCGCAGAAAAACATCGTCGTCGTTCGCGAAAAACACACCGCCTTCGCCGCAGGTGATTATCTTGAAAAAATTCAGGCTCCACGCGAACGCATCGGAATCTGTCCCGGTATATTTGCCGAAATATTTTGAGCCGATTGCCTGACAGGCGTCTTCAACCAGCTTAAGGTTATATTTTTGGCATACCGCTTTTACCGCGTTTATTCTGCCCGGTATACCCTGCATATGCACCAAAATAACAGCTTTTGTATATGGAGTAATTTTTTTCTCTAAATCGTCCGGGTCTAACCCTAAGGATTCGTCAATTTCGGCAACAACCGGGACCGCGCCCGCATTGGTGACGGCTGAGGCTGTCGCTATATAGGTGTACGCGGGAACGATAACTTCATCGCCCGGACCTATACCGTTGGCGGAAAGGCAGAGCGTCAGCGCGCTTGTGCCCGACGCGACCATCAGCGCGCCTTTAACGCCGAGTTTTTCACGCAGTTCACACTCAAACTGCGGACATTCGCGCGGGTCGTTTTCGCCCGCATATCTGAACAGTGCGCCGGGGTTTTTCAAAACCCTCGTAACCGCTTCAATTTCACGCTCGTCAATGGCGCTCGCTCCCAGTCCGCCGCCCGGCAGCGGAGTTTTCATTATCTTTTCCGGCATATTAAAAATCCACCCTTCCTGAACTTTTCTTTATTATAATTTAATGTGGACAAAAATTCTTTTTATGATATAATACCATGATAACATAAAATCAAGTAAAATGCAAGGATTTTACGAAAACATTTTAGAAAAAAATTCAGAGGAATACCGCATTATGAACAAATATTCGGCAGTGTTTCGCATACGGTTCATAGGCGCGCTGCAGTACCGGGCGGCGGCACTCGCCGGCATGGTCACCCAGTTTGCCTGGGGGTTTATGGAAATATTCGCTTTTGCTGCGTTTTACCGGGCAAATCCGGGCGTTTTCCCTATGGAGTTTTCACAGACGGTTTCCTATATATGGATGCAGCAGGCGTTTCTTGCGCTGTTTATGATGTGGTTTTGGGAAAATGATATCGCCGCCGCCATAACGGAGGGCGGGGTAGCGTATGAGATGGTGCGGCCTGTTGACCTTTACAGCCGCTGGTTCTGCCAGGCTGCCGCCAACCGTTTGGCGCGGGCGGTACTGCGCTGTATGCCGATTTTGATCGTTGCGTTTATTGTGCCCGAGCCGTACCGGATGAGTTTGCCGCCGGATGCGGGGCAGCTGGTTTTGTTTTTGGTTTCGGCAGCGCTGGCTCTGGGTGTTGTGGTCGCATTTTCCATGCTGATGTATATTTCGCTGTTTTATACGTTATCGCCGATGGGCATGAGAATAATCGTTGCGGTGCTTTCCGACTTTCTCGCGGGGGCGACCGTGCCGCTGCCGTTTTTCCCCGAGCCGGTCCGCGCTGTCGCGGAGCTGCTCCCGTTTGCGGCGATGCAGAATATGCCGCTTCGGATTTACAGCGGAAACATCGCCGGAATTGACGCGTTATCCGGTATTGGTCTGCAGATATTCTGGTTTGCGGCGCTGTTTTTTACCGGCAGGATTTGGATGGGGCGGGCTTTAAAAAAAGTTGTTGTGCAGGGAGGCTGAATTATGCGGTTATACATAAAATTTTTTATTATGCACCTAAAAAGCCAAACACAGTACAGGGTATCTTTTTTCCTGACCGCATTCGGACAGTTTCTTGTATCGTTTACGGCGTTTCTCGGTATTTATTTTATGTTCACCCGGTTTAACACCGTTGAAGGGTTTGCGTTTGAGCAGACGCTTTTATGTTTTTCGGTTGTGCTTACGGCGTTTTCAGCGGCGGAAATGTTTGGGCGCGGTTTCGATTTATTTCCGCGTATGATAAGTAACGGTGAATTTGACCGCGCTCTTGTCAGACCGAGAAATATTATATTTCAAGTGCTCGCCTCAAAAATGGATTTCACAAGACTCGGAAGATTTATTCAAGCTGTTCTCGTGTTCTGTTATGCGGTTCCGAACAGCGGGGTTGTATGGACATGGGATAAAATCTTGACGCTGTGCCTTATGGTTATCTGCGGGAGTTTGGTGTTTTTCGGATTGTTTGTCGTATATGCGGCGTTTTCGTTTTTTACCATAGAAGGCTTGGAATTTATGAATGTATTAACCGACGGCGGCAGAGAGTTCGGGCGTTATCCGTTTTCCGTATACGGCAAAAATATTTTGATGTTCCTCACTTTTGTAATTCCGCTGGCGTTATTCCAGTATTATCCGCTGCTGTATCTGCTGAACATTGAGCAAAGCGCTGTTTTTATATTTATTCCGTTGGCCGGATTATTGTTTTTGCTGCCGAGTTATGGATTTTTCCGCATCGGGCTGCACAGGTATAAATCAACAGGCTCGTGAAATTTTACAAATAAAATCTTGATTTTTAACGGGATTTTTGGAAAAATCCGGCTTTTCTTAAATTTGCCTCTTGACATAACAATAAATTATGTTGTATAATTATAACAACGGAATGATTAATAACATTGAAAGGATGGATAAGTGAAAATGGCAGATATAAAAAAACGTCCGTTGGTAAGTTTTGATTGGGCGTTAAAATCAATCTTACGTCAAAAAGATAATTTTGATATACTTGAAGGATTTTTGCTGGACTTACTGGACGAAAAAATAAAAATAATAGATTTGCTTGAAAGCGAAAGCAATAAGGATGCTGAAAAAGATAAATTTAATAGAGTTGACTTGAAAGCGAAGGACAGTAAAGACAGGGAAATAATTATAGAAATTCAACACGACAGCGAACCTGATTATTTAGAGCGCGTATATTACGGCACATCAAAATCAATTATAGATAATATGCAGGAAAGTTATAAATACGGCAGGGTGAAAAAAATAATATCCGTGAGTATCGTTTATTGGCAGCTGCTGGAGGAAAGTTATTTATTAAAAGGTGAGATGTGTTTTAAGGATTTGACAGATAACAAAAAGGAGATACAGCTTAAAGATAATCAAAAAATATTTGCTGAATACTATTTTATACAACCGAAGCGGTTTAACGATAATGTTAAAAATAAAATAGACGAATGGGTTTATATGTTTAAGCACGCGGAAGTAAAAGGGGACATAAAAGCGACAAATATAAATAAAGTACAAGACAAACTCGACAAGATGAAAATGACGCCGGAAGAACGCGCGGCTTATGACGAGTACCAACTTAATAAAACAATCAACGAAGGCGTCCTGTTTATGCGCGCGCAGGAAGAACGGCAAAAAATAATCAATGCCATGAAAAAAGGCGGAATGAGCGACGGAGCGATAGAAGAAATTATGAAATTAAGAGATGAAGTATAAACCGCCGCTGTTGCTTTAATTCCGCCGCAGCTAAGGTTTATGCGCCGAAAACAAAAATAATCAAAAACGGAGAAAAATCATGAATTTAACCAATAACAGCGAATATGTGAAAAAACAATATGAAAACGATAAAAATCTATCAATTCGAGGGCAGCTTCACGCAAAATACAGGACAAATAAAACACAAAACTTAATAGAATGGCTGTTTGAAAAATACGAGTTCGAAAATAATTACAGAATAATGGAGTTAGGCTGCGGAAACGGCGCGCAGTGGGAAAACAGGATTGACCGGCTGCCAAACGGCTGCGCTTTGATTTTATCGGATATATCCGATGGTATGGTTAATATTGTTTGGGAAAAATATTCCGGATATAAAATATGCTCGCTCAAAAGACCGATATTCAAAATATACCGTTTCCGGATAATTGCTTTGACGCCGTTATCGCGAATTATATGCTGTATCATGTGCCGGATATAACCAAAGGGCTTTCGGAAGTAAAAAGAATACTCAAACCCGGCGGTAAATTTTATTCCGCAACAAACGGAACCGGCGGTATGCAGAAATATATCAGCGAAGCCTTAAAAAAAATAAATCCGCAGTCAAACGCTTATACAGAAGTATTGGCGTTCAACCTGCAAAACGGAAAAGATATATTATCCGGATATTTTAAGGATATTATGCGGGTTGATTATGAAGATTCGCTTGCGGTTACAGATACGCGGGACTTAATCGACTGGATTAAATCTTCAATCGCGGCGGCTGAGATACCCGTAAACGATTTGAACAGCCTGTATGATTATTTTGAAAATATCCGGCAAAAAGAAGGCGCGGTAAATATTCCGAAAGAAACAGGGCTGTTTATCAGTAAAAATAGTGTATAATAAAAATAAAACGACCGGAAAGGCGGACATTTATGAAATTAACCGCAGCTAATCTTCAAAAAAGTTTTAACAGCAAACCCGTGCTGACAGGAGTTTCATATACATTTGAAAAAGGCAGAATATACGGTCTGCTCGGCCGGAACGGCGCGGGCAAAACCACAATGTTCAACTGCCTTGCGGGCAATCTCCCTCTTGACGGCGGCGAAGTAACTATAGAGCCGGACGGCGGCGCGCCGCGCAAAACAACCATTGATGATATAGGTTTTGTATTTACCCAACCGCATCTGCCCGAATTTATGACGGGGTACGAATTCATCAAATTTTTCACGGATATAAACAAAAACAAAATCGCCAAAACTGTTGACGTCAACGAAGCGTTTTCGACGGTTGGGCTTGAAATTGCCGATGCTCACAAACTAATACGAGAATATTCACACGGTATGCAGAATAAAATACAGCTTCTGGCGTTTTTGATTTTACAGCCGCCCGTTATACTGCTCGACGAGCCGCTCACTTCTTTTGACGTGGTAACCGCTCTGCAGATTAAAAACCTGATAAAATCGCTTAAAGACGACCATATAATAATATTTTCAACTCATATACTCGAACTTGCGCAGGATTTGTGCGATGAAATAGTAATACTGCATAACGGCAAATTGTCCGCACTGGATTCTGACAAATTAAATGACAAAAACTTTGAGGCGCAAATACTTGAAATGCTAACAGATGAGGAGAGCGCCGATGATTAAACTGCTGATTATTTCCATGCAGGTGCGCTTTTCTGTGACGGCTAACCGGCTGATACATTTCTTAAGGCGTTTGCCCGGCTTAAAAAAAGTTATTTCTCCCGGAATATACGGCAATTATTCTTTGAAAACAATCTTTATTATTTTAGGCGCGTATTTTATCGCGAACAAGAAGATTTTAATACATCTTTTGCACATTGCGTTTCTGCTCACGCTTGGGGCGGCGCTTAATCAAAGTGAAATACACGGCGGATTTTATGAATTTGTCCGGGCGGAAAAAATGTTAGAAGGAATAACTATCGTAGGTATTGTCAGATATGCGCTGCTTGTCTGGTTTATTATGGGCGTTCTCGGCGGGATTACTTCGTCGGTTCCCGCAAGCGAAAATCATAAAAACGACGATATTATAGTAAACTATCTAAGAATCAACGCCGCCGTTTATTGTCATGGGCGTATTTTATTTGCTCGAATTGTCGATATTCTGCTGTTTGTTCCCACTCTGTTGATTGCTTTTGCAATTACAAGCGTGCCTTTGTGGGGCGTTGCCACAACGCTTGTCATGTATACCGCGCTGCGTTTGACAGGCGAAGCGGTCAATTTGATTATGTATAAGCGCATCGGGAAACATTTCGGTACGCAGTCTGTTGCGATTGTAACGCTGCTTGTTCTTTTAGCCGCCGCAGTATTTATCCCCGCTTTTATTGATATGCCCGATTTACCGCAAATTTTCGCCAATTATATCACAGCGGCAATATCCGTGCCGCTCGGCATTTTTGCATGGCTCTATGTAAAAAATTACCCGCTGTATCTGCCGCTTTTGAAAGATAAAATTAGCTGGTATAATCAGGTAATAGCTGACGCGCAAACGAAAAACACATTTAAAGACGCGAAAAAATGGAACGCAAACATTACGAATGAAGATTTGAAATCCGGAAAACACGCGGACAAAACCGGATTTGCTTACCTTAACGCCGTATTTTTTGACCGTCACAGCAAATACTTCAGGAAAAAAATATTCAAACGAAGCCTGATATTCCTTGCTCTGCCTGCCGCCGCCGCTATATTCCTGCTGTACAGCTTGATAATCGGGGAATCTCCCGGCGCTGTTTTCAGCGAATTAAACAGTCTTTTTAACTTCGCTCCTGTTCTTTTCTTTATTGTATATATTGTTATTATGGGGAGAGTCGTAACGGCTTCGGTTTTTTCTAACTGTGATATTCATATGCTACATTATCCGTATTACCGCACCCGCCAAACAATTCTTGCCTCGTTCAAGGCGCGTTTTACCGTCATGCTGCGGTATAATTTTTTAATTACAACAGTTATGTTTCTGTCGGTTACTGCTGCCGCGCGGCTTGTTTTCGGGCACATGGATTATATATACGCGGGAATTTTTTTCGTGCTGCTGTCTTTTATAGGCATATTGTTTGCTTTTAACGATTTATTTTTGTATTATGTTATACAGCCGTATGATTCCGCCGGAAAAGGCAAAAGCATAGTCTATTCTATCATCAATTTCTTTATTTATCTTGTTTCTTGGATGAATATTTATGTACGGCTTGAGTTTATCACATACACGATTATAATAATTATCGCTGTTGTTTTATATATAGGAATAGGCTCGGCGCTGTTGTTGAATTTAGCGCCGAAAAACTTTAAGCTGCGGTGAAATTGTTTATATAAAAGTTACCACAACTGCAAAAACCGGAATTTGTAAAAGGAGCAAAAAAATTATGAATTATTACGAAGATAACCCCGAAGAAATGATTGTACGCGACTATTTAGCGCTTGACCGGACAAAATTGGCGAATGAAAGAACCCTGCTGAGCTATATCCGCGCGTTTATATATTTTATGGTTTCGGGAGTGGGCTTTATTGAACTGACAGAAAAAGCGGTGTATATGTATATAGGCATAATACTTGCGGCAATATCGCCGGTATTTTTGGTTTTGGGTATATACAGGTTTATCAGACTAAAAAAAATCCTGGGAAAACTTTTAAAAAAAGACAGTTGAATAAATATCACAATTTCACTAATATTTATCAATCATCGTAAATCGGAGAACAATATAAATAAGAATATGTATTATATTACACACATAGAAAACGCCCTTGCGTTCATTGAGGAAAACCTAAAAAATGATTTCATTCTTGCCGATGTTGCGAAAGCAGCGGGTTACTCAGAATATCATTTTTTAAGGATATTCAAGCAAGTAACGCGCCTCACCCCTGCCGATTATATCCGCAAAAGGCGGCTTTCTGAGATTGCCCGCGAACTATATGGCAGTACCCGTCCGGTTTCCGATATAGCTTTTGAATATGGGTTTAACTCAAAAGAAAATTTTACGCGGGCGTTCAAAGCGGAACATAATGTTTTACCAACGGAATATAAATCTGCCGGAAATAGTTTGAAATTATTTGACCGGCTGCGTTTTAACATAGAACCATTTGAAGTTATACCAAAAATTATTATGATAGACAGCTTTTCTTTGACGGGGGTTCATAACACCGAAGATTATGTGCCTAAATTTTGGAACTTATATAATTGTAAAAAAATATCCCTGCGGTTATCCGGAGGCAAAACCGTTGCAGATTACGGCGTAAGCAGCTGGAATAACGAGAAAATGTGTATTGATTACTTTATCGGGATACGAACGTATAACGCTGACGGTGATAAATCGGGAACAAGTCTGCTTGAAATACCCGGCGGATTATACGCCGTTTTCACAACGCCGCCGTCATCACATTTTGATTTTGTGAATGTTATACACCGTACATGGCGTTATATCACCGATATATGGCTGCAGCAGAGTGAATACCGGTGTGCCTGGGGAAATAAATATCAATTTGAAAAATATATCGAATCCAGCCGGACTTATAGTGAAGATATTTTTGTTCCGGTTGAGAAGCGGGATTATATGCGTGAAAGCTAAACAGCGCAATAATTATCAATCATAAAACTCTGAAATTTGATATAATTTCAATATCAAATTTCAGGAGGGATAACAAAATGAAAAAACTTAACATAACATGGGATGGCGTTCACGACAGCACAGGTTATTTATTTTCCTTTGCTAAATCGCTTTCATGCGCGGTGAAAAACAGTCCGTGGTCTGATTATGCGGAGGATATAATCGCCACAAGCGGATTTGCTTTTCGTATGTGGGTTTCGGCTGATTTATGCCCGTCCGCCACGAGCATTTGGGAATTCAGGAAACAACACGCATGGACGGCAAGCGGTGGGTTAAAGTGCGAATATATTGAACGCTTGTGGGGTGAGGATGATATTGAAGAAGAACGGCGTTTAGCCGCAATTGCACAAATCAAAAAATCTATTGGCAACGGTATTCCCGCCGTATCTTGGGATATAGGCGTTCCCGAATGGGGGTTGATTATCGGCTATGACGATGACGCATGTAATTTTGCTGTGCTTGCCGTAAACGGAGAGGGTGAAATGCCGTATGACATTCTCGGCAAACGCGAGCTTCCGCTTTTATCAGTACTGACTGTTACGGGGGAAAGCAAAAAATCACAAGAAGAGATTCTGAAAGATACCATGAAATTGGCAGTCAGTCATCTTCAAGGCGAGGAATGGTGTGACAACGCCAAAGGATTAAACGCTTACCCTGCTCTTATAAAGCATTTTGAAGAAGCATTTATTCCCGATGTTTCGTGGAATATGGAATATTTTCTCGGAACATTCGGCGCGTTAAAGTATTACGCATGGAAATATTTCGAAAAGATGAATCAAGTTCAACTCTCCGAAATTTATAAAGCCGTTTATGATTCTTGGCTGCAAGCGTTTAAGATTAAGACAAGCGAAGATATAAGCGATTCGGTAGTTAGGGAAAAAGTTGCATCGTTGTTAAAAACCGCACATGAAAATGAAATACAAGCTGTAAATATTATGAGCGGATCTGTCAGATAAAACGGAATACGACCGGACGGCGGCGTATATCAAAAAATGCGGAAAAGAGGAAGATATTTTACAATGACGCGGCGCGTTACCATTACTAACGCGCCGCGCTATATATTTTCAACCACTAAATATCACAATTCCACTTGATAAAAGTGTAATACTGTGATATAATAGTGTAAAAGTGAAATTTGGGTGAAATAAAGAAAGGGAAATGTTATGATTAGGTTCGGAGGACCGATATTCGAAGCGGATATTAAAGCGGCGGGAGCGGGGGAAAATCATAATTCTTACAGCGACCCGCGTATCATCGCCAAAGCGCATAAGCTGAAAGGATACACAGCGGCGTATGTGCCGCATGTCGGGCTTGTCGACAAAGAAAAAATAAAAGAAATAAAAGAAGCGTTCAAAGCTGAAAATATTATGCTCGCGGAGGTCGGTTATTGGGAAAATATAACCGATACCGATGAAACAACGCGGAAACATAATCTTGAATGTTTAACAAACGCGCTGTATTTAGCTGAAGAAATCGGGGCGAGATGCGCCGTTGATATTTTCGGCTCATATGTGCACGGCAGCGGCAGTTCAAAATTCGCCGCTGAAAATTTTTCAGAACACGCTTTTTCTGACGCGGTTGATATTGCGCGTATGCTGATTGATACCGTTAAACCTAAATCGGCATATTTCACATATGAAATATTTCCGTTCAACGTCGTTGACTGCGCGGAAATGATAGAGAAACTGATAAAAGCTGTTGACAGGGCACAATTCGGCGTACACCTTGATTTATGCAATATGATAAACAGCCCCCGCGCTTATTTTTCGTCGGGTGACATAATACGCGATTGTGTAAAACGGTTCGGCGATAAAATCGTCGCGGCACATGTTAAAGATATAAAACTGAAAGAACCCGCCGTTACCGTTATTTTAGAAGAGGTAATAGCGGGAACAGGCGGGATCGATATGCACGCATTCATACGCGAAATCCACAAACTCCCGCAGGATATACCATTTATGATGGAGCATTTGTCAAATGCAGCGGAATATGACAGGGCAGCGGAGTATATCAAAAAATGCGCAAAAGAGGAAAATATAATTTTTTAAGCTTTAATTTGCGCCCGCAGTTTTGATATTTCTGTTTCCGCCCATTTTACCTCGACGTCAAGTCCTTTGTTTTCACAATAACCTTTAACGTTTTCCCATGCGGATAGTTCTTCGCCTTGTTTTTTTAACGCTCTGTAAATGTAAGCTATGGAAAAATAACTGTCGCCCGCGTCACAGTTTTGTTCAATGGCTTTCTGGTGGTATTCAAGCGCTTCTTCATACCTTTTAAAAAAACTGCATAAATCGCCGCATCTGATTAACAACCCCGCGTCATCCGGGAATTTTTCCAAACCCATACGCGCCGTTTCAAGCGCTTTTTCGTGCATTTTTGCATATTCATAAGCGGAAACAAGCAGCCGCCAGCCGCGCACATTATCGGGGGCGTCTTTTAGAGCTTGTTCTTGATTTGATATATTTTCTTCGTTACGGCTTGTTTTTGACAGAAGATAAAGCAGCTGCCCTTCCGCTTCTTCTCCTGAAGAAATCGCCTGCTTGTATAATTCTTCGGCTTTAGCCGCCAACGCGTACGAGCGGTATTCGTTTAAAATGCCGTAGAATCTCATGTCTTGACCGTCGGCTTTATTTTCCGCGAATATTCTCTCGTATTCGATATCGGCCTTTTCAAAATCTTCTTTTTTGCCGCTTTGCTCGTATACGGCGAACAGCCGCTGCGCTTTATTTTTATAACCCCGCATATCCGGTTTAAAAAGCTCGTCAACCGGCACTTCAAAATATGCGGCTATTTCGGGGATTAAATGCAAATCGGGCGCGGTTACGCCGTTTTCCCATTTGCTGACCGATTGGTATGTTATAAAAAGATGTTCGGCGAGCTGTTCCTGCGTTACGCCTTTTTCTGCGCGTAATTTTTTGATGTTTTCTCCGATATTAAGAGCCATATTCAGTATCCTCCGTGTGTTTTAAAAAAAGTTGAAATTTTTTTGTTGTAATATTACGCCGTTATTATACCACACCGGAAGATATTTTACAATAACGCGGCGCGTTACCGTTACTAACGCGCCGCGTTATATATTTTCAGCCATTAAATAAATATCACAATTTCACTCAACAAAAGTGTAATACTGCGATATAATAGTGTAAAAGTGAAATTCTGGCGGTCTTGTTCACATATTATTTACATTTAAACCCTTGACAAATGCGTTAATATTGTTTATACTGTATATAGGTGTATATAAAATACAAAACAGAAAGGCGGGTGGGGAATTGAAAATTATTGTATCGAACCGTTTGGGGGTTCCGATATACGAGCAGATTAAAGATCAGATCAAAGAGGCGATTTTTTCCGGCGGGCTTGGGGAGGACGACTTGCTCCCGTCTATTCGGCAGCTTGCCAAGGATTTAAAAATCAGCGTTATCACAACAACGAGAGCGTATAACGATTTAGAAGAACAGGGTTTTATCGCCAGCGTGCAGGGGAAAGGGTTTTATGTTCTGCCGCAGAACAGGGAAATGGCGCGGGAGAACGCGCTGCGTAAAATCGAAGCGGGTTTAAACGAGGCTATCACAGCCGCGAAAGCCGGCGGTATCGAAAAAAACGAAGTGATTGAAATGCTTAATATTTTATACACAGAGGAATAGAAGGAACAGAAAGAATGGGAGGAATGAATAAAATGATTATGAACAACGCTTTGGAGGTGCGCGGCCTCAATAAAAACTACGGCGCTTTTTCGCTTAAAGACGTGAGTTTTGAAATTCCCAAAGGATATATAATGGGGTTTATCGGACCGAACGGCGCGGGCAAAACCACAACGATTAAATCTATTTTAAACATGATAAATTACCAGTCCGGCACAATCAAGCTGTTCGGAACAGACGGCAAATCCGGCGCCGAACGTTCCGGCGGACAGATCGGGGTTGTGATGGATTCACCGTTTTATGTGGAGGATTGGAGTCTTACCGACGTTGAAAAAGCCGTGTCGCCGTTTTACCGCGTGTGGGACGCCGGAAAATACGCGGAACTGCTGATTTTGGGAGCGCCTGTTTTTATAAGCGTCAGCACGGGAGGGAGCACGTCGGGCATTATTACTGCTATGATGCTGAGTTTGATGATGTTAAGTTATCCTTTTGCGGTAGGCTCAAAAAGCAATATCGACGCATTATACACCGCGCTCGCTTTAGACCGGAACACAGTGGTTATGGGCAGGTATTTGTTTACGTTTGCCGTCAATATATATCTTGGCATCGCCGCGAATATTATCACTTTTATTGTAAGGACATATATGCAGAAAGGGTTTGATATATGGACGCATTTTACGCTTACCGGCATTTTGATTTTAGCCTGCGGTATAGTTCAGGCTGTTCAGCTCCCTATATTTTTCAGGCTCGGATATGAAAAAGCAAGAGTTGCGGCGTATCTGCCGCTTATTGTGATTCCTTTGGTATATATGTTAATTAATAATTTTATTCCGCAGGAAAAAGCGGATATGTTTTTTGGCTGGTTATCGGCGAATCAAACCGCAGCCGCCGCGACCGCGGCGGTTGTATGGCTGGCATTAACCGCGGTCTCCTATAGAATATCGCTGTCATTTTATAAAAAACGCGATTTTTAATTTGCCGGATGTTGATTTATTAAATAAATTTATGCAAACCCGGAGCAAAAAAATATTTTTCAAGCGCTTGACTTTTAGTTTGTTTTGTTGTATAATAAACTCATGGATAGCAGATTTTTTTAGCGTCGAGGAGGTATAGATATGGAAAAGCTGCTTAGTTATGATGAATTTATTGAGTATTGCGTAAAAAGCATAGCAACCGTGTTAGAAAGTGAATATGATGTTTCGGCAAATAAAATTTACAAAACGGACGAATGGATAGTCGATTCGTTTTTCATAACAAGAAAAGGCGACGAAGAAGTCAAGCGCATCGTTACGATTCCGACAAAAGATTATTACTTGGAATATGTAGAAACCAAACCTCTCGGAGAAATCATTCTCAAAGTAACGCAAGAAGCCGAAAAATCATTCGGCGAAAGCGAAAATGATGATTTTGTGAATAAGCTGGCGTCTGATTTAACAAATTTATCTGAATATGAATTTATCAAAGATAAACTTATTATACGCCCGCTTAACTATACTAAAAATCAAAAACTGCTGAAAGACCATTATTTTCGCAGAATAGGCGATATTGCATTGGTGCTGTATATGGACGCGGGAAAACATCAAAACGGCGTCATGAGCGTTAAAATCCCTCTCGAAAAAATGAAAGATTGGGACAAAGAGCGGGCATTTGAAGAAGCGCTGACAAATACCGCTCAAAAAAATACGCCTGTGTTTTATTCGTTTGAAACAGCGCTGATGGGTGACGATATACCGCCGCGCCGCAAATATGTTATGGATAAAGAAACGTATCGTTTTAAAGAATCGTTTACCCATACTTACAGACTTTCTACAGAAACATCTGTAAACGGCGCAGCGGCGGTATTTTATCCGGGAGTATTAAACAGGGTCGCGGAATTACTGGATGATGATTTTTATTTAGTTTTCGCAAGTACGCTTGAGAGCATGGTTCACCCTATAAAAAAGTCCGATAAATCATTTTTGAAAAAGCACGCCGTTAACATGAGCAAGAGCGCCTTCACCCCGGCAAATGAATTCTTGAGCAGCCGTTTATATGTCTATCACCGCAAAAATGCTAAAGTAGAAGCCATCGATTAATTTTTTGCAAATCATAAAAGATTTATTTGCGCCTGCAGTTTTGATATTTCTGTTTCCGCAACGCGGCGCGTTACCGTTACTAACGCGCCGCGCGGTATATTGAGAGAAATTGACTGCTATGTATAGTTTTTCAAATTGTTACACGGTTATTTGCTTATTAGTGGTTTATTTCTTCTAATGTTTTATCTGCATGAAATTTTCTGAATCTGTCATTACCGTATGCAGTTTTATCAACATATGCAAGTACGCCTTGTTCATCTATTCTCAAGGATTTATACGCTTTTCCCGAAACTCTGAGTTGTATACTTGTACGGTCTTCAAATTCAAAAGTCACACGATACACGGCAAGAATCGGAGCCCATACTCTGCCGTGCCAACCTACATCTCTGTCTTGCTTAGCCACAACCTGCGCGTAAATTAAAGTTGATTTCGGCTTGTTCAAATAATCACCGATAAGATTTAAAATAAGCCTATGGAATATGCACAGAGCCACAAAAACAAAAAATAATATAAAATGGATTATCTGCATAAAAATTTCCTCCCATTACATTTATCCTGACGATATTTCACAAGTCCAACATATTCTCCGCTTTAACACAGAGTTTTTCAAGCCAGTCAAGGGAGCGTTCCAATTCGTTTACCTTGTCATCATGATTATTGCGGCCTATGCTAATCTTTGCGTGTTTTTGTATGGCAAGCTGCATAAATTCAATATGCGGGAATTCAGTATTTGCCTGAATTTCTATTGCAACTTTATTTTTCACCGCCGTATCTATTATTTCTGTCTGCCGCTCTATTGTCCAAAAATCATTGTAGCGATGCATCATTTTTTTTGGCAAGTACAGCGGATTGGCAAAAACAGTAATGGGTTCACTCAATACTTGCAGGCAATGGGCATAGTATTTTTGCAGCCAGTTTTCTTCATCCTCGATAGAATATTCGTTTTCGAGCCAGAGTTTTTGACCGTTCATTACCATAGTGTCGGAAAGCACAAAATCCAATTGTTTTATGATTGAGGGGTCAATTGCATTGTACCAATCACGTTCATTAACTTGTATACCTATGAGCAATCCGGGATATTTTTTTCCGTCCTCTATGAAATTTTTGATAGCGGTATCGCTCGAAAGAGGCCAGTCTTTGCCCTGATTTTCTATGGCGCTGCTTCGGATATTCGTCTTTTGAGCCCAGTCGAGGGCTTTTTCGAAGCTCATACCGCCGCGGATATGGATATGATAGTCGGTTAGCGGGACTCCTTTGTTTTTGAGGCGTTCCACTTGGTCAAGCATCTTTTGAGAGGGTTGCGGGAAGTTAGATTTCATAATTAATTCTCCAATCTTATGTTTTGTATATTTTATATCCTGCGGCTCAGCTGCAGTACCAATCCATCGCTTAAATTATCACGTCAAAAATTTTTTTCCCGTCAAACTCAATCCATTCCGCTCGGCGTTCTTTGTTCGCTTCTTTGCGGAAATCAAACGTAAGAAGATACCCTGTATCGGCGTTCTTGATTTTAAGATAGTTTGCGAGTTGACTATATGCTTTTTCATGAGCTTTGGCGCCGTGCCATATTTTTAATTCTATGATAAACTGTTCGCTTTCATAATCTACCGTTACGTCTATTTTAAAGTCGTTCGCCTGGCTTTCTATATGACAGAACCCATGCCCGTTGATAAATGGTTTCAAGTATGTCAAAAATAACAGCCCTCCGTGACTCTCTAAAAACTTCTCGTCTTTCAGTTTGAAAATTTCCGCATAATGCTGCGCGAATTTTCTCAGGAACAGCTCCATGTTGAATCGTCCGTTTTCGATTATTTCGCTTTTCTGCGGAGGCTTGATTTTCACTTCCCCTGAATTTTCGTTTTCGGCGATGAAATAATTATAAATACGCATCTCAAAGATTCTGTTCGAAACTGCCGCTCTGCCATTCTCGCTTTTCAAATAACCGAACATATGACCAAGATTTACCGTATTATTGTCGGTATTAAAAGTTTTATTTTCACCCAAAAATAACAGCTCGCGCAGAAACTGTTTCAAATCAGGGTACATTTCAATATTTTTTTTCAAATCGTCGAACAGCGTATTTGTTTCTGCCAATAACGCGTTTACGGCAGCCTGCACTCCGCACTGCGTCCATTTTTTATCAAACTCTTCGTCAATGCATTGGCAAATACGCGAAACCATAAACGGGTACCCGTCCGTATATTTATAAATTTCTTCCGATATTGCCGTTATATCCATACCTGTATTATATTCCGATTCATAATCTTTCAGCATAGTTGCAATTTCCGCCGGGCAAAAAGACATATCTATTATAAAATTTACGGCGATATTCCACGGCGAGTTGTATATCCGGCTTTCCGTTTCGGCAGGGATATACAAACCTTCGGATATCATTTTCAGTTTTATATTTTTTATATCGTATACTCCCGCCAGTATCACGCTGTGGAATGTATCGCATTTACCTTTGGATCTTTCTATGAAATTATCGCGCAGCATACTCAAAAACTGCAAAAACACCCGGTTATTGCTCATTCTGTCCACTTCATCTATAATTAATACTATATGTCTGCCCGAACATAAATCAGCTATATGTTCGCTCAGCAACTCGAAATCACCCACATCGTGGTTTTCCCATTGTTCTATATAGCTTTGACTGCTGTATATGAATTTCAGCGCCCTTGCGACCTGGCGTATAAAAGCTGCGCAGAAAACTTCTTCAGACGAAAAATGCTTTTCGCTGAGTTTTTGAAAACTGATAGACGCGACTAAATATTTATTGTTATACCGCTGTGAAAGCAGTTCTTTTTCAAGCAGAAACAACGCAGTGGTTTTGCCGTACTGCCTCGCTCTGTTAATAGCGAAATAACAGCGTTCGTCTATAAGTTTAACCATCTGCGAAATCTTTCCGCTTATATCGACTGTATAATGCTCTTCCGGGACGCATATCCCTGTTACGTTAAATTTTTTCATAACAACACTAATTTCCGCCTCACTTCTGTTTTTTACTTTTTAAAGCGCCAGAAATTTCAAATCAAACTTAATATTTTTAACGGTTACCAAAATATTTCTTAAATCCTGAGCTGCTATTTTATTTTGTCCTAAATAGCAATCAACAGCGTTACTATCTTGTTCTACATACCAATGCTCTGTAATTTCAGATGTAGAATATAAATTCTTTTTAAAATTTTTATCTATGTCAGAATTGCCTTCCGACCATACTTCTATTACTAAATCCGGTCTTCCGGCGGTTCTTGTACCTATATCATTTTTTAAAAACGGATTATCTTTCATAAACACCATTAAATCGGGCTGTACTTTGCTCAACTCTTCTATTGTGACTGTTCTGAAATATTCCGTGTCTTTCAAAGTTTCAATCTCTACCAAGCCAAGGCTGTGTTCCTCATTAGGTTTCCCCCAATATACCAGCGGACATTCTTCATACAGGGCATATACTTCTTTTCGCTTCCGCAGCGCAAGCAAGTCGCTGAAAAACGTACCGACCAATTCGTTATGCCGTGTAGTTGTCGAAAGCGTTATAACTTTATCCATCTTTAAATAATCCTCCGAATTCAAAATCAATATCGCTTTTTATACTCCCAGTATGTTTGCGTAAAATTTTTAACGCTTCGTCTTTAGACATCTTTTTCAGCGTTTCTTCTTCCGTGAACAGGACGATAACCCTCGATTTTATGGCGGGAGCCTTTCTATCCAATTTTAAAACTCCATTATCGTAAATTCCTCGCATAGCTTGCATAATTAAACCT
>Ga0099364_10002425_pt1 | contig 29689 bp, 22 predicted proteins | sample TergutTh196P3_FD_73070 | JGI IMG/M metagenome (GOLD analysis project Ga0099364, IMG submission 73070) | Microcerotermes parvus P3 segment gut microbial communities from Pointe-Noire, Republic of the Congo - Th196 P3 | ecosystem: Host-associated > Arthropoda: Insects > Digestive system > Gut ...
AAATCAGCAACGCTTGATGATGATTCAGAGGAGATAGCAGAAATATATTTTGAGTCCGTACGATTTTCAAATGGCAGTGCCACAATGTCTTTTCATGACAATGACAATTTTGAAACTTATTGATATGGTTAAATATAGAGGAATTAGAGAAAGTATACTTGACAAAAATATGTTATTAGATTATAATCATAATATGAAAATAAAAATAATACTAATACTAATATTTATTGTTATTTTGATGTCTTGTCATAAAAGGAGCATTTCCACTCAAAATGCAGAAAATTTAATATTAGATAATTCAGATGAAATTCTAAAAGAACAAAACATAGAAACAGAATATTTTAAAATCTTTTATGAAATTGATAGGATTATGACTATTAACGATATACCAGAAGAATATATTGGAAAATATTATTTTTCAGGAATGAACAATCCTGAAAAAATTAATGATTTTATTAATGATAATAATAAACAAAAAAAAGAAATAAATATTACAGATTTGGAAAATTCATATATAGAAATAAAATCTGATGATGATGACAAAGTATTTGTCGTTGCAAGCGAAGAATTATGGGATACTTTATTATACTGGGATAAATTTGAAGGAGGGCGTTTTATTTATACAAAAGATTTAAAAAATGAAGATGGCTTTTATGGTAGAGCAGGCGATAGTTTTGAACAAAGTATGAATATGAAATACTATTTTGAAGAAAATATGACTTTAGTTGTTTATATAGAATTAATAAATCATAAAGAAATAATTGAAGATAAGAAAGAGAATGTATATATATTTTATTTTCTGAAACAGAATACATAAAAGATTATTACTACTCCTAACAAGGTTGCAGAAAAAGTGTTTATTTTTGGAAACTTAATAGTATTAATTTTAGGTTTTATATGTTTGATATATTGGGTATAATAAGGATAATTTATGAAAAAAATATTTTTTTTGAATATAGTATTATTTTTTATTGTATATATATATGCAGAGGAGAATTGTATGATAAATGACAGTTTTTTTCTAGATGAAAAAGTAAAAGTTGATATAAATATTAGTGTATCTCAAGCATTGATAGACATTAATATTAAAATTGAAAATAAGTCAGATGAAATATTTATGTTATATAATAAATATTTTAGATTTAATAGATATTTTTATTTTTTAGACGAAAATGATAATAGAGGGTTCTTGCATCGTCCAAGAATACATATAGAGTATGATTGGACTGTTGATAATGATTCAATTAATATCTTGGAACCAAATGAATATGTACAATTTAATACACAATTAAATATTGAAAGAAACAATAATTCTTTACTTATTTCTAATCATGAAAGGTTAATAGAATTTGATAATCCTGCTTTATTAAAAATAATTATATCGCATGATTATACTCCAGAAGACATAAGTCAAATGCAAGAAATACATAAAAATGCAGTTATAATACCAAAATTTAATAAAGATTTTATAATTGATTATTAAAAGTAACAAAAATTACCTAAACTACTCATAACAAGGGTGCAGAAAAATTATGGCTGCCGTATGGAGGTATTGACAGACTTGAAATTACATTTTACTATATAAATTATGAAAAAAAAGAAAATTGTATTAATTATTATATTGGCGTCTCTTCCATTTTTATTTATAATTTTTGGTATTATACTTGTTGCTATCGAAGAACATATAGAAGCCAATTTATATCATATATGGATTTGTAATTATACAGATGAAGATTTAGAGATTATTATAAATAGTAGATACATTATTAACATTGAAAATCGAACAATGGTTTTTGATAAAGTTCTTACGAGTACAGTTTTTGCTGATAAAAAAATATTTAATAGTGAAGAACTGAATTATAATTATTTTAATTATTTAGTAAAATCAAATGGAAACATTATATTTGATAAAGAAATGAATGTTTTTGGATCGTTTTCGGCTAAAGGGGGAGTTATTACATATATCGTTATTAATAAAATAAATGATTATGATATAATATTTACATTGAATGAAAGTGAGGTTGGTAATTGGCTCGAATTGAAAAATGGTTCGAAGAAGAAATGGATGGATTATTTTAATTATGATGAATTGAATCAGTAAAAATGCGGTTCGCATAACAAGGTTGCAGAAAAAGAGTTTTTTGGAAAAAGGAGAAATATTATGAAATACAGAACCCCAGTCTTTGTTTTTCTTATTTTGTTTATTAATTTTAATGCTTTTTCACAAGATTTACAGCCGGGTTTTCCTAAACTTATGTTTGTTAATGCAAAGGCTGGTTTAAGAGAGCGTACAGAACCTTCTATTAGGGGTAATATAAATAGAACACTTTTATATGGAGAAACAGTTCAAGTATTTTTTAGACAAAATACTGCCGTTACTATTGATGGTATAACCGATTACTGGTACAGTACGCTTTGGTCAAATAATTCTGATAGTTGGATTTTTGGGGGATATTTATCAGAGGAATTGCCTAGTGATTTGCCTGTTATAATAGGTCGTTGGGATGATAAAAATAATGAGATTCAGTATTATGATTTCAGCGTTAATCATAGGTATGCAGAAGGGTACAAAGAAACAGGTATGGGTATTTGGGGAACATGGAGATTGGATGGAAATACTCTTACAATAATGCAAGATTCTGCAATGGGTGATATTATTATTGATCCGCCTGAAGAATGGATTCTACAATTAAATATTATAGATCGTAATAACATAAATTTATTGATGTCAGATAATAGAGTCATAATGCTAAGTAGAAACAGAACAGGATGGTAATTATATAAAATATACTTGACAAAAATATGTTATTAGAATATAACCATAATATGAAAAAAATAAAAATAGGGATTATTATTATACTCTTATTATTTTCGTGTGATAATAAAAAAGACGAAAATTTAATTATTGAAAAGGATGTAAAAGAAGATGCTATAGAAGAAGAATATTTTGAATATAAATTTACTGATATTGGTCATGGTGAAATAATAGTTTCTTATATTCATTCTCTTGAATTAGTACCAGTTGGTTCTTCATCTTTTGTTTCCAGATATCCAATAATTTTAACAATAAATGAAAATAAAATAAATTTAAAAAGAAACGACAGTAAAACAGATTATGAAATAGAAATAACTAAAGAATATTTTAATAAAATATTTAATATATTAATGAATATAAATTATAATGAAATTGTATATTTAAGTGAAGACATAATGGGATTGGATGGAAATACTATTGAAATTACTTTAGGTACATTCCAAAATAGAATTGAAGTTATATTGTGGTCAATTGATTATAAAAGTGACGAAAGAAATACAAATGAATTAAAAAATATATTAGTAGAGTTGTTTTCATTATTCGATATAAAAATATACTAAAAATACAGTTAAATAATAGGATTAGTTATTTGGAGGTAATTATGAAAATAAAAATAATTTTAGTAATATTTTTAATTAATGGGTATTTATCATTTTCTCAGAATAATATGGATGAATTATATTATGATGAAAAAAAATCAGCAGTTTCTGGTGATGTTTTTAATGATTGGCGCGGTCTTTATTGTTACTTTGAAATTGGTGAAACTAGTTACGGTAATGATATGGTTCATTCTTGGAATTATACTGTTGAAATTTACGAAACAGAAGGAGAAATGTATGCCACAATAGAAGTTAATGGCCGGTTTGCAGGTATCAATGTAATAGCAAAAATAGTGGAAGATAATAATTCCATTCGTTTTATTTTTGATCGATATCCTGACACAGAAACTTACTATGATTATCCATTTTGGACTAAGGAAGATTGGATAAAAGACGGTTGGACAGAAGAGGATAGAGAAATACCTGAAACACTATTACTGACATTCACGATGGTAAATGATGAACTTATTACCACATGGGGAGCGATTAGCCCCATGACATCTGAAACTAATAATGATTTATCAGGAATTTATTTTGTTAAGAGGTAACATCAATTGGAAATATTGAGATATAATAAAAATATGTTAAATTAATATTGACAAATTTCAATATTTTTACTAATTTTGGATATACAGGATTACAAAAAAAAGAAGGATAAGACAATGACAATTTTGAAACTTATTGATATGGCTAAATAATGAGGAATTGGAGAAATTATATGAATAAAAAATTAATATTTTTTCTTTTGTTTTTAATTTTTATTATATTTGTTTCTTGTGATCCTGCCACAGGAATAAGAGTAACAAATAATTCAAATTATGATATTTATATAGAATATGAATTTAGCGACTTTAATATTCCTGATTCAATAAAAAATAATAAATATTCTTTTATAAGTAATAATATCAATATAAATATTGGAGAAAATGAGTCATTAATATTTCTTTTTCAGAAAGGTAGAGTTATTGAAGACCTGGGATTTGGACCAGTCAATTCTATAGAAGATATATTAAAAGAAATAGACCAAATATTTATAAGCCTTGATGTTTATAAAGTAATTAACACTGAAAGAATAAAAATATATGACAAAGAATATTTTTTAGATGAAAATAATATAAAAGTACATAGATGCTTTATGAATTATAGTATTGAATTTTTTATTAAATAAAAGGAGTTAAATGCAAGTTTGCAAAACATGAAAAAGTATATATTTATGATTAATATTATGGAGGATAGAATGAAAAGAACAATTTGTATTTTAGTATTTATAATTATGTGTTCACTTTTAATTACTTCCTGTTTTACATATGGTAGTCCTGATTCAATATTTGTTAATTTTGTTGGGAGAGATCTTGAAAATATTGTAGAATATCCCAAAACTGGTGTTGTTTCATTAGAGAACATGGATTTTATGATAGTTTATCGCAGAGATACATTAGTAGAAATGGAACCGCCGGAAAGAAGAAATAGGGGCAATTATTTGTTTTCTTATTTAATTCTAAGAAATATTTCAATGGAATCAGAAGAAATTATCATTTATCAAGGAAATCTGAATGAACAGGTTATTGTTGATGAGCATAATCGCCGTTTGTTTTACATATCATTAGATTTTAATTATAATAGAAATAGCTGCTATTTTAATATTTTTAATTATGAAACAATGGAAAATGAAAGTAATATTTTAATCTCAGATAGAAGCAGTCATATTCATAAAATGTTATTTGATGAAGAAGAAGGGAATGTATATTTTGATAGATTTGATGGTCATCTAATGTTAAATATTTACACGAATAATATAGTGGAAATTACAAGAGAAATGTATCAAGAAGTGTATAATAAAATAAATATTTCTAATTCTTTTACTTATACTTCACAAGATAATGTTTTAAAACTCTTTTTTATTGTTCCTTATAGTGATTATCTTCCGGCAAATTATAAACATAAATATAACGGCACTTATATTAATAATGGGTCACTTAATATTAAGATTTCAAATTTAACAGATGGTTTTTATACAACAACACCTGTTTTTTGGCTTGAAGAAGGAAAATATTTCATTAGAGGCAGGTATTTATTTGAAACTTCCGGTAAATTAGAGGAATTACAGATTGCTGATGGAAATATTTTGGCATTGTTCTAATTTTGGGTTCTTATAACTTCAATTATTATCCAGCCATTTTTTTACTTCGGCAAAAAGGGTGTCCGCTTGTTTTATAAAAGCATCGTTCTCGGATTGTATGCCGGCTATATTGCCGGCTTTTGCCATTTCTTCCAGTTGGCGTGCTTTTGCTCTTTGTTCTTCCGCTCCGATATTTGCGTAGGTTCCTTTTATAGTATGTATAGCAATGGTGTAATTCGCCAGCGTTTCTTCTGAAATAATGCGGAGTTTGTCCAAAACCGCCGGCGAATTTTTTAACCATGAACGCAGTATAGTTATGTAGTCACTTTCATTGCCGTCAAACAGTTCGAGTCCTTTAGCTGTATCAATCCCAGGAATACTTATTGCCATTTGTTTACCTTTATTTCCTTATAATTTTTGCTACTCTTTCCAATAGCTCGCTCTTTTTGGCCGGTTTCTTTATAAAGTCGATAGCTCCCATTTGTTTTGCGCGTTCAATATCTTTGGCATCTTCTGAAGAAGAAAAAACCACTACTGGAACATGGTGCAGATTACCTATGGCTTTTACTCTTTCGTATATATCCCAGCCGCCTAAACCCGGCATTACTAAATCCAAAAGGATTATATCGGGAGAGAATCCGCGATAGAGGAGAAGCAGTGCGTCCTTGCCGGACTCGGCAGTTGTAACTTCATAGTCTGCTTGCAGCATGGTCTTTGTTGTATCAAGATGCATTACATCATCGTCAATAATAAGCACTTTCTTTTTCTCGCTGGCAAGATCAACTTTAAACTTCTCTGTTTCCGATTTAAGATCTGTAAAGTTACGGTTGTTTTCTTTACTCATTTCGTCAACATTTTTTACGGCAGCCTGTATCTCTGTCATAGCCCCGGTTAAAATGTTGTTCATGCCTTCTACAACCTGATCACTTATGTTTATAAATGCGTGTGTTTTTTCAATCAACCGCGTACCCGCATTTGACATATCCACAGTACCCTGTTTTACCGACGAGGTTATATCCCTAAGACGGCTTACAGATTCCAGTATTTGCTTTCCTCCGGTTTCCTGTTCTTCCATAGCATGCAGAATATTCAGTTCGTGTTCCGTAACCGTTTTCATTCCGGTATCAATCGCATCAAAGCGGGAAAGTACATCGTCAGAGGATAGTGTAATGCTGTCTATAGAAGCTTTTATCTTTTTAAGCATGGACGCCGTTGTTTTAGACTGGTTACTGGAAGATTCTGCAAGTTTGCGAATTTCATCCGCTACTACGGCAAACCCTTTTCCCGCTTCTCCCGCATGGGCAGCTTCTATAGCCGCGTTCATGGACAAGAGGTTTGTTTGGCTGGCAATATTGTTCATAAGTGAGTTAATTTCCAGCAAGCCCTCTGAGTCTTTGGCAATTTCCTGAATTAACTGCGCCACCGCCTGAAGTCCTATTTTTCCGTGTTCGGATGCTTCCGCAAGATCTGTAACATTCTTGGTATTTTCTACAAGTGTTCTTGTAACAGACTGAATATTGGCTGTCATTTCTTCTATGGCTGAAGATGAATTGTTAACGCTTTCTGATTGTTCTTCTACAAGTTTGTTGAGATTGCCAATGCTGAGTTCAATAGCCTCTACCGCCTCATTTGCTTCGTGGGCTTCTTTGTCCTGAGTTGTTTCTAACTGCCTCATTTGTTCAAAGTTAGCAGAAATTTCATCTACCGCTTTTGATGTTTTTACCATGTTGGATGTTAGTTCAAAACTGGTATTTGTAAGCGCGTTTACTTTGTTTTTAATTGTTGTAATAAGGAGTCTGATTTTATTTATGGTCTGATTGATATTATCTGCTAAATGACCTATTTCATCTTTGGAATCAACGGGAATGGCAAGAGTCAGGTTGCCGGTGCCAATATCATCCAGTGAATGGTTTATTTTGAATACAGGCGCTGCAAGCTTTTTACCAACAAACACCGAGATAACTGTACCGATAATAAAACATAATAACCCAACAAGGATTACAGTAATAACAGTTTCATTAATTTCTTTTTCAAAATCACTTCTTTCAATTGTAACAAAGAGTTTCCAGCCGTTATACCCCGGTATTTCCATGTAAGCGCAGATCCTGTTTTCCCCTCCATATGAATATGAATCTGTTCCGGATTCCCGGGTAATGGCGCGGCTTAACATATCAGCCAACGGCTGCAGTTCAGGATTGGCAGCCGCCTCGTTAATGGGGTTAAATATAGTGCTTACCAGTGTTTGATCGGGATGAGCTATAAGAGTACCTTCGTTGTTTATTATAAAGGCAAACTCGCTTTGTCTTTCGGGTTTTACAAGGGCTAGTGCCTTATCAAGGACATCCCGTGCATCTTTACGGGCCATAACCAAGCCAACGACGGGAGAGCGCGGCTCATCGCTTTGGAAAACCGGGGTTGCCAGCATAATAGCCATTGAGTTGGTAAGCCGGTTTATAAGTACATCCGACATTACATTTGTTCCTTTTAAAGCTGCCTGAATGTAATCCCTGTCACTTAAGTCTCCGACATAACTGTTTTCAAGACTAAGGTGAAGAGTGGTATAGGTGGAGCCGTCAGGGAAAACCAGGGCCATATCGGCTACGCCTATGCGGTTTACATCCGGAAGCAGACTTTGAAAGACTGAGCCTTCCCAGTCCATAGTTCTGGTTCTTGCCCGGGCGGCTATTTCTGCAAGCTGGATTAGCTGGGTATTAAATACTGAAGCGATAAGTTCAGAGCTAACCCTTGCTTCCGTGGAAAGTTGGCTATAAGCAGCAGTTTCCATTTTGTTTGTAACAATTCGTTCTATAATAATAGTAATACTGGCAGATGATAACAAAACCACCAATCCAATAAGAAGCGGGATTTTTACACCTAGTTTCATTTGGGTCTCCTTTTTTTAACCTTATACAGTATAATCTGCAGAATAAAAAAATACAACAAAAAAATATTTAAATTTTCTCATAACAATTTAGGTTACCATGTTTCCTATTATTTCCAGGGCGGTTTCATATTCCATTACAAGGACGGCATCCTTTATTTTCTCTATTTCCTCATACAGCTCGCCGCCCAATTTGAGCGCATCCAGGCTTTTTATCCCGTCGTCTATTGCCGAAAAATCGGTTTCGTTAAAGGCAATGGTTAATTTTTGTAGAATTAACGCCAATTCTGGCGGTTTTTCGGATGGACCCTGGGGGGCTGGTTTTAACTTAAAAGCCTCGGTAAGGCTGTTTTTTAGCTTATTTATACCTTCTAAAAAGACCGGAAGGTTTAAGGCGCAAAAGTCTTTATCCTCAAGGTTGGCGGCTTTTTCCAAATTACGCGCTTTGGCAGAAAGCTCCTCTGTTCCTATAAAAGCCAGGGTTCCTTTCATCCCATGAATCATTGTAGAAAACCCATGCATATCACCGGATTCCAAAAGACTAACCAGGGTATTATCGTTTTTATCGATTTCCTTCATTATAAGCTTTAGGGATTTTTCGTAATTTTCCTTTTGACCGGAAACATGGTTTAGCCCTATCTGTAGTGAAAGCCCCTCGATTTCCTCAATTTTTTTCCAAAAGACAGTATTTTCATCACTCATTTTTACCTCAGTAGGAACTTACTTTTTTGATTTTATCGGACAAACTTACAAAAAGATCCACCAAATCGGGGTCAAACTGGGTACCGCGGCCTTCGCTGATTATTCGTACGGCTTCTTCATGGGAAAAAGCCTTTTTGTATGGGCGTTTGGAAACCAGGGCATCATAAACATCGGCAAGAGACATCATTCGTGCCTGCAGGGGAATATCCTCGCCTTTTAAGCCTTCGGGATAGCCCTTTCCATCCCATCTTTCGTGATGACCATAAGCGAGTGTTTTGGCATAATCCAAAAAAGTTTGGTTGGGAACCATGCTTTGCAGGCTTTCTAGAAGTATTTTTCCATAAATTGTATGCATTTTCATTATGTCAAATTCTTCTTCTGAAAGCCTTGATTTTTTCAGCAAAATATTATCGCTGGTTTTAATTTTGCCAATATCATGAAGAAGAGCGGATTTTAAGAAAGCTTCCATATCCCAATTTTGAAGCTCATCTTTGTACATTTCATCATTTTCCATTACTTCAAGTAACAGCTTTAAATACTGTTGAACGCGCTCTACATGCTGACCGGTATCTTCATCCCTAAATTCTACCATTTCGGCAGTCCACAGGATAATGGCATTCTTAAGCTGGAGTAAATCATTTGTCCGCTCTTTTACCATCTTGGAAAGATTCTCATTAAATTCCCGCAGTTCATGGTTCTGCGTCTGTATAAGCAGGTGTAGTTCGATCCTTTTCAGCAAAAGCGGCGGCGAAAATGGCTTGATTATATAGTCTATAGCGCCTAGAGAAAGCCCCAAAAATTCGCTTTCAGATTCGCTTTTTCCGGTTAGAAAAATTACTGGAATTTCTGCGGTTTTTGGGTTGGCTTTAATAGCCTTGATAGTGTCATAGCCGCTCATGCCGGGCATTTCCACATCCAATAGGATAAGATCCGGAGTGGTTTTTTCCAGCATTGTCAGGAGTTTTTCGCCCGATGGTATGGTGACTACGGTGTATTTTCCCTGTAATACGGTCTTCCCTGTATTCAGGTTAACAGGGTTGTCATCAACCAAAAAAATGCAGCTGTTTTGTTTTCCTGTTTTTTCCATGTCTTTAATAATAGCATATTTATGAAAAAAATGCTATAATATAGGTAGAGAATTGCAAAAAGTCGTACAGGAGGACTTTTTTTAATGAAAACAACCCGCATATTTTTTTGCTTATTATTTACTATTTTACTGTTTAATTTGTTTTCAGGCTGCCGGGGAGCCGACCAAAAACCTTCCGGTGATCTGCCGGTCTTCTCTTCATATCTTGATATTCCCGGCGTAACAAGCGAAGAAATAGCAGCTATTGAAGCTTTGCGGGGAAAAACCAATTCCTTTACCTATGGGATGATGAACAGTGTTGAAGCCTTTCTTGATATAAACGGAGAAATGAAGGGGTTTTCTGCTCTTTTTTGCGAATGGCTGACCCAGCTTTTTGGTATTCCTTTTATACCTGAACTTCACACATGGGATACTCTGTTCAGCGGTCTTAGAAACGGCGAAATTCACTTTACAGGCGACCTTACCCCCAATGAAGAACGGCGGCAAACCTACTATATGACAGACCCCATTGCCGAACGCCTGATAGATTACTTTACCTTAAAAACCAGCCCGCCTCTTTCCGTAATTGCTTCTTCGCGTCCGCTTCGTTATGCTTTTTTGGAAGGCGGAACCAATTTAAATGACATTTTATCTGTCCACGATAGTAATGTCCAATTTGAAATAACTCTTGTACCCGGTGTTGAGGAAGCTTACGAATTATTAAAAAGCGGAAGAGTTGACGCCTTTTTTTCCGAGGACGGTATTATTGCCGCTTTTGACGAATACGGCGATGTAGTTGGAAAGCATTTTTTTCCGCCGTGCTTTAGCCCGATTTCTTTAACAACTTTTAACCCTGAGCTTGAACCTGTAATTTCTATTATTCAAAAAGCGCTGGACAGCGGAATCAGCGGTTATCTTGTTGATTTATATAATTGCGGCGACAGCGATTATTTACGGCATACACTTTCTATCAAACTAACCGAAGAAGAACGGGAATATATACGCAATAATCCTGTTGTACCTTATGTTACCCAGTACAATAATTATCCCATGAGCTTCTATAACGAAAATGAAGGACAATGGCAGGGTATTATTTTTGATCTGATAAAAGAAATAGAAGAAATAACGGGTCTTTCTTTTCAGCTTGCTCACGGCGATGAACTTATAAGATGGCCATTTCTTTTGGAGATGGTGGAAACAGGAGAGGCGGCATTTGTAACTGAATTAATCCGCACAGAAGCGCGGAAAGGCAGATTTTTATATTTAGATACTACGCTTGCCACGGAATATTTAACGCTTGTTTCGTTATCAGATCAGCGGAATTACAAACTTCATGAGATAAAATATTTGACGGTAGGATTGGTTAGGAATACCGCTCAAACAGAAGCGTTTTTAAGATGGTTTCCAAATCATGAAAAAATAATAGAATATGATGACACAGTAGAAGCATTACGCGCCATGAGAAGAGACGGCACAGACCTTGTTATGACAAGCACCGCAAATCTTTTTTATATTACAAAATATTTGGAGCTTACAGGGTATAAGTCCAATATTATTTTTGATGATACTATTCAACAATCAACAATAGGTTTAAATATTAACCAGGATATTCTTTGTTCAATTATTGATAAATCTCTTGAATTTATTGATGTAAAGGCGATAACAGACGATTGGGGAAGCAGATCATTTGATTACCGTTATAAATTGATAGAAGCGCAGCGGCCATTATTATTTGGTGCAATAGGCTTGTCAATAATAATAATTGCGCTTATTATTGTTCTTTTTATAAGAAGCCGTAATGAAGGGAAACATTTGGAAAAACTTGTTAAACAGCGGACATTTGAATTGGAAATGGCAACAGACGCTGCGGAAACTGCAAATCATGCAAAATCGGCTTTTCTTGCAACCATGAGCCACGAAATCCGTACCCCAATGAACAGTATTATGGGGTTTGCGGAGCTTGCTCTTGATAAAACAGTGGAAGTTCAAGTAAAGCATTATTTGGAAAAAATAGTTGACAGCACAAAATGGCTTTTACGCATTATTAACGATATTTTGGACATATCAAAAATAGAATTCGGCAAAATGGAATTGGAAAATGTGCCGTTTGATTTACAGGAAATTATATTGCGATGTCAGTCTGTTATTTATCCGGCATTAAAAGAAAAAAAGCTTGATTTTAAAGTTTTTGTTGATCCAATGCCCGGTAAAAAATTGATAGGCGATTCAGTCAGGCTTTATCAGGTAATTATGAACCTGCTTTCAAATGCGGTAAAATTTACGGAATCAGGAACAATTAAGCTTTTATCGTCAATAAAATCTATGGATAATAATCAGGTTGTAATTAATTTTGAAATAAAAGATTCAGGTATTGGAATGAGCTCGGAGCAAATTGAAAGGGTGTTTGAATCTTTTACACAGGCAGACTCCAGTACTACGCGAAATTACGGCGGTACGGGGCTGGGGCTTGCAATAGTAAAAAATATTGTGGAACTTATGGGGGGGCAGTTGGAGGTAGAAAGTACTCTCGGTGCCGGCAGTACATTTAAATTTTGCATTACATTTAAAACAATAGACGCATATATCAATATGATTAAGTATGAAAACAGGGCTACTCTGATAAAACCGCAATTTAACGGACTGGTTTTAATATGTGACGACAACCAAATGAATCAGGAAGTTATCCGCGAACACCTTACCAATGTTGGCATCCAAATAGCTGTGGCGGAAAATGGCAAGATTGGCGTGGATATGGTTCAGGAACGGCTTAATAAAGGCGAAAAACCCTTTGACCTGATTTTTATGGATATGTTTATGCCGGTAATGGACGGATTGGAAGCCGCCTCTAAAATTATTGCGCTGAATACGGGAAGCCCAATAATAGCAATGACTGCAAATGTAATGGTAAGCGAACTGGAAAGATACAAACAAAACGGAATGGCTGACTGTTTGGGTAAGCCTTTTTCAACTCAGGAATTATGGGATATTTTGGCAAAGTATCTTACGCCTTTAAACAATTCCGCTGCTGATGATCTTGAAAAGGTACAAAACGAGTTTATTAAAAAGCTGCAAACCTATTTTGTTAATAATAGTCAAAATCTAATGTATAAAATTAATAATGCGATTTCCTCCGGTGATTCAAAACTTGCGCACAGACTGGTTCACACCTTAAAAGGGAACGCAGGACAGCTGGAAGAACCAAACTTAAAAAATGCCGCCGCAGAAGTTGAATTAATTTTAAAAGACGGCACACTCACGGTGCCGGAAGAAAAAATGAATAAGCTTGAGAATGAGCTGACGCTTGTACTGGAAAAGTTATCGCCGCTTCTTTGTGAAACTTTATGGGGAGATGGAGGTAATAATGCGCAAGAGTAACAAATCTTGTGTATAAAGATTGAACCTATGTATAAAATTAGAAAAAACAGCGTACTAATTGTTGATGATGAAAATTCTAACATTATGACGCTGACACATATACTAAGTTCCGAGTACAACATTTATGCGGCAAAAAACGGACAGAATGCCATTCAGGCGGCAAATAAATATATGCCCGATGTAATTCTTCTTGATATTATTATGCCGGAAATGGACGGTTATGCTGTGCTTGCAGAGCTTAAATCTTCCGAAAAAACCCAAAACATTTCCGTTATTTTTATTACAGGGCTAAGTGAGTCTTCCGATGAAGAAAAAGGTTTGGCATTGGGAGTTGCGGATTATATTACCAAACCGTTTTCCTCGGCAATTGTAAAGCTAAGGCTTGGAAATCAAATGAAGCTTATTGAGCAATTCCGCTCGAATGAATACGACATAATGAAATACAAACTTTCTAACGATGCTCTTAAAATTGGGTTGTGGGATATTGATGTTGAAAATGATGATCCTTCTGATTCTAACTATAAGTTTACATGGTCGCAGGAATTCCGCCAAATGCTTGGGTTTACCGACGAAAATGATTTTCCAAATCAGCTTGCAAGCTGGAGCAGCCAGATACATATAGAGGATAAAAATAAAGTACTTGATGCTTTAGTTGCACATATTATTGATTATACCGGAATAACGCCGTTTGACATTGAATGCCGTCTTATGTTAAAAGCCGGAGATATACGACATTTCCGCGCGCTTGGAACCACACACAGAGACATTGATGGTAAACCAATCAGAACAGCAGGCGCGCTTATGGACATAAATGAAAACAAACTGATGGAACGCGAAATAGCTGAAGCAATGGCAAAAATAGAGGCGGATGCTCACTGGTACAAATCCATTCTTGACGCCATTCCGCTTCCTGTCTCTGTTACCGACGCGGACATGAACTGGACATTTGTTAATGAAGCAGTTGAAGATTTTTTAAAGGTAAGAAGAAAAGACATATATGGCCAGCAATGCAGTAACTGGATGACCAGTATTTGTAATACCGATAAATGCGGAGCAGCCTGTGTCAGACGCGGAGAAAAACGGACATTTTTTAATCATGAGGATTCTTCTTATCAGGTGGATGTAGAGGTACTGCACGATCTTATGGGGGAAATTTCTGGGTTTATAGAAGTTGTGCAGGATATTACAAATGTAAAGCTTCTTGCAAAACAGCAGGTAGAAGCCGAAATGACCAGCCGTGCAAAATCCGCATTCCTTGCCAATATGAGTCATGAAATACGAACACCAATGAACGCTATTATGGGTATAACAGAAATATTAATGCAGGACGAAACTCTTCCTGAAAAAACATTGGAAGGATTAAGCAAAATACACAGGTCGTGCGATTTACTTATGGGAATTATAAATGATATATTGGATTTTTCTAAAATAGAAGCTGGTAAACTGGATATTATACCGGCACAATACAGTATAGCAAGCCTTATAAACGATTCCATACATCTTAATATAATGAGGATTGGCGACAAGCCCATTGAATTTGAAATTCAGGTAGAAGAAACTATTCCGGCAAAACTTATTGGCGATGAACTTCGCATTAAACAGATATTAAATAACATACTTTCCAATGCTTTTAAATATACGGATTCCGGCAAAGTTACGCTGTTGGTATCTTCCGCGCCGACAAGAACGGGAGTTACTCTTGTTTTTGCTGTTTCGGATACTGGCCGCGGTTTAACAAATGAGCAGATTTCTAAATTGTTTGATGAATATTCCCGTTTTAATGAGGATAATAAACATACTATTGAAGGTACGGGGTTAGGTCTTGCTATTACTCACCGTTTGTTGGAACTTATGGACAGTAAGATTTATGTAGAAAGTGAGCCGGGCAAGGGTTCATTGTTTGTTATAAGACTACCGCAGGGTATGGTGGATGATGAAGTACTGGGTCCGGAGATGGCGGAAAATCTGCGGCAGTTCAAGGCAAACAGTTATAATAAAAACGAAATGATGCAGATAGAACGCGAACCAATGCCTTATGGAAAGGTATTGGTTGTTGATGATGTTGAAACAAACCTGTATGTTGTTGACGGACTTATGAAACCTTATGGTCTGCACCTTGATTCTGCAAGGAGCGGTTTTGAAGCAATTGATTTTATTAAGGGCGGCAAGGTTTATGATATTATATTTATGGATCACATGATGCCTTTAATGGACGGTATAGAGGCAACAAAACATATCCGTGATATGGGATATACTGCCCCTATTGTTGCGCTTACAGCCAACGCGGTGGTAGGACAAGCGGACATTTTTTTACAAAACGGTTTTGATGATTTTATTTCCAAACCTATAGATATAAAAAATATGAACTCTGTTTTGAATAAATATGTGCGCGACAAACAGTCTCCGGAAGTTATTGAAGCTGCCCGGGAGCAGATGAAAAACATAAAAGTAAATGACGATGATATGCAATCTAAAACGAATTCTTTACTGCTGGAATCTTTTGTTAAGGATGCTCATAATGCCATAAATAAACTGGAAGATCTGTGTCAGAATGAAGGCTATAATACAGAGGAAGGCCTGCGGAGTTTTACCATTATTGTTCACGGAATGAAAAGCTCTCTTGGAAATATTGGCGAACCGGAGTTATCTGAATTTTCGCATAAACTGGAAAAGGCAGGAAAAGAGAATAATATTGAATATATTAAAGAATTTACCCGGGAATTCCTAAAGAAATTATGTGAATTGCTGGAAAAAATAGAGAAGGAACAGAAAGCGGAAGAAGCAGATAAAGGAACAAATAATACGGATAATATCGCATTATTGCAGGAAAAATTACTTGCCATAAAGGATATGTGCGATAATTATGACAGGAAGGGAGTAATTGATATTCTAGCCGAATTAAAGGATTGTTCAAAAGAAACAAAGGTTGTTTTGGACAAAATCTTGGAATATGTACTTCACAGTGAATTTGAAGAAGCCGAAAGCGCTGCAGCAGAGTATGCGGCTTTGTTATCCGGTAAAAGCTGAATAAAAAGGAATCATACTTATGAAAAAAATACCTAAAAAACAAGATTCACAAAAAAATCAAGCTCCATTAATAAGCAAATTCATTACTTTTTCTGTAATATTTTTTATGATTATTTTAGTAGCAGGAACAACAACTTTTATTTTATCCATGCGTCAGGTTAACAGGACAAACAAGGGGAATGAGTTAGTTCAGCTTTTGGAAATAGAAAGAATTAAACTGGAAACTTCTGTAAATAATGAAGTTGTAATTGCTTTAAAGATGGCTACTTCGCCGCTAATAGAACAATTTTTTGAAAATCCCGCAAATCAAGAGCTTAGAAGAATAGCAGTTGACGAATTGGATTCTTTTAGCAAAGCGTTTGTGTCGGGAATTGTGTTTTGGATAAGCGATATAGATAAAATGTTTTATTATTCCGGTGAGGAACCATACCTTATGGATCCTGATAATCCTGTTAACTATTGGTATAACATGACTCTTTATGATACGGAAGTTTATAATTTTAATATTAATTATAATCCAAACTTGAATGTTACCAATCTTTGGATTAATGCTCCTGTTTTTGATTCCGAAGGAAAGCCGGTTGGAATGCTGGGAACAGGTATTGATATTTCAACATATTTGGAAAGTGTAAACAAGGATCTTGGCGACAGAGCAAGTATTTATTTATTTAACTACTCAGGAGAAATTACAGGTGCAAGAGACCCGGCAATAGTAGAAGAAAAAAGAAATATTGATGATATATTAAATATCGGTGTTGAGAGCATTCTTGAACTTGCAAAAACTTTTGCTCCCTATGAAACACAAATTCTAGATACCCATTTTGGAAGAATTGCTTTAGGAACTGTTCCTTTGCTTGAATGGTATGCAATAGCGGTAATGCCGGACAGTATTAAAGATTTTTACAATGCTATGACAGCTCTTTTTATTATGATGATAATAGTAATAGCGGTAACTTTTTGTATTTTTAATATTTTTATTTCCAAATTGTTAAAACCTTTACACAGATCAATAATAGAAGCGGAAACTGCAAACCGCGCAAAATCTGAATTCCTTGCCAATATGAGCCACGAAATAAGAACGCCAATGAACAGCATTATGGGTTTTGCGGAACTTGCGCTTAATAGAACAGAGGAACCGCATATCAAGGAATATTTAAGCAAAATTACTGTAAGCACAGAATGGCTGCTGCAAATAATTAATGATATTTTAGATATTTCAAAAATAGAATCCGGTAAAATGGAATTGGAAAATGTTCCGTTTAATTTGCATGATGTTTTTTTACGGTGTCAATCTGTTATTCTGCCGGGTATAAAAGAAAAGGGATTGGACTTACATGTTTATGTTGAACCCCTAAACGGAAAAAAACCAATGGGCGATCCTGTGCGTCTTTATCAGACGCTTATGAATCTTCTTTCCAATGCGGTTAAATTTACAAATTCCGGCTCTATAAAATTTTCGTCAACGGTAAAAAATATGGCAAACAGTCTGGCAACAGTTTATTTTGAAGTAAAAGACACCGGTATTGGCATGAATTCCGATCAAATTAAAAAAGTATTTGCTCCGTTTATTCAGGCGGACTCCAGCACAACCCGTAATTACGGAGGAACAGGGCTTGGGCTTTCAATAACAAAAAACATTGTAGAGCTTATGGGCGGTAAACTGGAAGTATCAAGCTTCCCCGGCTCAGGCAGTACATTTAGTTTTGAAATTATATTTGAAACTATAGATGTTTCTGACGAATCAAAAACTCCTGTAAAAATTGATTTGCTTGAAAAGCCGCTGTTTGACGGGTTAGTTTTGGTATGTGACGATAACTCAATGAATCAGCAGGTTATACGCGAACATCTTGAACAGGTGGGGATTAAAACAGTTGTAGCGGAAAATGGCAAGATGGGTATAGAAATGGTTCAAGAACGAATGCAAAAGGGAGAAAAGCCATTTGATTTGATCTTTATGGATATGTTTATGCCGGTTATGGATGGTATGGAAGCGGCGATAATTATATCAACACTAAATTCAAATACCCCAATTGTGGCTATGACAGCAAACATAATGGCAAGCGATCTTGAAAATTACAAAAAAATTGGAATAATTGACTATGTGGGCAAACCATTTACATCGCAGGAATTATGGCATGTCCTGTTAAAATATCTTACACCTGTAAAAAAGAGGATAGCTATGAATAAGAAAGAAAAAAGCCGGGAAGAAAATGAATTTCTTAGAAAACTGCAAATTTATTTTTTTAATAATAATCAAACTGTGTTTAATGACATTGCCAAAGCAATAGCCGCAGACGATATTACGCTTGCGCATAGATTGGCACATACATTAAAAGGAAACGCGGGACAAATTGGCGAAACCAGCCTGCAAAATATAGCCGAGGAGATTGAGGATCTGCTAAAAGATGGAAAAAATCTTTTAAATGAAAATAAATTGAATATTCTTAAAACTGAATTCACCGTAGTTATGAATAAATTAGAAACGCTGTTTAATATGCAGGGAATGCAGGAAAAAAAGCAGCCCCTTAATAAAGAGCAAACATTGGCTTTGTTTAAGAAATTAAAACCAATGCTGGAAAGTATTAACCCTGAGTGCGTTAATTTGCTTGATGATGTCCGTTCTGTTTCAGGAGCGGAAGAACTTGCACGACAGATAGAAAATTTTGATTTTGAAGCGGCAGTTTTGTCGCTTGAAAAGTTATCTGAAAATTTAAAATAAGATAACAAAGGAGATAGCCATGAGTATCAAAATAAAAATACTTATTCCAATGATACTGCTTGCTATTGGATGTTCCTCTACAGTTCTTATTTCATCTGTGCTGCTTTTTAGCAGGGATTTAACAAATACTTCTTATGACAAAGTTAATGTAGCCTCGGCAAAAGTGGAACATGAAATTCAAAACTTGTTATCCGGCAGTCAAAACGCGGCTATAGGAACCTCAAATAATTCTGACTTTACAGAAGCGTTCAGAAGCAATGATCGTGAAAGAATAATGCTTGCCGCTTATAATCTGCGGACAATAGCCCAGCTGGATTTTTTTACAATTGTTGACAGTAATGGAACTGTTTTAATAAGAACGCATGAGCCGGATAATGTCGGCGGAAGCCTTGCGGGGCTGGCAAATGTAAGAGCGGCTTTGAACGGTAATATTGAAACATACATAGTACCGGGCGCTACAGTCCGTCTTGGGGTTATGTCAGGAGCGCCTATCTATGATGAAAATAAAAATATTATTGGCGCCGTATCTTTGGGGTACAGGCTGGACACGCAGCAGTTTGTTAATGAAATGAAAGGTGTTACAGAGCGCGAAATTGCCTTCTATCTTAATGATGAATGTATTTCTACTACTATTATAAACGAGGACGGCAGATTTGCTGTAGGAGCAAAAGCTTCGGAAACAGTAAGCAAAATGGTGCTGGCAGGAGAACAGTATTTTGGAGAACTACAAACAATAAACGGCAGAGCAATAGTTAAATATACTCCATTAATTGGTATGGAAAATACGGTAGTGGGTATGATGTTTGTAGGCGATTATACTGATGAAAACACAGCCAAGATAAGATCTTTTGCCGTAAACGGAGCAATTATGACACCGATTATACTCGCTGTCTGTATTATAATCGCGTTATTTATTGCCGGAACAATTGAAAAACAAATAGATAAAATGCGGGAAGCTGCTGAAAATGCCAACAAAGCAAAGTCTGTCTTTTTGGCTTATATGAGTCACGAGATCCGTACGCCAATGAACAGCATAATGGGTTTCTCGGAACTTGCACTGGAAACGCCAAAGGACGATGCTGCTCCTCAAGTTAGAGAATATTTAAACAAAATAAAAGACAGTACCAAATGGCTGTTAAATATTGTTAATGACATATTAGACATTTCAAAAGTAGAATCCGGTAAAATGGAATTGGAAAATGTTCCGTTTACTTTGGAAGAGGTTTTTTCCCGCTGTCAGTCCGTTATATTGCCTATAATTAAAGACAAACACTTGGAATTAAGCGTTTATGCGGAACCTACTACAGGGAAAAAATTATTGGGCGACCCTGTTCGTCTTTATCAAGTTCTTATGAATCTTTTATCAAATGCTGTTAAATTTACAAACACAGGAAAAATAATAGTTGCATCAACCGTGAAAAGTTCAAATAACAACAAAACAACAGTTTACTTTGAAGTAAAAGATACCGGTATTGGCATGACTGACGAACAAATACAAAAAGTTTTTTCTCCGTTTATTCAGGCGGATTCCAGTACAACCCGCAATTACGGCGGTACGGGGCTTGGGCTTTCCATAACAAAAAATATAGTGGAGCTTATGGGCGGAGAATTAAAAGTAACAAGCTCCCCCGGCTCAGGCAGTTCGTTTAGTTTTGAAATAATTTTTAACACCATAGACACATCTGACGAAACGAATGACTCGAAAAAACACGAATTAATCCAAAAGCCGCAATTAAACGGATTGATTTTGGTATGTGACGATAACCCGATGAATCAGATGGTTATTAGCGAACATCTTGCACAGGTAGGGCTTGAAATAGTCATAGCGGAAAATGGAAAGATCGGTGTGGAGAAAGTTCAGGAACGCAGGCAGAAAGGAGAAAAACCTTTTGATCTTATCCTTATGGATATGTTTATGCCTGTTATGGACGGGGTTGAAGCCGCGTCGGAAATATTGGCATTGAACACAGGAACTCCCATTGTAGCAATGACGGCTAATGTAATGGCAAGTGATTTAGAAAATTACAAAAAACAGGGAATGGTTGATTACATTAGCAAACCTTTTACATCTCAGGAGTTGTGGCGTGTTTTATTAAAATATTTTGCGCCTGTAAATAAAGAAGATGGGAGGTAGTTTATGTCTATTCGAATAAGAGCCATAATTGTAATTGTTTTAACTACTTTGGTAATAATTCTATTCAGTGTTTTTACCAGTTTTTTTCTTATGCAGAGCCATATAGAGTCATCTCAGGAAACAGATCTATTGGTAATATCCGATATAGCGGATCATTTTATAAGTGCGGAAATTAAACTTTTAAAACAAAAAACCGCTGATTTTGCTTATAAGTTATCTGAATCAGAAGAATCAAAATGGCAGGAGGTTATGACAAATCTGAAAACCTTGTACCCTGAGTTCATTGGCTCTGCGGTTTTTAATACGGGAACAGGGCTTGTTGCTTTTGCCGGGGAATTTCCCGCGCATCCTGAAGTAATGCAAGATATAAATATATTGTCAAATAACATAGCAATAAGTTCTACAATTCCTACATCTAGTGGGGTGCAATTTTATTTGGCAGCTAGTCTGCGGAAAGATACCATACTCATACTTACACTTCCCGGTACTTATTTTTCTGATTTACTTTCATCATTTGTAATTTGGGGAACAGGGCATATATTTATGGATGATGCGGAAGGACATCTTATTGCAAATCCGCGTCCTTTATGGGTGCAGAACAGAACTAATTTTATAGACATGGCAGAGATTGATTCTTTTAATGAAGAAACAATTAATAATTTTAGACAGGCATTAGACAAAGAACCTAAAATAGTCCGTTATTCTATTGCCGGTGTGCCAAGGTTATGCGCGTACAGGCATATCAGCGAGTCGGAAGAAGGCTGGCTTTTAGGAGCTGTAGCTCCGCTTCCTGAAAGTCCTTTTAGGGATATTGATAGAGGTATTGTTATTGTTGGGATTATTGGTTTTCTGCTTAGCTGTATTGCCGCAATTATAGCTTCTGATTTTATTAAAAGACCGTTTGAAAAAATGATAGAGGAAATGCGCAGAGCAGATACAGCCGAAGAAAGCAACAAGGCAAAAAGCAGATTCCTTACAACTATGAGCCATGAAATTCGTACTCCAATGAACAGTATTATGGGGTTTGCGGAACTTGCAATAGACAAAACCAGTGAACAGCATACAAAGCATCATTTAGAAAAAATTACAGATAACACAAAATGGCTTTTACGCATTTTTAATGATATTCTTGATATTTCTAAAATAGAATCCGGTAAACTGGAACTGGAAAATTCTTCATTTAGTTTGGAAGATGTTTTTATGCGCTGTCAGGCTGTTATTCTGCCGGATATTAAAGAAAAAGGTCTTAACTTTAATGTTTTTATGGAACCATTCAACAGTAAAATCCTGGTGGGAGATCCTGTTAGATTATATCAAGCACTTGTTAATCTTTTGTCCAACGCGGTTAAATTTACAAAAGCCGGAACAGTCAATTTTTCATCAACAATAAAGAGTTCAGACAAAGATAAAACCGTTGTTTATTTTGAAGTAAAAGATACCGGTATAGGAATGACTCCTGAACAGATAGACAATATATTTGGTCTTTTTATTCAGGTGGACTCCGGTACAACTCGCAATTACGGAGGTACGGGCCTTGGTCTTCCAATAGCAAAAAATATAGTAGAGCTTATGGGCGGAAAATTGGCAGTTGAAAGCAAACTGGGAGAAGGCAGTACATTTAGTTTTGAAATTGAGTTTGATACAGAAAAAGCATCTGCAAATGCATCTGCAGATGCAGGTGAAGAACGGGCGGCAGCTTCCGATTCTAAGGCAAACCCGTATTTTGACGCACTTGTTTTAATTTGCGACGATAACCCTATGAATCAGATGGTTATTTGTGAACATCTTTCCAGGGTGGGAATTAATATAGTTACGGCAGAAAACGGCAAGATTGGCGTGGACATGGTTAAAGAACGCATGGAAAAGGGAGAGCCAAAGTTTGATTTAATTTTTATGGATATTTTAATGCCTGTTATGGACGGTATGGAAGCCGCATCAGAAATTATTAAATTAAATACGGAAACTCCCATTGTAGCTTTGACGGCAAATATTATGGCAAACGATTTGGAAAATTACAGAAAACACGGAATGCCCGATTGCCTTGGCAAACCTTTTACAACACAGGAATTATGGAGCGTTCTGTTAAAGTATCTAAAGCCTGTAAATAAGGGAGCTTAATCCCCCAAAAAAAGGCGCGTAGTCCGCCAAACATGATACAAGCAGGCGGCTGGCAGCGTGCGCTGCAGGGCGGGGGTTACCATGAAACGCGGATTTACACTGAAGAAGACGCGGATTAACGCGGATAGCTATGAGAACTAAGATATCTTATCCTCTCATAGCCATATTAAAATTTTAAATTTTTAAGATATGTAGGTTAGATATATTTATCTTAACTAGGTAATATCTCCGTGTAAATCAGCGTTCAATCCGTGCTAATCCGCGTTTAGTCGTGACCACGCTGCCAGCCGCCTGCTTGCACCATTTTTGCTGCATACCCATTGACATTTTTGAATTTAAAGTTGTAATATAAATCATGGAGTATTATATGAAAAAAATGTGGTTGATTTTAAATATTTTTGTGTTTTTTATTTTTGGTTGTGCAACTTCAAATGAGAAAAAATTCGGACCAATAAGTTCTATTGATGGTGAATTTGTATTCAGTGAAATGTTTTTTTCTCACGATCTAATAAGTGGGAATACAGAAGTCATATTTTATAATATTCCGGAATATTTTCTAAAATATACGGAAAGGGATTCCCCAAGATTGTATGATGATTATTTTAATGTGGAACAATTTACATTCTATGATGAAGGATTTAATAATGATAATGGATTTTTGTCTTATAAACTTTTACTAGTGGCAAAAATATCATTGCTTCAAAATGAAAATATAACGGCTTTGTTATCAAAAATTTTACAACGCGAAATCAGTGTTGGATATATGCAATCTAGTGAAATGACCAATAATGCAATTCGTCCTTGGTCAATTTCTTTTGATTTTGATAACAATATGTATTTTGCAAATTCAAATGCAGTTGGAGTTTATCGAAATGACTATTTATCAAAAGTATTGTATGTTTTTGATTTAAGCCAAAATAAAATTGAGTTTATTTTAGGTTATCAAAATAAATAGAAACAATGGGTACGGCATATAGCTATTAAATTCCATACAGTGCACGGTAATGGATATAATAAATGAAATTTTAGGATATTTAACATGAATAAAAGAATACTGTTTACAATTATTTATTTCATTATAATTAATTCATGTTACAACGATAAATATGTCGATTGGCAAGATGTAATATTAACGGATATTGGAACATTTAAAGTACCGAAAGAGTGGATTGTTACCAATTCAGATGACATGATATACATAACTGATAAACCAATAGAAGAAGAAAATTATAAAATATATCTAGTAGGAGTACCGACATCAACAAGAAGTAAAAAAATAAAGGAATATGATATTTTTAAAGATGTTGAATTTATAGATTTTGCAAGTCATGGAGTGGTTTATTCAAACGGCGGTAGATATTGGGTTGAAAAACTTAGTATTAATGGTGTTATTCAAGAAAAATATGTAATAATAATTGGTGGTCGTTATTCAGAAGAAGGTATATATAATGATATAAACCTTTTTTCTTGGGATGATCTGATTGACAAGGAAACTATAATTAAAATCACAAATTCATTTACTCGGGTATTTCCCAAACCCCCAAAAATATGATATAAAAAACACATGAAGAATAAACCAATGAACACCAAAACAGCCATCTTAAAACCCGCCCTGTTAATATTTTCTGCTTTGGTATTACTGACAATACATTGCACAGGAGTAGAAAAAAAGGAAACTGATATAACAACAGACGGCTTACAGCCGATTGACATCAGAGCCCCCGCTTTTTTTTGGCTGCTCCAACCGTGGAAAGAAGGGACATTGGCGACCATAGACGGTTGGGGTCGTTTTGCGGAAATTTCTTTTGTAGGCGCAGACAGAATGAGAATAAGGCATCTAGTCAATTTTCCTAGAATGCAGTTGGACAGGAGGCTAATAACATGGCCGGAAGCAGGACTTATAACAAGTACAACTTCCGACCGAATGCACCATATTGCGGCGATTGATGATAGAAAAACAAAAAGCCATATTCCGCTTATGACATGGAGGCATACTATAGCAGCTCCGGTATTGCTTGATTTAAGAGAAGGTTTGGTGGGTTATTCGTATGGTTTAGATGATAGTATAGAAATAAAACTGTTTGTATATAATTATAAAGAAGACAGAATGATATATGAAAGCCCTGAAAGATTTTCAATTTACTTGAGAATAGCCATGAATGAACAATATTTTATGAGTCAGCAGGGAATTATGAACGGAAATAAAATAGAGGATAAGGAAATATTTTATAACTGGCGGAATAACGAAATTGAGGAAAATGATCTTACCAAATTCATAACCGAAAACAATCTTGGTTTAATTATTAGACCGGATCGCAATATCCATTCTGTTAGAAGATATTTATTTGGATATAGTGGAATTCTTCGCCAAATAGTAAAGGTAACATGGGATGAAGAATACTCAGACATTAAAATAATTCCTCTTTCTTATCTTATTCCAGATAATTTTACTTTTAGCAATTTTATCCTTTCTTCTGATGGGGAATGGGGAACAACATTTATTACAGGTTACAGAGGTCTGCACGGTGAAAGACTTTCCAAACGCGCATTTTTTCACATGGATGACCGTTACCCTAATGGAATAAGTATGCCTGTAATTACAGAGGACTATGAAGATCGCCAATGGGACTACAGTGCATTCGTGACCCATCCTGTACATGGTCTGTGCTTAGCTCAGGAATGGTACAAGAACGGGCAACAATACCTGCGCCTTTACAAAATGAGCGATGTTCTAGCGGAGATAAACCGAGGAAACCCCGAACTGTCAACTAATTAAAACCCGACTATTTCTAACAACATTGACGAAACCCGAATAATATGTTAGTATAAAACCATGTTAAAACAGACAGGGACAATCTTAATTTTTCTGTTAATGGCAAATATTGTATTTCCCAATGAGTCAAGAACCGTTTTAGGGAGTTCTATTGAGGTTTTGGATAACGAAAATACAAACATTATTATGCTGGAAGAAGTAATAAATATTACTCTATATAAAGAATATTACGAAGTAACGGTTGAATTTGATTTTTATAACGAAGGGGCACAGGAAGTTATTTTATTGGGTTTTCCTATTAAAGCAACATATCAGCCAATAGCAGACGAGAGGGAATTGGCAAAGCTCTATAACTTTGAATCATATATAAATGGAATCTTATTACCTGAATATACTGTAAGAGAGGAATCAACTGAAGATAGGTTTTACATAACTACAACAACATGGTTTTTAAGGGAAGTTGTTTTTCCTGCAAACAGTCATACTTATTCCAGAGTAACTTATAGGGCTCCATATAATCATGCCGGTTTTTTTAAAAGTGCGGGTTATATTTACGGAACTGGCCGCAGTTGGAAAGGTAATATAGGAAGAATGACTATTTTTGTAAATCATGAGGATGATATAATTATTGATGGCGTATCTTTTAGGAATGGACATTCACCTAATTTTACATGGGTGGGAAACGGGAAATATCAATATGTTATGGAAAATTTTAATCCGGAATTAGATTCCTATATTAACATAGGAATTACTCCTTTTGATATTTATGGGCAGTATCACAATGAGTTTGGAGATTGGGCTGAAGGCTGGATTTGGAATGAACATTTGTTATATAGAAATGAAAACGACATAAGGTTATTTACAAAAAATCAAATAAGATTATTTATTAATTTTTTTTATGCATTACATGGGTATAGTTTTAGGAATGAATTATATATAAATTATTTTCGCAATAATAATGATACAATAAATTATACAATAAATCCAAACTTTTCTGAAAATGATTTTAATGAAATAGAAAGAAAAAATATTGATTGGTTATTGAAGTTGGAGAGAATGATTCCGTAACAAGGATAATGAATCACCCCAAACCACCAAAGACAGCCAATTCCCGTTATGGCTTTTCATTGGCGGTGGATTGGTTTTGCTCGTGGCTGTTGGGGTTGTGATATTGGTGATTAGGCAGGAAAAATAAAAATGCAAAGTTTTTATGAAAATGCAGTATATAACTCAAGGTTAAAGTTCGTCTTATTTTCTTGTCTTCTAATTTTCTTATTCGGCATACTATCAGCCGACCCTATAATTAGTATTCTTCAAGAAGATGCAATAAAAATTGAACCTTATTATTTTCATCCAGACGATAATTTCTTTTTAATTGGAGAAATAGCGATAAATAACGAGAACAATATTACACTTGTAATAAATCATCATTTCTGGGGTAATGGGAGAATGACAGGACGGCTATTAGTATTTAATTCTTCTTATATGTTAATAGGTATGTATAATATGATAAGCGACATTCCGATACTGGATGGAAATAAACTTATATTTCCTTTCTCCGAAGATACAGGCAATACTATTGATTTTTCACATGGTATTCCAACAAAAATATGGATAGATGGCTATGTTATTGATTATAATGAAGTGTCAAGAAATTGACGGAAACGAAAAATGCATCGCTATTAATCTTTTAGCCATTGACCCTTTCTTTTTTTGAGTGTATACTAACTTATATTAAAGATCAATTTCGGGGGCAGGTTAAATAAGAGTATGCGTATTCATAATTGTTTTTTACTTTTTGTTGTGCTCCCAAATAATAATAAATGGATTTTCTACACATGGGATTCAGAACAAAGGCGATATATCGAAGCTGGGGAAGTAAGGTGATACACTGGAAAAGCGTAAGAAATAATCATTCCTTTGTATCATAAAATCCTAGTGATTTTCCAAGACTAACTAATATTGATGCAGAAATTCCTAACTGGATATAATACAAAAAAAAGAGAATGTAAATATAGTTTGGATTAGAGATAAAAAAAATAAATAAAGCAAACCAACAGCACATAACGAGACTGTCGAATTAATGCAAGTTGCACCTAACAAGATAAAAAATGTTTGACAAGAAACAATAAAAATGATAAAATGCCATATTATGGCAAGATTTAAATATGCAGACAGCTCGCTGGTGTCCTAAAGGACACCAGCTTGTTTATGACGGTGAATTTGAAAGAACAGTTGTCACCCGACACGTTTGAATGGGCGGTAGATCAATTAGTTGACATGATGGATCTGACAATATTTGAACAAAATTACAATAATGACGAAAAAGGCGCTGATGCCTATCCTCCGTCAATACTTTTAAAAGTAATATTGTTCTGTTATAGTCGTGGTCAGATATCATCAAGAGAAATAGAAACGGCATGCAAAGAAAATATAGTAGTGAAGGCGTTAGCAAAGGACATGGAGCCCGATCATTCGACAATAGCAGCGTTTATATCAGGCAATGGCGAAGCGGTGAAAGGAATATTTGTACAAGTATTGCTGCAATGCGCGGAACTAGGATTGATAAACGGAGAAATATTCGGGTTAGACGGCTGCAAACAGTCATCTAACGCGTCAAAGGAGTGGTCAGGTAAGATAGCAGAGCTTAAAAAGAAGAGGGACAAGCTAGGAAAATACATAGAACGGGTTATACAGCAGCACAAGAAACTTGACCAGGACAAGAAGGCGCAAAAGATACAAAAGAAGTATAAGAAAACGCTAGAAGATGCAGAGGAGCGAAGAAAAAAATCTATTAAAAGACTTAAAAAGAAATTCAGATGGCTTACAAATAAACTGGAAAACATAGAACCCAGGAAAGGCGTAAGCGGAGAAGAAGTAAAAAGTAATTTAACAGATCCACAGAGCGCGTTAATAAAAACCGGGGAAGGATATGTTCAAGGATATAACGGAGTAACGGCAGCGGATGCGGCAAATCAGATAGTAATCTGCGCAAAAGCTATAGGATCCGGACCTGAAAGCGGCAGTTTCCCGGAGATGCTTGATATGTTAAACGAAAACATGAAGCAGGTAACAGGGAAAGAAGAGCCTTTGAAAAACTCGCTGGTGTTAGCGGACACGGGATTATTTACGGAAAAGAATTTGCAGGAAGCGAAGAAGAGGAAAATAGAAGTATTGATACCCGATCAGCAGTTCCGCCAACGCGATCCGTATTTTGCCGAGAAGAAGAATGAAAAAGTTAAAAAACAGCCGAAGAAGTATACGCATGAAGATTTCGAATACGATAAAAAGAAAGATGAATATATATGCCCATGCGGAGAAAGTTTGAAGTATATAGGGATAGGAGAACTTAGAAATAACA
>Ga0099364_10002426_pt1 | contig 29688 bp, 24 predicted proteins | sample TergutTh196P3_FD_73070 | JGI IMG/M metagenome (GOLD analysis project Ga0099364, IMG submission 73070) | Microcerotermes parvus P3 segment gut microbial communities from Pointe-Noire, Republic of the Congo - Th196 P3 | ecosystem: Host-associated > Arthropoda: Insects > Digestive system > Gut ...
AAAACCGACCCGGACCGCGACTAGGGCATCAGCCAGATAAGCCCCGCATTGGGCGGCCTGCAGGCGACGCGCTTCACAGCCATGATGAACCCGCCGATGGAGGAGCGCGTGTTCAAGTATACAATCGTTGGGGATCGTATATTCCACCCGCGCTATCCGCAGCTCTCCTTTGAGCTCGAGCCGTTCATGGGGACGATGGCGACGGCGCCCAAGCTGGAGGCCGTTTCGACGCTGACGCCGTTCGACCACGGCGGCAACATGGACGTCCGCGACGTCAAAGCGGGCAACACCGTATACCTGCCCGTGGCCGTAGAGGGCGCGTACTTCTTCACCGGCGACTGCCACGCGAGGCAGGGGGACGGCGAGCTGTGCGGCACGGCTGTGGAGGTCACGGCGAAGGTGACGCTGTCGTTCGACATCATTAAAAACATGAGCACCGGCTGGCCAAGGATTGAAAGCCCGACCCATTACATGGCGGTCGGCAGTGTCCGCCCGCTGGAGGACGCCGCGCGCATAGCCTGGCGCGAGCTAATAACGTGGATGGCGGAAAAGGGCTGGGACGAGGTTCACGCGTACCAGATGCTCACTCAAGTCGGCGAAATGTCGCTGGGCAACATGGTGGACACCAACTACAGCATGGTCGCCAAAATCGAAAAACGCTACGCCGATTATTTTAAAAGTAAGTAATACTGGACATTGTTGTAGGGCAGAGAAAATGGATATATTATACCTTGATAAGGATTACCGCTGGGATGTGGTCGAGTTTGAAATAGTCCTGTAAACATTTTGTTTGCGCGTTGTCAAATCGAGCGTAGGGTGGGGGCTTGCCCCCACCGCTTGTTATGATTGTTCTTTATTTGCATGTAGCAGGTTGGCAATTGGGGCAGTAATATATGTTCCCGCCTAAATATGCTTCCCGCACCAGTGCGCCGCCGCATGCGGTGCATGGGCTTTTTAGGGTGTTCGCGGACAGCACCGTTTTGTAGCCGCCCTTGCAACCGAACAGGTCGCGTTCCGTATCGCGGCCGCCCTGCGCCCTCATATTGTGCAGGGTGGATTTTACGCTGGCATACATATTTGCTTTTTCGGCCGCGCCCAAAGTTTCAAGCTTCCTTTTCGGGTGTATCTGCGCGTTCCAGAGGATATCGTGCAGCACGCCGTTGCCCAAGCCCGGAATGCGCTGCTCGGTGGCGAGGAACGCCTTGGCGCTCAGGTTCGGCTTCACGCCACCCCACAAGCCGTCGAAATATGCCTCGTCGAACGCGTCCGTCAGCGGGTCGGGGCATTTTTTGACTGTATAGCCCTCGGGCAGCCCGTCGCCGTCGGTGCCATAGCAGAACATCGCGCCCCACATCTGGACGGTGCAGCTCATGTGCGAAAAGTCGTCGAACTCGATCAGCAACTGGTGCTTGGCAGGCAGCTTGTCGCCCGGCGCGTGGTATTTGATCGGCGTGCTGATGACGAGCAGCATGTCCTCGCAGATGATCTCCGTGTTGCCGCCGCAAGTATAGCCCGTGCCCGGGTTCGATGACGTCACTTTTTTCCCGGATAGTTTATCGTGGTAGCCTGCCGGATCGCCCGCATACCATGCGAAGGCATGGGGGTGGGCGTTCGCCGTGACGTTCAAAATTGTCTTCCCCACAAGGGTATTGTTTATCTGCTCAGACAGCACATATGTTTCAGGCAGTTCAATCATACTAATATCCTCCAAAATTTTTTATTTCATTTCAGCCCGTATTCCAGTTCCAGCAGCCGCCAGTAATCGGGCGCGCGCGCGGGGTCAAAATCGTCGAACACGAAACACTGGTACGCGCAGCCCTCGCGCGAGACGCCGCCAAACGTCCATTTCAAGCGGAACTTGCAATAATCGTTCGTCGCCCCTTGAAAATTGCAATGGTTGCAATAGTCCCTGTTGAATTTTTCATTTATACTGTTGCCCATCGCCGCAATGGCGTCCATATATTTGTCGGGGTCGGTCAGTTTGACCGCCAGCTTATAGTCCGGCGTCCCCAAGGCCTCAAAGCCTGTCGCCGTTATACGGGTGATGCGCTTGCCCTTGAAATGGTAATCGCCGTCGAATTTTACTTTGTCGTATTTTACCGACTCCAAATAATATGCCTCGCTGAACTTCTTTAACTGATCGCTGTATCCCAAATAATCCGATTCCTCGTTTACCCATGTAAGCATGGGTATCCGCGCCAGGTCTGCGGTTATTTTATAGTCGAACCTATAAAAATGGTGGTGCATCTGCTGCGGCGAAACTTTAATCAATTCAACGCGCGCCTTGTCCCTGTTGCGGCGGAAGCGATCCAGCTCGCCCCAGCATTCGCAATATGTCTTGATTGTATCTATCATATGCGGATCGTCCGGGAACTCCACCGTATGGGTAACCGCTTTTTTGTCAAGCGTTGCGCCATCGAAGCCCGATATGGAAAAGCCAGCGTCGCATAGCCGCGCAAGGACGAGTTCGTATTTAGGGACGGCTGGCGTTTTCCTGATGGCCGCCCGAAAGCGCGCAGCGTCCACAGTCAAACAATGCCTGTCCACGTCCCCATTCATGAACAGCGCGTTCAATGTATCGACAAAGCGGTGTATTGACCTGTAGCTGTCGCGCGCAAGGTTATAGTCGGTTTCGCCGATATCCAGCAGTATCAGCCCATATGCCTCCGGCTGCGAAGCCATGTCCATATACACGCCCCTCGCCAGGTCGCAGAGCCTCGCAAAGTCTGCCCTAAAGCCGTCTGGCAGCCCCTCCCTCAATGGGTAGTCGCCCGGCACGGGGATTATCGCCCGCGCGAACGCCCCTGCCTGGCGCTGGCTGTGGTACTTATACGATTTATCAACGCTCATGTGTTCACCATCCTTAATTATCATCATAGGCGATTGTAAAAGTCACGGACGCACAATGTGCGTCCCTACATATGGACAGCCAATTTTGCATATATACAAAATGTTGTAGGGGCGAACAGTGTTCGCCCGTAAAATACCGGCTTTTGCAATCGCTTATAATTATCATCATTCAATATTATATTAAATATGTAATTCAACATTATATTTAACTATAGTATATAACAATATTTGACAACAGTGTGTCATATATTGCAATAAATTCCTTAAAAAAATAAATAATATTAATAAAAAATAACAAGCTGCCCTTGCTATTTCTTAGGGCAGCTTTTTATTGGCGGAAAAGTCGTTATATACTTATACATATATAACTTATTTATATGCGTGACTATTAAAGAATTATTTCCCTTCTTTTATATCGCGCACTGTTTTGATGCCAAGGGCTTTGTTTATGTAGTCTTTGCAAGCGCGGACGGAGGCCCTGGGCTCGTAGCCGGTGAAGTCGAAGTCGTCGACGAGCCAGCCGTCGTAGCCATATTTGAGCAAAATTTTAGTTACACCTTCGAAGTCCACCAAGCCGCGTCCCAGTTCCACCCAACGGAACTTGGAATCCACGTTGTAGGCGCCCATGTCGCTCGGCACGTCGTAGCCGTCCCAAAGGTTCTTCTCAGGCCTGCCGTCGCCGGTCAGGTCCTTATAATGCATGAAGCGTATCCTACCCGCGCTCGCGTAACGCTCGACTGTCTCGAGGGTGTCGAAGTCGCCCAGCGCGAGCTGCCCGACGTCGCAGCAAAAGCCCACAAGATCCGGGTCGGTCAGCTCCATCAGCCGATGGAATGGCGCCTGGACCTCGAATATGCTGCCCCAGTGCTGATGCCAGGAGAGGGTCAGCCCCTTGCCCTTAGCGTGATGCCCCAGGTGGTTGGCGGTGTCGGCGACCTGCTTGATATAGTCGTCGAACTGCCGATCGTTAAGACCGGGGATTTTCCTGCCGCCGTCCAGCAGCACATTTTGGTAGCCCAGTTCAGCCATGAAGTCGGCGCGGCGCTTTTGCTCTTTCATGGATGCTTCGCGTCCGTCCTTATCGTAGTACTCGCCGTACATATAGTAGCTGGATACCTCGAGCCCCATCATGTCCAGTATCTTGCGAAGCTCTTTGGGGTTCCTGCCATACCAATCCACAAGGAATGCGGGAGAGCACTCGAACCCGTCCAGCCCTTCAAGGGCCAGCTCCACCAGCATCCTGTAGAAATTTTCATAGTGGTTGTTCCGCAGCCACAGTTGCGTGCCAAACCCGAATTTCATCTAAAAGGCCATGCACAGACTGTGCACAAATTGCCATGAATAAAGCATGGCCTTCGCGTCACAGTTCTGCCCTTTCTTTTATTTTTCACGCTAGTGCTCCTCTCTTATGCGCTCTGGCGCGTGGCGCTTGCGTTCCTTTGCTTGCGTTATTGCGCCTGGCGCCTTTCGCGCAGCGCGGCTATGTGCCTTGCCGCCACGTTCTCGCCCGCCATTTCGGCGGCCTTTTTCGCGCTATCGTTATCGTCGTCGACCGCGCCGTTCAACGCGTTAAAGTATGCCCTTTGTACGGCGAAGTGGCTGCCGTCCTTGACCCTGCCGTGACCGACGCAGATTGTTGCAAAGTTTTTGGCTTCGATGACATCGAGTGCAGCGAGCCAGTTATCGAAGTCGCCGTTGCCGAAAAACAGGTTGGGCAGCTCGGCTACGGCGTCGCCCGTGAACACCATGTTTTCGGATGGGACGACTATGAACAGATCCTCCTCGGAATGCACGCTCCCCGGCAGCGTGAAAGGCTCGAAAGCCATGCCGCCGATGACGATGCGCGCCGACCGCTCTATGCCGACGGACAGTTCCGGCAGCTGCACGCCGCCTGTTTCCAGCTTCTTTAGCATATTAGCGGAGCCAATGACAGCGGCGCCCAGCTCCGTAAACACCGGCAAGCCGTCGGCGTGGTCCCAGTGGCCGTGGGTCAGGATGACGTATTTAATGGGCTTCGGGCCGAAGAGCTGCGCTGCCTCGGCGAGCATTTCCTTCGCGCCCTCGATACCAGGCGCGTCTATGACGGCCAAAAAGTCGTCGAAAACGATGAAGCCGCCATTGCACTGGTTGCGCTCGTCCCAACTGGCGTACCGGAAGTATATCTGGTCCGTCAGCTTGAATATCTCCACGAAATTGTGTTCGTAAACTTTTTGGTAATCCGTTTTCATATGCTGTGCCCCTCCGTCTTACGAATTTTGCAACGCCGCAATGGCGGTGCCTGTCAGCACCCCGTTTTCAGCTTTTATGAAATCACAGTACAGGCCGTTTTGTTTGTTGGTGAATTCGCGTATGTGGTGGTCGAGCTTCGAACGCACGAGTTTCGACCTATAGAACGTCGAGCCGTCGGCGGTCACGCACACCGGGAGGTTCGGGTTTTTCCCCTTGCCCGTCTTGCGCAGTATCGATGAAACTTTCGCCGCCGTGAAAATGGCCACGCGTTCGAACAGCGCGTCCGTCAGGTAAAATAGCTTTAGCGCGTCTTCTTCTGCGCTGCCCGCGCTGCCCGTGCTACCCGCGCCGCCCGCGCTGCCACCGCTCGTCCCGGCGCACCGCGCGAGCGGGTTGTCTCCGTACGGATAATACAGGAAATTGTCCAAATCGCGCGATTCAAGCCCCGTCAGCGCCGCGAACCGCCCGCAAGCCGAAGGCGAGAACAGCCCCTCGTCAGCGGCGACTTTGAGAATCTCCGTCATCAACGTCCCCTGGTAGCCCCCGGACATCGCCTTTTCATAGCGGTAGCGCCCGGGATCCTTCATCTTTTTGTCGAGCGCAATGTCTATATCGCCGAATGGCGCTTTGTCGAAGCTGCCGGATTCGCAGTTAATCAACATCGCGTTCCCCGGAGCGTACTCGGCGGCTTGCTCCGGGGTCAACTCCACTTCGGACAGTTTTTTGATGTTGGCGCAGTCCTCGATATAGCATGTATTTGTGCCGGTGCCCAATATCAGGCCTATATAGCTGTCAAACACACGGCTTGGATTTGCCGCCTTGCCGCCCAGCAGCGTCGCAACGGTGTCGTTCAACTGTATGATCGTGTGCTTGGAAGACGGCCGGTGCGAGCGGATTACGGCGAGCAGGTTTTCGTTGACAGGCTCCCCGACAAGCCCGTCCACCATGACTTCCTTGCTCAGCTCGATGACCCTGCCGTCGCGGTTGGGCATGATTGTCACCGCGTATGAGAAGCAGAACCCGATTTTATCGCTCCGATCCAATATGGGATCAAGGTATTTATACAGCGTTTCGAAAAACACCGCTTTCGAAACCTCGCCGCCTGTACCCGGCATGGGATAATTATTAAATTCGTCCATGACGCAGTTCATGTCCTTGTCAAAATGCAGAACCGCCGTGCGCAGGTTCGTCCCGCCCGCGTCTATCACGATGACGGGTTCGTCCGTCGGGATCGTGTCGCTCGCCTTGATAAAAGTCGGCAGCATCAACAGCGAGCCGTCGCTTTTATATGACGAAAGGCCTTTGAGCATTTCACTCTCAAAAGCCAAGCAAATCTTCTCAAGATCTATATCGCCTGGATACATGCCGTGTTTTTCCAAAAAGCGCCTCACCGAAACCATCGCCTGATCCATAACAAACATTCACGCTCCTTTAGCCTATATTTTTGTGGTTATATAAACTTCCACATATTTATGTAATATATAGTATCACCGAATCGATGTACTTAACAAGGATATCGGCGCGATAAAGACATGGCGCGATGAGGACATCGGTGCGATAAAGACTTCGGCGCGATGAGGACATCGCGCCCTACGAAGTTAATGGCATGTAAGGTTTGATGTTTCATCGCGCCGACTCGGTTATTATATTATTGGTTGTTATTTGTTTTATCCGTCGCCGCTTATAATGCGCGTTTCAGCGTATCTGTGCAGCATCGCTGCGAATTCCGCCCTGGTCGCGTTGCCGCGCGGAACGAATATGTTACCGGGTTTGCCTTCAATGATGGCCGCTTGATATAGCCGGGCGACTGAGGCCTTTGCGTAATCAGCAATGTCCGCATCGTCGTCGAAACCTAAATATTCGCGTAACTCCGGCAGCAATGCACCGGATAAATCCGCATAGCGGTCGATGATCATTGCAAGGTGCTCCAGTGTGGCGTAGTCGTCTGGCCCGAAGCGCCCGTCGCCATAGCCTATTATAATGTCGTTGGCGGATGCCCAGATTATCGCGTCTGTGTACCATTCGTCTTCGGCGACGTCGATAAACAGGTTCGGCAACCCGGTTATTGCCGGGCTGTTTTCCATGCGGTAAAGCGTCGTCACAATCATGGCCCGCGTCAAGTGGCCGTCCGGGCCGAACCACATCGGCGTTGTGCTGATGCCTGTCATCCACCCGAGGTTAGCGACATACATGACGTCGTCGTAATACCAGTCGCCCTCTGCCACGTCCTCAAATGGGTTCACGAAAATAGCTGCGGGTTCCGGAGAAGGCGTGATGTCGGTGGCGCCCAGCGGAGCCGTTTCATCGTCTATATCCATGTCAGTTAGCGATCCTGACGGGTCTGTCGGATCTGTCGGGGTCGTCGTTGCTGTGGGTACTGTGGGTGCTGTGGGTGCTGTGGTATCCGTCAGGTCTGTCGGGCCAGTCGGTGCTATCGGTGCTGCCGTAGACGTCAATTGTGGCGGCATCGACGGCAGTGGTGTTATCACAGCGGCGCCGCCGAGCCCTGCGGCTGAGCCTACGAAAATTTGTTGCTCGGTAGACGGCGGCGATGATGATGGTATCGGTGACGACGACGGCGACGGTGATGAAGATGGCAACGGCGACGGCGACGGCGTTTCCACCGGCAGAGGCTCAGGTGTGGGCGTGACTATCGGTTCCGGCGTTGGTATCGGTGTAGGCAACGCCGTTGGCGTGGGCATGGGTGTAGGAATCGATGTAGGCGTCGGCGCTGGCGTTGGCGTGGGTGTAGGTGTTGGTGTTGGTGTAGGTGTTGGCGCCGGCGTTGGCGCTGGCGTCGGTGTTGGTGTAGGTACTGGTGTAGGTGTAGCTGTGGGTGTAGGCGCTGGTGTCGGCGTCGGCGTGGGCGCTGGCGTCGGCGTTGGTGTAGACGAAGGTACTGGTGTAGGCGTAGGAGTCGGAACTGGCGTCGGCGTAGGTGTAGGAACCGGCGTCGGTGTTGGCGTTGGCGTCGGCGTTGGTACCGGTGTAGGCGTAGGAGTCGGAACCGGTGTGGGTGTTGGCGTCGGTGTTGGCACTGGCGTCGGCGTTGGTGTTGGCGCCGGAGTCGGCGTAGGTGTTGGTGTTGGTGTAGGCACAGGCGTGGGTGTAGGTGTAGGCGTTGGTGTCGGCGTAGGTGTTGGTGTCGGTATAGGCGTTGGTGTCGGCGTAGGCGTAGGCGTCGGCGCCGGAGTCGGAGTCGGTGTAGGCGTCGGAGTCGGCGTAGGCGCCGGCGTTGGCGTCGGTGTAGGCACAGGCGTGGGCGTTGGTGTTGGTGTCGGCGTAGGTGTTGGCACCGGAGTCGGTGTAGGCGTCGGCGTGGGAGTAGGCGTCGGTGTCGGCGTAGGCACCGGCGTTGGCGTCGGTGTAGGCGTCGGCACCGGAGTCGGTGTAGGCGTCGGTGTAGGTGTTGGCGTTGGCACCGGTGTAGGTGTTGGCGTCGGCGTTGGCGTAGGTGTTGGCGTAGGTGTTGGCGTCGGCGTTGGCGCCGGCGTAGGTGTAGGCGTCGGCGCCGGCGCCGCAGTGATCCCGCCTACTGTAAACATGGGCTGCCCAGCCGGGGCGTTGTACTTCCACGCTTGGGCGCCGTTGATGCCGTAGCCAGCGACTGTCACGGTGTTCGTCCCGACCGCCGTGCTCGTGTAGGCGACCGTGCCGACGGCTACGCTCACCGCGTCGCTGCCGACCAAGCCGATCAACGCAGGCTGCGTCGAAACAGTCGCGCTAACGCCGCCGTCGTAAATCTTTGTCGCGACCACGCCGTTGTTAGCCCATGCCAACGCTTTGCGCGCTATTGTGAAATTGCCGCTCACGTCGCTGCCCATATACGCGGCGCAGTCCAGCGTCGCCATCACATAGTACGTGCCGGGGTCGACAGGTTTCACGTCGGAGTCATATGCCCCGCCACCCCCGCCGCCGCCGCCCCCGCCGGCCAGCGTCCCCACATATCGGTAATTAAAGCCATATGGCATGCCAAGGGTCCCCTCGACTGTTGAAACAGGGTCGCCCAGCGCGTCCCCGTACACAATGTTCGCGGGCGCGGCAACATTGATCACCGCCGTAAGTTTTTCAGTCAGCGTTAAGACCACATTGAGAGTCGTATTATTATAAATGTAGGATCCGCCGACAATCAAAGGGATAGTAACCGTCTCCCCCTCCTGTCCCCCTGTCAGCTTGAACGTTATGCCGTCGGACGTATACGCAAGCTCCGAAACGGCGTAAGCGCCGTTGCCTGTGATAGCCCCTCCTGAAGAGTACACGGGGACGTCGCCCGTATGCAAAAATCCTGTTATATAAGGCAAGAGCTCCTGCACCTGTACGCTTGTATCGTTAAAGCTTACTGTTTTCGATATATGCGACAACGCAGCTATGTTACCTTTTTCGATCGCTGCCGTCGCGCCGGATGTGACGCTCCCGGTGCAATTCGCCGCCGTAACCACTACGGTTAGCGTCTTGCCTATGTCTTCCGCTTGTGTTGTGTAAGTTGATCTATTCGCATCGTTAATAATAACCCCGTCGCGCATCCAACGGTACGACAGCGATGCGGGAACGGCATTACCTGTAGCCGTAAGCCCGCTCGTATCCGCCTCAAGCTGCGTACCATACCTTGTCGCGCCATTTATCACCACAGCGCCGCCCAGCGCAGGCGTCGCCGACGACCCGACGCGGACGCTGCCGTCAATAAGCGTCGGCGTTATCGATACATTATTTTCGCCGTAAGTGTTGGCCGGGTCATATGTGAGAGTAAATGAATAATCGCCCTCCCCCGCGTCGGGCATTACCGAAAACCATAAATCGAGAATCGCCCCGCTGCCGTGGTTGCCCTGGCTCGTAACGCTTGACCACGTAGCGCTCAGTGGGTTGGTAGACAAGTCCTGCGAAGGGACGAAGGCCATGCCCGCCCATGTGGACATCGCACTCTCCAGCTTAAAAACGCTGTCGTCGTACCCAATGCCCAGTCTCATGCGCCTTATCCCCGGATTGTTGTCCAATGATAATGTCAGTACAGCATCGCCGCCCACCGCGCCTTCCGTGTTCGACGCCCGAACAGTCGCTTCAAACGCCGCGCTGTATGTGACGATCAGCCCGTTCCACAGCGACCCCTCGAAGCCGTATTCCGTCGCGCCAAATGGCACGACCGCCCTAGCGTCATTTCTCACTTGCGAAAATGCATAGGAGTTGACTGTCGGCGGCGTCGCCGACCCAAAGTACACGTCGGCCAAGCGGCTGCAGCTGTAAAACGCGTATACGTCGATTAATGTAACGGAAGCAGGTATTCTGATGCCCGTCAGATTGACGCAATAGTAAAAAGCCCTGTTGCCAATATACTCAACGTTGCCCGGTATTTCAATGTCGGTCAAGTTGAGGCAGTTGCTGAATGCGTACTCGCCAATACTGGTAACCGTACTCGGGATTTCAACGTTCGCCAGGTTGGTGCAGTTTGTAAATATATTATCGCTCAGTGATTCGACGCCATATGGGATCCTTACGCTCGTAAGTTCCTCGCAAAAATGGAACGCCCCGTTTTCTATAGATGCGACGCTGTTGGGGATACTAATGGCGGTCAGATTAATTGCTCCATAAAAAGCAGCATAACCAATGGTTGTAACGCCATTTGGTATAACAAACGTGCTGCGTTCATTGCCCGCTGGATAGATCATCAATACGGTTCTGTCAGCGTTGTATAATACACCATTTTCGCTCACATAGTTGGCATTGCCCGCTTCTACGTTAATGTTTGTTATTTTGCGGCAGTTGCTGAACGCCCCCTCGCCTATGGATGTGACGCTGTTCGGAATAGTTACATTTTCAAGTTCGAGGCAGTTCCTGAACGCGGAATTACCTATACTTGTGAGGCCGCTCGGCAATGTAATGCTTGCCAGTTTGCTGCATTCGAAAAATGAAAAGATGCTTATGGATGTTACGCCACTCGGGATGTTGATGGACGTTAAGTTACTGCAGTACCCAAATGCGAACACGCCAATTATTGTGACCCCTGCCGGCAGCACTACATTTTCAAGTTTGTTGCAATAGCCGAACGAGTATTCGCCAATGGATGTGACGCTACCGGGTATGTTGATGCTGACTAGGTTGACGCAATTATAAAAAGCTGAGTCGCCAATGGAGGTCACTGTATATGTCCGGCCTTCGTATGCGACTGTCTGCGGGATAGTGATTTGCGTGGCTACTAACGGTATCGCCCTTGTGTTGTTGCCCACCTGTACCGTCCCAGTCGCGCCGGATTCGGACAGCACCTTGTACACAACGTCGTTGTACGTAAACACGTCGCCCACGTCCGCCTGGACAGGCGCCAGGCCGGCGCCATTGAGCAAGCCGGATATCAGCGTCAGCGCCAGCAAGCACGACACAAGTCGCTTCAGCGGTTTACCGACTACATAATTTTTTTTGTTCATATTATTTTGCCCCCCAAGAATCCCGACACTAAAATTTGATATATATCAATCCAATAAGATAGGAAAATGCGCCCCGCATGAGCCGGAGCGGCACAGTATAGAACCGATAGATAATAATGTTGGTATGATAACATGATATTTATAAATTAGCAATATATTTTAATGTATGTGGATTGACATTCACACACATTCGCACACATGTCACACACTCTCAGACACATTCACACACATGTCACACACATCACACACATTTATTCATACAGATAGATGATACTCTTGCTTGATTCTCTGCTTGACTCTCTCGATATTTTATTTTAATACATGTTGACAGCCATTTTACCTTGTGCTATACTACATTATATAAGTAATGTAGTATAGTGGGTGGTGAATAGATGAAAATAAACTTCGACAGCTTGGCGCCAGTATATGTGCAGATAGCCGAAGCCATTGAGGACGACATCATTGGCGGACGCCTTGCGGAGGGCGGGGCTGCATATTCGCAGCTTATCATCGCAAGGGAGCTTGGCATCAACCCGGCAACGGCGGCTAAAGGCATCAATGTGCTTGTGGCCAAAGGCATTTTGGTGAAACAGCGGGGGGCCTCCATGATTGTGGCGCACGGCGCACAGGGGCGGCTCATAAATGAGCGCCGGGAAAAAAGCTTCGGCGAGTTGGTCGCCAACCTTGTCGCGGAGGCGCGCAAAATTAAACTTTCCAAAAGCGCGGTAATGGCGGTAATTAACGAACATTACAAAAATATAGGGGAAGAGGAAGGATAATAAAAGATGGGCAATGACGTCGTTAAAACTATCGACTTACATAAACATTTCGGCAAAACCAAGGCGCTGGACGGGCTTTCGGTCAACATTGCGGAAAACAGCATCACAGGCTTGATCGGCAGGAACGGCTCGGGCAAAACCACGCTCCTAAAAATCCTCGCAGGCCAGCTAGACAAGACGGGCGGCGACGCGCTGGTTTTCGGCGGGCGGCCCGCAGACAACCTGCCGGTGCTGAACAGGCTGGTCTACACCTACCACAATGTGCCGTATGAACCGAGCCTCAGCCTTAACACTATTTTGTACGCATATAGGACCATGTTCGCGAATTTCGACGCGGACTTCGCGGACAGGCTGATGAAATATTTCGATTTGCGAGGAAAAATGAAATACAAACAACTCTCGCAGGGCATGGGGAGCATCTTCAACTTTTTGTGCGCCCTGTCCAGCCGATCGGACTTGACAATGCTCGACGAGCCTGTGCTGGGCATGGACGTGACAGTCAGGAAGTCCGCATACGAAATCCTGCTGCGCGACTATTCGGAGCATCCACGCACCATTATTATATCCAGCCATCTACTCTCCGAGCTGGAGGTTACCCTGTCCGATCTCCTGTTGATAGAACAAGGCGCGCTCGTCCTGCACGCCCCTATCGACGACATACGGAACAGCGCGTACCGCGTGGACGGCAGCCCGTCTGCCGTTGACAGCTTTGCCGCCGGAAAGAGGACAATCGCACGAAAAAGCGGCGAGCTGTCCGACCTGGCCGTGGTATACGAGCCGCTCGACGAAACCGCCGCCGCGTCAGCGAGGGCGCGGGGCCTGACCGTATCGCCTGTGCGGGCGGAAGATCTGTGCGTCTACCTGACGCGCCAAAACAAGGAGGATGAATTCGAATGTCTATGGTGATAGCAAACATAAAAGATGAAGCCGCAAACGCAAAGCGTTTATTAAACGTAAAATTTAAAGTACATCGAAAAAACTTCGCATATTTTCTCGTCATAGCCGCAGTCATGTTTATAAGCAACTTCGCGACGACGGTATATGGCATATGGAACGACATCGGCATACGTAACCATGAACTATCGGACTTTTCCGTCGCGTTCTTCTTCGGGCTGATTATCGCATTCATTATCATAATGCTCATGTACAGGCAAACAAACGACAAGCTTTCCGTGTTCCCCCAGTCCAATACGGGCCGCTTCATTGCCTCGCAAATAATAAACTATATAATCGTAGCCATGGCTGGGCTGATGTCGCTCGCAATGTATTTGATTAATTACTGCTCGATGCGGTTCTTATCCGCCGCCAAGAACAATGTCCACCTGGCGTTGAATGCTGACGCCGGTTTTATAGCCGCCGGTTTCTTCACCTTCACTGCGTACAGTTTTTTAATATTGGCGGCCATCGATCTTGTCGGGGCCATCCTGAGAAAATGGGCGCACTACGCCGCAGTGGCCTTTACTGCGCTGTTAGCGCTGGCGTTCGTTAATATAATGACGGTCGTGGAATACACGCCGAAAGCGCTCGCCTTCCTTGTGCGTGAACCGTCATTCGCCGTTTTCATGGCAAAGGCGGCGGCGCTCTGGATCGCACTGGTGGCGGTATCGCTGTTAATTAATTATCATACGGAGTATTACAGGAGCCATAATACAGTTATAAAAAAAGCAGTAGTCATTGTATGCATCATCATTGCATCTGCTATACTTTTCATTACGCCGATGGTGCTTATGTTCACATCGGGCAGCGGCGGCGGGAACGCCATGGCAACATACGAGACATATGACGATGGCGGCTTCGCGGACGAAACATTCCCGGCGGCGTCGGAAATCCGCATCGACGTTTCGCACCTGCCGAAAGGCAGCAAGTTGGCGCTCGTCGGCGATAACTTTAATACAAGAGGCCTGGACATCGTGAACGGGGACGTGGTCGGGGGCAAAGATGGCGATGTCGCCGATGGCGGCGACGGTGGCGATGGCGGCGATGGCGCCGATGGCGCCGCCGAGTATGAGTATATCATCTACGAAAGCCGCAGCGTGGCGTCCTACGCCAATATCAACGGCGCGGAAGCGCTCGACGACATCCGGGGCGACGCCGTAGTCGTCAAGTTCCGCCCCCCGGAATATACCATCAATGGCGTGGAAATGATGCGCTTCGCCAACCCCCGGTTCGACGCCTATTTGGTGGATGGCGCGCTGCGCATCGATTATTACGTCGACGACGCGCATGTGGTCTTCGTCCCGATATGGGGGATCGCCCGCCAGTTCGACGCTTTCAAGGATAAAGGTTATTATAAAGAACACCTGCTGGGCTACATCGGCGGCGGAAACATGAGCCCCAGCATCTACATCAGCGTCGAATGACGGACCGGATCATTTCAATAACCAATCGAGTGCATTTAACTGCTTGATGCCGTTGTGCGAAGTGAGGGGCGTATTGTCCATTGTCAGCAAATATTTCGGATTATGGTCTTTAATGGATTCTAGCGGGGCTAGCTCACGGCGTAGGGTAGATCCGTCGGTATCGTTCACGGTGTACGCAACCTGATAATACTCTTCGCCCTCGTCGCCGATTACGATAAAATCAACTTCGGTATTGCCGACCTTGCCGATATGGACTTCATAGCCTCGACGGGCGAATTCAAGAAACACAACGTTTTCCAGGATATGCCCCATGTCCGCCTTTTTCGTTCCGAGCAAAGCGTAACGTAAGCCGATGTCGGCGGCATAATATTTTTCGCCGGTTTTCAAATACTGTTTGCCTTTAATATCATATCGCCCGATTTGGTATAGTATAAATGAGTCGGTCAACGCGGCCAGATAACTTTCAACTGTGTGTACCGATATTTTTCGCCCCGCCGATGTCATTGTGTCGGCGATTTTTTTGTGGAACAAGTGTTTCCGATATTGTCGAACATAAAACGGACGACGCTTTTGAGCATAGTAATATCAGGGAACTTTCTGCGGGCTATGATGTCTTTTAAAACAATGGTATCGATGATACTTTGCAAGTATTGCCGCCTGTCCTTAGGTCTTTCAATTTCAAGCGCGTATGGAAAAGCGCTGTTTTGTATATAATTTGCATAGAGCCGTTCATAATTTTTATCATCCGGGAAAGCCGATACATATTCTTTAAACGACAACGGCAGCATCTTGATTTCCACGTATCGGCCGGATAATAGGGTCGCCAGTTCGCCGCTTAAAAGATATGCGTTTGACCCTGTGATATAGACGTCGCAATTCTTTTTTACATACAGACTGTCAATAGCCCTTTGGAAGCCTGCAACTCTCTGGACTTCATCTATGAAGATGTACGTTTTTTTATTTGCTACAATCCTCTCTGCCACATACCTAATAACTGTTTGTAATTTTCGATTTCATCGTATTCGCCATCTTCAAGTATGATATACTGAAATTTAGTAAGTGCTAATAACATTGAGCAAATTAATATAGAATATATGTATGAATATTAGTAGGTAGGTAGGTAGGTAGGTTGGTAGGTTGGTAGGTTGGTAGGTAGGAGACTCCTGTTTATGCGGCGATTCAATGTAACCGGGGTATGCGTGCCTGAAAAACATTATATGGTCGATATTGGCGACAGGCTTGCGCAAATAAAAAAAATGGTCGATTATGGCGATTATTTTACGATAAACCGCGCTAGGCAATATGGTAAGACCACGACATTATCGCTTCTCGAAGAACTGCTAAAAGACGAATACATCGTAACATTAATAAGCTTCGAGGGCCTTGGCGATGAATGTTTCGAATCAGCCGCCGCGTTTTGCCACGCATTCATTGGATTGATTTTAGAAGCGCTGGAATTCACCGATGCATCAGATAAGTACAAAAACGGTTGGAAAAATAAGGGTGCAGCCGATTTTATGAGTCTGGGCCGCCATATAACTGAAATGTGTAAGCCCGGCGCTGATATTATCGGTAAAAAACTTGTGCTGATGATTGACGAAGTCGATAAAACCAGCAACAACAGGACGTTTTTGAGTTTTTTGGGGATGCTGCGCGATAAATACCTGAAACGGGAGCGGGCTAAAGATTATACATTCCACAGCGTCATATTGGCAGGAGTATACGATATAAAAAATATTAAACAGAAGATGATGAGCGAAGGCTCCTATGCCCTTGCGGATTCGGAAACTGGTTTTTTCAACTCGCCGTGGAACATTGCCTCAAATTTTAAGGTCGACATGTCATTTAGTCCATCGGATATAGCCACAATGCTCAGCAAATACGAGGCTGACCATGCTACCGGTATGGACATCCCGCTAATATCGGATGAGGTATTCAGTTTTACAAGCGGATACCCGTTTTTAGTGTCGAGGATTTGCCAGTGCATCGATGAGGAACTAGGCAAAGACTGGACCGCCCAAGGCGTTCAGGATGCTGCCAAAATTATTCTAGGCGAAAAAAACACATTGTTTGATGATATATGCAAAAATCTGGAAAATAACAAAGACCTTTACGATTTTATATATGGATTGCTCGTCACAGGGGGCGGGAACGGGTTCAACATATATAATCCTATCATTGACCTTGGCCATACATACGGCTTCCTTAAAAAAGGCAGCGACAACAAAACCGTTGTATCAAACCGGATTTTCGAGATACTAATGTATGACTATTTTATTTCAAAGGATTCGATCCCGCACCCGCACAGAAGGTTGTCAGGCGTAATCCAGCGCGACGTTTTTGACGGCGAGCGGTTCGACATGGAATTGTGCCTTCGCAAATTCGCGGAGCATTATGGCGAATTATTCAACGAACGAGACGCTATATTCATTGAACGCGAAGGGCGCCTTCTATTTCTTTCATACCTGAAGCCGCTGATCAACGGGCAGGGGTTCTATCACATAGAGAGCCAGTTCACTGACCAACGCAGGATGGACATAGTGGTGGATTTCGGCAACGAACAGTTCATTATTGAATTAAAGCTATGGAAAGGCGAAGCCGAACATAGCAAAGCTTATGAGCAGCTCGCCGGCTACATGGACAGCAAAAACTTGAGTACAGGCTTCTTGCTGACGTTCGATTTCCGTAAAAACGTGAACAAGCAACCCTGCGCCGATTGGATCGAATACGAAGGCAAACGGATATTTGACGTAGTCGTTTAGCTCACCGATGTTTTTTGCAAAAACCAATATGAGTTGAAGCCGGACAACTGCTGCATGCTGCCTTTTGGCATTTGCCGGGCGGCGTTATAAACGTTCATGTAGTCCCCGAGGCCAAAAAGTACCGAAATCACCGAAAATGTCAGTAAATGGTTGCTGAAAAACGCGCTATATGGCAGTACCATCCAGACAGCCAAAGGCAGCCATCCGAAGACTATGTTGGGAAATAATGACAATATTATAAAGCGCGCTTTTGTAATCGGCTGCGTAGATATGACAAACAATGATAACTGCTTTGGCGCTATGAACAGCTCGACCTCCGCGTCCCTGCCAAAGCATATTGCGTGAAGAAATTCATGGGGAATTAGCGTTAGAAACGCGAACAGCATCCCGGGCAACGTCCCGTTTATACTCAAATCTCCATGCAGCAAACGCGAGCCTATAATAAAAAGCGCAACGCCGACCAAAGCCGGTAATGCAAAGAGGGACGCTTTGATCGTCGTCTCAGTCAAGTTTTTGGGCTCTTTGAATTTGACGGCATTTTCCGGCAGCGTCCCCAGCGGAAGCTGTTCATTGCTTTTGAAAACCTCTTTGTATACAAGTTTCATGTCACGGCTCCTTTAAAAAGGATTAGAGGGACGGTTCTCTTGATGCGCTCAGTGGATTTCGCGTGGATCAAGAAAATCATCTCCTTGATCCGTTATCAATTGCTATAGAACCCGAGCCTGGCCGACAAAGACGCGGCATGCTCGCCCAGAACTTGGCGGATGTTGTCAAAATCCTCCGCAAACCGGTCCTTATCGCCGGTCGAAATGCTCATCGCTGCGACCACTTTCCCGCCCTGCTGATATACCGGCATCGCGAGGCAGTAGCGCCCCAAGGATTTTTCTTCGTTATCCACCGCATAACCGTTATCCCTGATAGAGTCCAACTCATCTTCCAACCTCTCCATGTTCATAATTGAGTTGGGCGTACTATGCGTAAAACCGAACTTTCCAATGATCGAATGCATCTCGGCCCTCGACATCGCCGAAAGCAGCATCTTGCCCATCGCGGTGCATGTGAGCCCCGAACAGCGCCCAACGATGGAATAAAGTTTGTCAACCTCGTTAATCATAGCGAAAGCGACATGCAAAACGTATCCCCTATATGCGACGCCGAGATTCGCGCTCATGCCCAGGGCGCCCAGCAGCGATTTCAATATCGGCTCCCCATGCAGCCGGATATTTGAACGGCAAAGCGCCACGGACGACATCGCCACCATGCGCAGCCCCACCGCGTATCTGTTGGTGTTTTCCACCCGAACAATATATTCTTCCTGCTCCATCGCCGCCAGGTACCGGTAGAGCGTACTCGGGGCGATGCGCAGCATACTGGCTATTTCAGCCGACGTCAGCTCCGGTTGCTCAAATGTAAAGCACGATAGGATGTCCATAGCCCGTAGCAATGTTTGCGGCGCGTATGAGCGTTTTGTTTGCGTGCCTTTCCTAAATGTACTTGAACTGTTCGTTCTGCCTGTTCTGCTTTTTATGTCTGTTTGACCTGTTCTGTCAGTTCTATCTGTTCTGTCTGTCCTGTCTGTCCTGTCTGTCCTGTCCATTTATCCGCCTCCTCATATCTACTTGTATAATAATAAGTTAATGTTATCGAATATTCAATAATTGCATTCTATATTTTTTCATCATGTGAGAGAAAATATATCAATATGTGATAGTTGTATTTTATTCTTAGATATTGATTATTACATTCGTGATTGTTATCATTTGTTAATAATATATACGATTAAATAATGGGCGATGCGAAAATGAATTTTAGTGCATATCGCCAAGCATCTATATTATTTCCATTTATTTCATTTTTTTCGAGGAGGAGTTGAAATGCAGACATTCAAAAAACGTATTGTAAACTTGGCGCTCGCGATTGTATTGCTTGTATCTTTCGCGGCGCTGGCGGCATGCGGGGGCTCAGCCCCGTCAGCGACCACGGCCGCCGCCACGACGCAGGCCGCCGCCGCGCAGACTACCGCAGCAGCGCAAGATGCAGCGACAACGGCAGAGGCGACGACCGCCGCCGCGCAGCAAGCCGGCGCCACGCAAGCCGCAGCGACGACACAGGCTGCCGCTGCAGATACCGCTGCCGAGGCTGGGGTTGTCGGCGCGCTGGATACATGGCTTTGCCCGGAGCTCACAACGCTCAAATTTCTTACGCATTCCGGCTATTCGAGCTCGTCTTCGCCGCCCGGCAACGATTTGCCCAAATATATTGAATGCGAGCGCTTGACCAATGTACACATCGATTTCGAGGTCATCCTCAACAGCGAATACAATTCAATCGTCAACGTGCGCCTGGCCTCGGGCGCGGACCTGCCCGATATTATGACATATAACGGGAACATCGCGCTGCTTAGCGAACTGGTCGAAGACGGCATCCTCATAAGCCAGGACGACCTTTACGCAAGTTGCTATCCTTACACCCAGGCGCTGATTGCCGGCGACCACCCATACGCCAACCCAATGTATGAAACGCTGATGGACATCATGAAGGTCAACGGCGTATTTTACGGCGCGACGCAAATCGTTCCGGTCGTCAACATGCAGCAAGGCTTGATGGTAAATAAATTTTGGATGGAGAACCTGGACCTCCCCATGCCGGAGACAGTGGATGAGTTCTACGAAATGCTCATCGCTTTCCGCGACAACGACGCCAACGGCAACGGCGACCCTACAGATGAAATCCCGCTGGTTACCGAAGCGTACTGCCTTGGCGTCATCGCCAACTATTTCGGGCTGGAATACGGCGGCAGCGCTTCCGGCTGGAAAGCCACTGACGGCGTCCTTACGTTTGAGCGCACGGATCTTAAATACCGTGAGTTCCTGTCATATATGAACAAATTATATAGGCAAGATTTATTGGATGCAGATTTTCTTTCGACCGACCGCGATGCTGTAAACGAATATTGCGCGAATGATAAGGCCGGCGTCGTCAACTGGTGGCTCCAGTCCATGGACGGATTTTCGTCCCTATCGCCATATAGCGGCGATACTGTCAATACCGAAATGGCTGTATATGTACCGATCCCGCCGCTTCGCAGCGAATTCGGGGGCGGCGTTATATATAACCGCAGGGGCGGCACGGGCAGCATGATGGCCATAACCACGTCGTGCAAAGACCCGGAGCTTGCGGCTCGTTGGATCGACTTTATGTTCGCCGCGCCCATTTCGATGGATATGGTCGCCTATGGCGTGGAAGGGTTTTCATATCTGCGCGAAGGCGACAATATCATCAAGCTCTATGACGACACGGGCACCTGGCTCCGCGAAGAGGCTGGCGGGTCGCAGCAGCCGCACGCCTATCTGGAATTCAATATAAACTATATGTATGCCACAGCGGATCAATGGAAAATCGACGCATGGGAGTCATTGCTGCCATATTACATCGAAAGCTCGGTATACGGCCTGCAGCTATTGCCGGACGAGTCGCAAAAGCTTACGGATGAGACCCCGGATTTGACGACATATATCGATGAGTCATACACCGCATTTATAGTAGGCACAATGGATATAAACGACGAAAGCGTCTGGAACACCTATTTGGAGACGTGCAACAGCCTTGGCCTTCCGACGCGCATTGCGATACACCAGCAGGCATATGACAGGAAATATAAATAAACAGCGCCAGCAGAATTAAGATTCCGGTGGCGATGACGGCGGCGATGACGGTGTAAGTGTTTATCATTCGCCGCCGCCATCGCCAACAAAATGTGTAAAATATCAATGTAGGGCGCGATGTCCTCATCGCGCCGCAGCAAAGCACAGCTTGTGCCCTGTTAGCGCATGGCAGTTCAATGTTTAATATGACAGGAGGTAGTATATGTCGAGCTCCACGCATCCGTCGATGCCCTTAAAACAAAAAAAGCCTCTTGCATATTACTTAAAGCGCGACTGGCGATTATTGGTCATAATATCCCTGCCTTTTACGTATTATATAATATTCAACTATGCTCCCATGTTCGGCCTGATTATGGCATTTCAAAATTTTAAGGCAGGGAGGGGGTTTTTAGGCAGCGAATTCGTCGGTTTAAAGTATTTTTTGCAATTCTTTCAATCCATCTACTTCCCGAGGCTTGTAAGAAACACGCTGTTATTGAATGTATACGGCCTTTTGTTTTCATTCCCCATCCCCATCATTTTCGCCCTGCTCCTCAACAACATCATGAACATCAGGGTGAAAAACACCATTCAAACCATTGTGTACTTCCCGCATTTTTTATCAAGTGTGATTGTCGTAGGCATGGTCGTTAACATGTTCAGCGTCAACGGGGGCGTCATAAACATTATACTTAAGCAACTGGGCATGGCGACTCACTCGTTTTTGTCCGATCCCGGCTCCTTCCGGCCCTTATATGTGGGCAGTGAAATTTGGCAGCGTTTCGGTTTCAGCTCCATCATCTATCTGGCGGCTATCATGAGCATCCCGCAGGAAATGTATGAAGCGGCGGTCATAGACGGAGCCACCCGTTTCCAAATGATGCTGCGCATAACGCTGCCGTCTATACTGCCGACCATCACGATCTGCCTATTATTGCAACTGGGCGGCATGATGAGCGTGGGTTTTGAAAAAGTGTTTTTGCTGTATAACGAATCGACATATGAAACTGCTGACGTCATATCCACATATGTCTACCGCAGGGGCCTTGCGAACGCGGAATACAGTTTTGGGGCCGCTGTGGGCTTTTTTAACTCGGTCGTCAATTTTTCGCTGCTTATCATCTTCAACACTATAGCGCGCAGAGTCGGTGAAACGTCATTGTGGTAATTTTTATTAGTAGTAACGGTTTATGATGGAAACAACAGTATTGATAGCGATTTGTTTTATTTACGGCAACAACTGTTTTGGTAACGATTTATATGTTTATGGTAATGGAAAGGGATTTGGCATATGGATAATGCTGCAGCCAGAGTCGATTCCGCAATAAAATACAAAGGCACATACCGCGATAACATATTTATGGCTGTCGTATATGGCATTATGATAGTCTTGGTAAGCGCGACTCTATACCCCATCTTATACGTATTTAGCGTATCGATCTCCGGATATGAAGCCGTGGTTGCAAACAGGGTCATACTCTGGCCCATAGGGTTTTCGCTGAACAGCTACAGAAAAATAGTCTCCGACGCGGCGTTCTATACCGGCTATGGCAACACGGTATTTTACACTGTCTGCGGGACAATCCTGAACGTATGCATGACTATCCTGGCAGCGTTCCCTTTGGCACGCAGGGAGTTTTTTATGCGTAAATTCTTTACAATCGTGTTCATGTTTACGATGTTTTTCGGCGGCGGCATGATTCCTTCATATATCATAGTCACGCGGCTGGGGCTATATAATTCCCGGTGGGCGATAATACTGCCGGGCCTGGTGTCCACATGGAACCTCATCCTGTGCCGCACGTATATCATGTCGGTGCCGGAAGAAATGTTCGACTCCGCCAAAGTCGACGGGTGCTCGGATTTCCGCTTCCTGCTTGTCATATTGATTCCGCTTATCAAGCCAATCATTGCCGTGCTGATAATCTATTACGGAGTGGGCCATTGGAACGCATGGTTCAACGCCTTACTCTACCTTTCCGACACGAACAAACACCCGGTCCAGATTTATCTCCGCAAACTGTTAATCCAGTCCACAAACGAGTTGGCTGCGAGCGCATATGAACAGGAATCGACTTTACAGGTACGCTACTGCGCGATGTTCGTCACAGTTTTGCCTATTATGGCGATCTATCCTTTTTTCCAGAAGTATTTTACCAAAGGCGTCATGGTAGGCTCGTTGAAAGGCTGACCTCGTTGTGCTGAGTGGCGTCTGTCGCACGGGCTTAATCACTTTAAATTATTAAATATAAGGAGTAAATATTCATGGCTTCTCTACCGATAAAGGCATATCGCGGCATATTTGCGATATTGCCCACCCCGTTCAACGCCGATTTAACCGTAGACTACGGCGCGCTTGAAAACATTGTCGAATTTTGTGCCGCGTGCAAAGCGCAAGGCATCGTCACACCGGCCAACGCCAGCGAGCAGCCCATGCTGATGGACGCCGAACGGCAGAGGATTGTCGAGGTAACCGTTAATAAAGCAGCCGGGCGCATGCCCGTAGTCGCCGGCGTCACCTCCGCGAACGCCTTTATCGCCGGGACGTTTGCGCGACAGGCTAGCGCGGCGGGCGCGGACGCGCTGATGGCCATGCCGCCGTATGTTATGAAAGCCTCGCCGCCGGCTATAAAAGATTATTATTTGGCCATTGACCGGGCCTCGGACGTGCCTGTCATCATACAAAACTATGCAGGCCCGCCGGTGGGCACGCCCATGTCGCCCCAACTGATGCTGGATATTTGCGCCGAGGGGGACCGCACGCTATTTATAAAAGAAGAGAACCCCTTCTCGTCCCACCTCATCTCGGAGACGCTCGATATGGCCAAACGGCGGCCTGATAATAAAATGGCGGGCATAATGGGCGGCAAGGCGGGCAAGTTCATTATAGAGGAGTTTACGCGCGGCGCGGTGGGGAACATGCCAGCTTGCGAAATTGCGGACGTGCATGTGAAAATATGGCGTCTATGCGAAGAAGGCAGCTATGCCGAAGCGCAGGCAATGCTCGATCTTGTCCAGCCATTGTTAAATTTTGAGTCGATATACGGCTCGTTCTGTTATAAAGAAGTGCTGCGGCGCAGGGGCGTCATTCCTGCGGCGTACGTCCGTTCTGTGGGCGACCCACATTTCGACGCCCTTGATATAAAAGAACTCGATCGTATCATGGAAGCGATAACACCAGCATTTGCGGTGAAATAATAAAGGATAATCAGCGATATCAAGGAGTGTATTTAAATATGAAAAAAATCAATATTGCTATTATTGGCGCGGGAAGCGCCACGTTTTCCGCCGGGATTGTGCGCGATCTGTGCGTCACGCCGTCCCTTGAAGGCGCCCACATCAGCCTGATGGACATAGACGCGAAGCGTTTGGATATGATTGAAGCGCTGGGCAAAAAAATTGTCAAAGAACTTGGCCGCAGCATCACATTCGCGAAGACGATGGACCGTGAAAAGGCCCTGGAGAACGCGAATTTCGTCCTCAACACAGTTCAATACGGCGGCCACTCATATCCGCTGATGATGAACGAAATCTTTAAAAAACATGGTTATTACAGGGACATGTCGCTGACCGACATATCTCAGTTGATATTTCATTTTGGCCTCGCAAAGGATGTTGAACGCATTTGCCCGGAAGCGTGGCTCATACAGTCGGGCAATCCGGTGTTCGAGGCCTGTACGCTCAACCACAGGCAGACGAAGGCTAAAATATTGGGATTGTGCCATGGACACTACGCATACCTCGAAATCGCGCGCAAAATTGGCCTCGACCCTGCGCATGTCACGGCGCAGACATCGGGCTTCAACCATTGGATCTTCATGACGGACTTCCGCTATAAAGGCGAGGACGCGTACCCGATGCTCGACAAATGGATTGAGGAGAAGGGGCCCGACTACTGGAAGAATTTTACGCCCCGGTTTTCGGACACCAGCCTATCATACGCAGCTTGCGAGCAGTATAAGCTATTTGGCTTGATGCCTATCGGGGACACGCCGCGATTTCTGGGATGGTGGTACAACAACAATATCGAAGCCAAGCGCCGCGCTTTCGGAGGTGTTGGCGGCTTTGATTCGGACGAAGGCTGGGCGCAGTACCTTGAAGGCCTGGGCAAGAATGTCAAACGTATCGAAGACGCCGCGACAGACGCCAGCGTACGCGCGACCGACATCTTCAAGCCCGAGCAGTCAAGAGAACAGATTGTACCCATCATCGAATCCCTCACTTTTGACCGCGAACGCGTATACCAAGTCAATATTCCGAACAAAGGCGGCTTGGTGCCGGGTTTCCCGGAAGATTTGGTAGTAGAATGCCCCGCCGTCGTGAACGGTGCGGGTATACACGGCATTGCGCAGCCGAAGCTACCGCCGCGCGTATTCGCGGCGGGCATGATCCCGCGTTGGCAGGCGGCGGAAACACTGGTCAACGCCGTGATACACCATGACAGGGACATGCTGCTGCTACGCATGCTGGAGTACCACGATACCCGGTCGTTCGACCAGGCCGAGGCTCTTCTGGAAGACGTGTTCGCGCACGAGCAAAATGGTTTCCTACGCGAATGGTTCAACCAATAACAATTTATGAACGGGGGATCCGACAATGAGAAAAACTGCGGTACGCATCTCTATCATAGGCGCAGGCAGCGCCACCTTTTCGGCTGGGATCGTGCGCGATTTGTGCGTGTGCGGCGGGCTGGAGGGCAGCCACATCGTATTTATGGACATTGATGAAAAACGGCTGGGCGCAATCGCAAAGCTGGGGGCGAAGATAGCCGGGGAGCTCAGCACGAATCTCGTATTTTCCTGTACGACTGATCGCCGGGAAGCGCTCAAAGGCGCGGACTATGTCATAAATACCGTGCAGGTCAAGGCAAACGAACTGGACGGGCACGATTGGGTGGAAACCCAGCGCTCGCTGGCAGAAAAGCATGGCTACTACCGGGGGATCCGCCTGCACAATTTGACGCAAATGCATTTCATGCTTGAACTCGCCAACGATATTAAAGAAATATGCCCAGGGGCGTGGCTGCTACAGTCGGGCAATCCTGTATTTGAGGGATGCACATTTATGCACCGCGCCGTCGGGATAAATGTCATCGGGCTGTGCCACGGCCATTACGGTTACAGGCATGTAGCGCGGGTGCTGGGGCTGGATTCAGCCGACGTTACCGCCCAGATGACGGGCTTTAACCATTGGATATGGATGACGGATTTCCGACACCAGGGGCGCGACGCCTACCCCCTGCTCGATCAGTGGATAGCCGATAGTGCGGACGCCTATTGGGCCGACGATACGCGCAGGTACTCCGACGTCCAGATGTCCCGGGGCGCAATACACCAATATAAACTGTTCGGTCTCATGCCCATCGGCGATACGCCGCGTATGGTAGGCTGGTGGTATCACACGGATCTGGAAACTAAAAAACGCTGGTTCGGCAGCCATGGCGGATTCGATTCTGAAATAGGCTGGGCGCAGTACTTAAAGGGCATAGGCGCCAGCCTTGAGAGAGTGGAAAACGCCGCCAACTCCGACGCGCGGGCGACGGATATATTCAAGCCGGTGCAGAGCGGCGAGCAAATCGTGCCGATCATAAACGCACTGACAAACGATGTCGAGGGCGTCTATCAGGTTAACATCCCCAACAAGGGCCGCCTGCTCGATGAGTTTCCGGAAAACGTCGTCGTCGAAGGCCCCGGGCTCGTGAATGGCGCGGGCGTGTTTGGCATAAAGGCCCGCCCCCTGCCGGCGACTGTCGTTGCGGGCGCCATGATCCCGCGATGGCGCGAAGCGGAGCAGTTAGTGGAATGCATGCGCCTGCGCAGCTATAATCTGCTCAAATTGCTGGTGTTGAGCGACGCGCGCACGCGCAGCCTGGAACAGGCAGAAAACCTGATTGATGAGTGGCTGTCTGAGCCGCACAACACACGGCTCGCGAATTATTTCAGTTGAGGCGGACTAGATACATGAGTCAAATAAGCCGATAAGTATACAAGACGCATAAGACATATAAGTCGCATAAAACATATCATTTGTATCAGACGCATTAATGGATTGCGGTACATAGGGACGAACTGTTGGCGGATCGGGGGGCGGTATGATGATAAACGAAAAATTCCCGCAATTAAAAGATTTAAATGGCCGAAAGGCTCTGTATGTCGATGGAAAGCCTTTTATCATTTTGGGCCTCCAATGGGACTGCGACGGCTGCTATACAAAAGAGGACATGGACCCCCTCTTTGAGCATGGCCAAAAAATGAACCTAAACACGGCGTCGCTGCTCCTATACTGGCGCGAGGTGGAGCCCGAAGAGGGCAAGTATGATTTTAGGATGCTCGACCACCGCATTGAAATGGCCAGGAAGCACAATATGAAGATCGTGCTTGTGTGGTTTGCAAGCTACAAGAACGCCTGCCTGACTTACGCGCCCGACTATATTAAAGAGGATCATGAGCGCTATAAAAAGGTGGTCGCCAAAGACGGTAGGCTGCTGCCAAACCAATGCTGCCCCTTAGCCGCAAATACGCACAGGCGGGACGAATTGGCAATTATTGAGATATTCAAGCATTTAAAGGAAGTGGATTCAAAAGACAACACCGTCATTTTGTTCCAAATGGAAAACGAGGCTGGCGTCCTCCAAACGGACAGGTGCTATTGCGATGTGTGCAACGCCATATTCAGCAAGGGCGCATTTGCCGAATATGGCGTCAGGGCAGAAGAGGCATTTACAGCCGAATGCATAGCCAAATATTGCGACTCATTGGCGGAAACGGCCAAAGGCGTCTATCCGCTCCCTATATATATGAACGCATGGTTGGAAAGCTGCTGGAACAACAGTATCGCCGGGCATGATTACCCTAGCGGCGGGCCTGTTGCCGCCATGCTCCCGATATATTTCAGGACGCTTAAGCATGTCGATTTCGTCGCCCCGGATTTATATCAATATAGTTACAAGGAATTTCATTACTTTTGCGATAAATACACGACAATAAACAACCCGCTGTTCTTGCCCGAATGCGCTACCGGCGCGGGCGCGAGAGCGGAAAAAAATGTCTTTTACGCAATAGGTGAGTACGCGGCAATAGGTTATGATCCATGGTCAATTAGCAGGTGCTGCCCCGGGTTCATGACCACGCCACTGGTAAGCTTGTCAAATGGCCGGTGGAGCGGCGAAGCTTATGAATTGCAAAAATCATATAAAATGATAAACGAGGCCATGTACCCGATAGCGATGGCCCAGAACACGGAAAACTTAAAGGTTTTCGTCCAGGAGGAAGGGGATCGCGGCGCTAAACTATCATTCGATAATATCGATGCAATAGTTCAGTATGATCATCCCAAAAATGCCGGCCGGGGGTTTATAGTCAAGTTAAGTGAAAATGAGTTCCTTTGCGCCGGGCTTGGCGCCATCATTCATTTCACTATGGACGGCGGGATTAAAATACCGCTAGTTGAAGCCGTGCAGGGGAAATTCATCGATGAAAAATGGCTTCCGTCATATCGATTGGCGCGCGAGCGGGAGCCATGGGATCCCATACGTTTTTTGGATTGCAGGATCGTAAAAATCACATTAGATATAAATTGAAGCTATTTAATGGGTAAATAGGCATAATTTGATAAAACAAAGAAACATGGGGGCGGTTCTGTTAATCTTAGATCATTTGAGCAGATCAACAGAACCGTCTCCTTGATCCACATTTTCTTTTGCTTTTCTTTTCGCTTCATCCACCATATACCAGACATACGACCATATGCCTTTTATGCTCGCGGTGATCGATATGGCTATCCAAACGCCGGGCAGCCCCAGCCCGAGGGTGTGCGCCGATAGGGCATAGGCCAGCGGCACACGCGCTATGTTGCACGCAGTGCTGACAATGGCGGGCTGCACGGTTTTGCCGATGCCGCGGAACATGTTTGACGCGACGCCCTCCATACACATCGGTATCTGGCAAATGGCCAGGATTCTAAGATACAGCGCGCTGCGCTCTATCAGTGCCGCGTCGGGCAGGAAGATGCCGAAAATATATTTGCCGGGCACGGCGAGCAGCAGCGCGACAAAGGCGCCGTAGCTGACCAAGACGGCGGTGGCCGTCCTGCGGGTCGCGTGGATGCGGCTCCATTTGCGCGCGCCATAGTTCTGCCCGACAAACGATATCAGCGCCGACCCGAAAGCTCCCCCCACCAGCCATGTGAGCGACTCAATCTGCGAGCCTACGCGGCTAATCGCCATGGCGTCCGCGCCAAAAAACGCTTCGCGCCGGGACGTCGCCATCACGAGGAACGTGAACAGGAAGCTTTCCGCGCACACGGGCAGCGCTTTTTTGAAAATCCATTTGATTTCGTCCGGGCGCGGCGCGGCGAGGAGCTTGGGCGACTCGAATGGCCGCCTTTTGCCGCGCGCAAAAGCATAGGCAATCATAACGCATGCAATAGCCTGCGCGATGGCTGTCGCATAAGCCGCGCCCAGTACGCCGAGCCCAAATGTGAATATAAGGAGGGGATCGAGCGCCATGTTTACGCATGTGCCGACGGCGTTGCATATGAATGGCGTGCGCGAGTTGCCGTATGCCGTGTATGCGGCGCCGAGCGTCGCGGTTACGAATGTGAGCGGGATCGATACGGCCACGGTCGACAGATAGCTCTCGGTGAGCGCGACC
>Ga0099364_10002427_pt1 | contig 29685 bp, 26 predicted proteins | sample TergutTh196P3_FD_73070 | JGI IMG/M metagenome (GOLD analysis project Ga0099364, IMG submission 73070) | Microcerotermes parvus P3 segment gut microbial communities from Pointe-Noire, Republic of the Congo - Th196 P3 | ecosystem: Host-associated > Arthropoda: Insects > Digestive system > Gut ...
TCTTTCCTTCAAACTTAACTCCATACGTACTCCGGCAATTGGTTTTACCGGTTATTTTATCTTTCCGTATGGTTCGATTTTTATCTTGAGGCATGACTGTTTTATGGTTCGATTTAACGTGAGGCAATGCGTAAGCTTGATATTTTATTATGTACATGGTATATTGTGAGTAACAGGCGTATTATACCATGGGGGTAATGATGGAGGTCTTATGTTGAAAAAGGCAGGAACGTTGCTCACAATGGCAGTGGTGTTTTTTGTATTGCTTGCCGTAGGACTCGCTGGCTGCGGGGACGAAGGGGAGATATTTCTGGAAGCCGGTTCTCAGGGCCGGCCGGGAAACAGCACCGTATACGACTTGGAGCCTGGTACCATGTACCTGGTGCGGAACGGCATAACCTGGCATATAGTACAGACAGACGGTACTTTAGGCAGCAGGCTTGTCCAATTGAACCGCCCCGCACTTGAATTCGCCCTGGCTAATCCCCTGTTTGGGCCGCTGGATCCCGGCGTTACGACAATACGCGGACTTTCCAACGGTACGGTGTTTTCCGTATATGCATTTTACCGGCCTGACGACGATTTCTATGTAACCCCGGATACGGAAACACAGAGTAATTTTCTGAAAACACGGCAGAAAAATATTGTTGTCGATCTATCTCTTGCGGCTGCTTTCAATATGACCGCCGCTTTCTTCAGCCCCGGTGTTATTGACCGGTTCAGCGAGCTCATTTTTGTGACCCCGGATATTGACAATACTCCCCAGGAAGAGACAATCACCGGCGGATCGCCCAGGATAAACGGGGGTCCCGAATGGGAATACCGTTTCGACGGCGGTATGGCTAGTGTGAGTGAGTCTCAACCTCTGATAATCAAGGTAGCTTCTTCCTCATGGCAGAGAGGGTATTTTAGCCTTTCAGGAGAAATGCCCCACAGTTTCACAATGTTTTCCAAAAGAAGCCTCTCTGATCCGGACAGGCCGCCCTCCCGATAACATACTAAGGAGCAAACGGAATGACTAAAAATGTAATATTGTCCTTATTAATTCTTTCGTTCATGTGTCCGCTGCTGATCACCGGCTGCGGCAGCATTGAGGATGATCCGCCGGCTGTTTTGCTGGTACGCCTGCTGCCGGGATCTCCCGGTTATGAAGGAGACGGAACGGTCTATGGGTTATTGAACGGCGAATATCTTGTTAAACATCAGAAGAAGCAAACCTGGCAGGAAAAAGATCCAATGGGCAGAGTATTGATACGGCATGAAGAGGATTGGTATGCCGTCGGTACGTTCGGTATTATCAATAAAATCGCATCGCCGACAGCCAGCAGCATCCCCGAAACCGCCGGAACAGTACCGCTCATTGACGGCGATACTCCGGAACACGGCAACAGGACTGATTACTACGATAACCGGTACAGCAGATACGCCATTAATATCATTTCCGGCCTTGTTAACGGTGAAACTTATGGCATATACCGATATGCCGAGTTATCCGGCGGCGAAAACATCGGCAGATACAGAGGCCGGCTTCAGACAGAAAATGTTAATGCCATTGTCAATTTGAAAGGATTGTCACCCGGTCATTCGGTAGGTTTATTTGACGAAGGCACCCAGGGCCTCAATGACGTATCAGGGCCGTTAAACGACTACAACCACCTCGTTGTGCTTGTTGGGACCGGTTTGAGCTGGACGGAAAAACCGCAGTCGCTCATTGCGAACGCTGCATCAAACCCAACCATACAGATAGGCGGATATGATTACGACATTGTTATAGAGAAATTAAATGCATTGGAAGGTGATGTCCACGTAGCTGCCATTGAAACTGAAGGCCAGCAGTTTTTCATCCTGACCGGCAGCAGTGATTTTAGAGGTTATATCAGATTAATGCCCAAAAATTAACGGGTAATAAAACAAGGAGTAACATGATGAACAAGGCATTTTGGTTGACGGCGCTATTGGTATTTTCCGCCATGGCTATTCACACACAGGAAGACAATAGAAGCCAGATGACATTCTCGGGCGAAGTAAACTCCGGTTTGACAGTGCATTTTAACGACAAGGAAGACGGGGATGCCTTCATCCAAGCTGCCGGCCCGGAAGGTGTAGCGGCGCAGGTAAAGTTCCACGGCGGGTTTGACGGCGAGAACGACAATTACGGTTTTGCCTTTACCCTTGTCGGCCAGGCCAGGAATAATGCCCAGGCAGATGACATGGCTGCCATGGATCCGAACTGGAATTCCAATTTAACGGAAATACTGTATTTTGAAAGAGCTTTAGCGTACATAAATATGTTTGACGGAATGTTAAAATTTACCGGCGGATATTGGCTGGAACCCAAAATATGGGAAAGCCCGGGCGGTCTCGGTACGAGCCTTGGCATGGGAGGAGCAGGACTCATGATAGACATTGATCCGCCGGTTCCGGGCCTGACTCTTATGCTGTCCGGATGGGTAAAAGCAGAAGATGCAACCCTGTTCCAGGAAGGCATGTATATGATCGGCGCACGAAAAAATATCCGGCAGTTATTAAGGGTTACGGCCCTTTTTGCATCCCGCCAATACGGCCCGACTGGTTTTTCCAAATACGCTGATCCCAATGACGATGTTACCAACACATACGGGCCGGGCGGTTCCAGTACGTATGACGAGCTTGCCGCCAATGATCACCGTGTTAGTTTAGCCGCAGAACTATTTACCCTGGAGAAGTTTGGCTTTAGCAGATTCGGCATTGATGCCGCCGTATACAACCTCGGCGGTGGAAGGCAGTTAAACTGGGACGAGACCAGACTGATAAGGGTAACACCGCTTTTGCTGGGACAGAGGATTGCCTGGGAAAGGCAGGGTCTGGAACTGGAAGGCAGGTTCTACCAACGGTTTAATATTAACGACAACCGGTGGAATTATGGTCCCTCGTTCAGGATGCGTACGGACATAAAATACAGTTTTACCGATTTGCCGATCGGTTTTGTGATAACACCAAAACTGGGTTTCAACCTGGTACTAAACAGCGATGCCTGGGGGGACAACCCGGTGGATATGCGTTTTGATGAAAGTGTTAACTGGGAAGACTGTACCAGGGGGAGAAGCGGCTGGGGGTTGAACCCTGCGGCGGAATTCCGCGTCGGCTCATTTGCGGCGCTGGAACTGGGTTATTCTCTAAAGGTAAATACCAGCCAGGAGGATACAACCCTGCCACCGGTGCCGGTAACAGAAAAATCTACGGTGAACCATGCCATATATTTGTTTATCAGAGTAGGCATGTAAGGGGGTAATATGAATAAATCGGGTTTATTTTTTGCGCTGAGCGCGGCAGTCCTTATTCTTGCCGGTTGCCAGAGCGAGCTGGAAGGTCCGAATCAAGCGCCTCCCGCGGCGGCTTTCACCGTTACTTTTAACACCAACGGCAGTTGGACGATGATACCGCCGCAAACGGTTGCCAGAGGCCATCGGGTTGAAAAACCTGAGCCTGACCCTGTTAGAGATGCACATACCTTCCTGGGGTGGTATCATGGAAGCAGCCGCTGGTTTTTTGATACCGGCACGATTACCGGACCTACAACCCTTACCGCTCAATGGGCTGCCTCCAGCGATATCTGGCATACGGTTACTTTTATGGACGGTAATGTCACCATTGAAACGCTCCAGGTTCCGCACGGCGAAATTGTCCATTTTTACCTGATAGTTCCCAGCAAGCAAAACAGTACTTTTGGCGGCTGGTGGCTCAACGGGACAGAAATGAAAACAGGGGCGGTTACCGGAAACATGACCCTTACCGCCGCATGGAATGAGACATTTCACAAATGGGGTGACGGCTCGTATCAGCCATTGGGGACAGGTGATGTGTTACGGCATTACGCAAATAGTGAGAATAGTTTCACTATTGGCAGTGATAGATCACAGGGTATGACGACCCGTGTAGGGTGGTGGAATTTTATGCTGTTCCGGCGCGATACAAAGCTTAATGAAATTTCGTTCCCGACTGTTTTATACACAGGCCTCCCCTGGTGGGATCCGGAACAGGGCAATTGCGTGTTCATTGATAACCCCACCGGCGCCAGCCGCGATCCCCATGTAAATTGGAACCGGTACATTCAATGGGGTCTGAACATTGGAATGGACACAGGGTACCTCTCAGCGGTTGATCAAGGAATTTTTAGCATAGCCAATACATATGACAGAGCGACGTTTTTTGCTACAGAAAATAATATTGAAGGTTTATGGATGGGCGAGGACTCTATCAGGACGCATTACTGGAAATTCAAGCTTTCACCGAGTTTTCTTGAAGATGATGTAGAGCGGGAGACTTTACTTTTCTACATGAGGGCAGCGGTAGGCCCGGAAGCAGGCGCCGATCTTCTTACCCTTACCGCAAATGGTTTCAAAAACACCCTGCAACTGCGGCATAACAACCAGGGAACGGGTAGAGTGACAACCTCTGTTGTTTTTGAAGTGCCATTAACTGAGATAGTGGGTAAATGGACGGCTATAGAAATAACCATACATTTCCGCGACACTTCCACCACCCGGTCGGGCAGGGAAAACGGCTATCTCTATGTAAAATTAACAGACAGGGAAATGGAGAGAGTTCTTGTGGAAAAAGGCATGTTTGCTGATATGTGGCGGCGTTCTGAAGTTCGTAATGCCTCAGGGGTATGGGAAGAAGTGCCGAACGGCGTAATCAGGGACGGTCAGGCTTTACACCCCGGACACGGGTTACGGCGTTCTATTGCGGTTGGCAGGCCCCCAAAAATATCCATGGACTGGACCGATTATTATTGTATATGGCGCAATAAAGCCACTTACATTTTCCCTACCGGGCATAACCCGAACGATGTAGGGGGGATTCCACCAAGGGTCCCGGTTATAGACTAAAGGTTTTTTAGGAGTGTGTATGAGACGGACAATATACGGCATTATGCTGCTGGTTATGCTGGCCGCCGCATGTATGGCATGCAGAGTTGAAGAAGATAAGGTCTATCTGGACGGCGGCTCCCAGGGCATTGCAGGTAACGGCAGGGTGGAAAACCTGGAGTCCGGTGCTCTGTACCTGCTGCGTAACGGACGAGACTGGTACACAATTAAAAGTGATGGCACGGTGGGCGCACGGCTGTACCAGCTCAACAGCCCCCTATTGGCAAGCGCCCTGAATACGGCGGCATTTGCCCCTCTGGCCGGCGGCGTTACGGCAATTAAGGGCTTATCCAATGATATGAACATAAGCGTGTATAAATACTTCCAGCCCGATGATAACTTTCATATTTCATCCTGGGATCTCGCCTTCCAGGGTACGGAAAGTGTGGCCACGCGGCTGAAAAATACGGTTATTAATCTCTATGATGCGGCTAAATTTGATCGTACAAACGCTCATTTTAATTCGAATGCTCTGGATAAATTCAGCGAAATATTATTTGTTACACCGGATATATTCAATGCTGCCCAGGAAATGAAAGTTACGGGCGGAGCGCCCGTTGTGAATGGAGGGCCTGAATGGGAGTATCGTTTGGCAATCGGATCGTCTGATATAAGCACTGCCAACCCCCTGTGGATCACAGTGGGTTCTGCTCCGGGAGAGAGCGGGTATTTCCGTTTTACCGGAAAAATGCCCCAGCGTTTTACCATGTTTTCAAAGAGAAGTCCCGCTGACCCGGACAGGCCGAACCAGCGGCCTCATTAAGGAGGAATCAATATGAAAAAAAATGTAAGAATTATGGTGTTATCTTTGATAACAGTTGTTTTTTTTACGAGTCTGCTGACCAGCTGCCCTGAAATTGGGGATGAGCCGTCTTCGCTGCACGCCCTTGTGGAATTGCTGCCGGGATCTCCCGGTTACGGAGGGAACGGGGCAGTCTACGGGCTGATCAACGGTTCCTACCTGGTAATGCATCAGAAAAAACAGACGCATCAGGATAAAGACCCGGAGGGCAGAATACGGATATGGCACGATGAGGACTGGTTTGCCGTTGACGGCAGCGGTATTGTCTCAAAAATCGCTTCATCAACGAGCGGTATCCCCACTGCGGTACAAAGCGCACTGCTGGAAAACGGCGAGTATGTGTTACGGGGGGGGCAGGCCGGCGGCGCCAACTCGCTGGAAGGTGACGGCGGAACAAATGCATACGAGAGTTATCATGCCAACCGGTATACATCTTTCGCAGTCAACTCCATTGCAGGCCTTGTCAACGGTGAAACTTACGGCGTGTACCGTTACGGTGTACTCTTTAACGGTGACAACGTCGGCAGGTACAACGGACAGTTGCAAACAGAAGATGTCAACTCCGTTGTCAATATAAAAGGGCTGACAGCCGGCCAGTCAATCGGTTTATTTGATACGGCTCTGCCCAATGGCGGAAGCGGGTTGCTTAACAGCACAAACCATTTAGTCGTATTGGTACCTACCGGCCTGCACTGGACAAGAACACCCCAGGTTGTTTTTACGAACATACGCCTGTTGGGATATGACTATGATATCATCATCGAAAGCCGGGATTCGGCAAACGGTGATGCCGTTGTATCCGCCGTTGAATTTGACGGCCAGCAGTATTTCATCCTGACCGGCAGCAATAGATTTGCCGGTTTTATCCGCATTGTACACAAGCAATAAATTCGGAGGGTTGTTATGAAAAGATTTTTTACATTTGGCCTGTTACCGGTTGTTTTATTTTTCGCAGGCTGTCCCGACATTGAAGACCACCAAAATTTTTTAGCGGACAATGTTACGCCTCTGGTAAGGCCGCTGGCGCCGGTTATTGATTATCATTTATTGGACGGGGTGGAATTTGAGGAACTGGAATTTCTCAATTATAAAATGTTTGGGGCAGGGGGCGAGGGATTAACCGATGACCTTGACACAATCATCAGAACACATGATGTTGCGAATGCCTGGAACAAAAAAGTTAAAGTCAGTGACGGCACATACTATATTGGCGGAGAGGACAGAAATGTTATTATTCAAACTAGTACAGACTGGACGGGCGCTACCATCATTATTGACGACCGCGATGCGCAAAACCTGTTCAAGCATGTATTCAGGGTTATATCCAAACTTCCGACACGGCAGATATCCTCTATAAGAAAACTTTCAATAGGTGATACAAAGCTTGATGTCCAGCTTGAATACCCTTCGTTTGTTACCATAAATGATGACACTTTAATGACATACAGGCGTTATGGTACCAACTCGCACGGCGGCGTTCCACAGAATGATATTGTTGTTGTTGACAGACAGGGCAATATCCGCGATGACACCCCGATTATTTTTGATTTTAATTATATTTCCTCCATGACTGCCTATCCCATTGATGAAGAAACGCTGTACATAACCGGGGGTGAATTCGGTACCCACGGGTATCTGGGCGAATTATACCTTTTTGCAGGCCGGGGCATTCATATAACCCGTTCAAATGTAGTGGTGAGCAATGTACACCATAGGTTGTTAAGTTCACAGGGAAGCACCTCTGCCCCTCCCTGCCCCTACCGGGGTTTTATCGTAGTGGAATTGTGTACAGACGTTTTGGTGCAGGACACTATTTTACACGGGCGTCCGAACGGCAACACAAATGTTGGGACGTATGATGTGTCGGTGTTGTATGCCAGCAATGTGTATTTTAAAAACTGTTCGCAGTTTGATTCGCATACTCAAGGATCAAATGTAAGCTGGGGTATTTTTTCCTCAAATAATACAAAAAACCTTACATTTGATAATGTCAGATGGTCGCGCTTTGATGCCCACCGGGGCGTATTTAATGTCAATGTTATTAATTCTGATATAGGCGCTCATGGAAACCGGGCCCTGGGAGAGGGCGTGTTACGAGTAATGAATACCACAATACGATCCGGGAGTATTATTCAGATGCGTGATGACTACGGCAGTTCATGGAAGGGTGATATCATTATACAAGACGTTACACATACAGGTACCGGAAATCTGATTGCTTTGGGTACGCCTCAGCCGCAATTTTTCTGGGGTCAACCGTTATATTGGGCGGAAAATATATGGATAGACGGTATAACCTTCACTAGCAGCGTCAATACTGCCAGAAATTTGACCAATACCAATGGCGGTTTTGGTACTGCGGGACCGGGGGCTTTTCAGACCAGAACCAGATTTATTTATACAAATCGTTCAAGAGGGTCTAGTACTACAATAAATATGCAAAATGTCAATAATACCAGCTCGCCAACTAATGGTGCAACGGTAATCCCGCATACCGATACGACGAACTACCGCAAACCGCCCATATACGAACCCCCTGCCGTCAAATATTTACCCAGCGGCCCTAACGGTTATAATGGCGACTATCAGGATTGGACTTCGTTTCCGGATCCGGATCCGCTTTTATACCCCGATTGGGGAAAGGAAAGACCATAAGGAGGCTGTATGAATAAAAAATTGTTGTTTGCCATTGCGGCAATCATTGCGGTACTGGCAGTTACCGGCTGTGAACAGGAGTTGTTCCAGCGGGGGCCGCCGCTGCCCATACCCCCTTATGACATTGAAACAGGCTACGAACCGTTTGAAGGGCCAAATGCCTTCAGCCCGCCGCAGCCCGCCTGGATTAAAAGCGCCGAAGTGACCGGCAATCCGAGTGTTATACAGGTAACCTTCAGCGCTAGTGTGTCTCTTCAAGACGCTTCACATTTCAAAGTAAAAGTAAACGACCAGCCTGCTGTGCGGATAGGCTGGTTCTCCGGCAGCAACCTTCCCATGCTGGACAGAGGTTCGGAAATCAGAACGGTAACCGATGTGGAGTCGGGTACAGGCAGTAATTCCGATACTATATGGTTTTTAACCATGAGCGCTCCGGCAAAACATGGGGAAATACTCCGGCTGGCTGCTGATGACCGGTCGGCATACATGGCCATGTCCGATTTTGGTGTCACTCCGATGCCGGCGCCGGTTTCAACCCCCGCAGGCCAATGGCCCCTGTCCCAGTTTATTGTACGGAATTTAGTGCCAAGAACCGAAACCTCCCCGTCCGCCCCGGGCTTCTACCGGAACGGTGCTAATATAACCAGCCAGCTTCCGGCAGGCACTAATGAAAACCTCTATCAACGGGCGATTACGTGGCTCACCGAAGCCGCAAACCGCACTACCGGTGCGACCTACACCATTGTGCTGGGGGCGGATCAAAATTATGCCGCGGCGAATACGTTTACTGCGGCACAGGTTTCGGCTGAAACCGGCACTGCAGCCGACAATGCAATTGTCGGGGCTCAAAACGGTTTTACCGTAGTCCTTGCCGCAGACGGTACTGAACGGGTCATTACCGTAACCGGAACAGGGCCGGGAGATGGGCCCAGAGGTGCCCACGGTGAAGAGACAACCAATTTTACCCGCCAGGATGGTTCCGCTCTGGTGCTAAGACACGGCGTAACCCTTATCATCGAACGGAACGTAGTCATTGAGCATGAAAACCAGGGACTTGCAAGCGGAACTCTCAGTAAATACCCCCTTATCGCGATACGGGACGGCGGCAAACTGATCCTCGACGGCGGGGAAATCAGGGGGAACTATGTCACAGCCGGAACCAGAGGCACTAACTCTCAGAAAATGAATGCGGGCGGCGTTTTTATTGCCCCTACTGATGATACCGTTAATGAATGTACACGAGGTGGGCAGGCGTTTTTCATCATGAACAGCGGAAAGGTTACCGGCAACTCAATACAACAAAATGAACGGGGGGTAGCCGCAGGCGGCATCGTCCTGCACCGCAAAGCGTATTTTATCATGCATGGGGGCGAAGTCAGTAATAACACGTTTGTTTACAATTCAAATACCGGCACTGCCAACAGCCCCATCCATCAATTTTACGCCGGCGGTATTACCGGATTTGGATCAACCACAGATAATGACTCATCAAATGGTGGCACCAACTTGGCCGGCATATACATCACCGGGGGTACAATTGAGAATAATGAAATAACTAATTCCAATGCTGCCTTTGATGCACGAATAACAACCGGCGGCATCGCTCTTGCAGGGACATTCCAGAAAACCGGCGGGTCAATACGCGGTAATACCAACAGCCTGCCCTCTGGTGTCAGCAGTGTTGGCAGATACAGGCAGGTAGTCGTAAATCATGCAGTACCGGCAACGGTCAGTAATAATTCTCCCAAAACCGCCGCTCACATTTTCTTCCGCAACGAAGATGCGGGTGAAGATGTAATGCTTTTCCATGAAGGGATCAGGACGGTAATGGGAGATGCTTCCAGTACCACTTCCGGCGGCCGGGTATTCGGCGCCGGTTTCAAACCGCCGTTTATGCCTTCTTTCGGGACTGCGGCAACCGGATTTTTCCCCAACAGCTGGGAGAACTAGGAACATCGGAGGATGTATGAAACAAATTGGGATAATTCTTCTGGCAGCGGCAGGATTGCTGATTGCCTGCGGAGACGGGGCAGCAGATAAAATATACCTGGCGGCCGGTTCCCAGGGTCTGCCGGGAAACGGTTATGTATACGGCCTGGAAAGCGGCGCTGCGTACCTGCTGCAAAACGGCCGGAACTGGTACACGGTGCAAGGTGACGGCACTGTGGGCTGCATGCTTTTCCAGCTTAACCGCCCGGAGATTGCCAATGCGGTAATCTGCGGGGAATTTGCCGCGCTGGATGCCGGTGTTACAACAATTACCGGTCTTGACAATAATCAGCCGGTGAACGTATATAAATACTGGAAACCCTCCGACCACTTCCTGATAAACGCATGGAACGCGACAGGCCAGGTAACCGAAGTAGTGGCAACATTTCAAAGAAATACGATAATTGATCTCTCGGAAGTGGGTAAGTACCAGTGGACCTCGGCCTATTTCGGCTTTGATGTTATTGACCATAGAAGTGAAATAATTTTTATCACTCCTGATGTTGACAATATCCCCCAGGAAAACATGATCACCGGCGGGTCTCCCCGAATTGCCGGAGGAAGTGAATGGGAATACCGCTTTGACGGCGGTATGGCCAATGTCAGCGAATCCAGTCCGCTGCGCGTCAAGGTGTCCGCCTCAGCCGGACAGAGAGGGTACTTTACGTTATCCGGCGAGATGCCCTTGCAGCTGACCATGATTTCAAAGAGAACCGTTTTTGACTATGACAGGCCCAATCCCCGGTAACATGGAGTTAAAATATGAATAGGTACAGGAATATAACGGCAGCGCTTTGTGCAATAATAATTTTTTCATCCTGCTTTTTGGGCGGCTGCGGCGAGCTGGATTCAGATCCGGCGGTTGTCCCGCTGGTATCTTTGCTGCCGGGGTCTCCCGGTTATGCATGGCACAGTGCGGTTCGAGGATTGCTCAACGGCGAATACCTCGTGATGCATCAGAAAAAAGAAACATGGCAGGAAAAAGATCCGGCGGGAAAAATGCAGATATTCCATAAAGAGGACTGGTACGCCGTTCGCGCTGACCGTTCTGTCTATTTTATCGCTTCATCAACCGGCGGCATCCCCGCCGCAGTGAATACTGTCTCTCTGAGCGATGGTGAAGATGTTTTTTTCCCCGCCCTTCCCTCAACTACATTTCATGAGGAATACTATACGAACCGTTATGATATATATGCGGTCAATATAATTTTAGGCCTCGTTAACGGTGAGACTTACGGAGTGTACCGATACGGTGAACTGAATAACGGCCAAAGGGTTGGCAGGGGAATAGGGCACCTGCAAACGTACAATGTAAATACTGTTGTAAATATCAAAGATCTGACTGTTGGCGAATACATTTATTTGATAGACCGGGTAGATATTAACCCGACAGTCCAGCCCAGCGGACCTTTTAACGACAACAACCACCTGGTTGTGCTTGTTGACACCAGCCTGTACTGGACAGAAATACCTCTTACGTTAAATGAAGATGCTTCCATGGGCGCGGCAATACGGTTAATCGGGTACGATTTTGATATAATAATCGAAAAAGTCAGCGACTCGCTGGGCTGGGTGTCAGTGGATGCCATAAAACAGGAAGGTCAGAAACATTTCATTCTGAGCGGCAGCCCTGCTTTTGAGGGCCGTATTATAATAGCAGGCAAGAATTAATAATAAGGAGTTTGTTATGAAATTTTCAGGATTAACAGTTCTTTTTGTGGCATGTTTATTTAGTATATGGTTTACCGCATGTACGCCCGATTATCCTTACGCCGTCTCGGTGGATAAAACAGAACTCAGTTTCGTTTTTGCCGAAGCCGCAGCCCTGAAAGACACTACTTTTGAAAACAACCTGGACGGTGACGGACTGTACCCCAGTGTATGGTACGCTACAACAGAAGCACATGAAATATTTACGGCTGCACTTGACGCTGCCAGAGCCGTGCGTACAAATCCGGCGGCAACTCAGTCTGAAGTTGATGATGCAATTAAAATTTTGGAAGCCGCGATTGTAATATTTAGAAATGCCTGCGCCCGAACCGATCCTATGGATAGAAGTACCCTTAACGCAGCCATTGCAGAAGCAGAAGATCTGATTGACACACTTCTCAGGGCAGACAATGCCCACAATCTGACACCCGGCCAGGAATGGGTACTGGCAGCGGATTATGACGCCTTTGCAGCGGTGATTGCCGCAACGAAAATTGTATCAGGTAATTTGTCCGCATCACAGATGGAAATGTATGATGCGTTGCTTAACATTGAGAGTGCTCCGCCTCCGATCCAGACCGCCGCTGCACTCACAGGGAGCGTAACCATTACCGGCGGTATGTTAGAGGGAAGCACGCTCACTGCGAATGTTTCCGGTCTTGGAGGGTTGGGAACCTATACTTACCAATGGAAGAGCGATGATAATGGCACTGTAACCGATGTTGGCACAAACAATAATACATACACTTTACAGACAGAAGACATCGGGAGCATGATTACTGTTACGGTATGGCGTTTCTTCAACTGCGGCTCCGTAACCAGCGATCCTTATGGACCAATAACGGCACACTTACCCCCGGCACTCCCGGTATTGTATGATGCCGATAACGGCGGATGGACTGATGCCCTGGGAGCCGTGACCCTTACCACAACTTCTGGCGGTACTGGGCAACCCCCTTATACTTATGAAGTTACCAATACCGGCATTCTCGTTACTAATCCCGGTACGAATACCAATGGCAGTTTCCTCGCTACATTTGCCAATACGTGGAATGCCTCTAATTATTTGCGCCTTACGATTGAATATTATTATGATTCAGGGTCCAGTATAAACTGGACCGGCATGGGGCTGCGGCAAAACACCGGAGCCGCCGCTACTGTACAATGGTGGGGTTCATATACCCAAACGGTAAGTCCCGGTACCAATCCTAATACCCTCGGTATTATCCAAATCAATCCAGGTATTGCTCCCGGAGGCAACGGCTCTGGTACCCCAAATCTTGAACAAAACAGGGGATTCTTTTTTAATCTGAGCGCCGGAGCTACCGCACGTATTACGAAGGTGTATTTTTCTGTCGATCAGTTTGTTCTGGTGGACTGGAATCACATTGACAATCCTTTGGACCAAAATATTACTGCAGGCAACAGCGGTTATATTTTCGATAGCGGCAACGGTATCTATTTCAGGTCAAGAGCCGCTACTGCCGCACGGGTTACATCAGGCCCGAATACCGGCGCAATTCGTATTGGAAGCCGGAATAATGGAACAGCTCCGCATCTCATTGTTGGAGGCGGAAACAGCACGAGTGGAAACACACCTGCCTCCACTGCAACTACTCAAGACGGAGCACACCTTCCCGGCCAGCTTGATCTTTCCCAGGGCCAGTACAGGTTAACAATTAGCTATGCGGATGTAGAAGCAAGTAATGCCAGGTTTATATTAAGAGCCGGTATAAATAATACTACCGGCACTGCAAACGCTTCTGTTTTTGGAACAAATGGCAGCAATCTGTTTAATCATCCCAACTGGTCTGATTTACAGAATGCTTCCTTACCAGGAGCGACGACAACGCAGGGAACGATTGTTACAACCTTTCCTGGTGACAGGTTTGCTACCACTCAAACCCACAGAGACAGCCTTCTCACTGCATATATATTAATCTACGCCCAAAATTCCAATACTACTAATCAGATCAACGAGATCACCATCACCGCTGTCAAGCTGGAAAGACTGCCATAGTCAATTAAAAGGTTGTTTAATTTAAACCCTGCAGGCTGCGGCCTTGCAGGGTTTTTTTATGCACAACCGGTTTACTGTACTGTTACGGCAGCGCGGATTGTTGCTTTTCATTGCTTTCTGCGGTATAGTATAAAACTATGCGAAGCGGGAAAAAAATCTTTTTATCGGGCATATATCTTGTTATTGCCGGTAGTTTTCTGGCATCCTGTTCTCCCGGAATAATGGGCTGGGGAGTATTGCTCTGGTCAAATGATAATCCGCCCATTCCGTCAGGAACTGTGCTGCCGGTGTATATCAGATCAAATGTGGACAAAGTTTGGGTAGTAGGCGTTCCCGAAGAATTACGGCACTATACCGGCGGAGCTGATAAAACGGAGATTCCTCTTACACGCCTTGAAATGCAGGGAAGCAGGAGAAGGGCAGTCAGGTGGGCGAATTCTTTTGCCCGGTATGCGCTTCTCTACGCAGAGAATACCCAGGACGGCCTGCCAATTCGGGACAGCCCCGATAATAATGGCCGGCGGGTATACCGGATGAGAATGGGCGAAATCGTCAAAGTTCTTTCCCTTGCAGAACAGGGCATCCCTGCCATCGGCGCATCAGGTGAACCCCTGTCAGGCAGTTGGTACAGGGTGCTTACCGAAGACGGTACTATTGGCTATTGTTTTTCTTTCCGGCTCAAACTGTTTGATTATTCGGGCGGACAGCTTGATGATTCTCTTCCGGATGTCATTGCAGCTCCCAATGATCCCGATCTCGATATGCTTTTAACAAGAACCTGGTCGCCTCAATCGTATTCTGCAATGATTAGCTCCAGAAGCCTCAATATCGAGGAACTTTCCCGCTTCTGGAGATTTGAGCCCGGGCAAGGATCCGGTATGGCCCGGATTTTTATTAAAGACATTGACCGGAGTTTTTCCCATACAGGCATACATTCCAACGGCGCCCGTTCATGGTTCTTTGAGGGTACCGGTCTTTCCATGCAATTAAGAAACAATACAACCCTTGCAGTGCAATACCCGGATGAACAAGGTGATGTACAAACGCTGATTTTTGTCTCGCTGCCGGTAGAGGTGCAGGACCTCATAACCCAGGAAACCGGTCGCCGCGAACGGTTATACACTGCTATTTTAATGCAGGGACCTGACTATACCAGCAGTAATTACGGCACCATTTCGCTGAAGAACAGAGGAGCATTTACCTGGACAGGATTTGACCTTCTCGTTCCCGATTATATTCCCTACGATATTGAAGGAGACGGGTTTATAACAATGGATATTTTCCTTGCCCCGTCGCTTGAGACCCGCTATACCGGCGCTTTTACCATGCGTTTCAATAATCCGGGGGATCAGTGGACAGAGGTAAAGCTTTACTGTATTTATTTTCTCGATGATCAGGGTCTTAGGATGGAGATCGTGCCGGAATCGAATATCGAAGATACAATCGTAATGAGCCGCGATGCATCTCCTATGGCTCTGTACTTTTTCATAGATGACGAGGAGCAATGACAGGCGATGGCCTTTGTCCAGTTCTCCAAAGTTTCCCTTGCATTTGGCGACCGTGATATTCTTAAAAATGTCAGCCTGCATTTAGCCTCAGGATCGCGTGCCTGCCTTGCAGGGGCAAACGGTTCGGGGAAGTCTACATTGATGAAGGTCATAGCCGGAAAACTTTCCGCCGATTCGGGCGAACGCGCCCTGCAAAAAGGGACACACATATCATATTTACCGCAGTCAGGGATTGTTCACAAGGGAAAGAGTCTGCGGGATGAAGCGGAAACCGCCTTTGCCCCAATGCGGGCGCTGCTTGCCGAAGCAGACCTCATTGCCGGTCAGTTGGAAAGTATTAAAAATGATAAAAGTTCTGCGGCTTTACTGGAAGAACATCACCGGTTGCAGGAACAGGTAGAACTTTCCGGTTATTACCGCCGGGAAGCGGTTATTTCTTCGGTGCTGACAGGGCTTGGGTTTTCACCCGCAGACCTTGACCGGGACACAGACGAGTTTTCCGGCGGCTGGCAGATGCGGATTGCCCTTGCAAAAGTTCTGCTTGAGCAGCCTGACATACTGCTGCTTGACGAGCCGACAAACTATCTGGACATTGAAGCCCGCGCCTGGCTGGAAAACTGGCTGGACAAATTTCCCGGCGGCTGCCTCCTCGTTTCTCACGACCGGTATTTTCTGGATGTTACTGTCAATGAAGTGTATGAAATTTTTCAGGGAAACCTTAAACGGTATGCCGGCAACTACAGCGCTTATGAAAAAACACGGCAGGCGGAACTGGAAACCCTTGTTAAGCGGTATGCGGAACAGCAGGAGGAAATTGCAAAAACAGAAGCGCTTATCCGCCGTTTCCGCTATAAAGCAAGTAAAGCGGCATTTGCCCAGGACCTCATTAAACGGCTGGACAGAATGGAACGCATAGAAATCCCTGAAAATCTGAAAAAAATCAATATACATTTCCCCCCGCCGCCCCATTCACCCAGAGTTGCCCTCACCCTTACAGGCATCGGAAAAAGTTACGGCACAAGACGGGTGCTTTCCGGCCTTGACATGACGTTAGACTCAGGTGAACGGCTGGTCGTTACCGGCCCGAACGGCGCAGGCAAGACAACCCTGCTGCGTTTACTTTCGGGCAGTGACACTGATTTTGAAGGTTCGGTTATCTATGGTCAGGGAGTCAATGCCGGTTACTTTTCGCAGGATGCCGCCGAAGCGTTACAAAGCAGCGAACAGGTGCTGGAGTTCATCGAAGCGCAGGCGCCCACCGTGCTGATCCCAAAAATAAGGGACATGCTGGGAGCGTTTCTCTTTCGCGGTGATGATGTGTACAAGCCGGTTTCTGTCCTTTCCGGCGGCGAGAAAAGCCGTCTTGCCCTGCTCTGTATGCTGCTTAAACCAATGAACCTTTTAATCCTGGACGAGCCGACAAATCACCTCGATCTCCACTCAAAAGACATTCTGCTTGATACGCTTCTGCGGTTCAAGGGAACAATTATTTTTGTTTCGCACGATCGCGCCTTCATGGAAGCCCTTTCCACCAAAACCCTGGAACTATCCGCCGGAGACGGCAGCAAAAGCTGCCAAGCCCGTCTGTTCTACGGTAACTACAGTTACTACCTGGAAAAAACCATCGCCGAAACAACGGCAGATGATACTGCCGGTGATGTTATCAAAAAAAGTGTTACTGTTAATGGTACTGTTAAAGATAAAAAAGCGGTGGATCAGCGAATGTACAACAAGCAGCGTCAAACAATGATACGGCGGCTTGAACGTCAGGAAACACAACTGCTTGCCGCCATTGAAGAACTGGAAAGCAAAAAAAACCATTACGAAAAAGAACTTGCCCGCCCCGAAGTATATGCAAACGGCGAAAAGGCAAAAGCGGTAAAACAAATACTTGACGAATTCACCGCCGCCATTGCAGAAAAAACCGCCCAGTGGGAAGACCTAACAGCAGAATTACAGTCATCCCTATCAACAAAGCCAGCAATGTAATGCCCTAAAGCATGATTAGGCGGGTGTCGGCGGTAAGCGTGCCGCGCAGCGGTGCGCTTGGCCGCCGACGGGCCCCGCACAAGTAAGTTAGAGCATTACATTGCTGGTTTAACAAGTAGCGCAGCGATTTAATGGGGGTTACTTAAAAAACCCGTGCTTTCCGTATTTGTGCAGTTTTCCGTTGCTTCGGCGGTTACATTCTTCCAGATGCCTGGAAATGAATGCCGCAAAGCCCGCTTCATCACCGGTTTCATTTTCCGAAAATCCCATGGTAAAATAAGGCTCGTTAATGGCAACGGTAAGGAGACTGCGGATTAGAGATCGAAATACGGCAAGAGCCGCCGATCCAAGCAGATCGATGGTTTCATCCTTGCTGCCGGCTTCCGGAAACACTAAAGCAAGGATTCCCGCTTCTTGTCCCCTGAAAACCAGAGACAGTTCCCTCACAAGATAAAACCAGCCCTTAACATGATCGTTTGCCAGTATCTCAACATCCGCAAGATGCAACAAGGCGGGATCACAGCCGGTTACCGGAGGGTTACATACAAGAATAGCTTCATCAATTTGTCCAATGCGGTTTTCTGCGGCCAGAACGAGGGTACGAGCGGCGATGGGGCTGCCGGGATTCCACTCAAGGGGGATTCTGCCTGACAGAGAGTCTGCGGAATTGTCCGGCTGTTCATAAGCTGCGGAACGGGATGAGTTAACGGAAAAACGGTTTCGTATGGGAGCAACGGTATAGTATTCCACACGTTTCGCCGTTTCTGCTTCAATGGCGTGTAACAAAGCGGAGTCACTGCCTGCGATTAATACTCTCCTTGACATATTTTCATTATATACCGGACAGGTTTTTGTGGCAATGGGGATATTTTCCGGTACTCTCGAACATTGCAATGTAATGTTCTCTATGGTATAATCGTTTTATGAAATCCGGGTATACATTCCAGAAAAAAGGCTTTCTTTCATTAATGAACAGAGCGTTCCTCCTCTGTTGGAGTATCATTGCCTTATCATGTTCCAGTTCCGGTAATTTTACGGCTATCGACAACGAACTTGAACGAAACCGTTTTACCGAAAGTACCGTATTGCTGGAAAGAAGCAGAAACTCATTGTACCAACCCAGGGATGCCATTCTCTACTACCTGGATAAGGGGATGCTCAACTACTATGCCCGGAATTATTTGGAATCATCACAGTTACTGCATGATGCCGAACGCGCCATTGAAGATGCATATACCAGAAGCATTACCCAGGGAATAGGCACCCTGCTGCTTAATGACAATGCACGTGAATATGGCGGCGAAGACTACGAAGATATTTATATAAATGTTTTTAATGCCCTGAATTTTTATCACCGGGGAGAATCCGAAGGGGCAATGGTGGAAATACGCCGGTTGAGCAATAAGCTGCAGCACCTCTCCGCCAGGCATGATGTTGTTATGTCCAATCTCCAGAGTCATGCTCTGGAAGAAGGATTTTCCGATATACCGCCTAATCCCCATGTTCCCGTGCAATTCAGCGATTCTGCACTTGCCCGTTATCTGGGAATGTTATTTTACCGGGGTTCCGGTCTTTCCGATGATGCAAGGATTAGCCGTAACTGGCTGCTTGCCGCCTTTGCCAATAATCCTTCTGTTTACCGGCATACCGTCCCCTCATCAATATCCGGCGAACTGGAGATTCCCGCCGGTATGGCGCGGCTTAACGTAATCGCTTTTGGCGGACTTTCCCCGTTAAAGACCGAAAATGTTACACGAATTCCCCTGCCGGGCGGACACTGGATAAGAATTGCCCTGCCGGAAATGGTCAGCCGTCCATCCACTGTTCACCGTGTAACGCTTGTCCTTGACTCGGGGCAAGTATATGACCTGGAACTTCTGGAAGATATTGATGCAGTGGCAAAGGCTACATTCAGCCTGCGGCAGCAATCGATCTATCTCAGAACGATTTTACGATCCATGATCAAAAGCGCCGGTTCTGTTGCTTTACGTGCAGCGGCGGAAGAAGAGTCAGGGGAAACTTCACTGGCTTTGGGAATACTTAGCCTTTCAGCCCAGGTTTTTGCAGAGGCAAGCGAACGTGCCGATATTCGGGTATCCCGGTTTTTCCCTGCCAGGGCGTATGTTACGGGCATCAATCTTCCGCCGGGCAGCTATAATTTTGAGGTAAAATATTACAGCAGGAACGGAAGGGAAATTGCTTCATTCCCGTATCGGGATGTTATCGTCAGTGAGAATGCCATGAATCTTGCAGAATCGTTTTGTTTAAGGTAGTTCTATTTTTTTATAAAATAAAAAATATCGGCGTTGTTTTTATTATCAAGATTAGGATGAGAAACTCCCGCTGTTTCCGAAACACCCATAATGAGGATACCGCCTTTTTTTAATGCCGCCGATACATTGAAAAGTACCCGTTCCCTGTTTTGCACAGAAAAATATATAAAGGCATTGCGGAAAAAAATAAAGTTATACTCATTTGACGGAAGTTTGTCCATTAGGTTATGCGTAAAGAAGTTAATGTTTTTTTGCAATGATGTATCTATCAGGTAACCGTATTCCAGTTTTTGCAGATACGGAACAGCCGCATAATGGAAACAGTCTCCGTCATCCCGTAATGCGCGTTCTCCGTAGGTGCCTTTTACGGCTGTTTCAATCACCGTTGGATTAATATCAAAAGCGTCAATATGATATGTTAATGGTCTTTCACCGGCAGCGCGTCTCTTATTATATGATTCAATGAGCATGGCTATACTGTATGCTTCACAGCCGGTTGAAACCGCGGCACAGCAAATCCTGATTCCGGTATTTTCGTATAACGGAAGATTATCCCTGAGGAACGAGAAATGAGCCGGCTCCCTGAAAAAATACGTTTCATTTACCGTAAGAATACCCGCCGCTTCTCCCGAAGAAAAAACCTTTGCAAGAATTGCCGGGGTTTCTCCGCCGTATGTTTTCACGATATATGCGCGTAATTTTTCTACATTGTCCGGATCTGCTTTTATACCAAACCATTCCTCGGCAGCTTTACCCAGAGAATCTGTCATTGTACCTCTTTCATTTTATAAGATTGACAAGCTCCCGGGGAATTTTATCAAGAGGGAGTACAATATCCACACATCCTGTTTCCGCAGCGGCTTTGGGCATACCGTAAATAAGGGAACTTTCTTCATCCTGAGCCAGCGTGATACCTCCGTATTCCCGAATGCTCTGTGTTCCCGCAGCGCCGTCGGTGCCCATGCCGGTAAGTACGACGGAAATAACGGACTGCCTGAGGCATTCCGCCGCAGTTCTGAACAGGACATCCGCAGCGGGTTTTTGATTTCCTTCCGGCTCATCATCGTTATAGGATAAACAAAAATCCCTTAATTCCAGGTGTTTGTCGGTTTGGGCTATATATACCATACCGGGTTTGGGGACTTCGCCTTCTTCGGCAATTTTTACCTGTAAATCCGTAAATGAATCAAGCCATTGGACAAAGCTTGTATCAAAACCGGAAGAGTTATGCTGTACTATCACAATCGGTACGGGAAAATTGCCGGGAAGCAGCGAAAAAAAGCGCGACAATGCCTTTGGCCCGCCTGTTGACGAGGCAATGACAACTGCACGAATTTCCCGTTTCTTAAGCTGCTTAGTCGGAACCGGGTCATGAACGGCAATATATTTCTGTGCTTTGACTCCGCTAATACGTTTCAGTGTTTCGTAAATTTCCCGTTGTTTTACCGGATTTAAGTCCGGAGAAAACGTATTTTTGGGATAAAACTCTACAGCGCCTTTAAGGGTTGCCTCATATGCCGTTTTCGCCGTGTCATGGCTGGTAATGACAACAATGGGGACATATATTTTTTTAAGAACTTCTTCGATTACTTCAAGGCCGTTTTTTTTCGGCATTTCTATATCCAGTGTTACCAGATCGGGATTCAGGGACAGTATTTTTGCAATGCCGTCTTCTCCGTCAACAGCTTCACCGATAATGTTAAAACAAGGATCACCTTCGAGAAAATCCCGGATAATATCCCGTGCCAGCGAACTATCATCAACAATCAGCGTATTGATCATGGCATCTCCATGAGCTTTACCGTGTTAAGTATGAGAATCAGGGTGTGATCGGAAAAACATGCACCGGTAAAATATTGCAGTTGTCCCATAAGAGCTTGCGGAAGCGGAAAAATATTTTCATCCGGTATTTCCAACTCAATGTCAATCTTTGGTGTAAGCAGCACTGTTGTAACCGGGCCGTCAGACTTCAGAACAATGCCATGCGGTGCATCCGTGTTTTTAAGATGAAACACATTTGGCAGGGATATTAAAACCTCGGTATCAGCAGGCGACTGCGGCGCGGAAATGAGTTTTTCGGTTTGTTCTGCAGGAATGCCCAGACATATCCCGTCAAGAGCGCATATAAAAAATTTCATTGCTATGATCCGGTGTGTTCAAAGTCCTGCTGTATCCGGCTTATTAGTTCACCGGTATCCAGGCATAATACATGGCTTCCCTTCCATTCAAAAAAAGCGTTTATCGCATTTGAAACGGAGTTTTCTTCCTGCTCGGTTTTTATCAATGCTTCGGGAAGCAGATCGGCTATATCGGTTACATCGTCAATGAGCAGGGCGAGTTTATCAACATGTTCTTTAAGGACAATTACTTTTTGTGCGCCGGATGGATCATTGTGCAGGAGTGTGCTTATATCAATAAGCGCGTAAGGGACAGAATACCGGTTAATAATGCCGCATACATAATCGGGTACGAGTGGCAGCGGAAATATTTTTTCCAGAACTGCTACTTCGCTTATTGTTTTTGACGGCAGGGCATACCGTTTATTTCGCACAGTAAAAATCAGGTATTTTTCTGCGGTATTTTCGTCCATGGGGGAAGTATATCACACAGCAATGTGTGCAATCAAGGTACACTTATGCGGGGACTGACGGCGCACGGTGTCTCTGAATAAACTTGCGCGGGCCCCGTCGGCGGCCAACCGCACCGCTGCGCGGCACGTTTGCCGCCGACACCCGCCTAATCATATTTTAAGGGACACACACGTTTATCGCCGATACCCGCCTAATCATATTTTTTTTGCACACATTGCAGCTTACTCTACAAATGTTATTCTGGATTCGTCGAATATGCCTTTACGGTCAGGAGCTTCGGCAGGGGCGCCGATGGCGATGACGCAAAACGGAATTTTCGGTTCGTTGATTGAAAACAATTCCCGAATGGAGGCTATACGTTCATCCCTGGGATAGACCCCGCACCAGCATGTACCAAGTCCCTGCGAAACGGCTTCCAGGAGAATGTTCTGGGTGGCAGCGGCACAGTCCTGGGGAAAATATCCCTCAGGCCTGTCGGTTTGCGGGATTGCCACGACAATAATGGCTGCCGTTGCGGTTGCACACATTCCGGCATACGGGTGAACCCGTGCTATCTCATTGAGGGTTTCGCGTTTTGTAACGGCGATAAATTCCCACGGGCGTGAATTACAGGCCGACGGCGCCTGCATTGCCGCTTCCAGCATCCGGTTCAGTTGTTCTCTGGTAACGGGCTTTTCAGGCTGAAACTGTCTGATACTGCGCCGTTTTTCAATAATATCATGCATACCGATATTCTATCCAAGAACAGTTATTTATGGCAATATATAGGGATAACATGGGTGATTTTAAAACTTTACGAGAACAGGCATTTGCAGCGAACATGGAAATTCCCCGGCGGGGGCTTGCCCTATACACATGGGGGAATGTATCCGCGTTTGACAACACAGCAGGTGTGTTTGCGATTAAGCCTTCGGGAGTTGCCTACGATGCGCTGACAGCGGATTCCATGGTGGTCGTTGATCTTGACGGAAACACTGTATGGGGAAAACTGCGGCCTTCATCGGATACTGAAACCCATCGTGTTTTGTACCGGAATTTTCCCGGCATTGGCGGGATTACCCATACGCACTCAACCTATGCTTCAGCCTGGGCTCAGGCCGGGCAGGACGTGCCGGTTTTTGGTACCACCCACGCCGACCACTGTTGTCAGGCAATCCCCTGCACATCGCTGTTAAGCGAAATTGCGGTCAAGGGTGATTATGAACGGGAAACGGGAAATCTTATCGTTAAGACATTCAACACACAGAAAATAAACCCCCTGCATGTACAAATGGTATTGGTTGCCGGTCACGGGCCTTTTACCTGGGGAACTGATGCTATCAAGTCGGTGTACCACGCGGCGGTTTTGGAGGAGGTCTGTACAATGGCTTTCCTCACCCTGAGCATTAACCCGCAGACACAGCCGCTTCCCGCACACATCATCAACAAACATTGGGAACGTAAACACGGAGCCGGAGCGTATTACGGCCAGTAGCTACCGCTTCCCCGCCAGAACCATCAGCAAAGCAATGTCGCCCTGGCGTACACCGGGAATGCGCGCCGCCTGCCCAATGGTGAGGGGTTTCACTGTTGTAAGTTTTTCCTTTGCCTCTGCGGACAAGCCGGTGACGGTATGGTAGTCACATTCCGGATCAAGTTTAATGGAGTCCATTTTTGCGGCTTTAGCCGCGACCCGCTGCTCTTTTTCGATATAACCAGCATACCTGATATCCAGCCACACCCGTTCCAGCCATTCGGCGGGGTAGGTTTGTAATTCCGGGGCAAACGGGAGAATATCGTTGATGGTAATCCGGGAATCGGTAAGGCAGCGTGTTAGGCTTTCATGTACATGAGACAGCAAGGCAGAAGAGATTCCTTCCGGCACAACGGCGGGGATTTTCCGCTGCATCAACAATTCCTGAATTGCGTCTAACGATTCGGTTTTTTTGAGAAAGCGTTCCCACCGGCGATCATCTACCAGTCCTGCAGTGCGGCCTTTTGGAGTGAGCCTGTCGGCTGTGTCGTGGCGGAGCATGAGGCGGTGTTCTGCACGGCTCGTAAACATCCGGTACGGCTCTTTTGTTCCCAGGGTGGTAAGATCATCAACCAGCACGCCGATGTAAGCTTCCGCCCTGCCGAGTACCAGGGGAGGACGGCCCTCCAGTTTCATCACAGCGTTGATACCGGCAAGCAGCCCCTGGGCAGCCGCTTCTTCGTAACCGGAACTGCCGTTCGTCTGCCCTGCCGCAAAAAAACCTGCAAGCCGTTTCGATTCCAGGCTGGGATACAGGTCAAGCGGATCGAGATAATCGTATTCCACCGCATAGCCGGGTCGTACAATATGCGCTTCTTCAAGGCCGGGAATGCTGCGAATAAAACCATGCTGGACATCTTCCGGCAGGGAACTGGAAGCGCCGCTGAGGTACATTTCGTGGGTGTACAGCCCTTCAGGTTCAATAAACACATGATGTCGCTCACGTTCGGGAAAACGGACAACCTTGTCTTCTATCGAAGGGCAATACCGTGCACCCGTGCCGGTGATTTTTCCGCCATACAGCGGTGAACGATGGATATTTTCCCTGATAATGGCATGAGTGTGTTCATTGGTATAAGTAATCCATGACGGCAATGATGGACGGCTGACCGTATCGTTGGCAAAAGAAAATGGCTCTGGCTTTTCGCTCTCCTGCAGTTCCGTTTTACTGTAATCAATGGAATTTCCGGCAATACGCGCCGGAGTGCCGGTTTTTAACCGCCCCACCGGAAAACCCAGCCGTTTTAAGCTGCTGCCAAGGCCAAATGCCGCTTCTTCACCCAACCGCCCCTCGCCGGACTCGTATTCACCGATAAAAATCTTCCCTTCCATGAATGTCCCCGAAGCGAGGATCACCGCAGGTGCACTGATTCTATGCCCCCGGCGGGTAATTACTCCGGCAATTTTTCCAGGTGAAGAGACAGACGCCTCTCCGTCAATAATCAAATCAACGACCGTGTCCATAACAACCGAGAGTTTTTTTTGCCCTTCCACAACGGTGCGTGCGGCACTCTGATACGCCTGTTTGTCCGCCTGGGCACGCGGTGCCTGGACAGCGGGGCCACGGGAGCGGTTGAGAATGCGGTACTGGATCATCGTTGCGTCAATGAGTTTGCCCATTTCACCGCCCAGGGCATCGACTTCCCGGACAATGTTGCCTTTGGAAAGGCCGCCGATTGCCGGGTTGCAGGACAACATGCCAATACGATCGGGGTTCTGGGTGATGAGGAGTGTTGAATAACCAAGCCGTGCGGCAGCCAGAGAGGCTTCTATCCCCGCATGACCGCCGCCAATGACAATACAATCATAGTCCACGAGTAATGGCTATAGTATATTCTCTATACGCATTTTGAAAAAGAGGACATTGCATGCTTTCCGTACAATATGGTACACTAAAACAAATATTATGGCATTAACATTCAATCGGGGCATTCACCTTAATGAGGAGAAACATCACACTGAAAATGTACCCATAAAACTGCTCGTTCCGGGCGCAAAAAGCGAAATGGTGTACCCTCTTGTGCAGCATCTGGGGGCGCCCTGTAAGCCTCTTGTAGAAATCGGGCAAAATGTTAAACTGGGCGAGAAAATTGCCGATTGCGACGCTTTTGTGTGTGCGCCAATACATACGAGCGTATCGGGGGTGGTAAAAGACATACGCCCGCATTTAACGGTCGTTGGCACCATTGTCGATGCAATAATCATAGAAAATGACGGCGAGCTTCTGGAACATGAAAGCATACAACTGCGAAGCGGTTTTGACGATCTCTCAAAAGAAGAGATAATTAAAATCATCCGGGAAGCCGGTATAGTCGGGCTGGGCGGCGCCGGGTTTCCCACCCATGTAAAACTATCACCCCCGCCGGGTAAAGTAATTGATACCATTATTGTCAACGGTGCCGAATGTGAGCCGTATCTTACAACAGACAACAGGGTAATGCTTGAAGAACCCGTGCAAATTGTTACCGGTTTGCGTATCATGCTTAAGGTACTGCCTGAGGCAAGGGGGGTTATTGCGATAGAAGATAACAAACCCGAAGCCATTGAAATTATGAAAAAAGCAAGCGCAGATATTCCCAATATCAGCGTAGAAGTTTTAAAAACAAAATACCCGCAAGGGGCCGAAAAGCAGCTTGTCTATTCTGTCACGAAAAGAGAAGTGCCGCAGGGGAAACTACCGATGGATGTTGGCTGCATTGTTAATAATGTAGACACTGTTATAGCGATTCACCGTGCTGTTTTCAGGGGCCGCCCCCTTATGCGGAAAGTTGTTACACTGGCAGGAGGCGCTATTCGAAATCCGGGAAACTATAAAGTACGTCTGGGAACAATGTTACAGGATTTGGTTGAAATGGCAGGAGGATTTGTAGGAAACCCTGCAAAAGTTGTGGTCGGCGGCCCGATGATGGGGATTGCGATTTTTGACATCAATGTTCCCATTGTAAAAACCACTTCCGGAGTGCTTTTTCTCACCGAAAACGAAGCGCGTATTCCTCCCGAACAAAACTGCATCCGCTGCGGAAAATGCGTCGAGCATTGCCCGGCGGCGCTTTTACCGACAGAACTGTATACGGATGTATTACGGGAACAAAGCGCCATGTTCCTCAAACATAACGGGCTTGACTGTATCGAATGCGGGAGCTGTTCGTATTTATGCCCGGCAAAACGGCGTATATCTCAGGCGATTCGCACAATACGAAGAGTCGAGTTGGCAAAGCAAAAAAAACAGGACGGTTGATCTTTATGGAAGTTATTTTATCGGTATCTTCACCGCCCCATATTTACGGCAAGGACACAACCGCCCGGTATATGCGCGATGTGCTCATAGCGCTTCTGCCGGCTGGCATTTTGGGTATATATCATTACGGTTATAAAGCGTTTTTAGTAATTTCCATAGCTGTTATTTCAGCAATTTGCGCTGAGTACTTATTCCAGAAAATCACCGGTAAAAATGTCACGGTACATGACAACAGCGCCATAATCACCGGGGTTTTGGTAGCGTTTAACCTTCCGGTTGATGTTCCCTATTGGCTTCCGGTCCTGGGAAGCATTTTTGCCATTATTGTTGTTAAGCAATTCTTCGGCGGTCTTGGTTCCAATTTTGTTAACCCGGCGCTTGCCGCCAGGGCTTTTTTATTTGCTTCATATCCTCTGCACATGACGAACTGGACATTTTCCCCTGTGCCGCTTTTTGGAGCAGATGCTGTATCAGGCGCAACCTACCTGGCGATAATAAAAGATAATCCCGCCTTTATTCCGCAAATCTCCGATTACATGGCGCTTCTCTTCGGTAAAATCGGAGGTTGTATAGGCGAAACAAGTGCAGTAGCGCTTGCTGCCGGCGGGCTGTACCTGATTGCCAGAAAAGTCATCAATTGGAGAATCCCGGTTTTTTACATTGGAAGTTTTGCGCTGTTTGCGTTTATTTTCGGACGGGAAACATTTTTTTCGGCAAATATACTGTTCGAAGTGTTATCGGGCGGTTTGCTGCTGGGAGCCTTTTTTATGGCAACAGATTATGCTACGTCTCCCATTTCGCTGAACGGAAAAATAATTATGGGGATAGGCTGCGGTTTTTTGACCGTCATGATACGGTTTTTTGGCGGATACCCCGAAGGCGTCAGTTATGCGATACTCATCATGAATCTTTTTGTACCGCTTATTGACAGATATGTGCGGCCGCCGGTTTTTGGAACCAGCCGCCGGTTTTTTTCGGGAAAGGGGAATAAAACTTGAAACACATAATTAAACCGGCATTTGCCCTTTTTATCATTGCCGCTGCTGTTACCGCATTACTTGGTTTTGTGTATGAAATCACAAAGGCGCCGAGAGAAAACCAGCGTAAAAAAACGCGGGAAATAACCATGAATAATGTTTTACCGCAGGCTTCGGAATTCAGGGAAATTGCCGTTACCCCATCCGGAACCATTGTCGGAGTTGTTGAAGGGTTAAACGGCAGTGAAATTACCGGCTATATAATTGAACTTGAACCCAAAGGATACGGCGGCACAATAAGCATGATGGTCGGCATTTCGGATAATGACAGCAGAATCACCGGTATGCGTATAATGCAGCACAGCGAAACGCCCGGACTTGGCGCACTTGCTTCACATGAAAATTTCTACCGCCGGTTTGACGGAAAGGACATGGTTCCGCTCGGTGTTGTTAAAACATCCGCAGGCGAAAATGAAATTGAAGCTATTTCCGGCTCTACCATTACAACTAAAGCCATTACCGATGCCGTTAATGAAGCGATAGAATGGTATAGCAAAAGGACAGGGCAATAAATGATAGAAACTATTTTATTTCCGGTTCTGAGTATTGGAGGGTTGTCGCTTCTTTTTGGCGCTCTTCTTGGTTTTTCTACAAAAAAATTCGCCGTAAAAGTTGATCCAAAAGCCAAAGAGATATTTGATATGCTGCCGGGCGTTAATTGCGGCGGCTGCGGTTTTGCCAATTGCTCCGTATTTGCAGAAGCGGTAACAGAGAATAAAGCCAGGTACAATGGTTGTCCCGTAGGCGGCCCCTCCGCCGCTGCCGGAATTGCAGAAACCATGGGTATTACATCAAGTACTTTTGAAAAAAAAGTTGCATTTATTAAATGTTACGGGATAGATTACAATATTAAAAGAAACTATATATATGACGGGCCAAAAAATTGTGTAGCTGCAGCCCAGTTAGCCACAAGCGGAAATAAATCATGCACATACAGCTGCCTGGGGCTGTATAGCTGCAAAAACGCCTGTCCGTATGATGCAATAAAAATGGTAAACAGCATTGCCGAAGTTGACAGGTTAAAATGTACTGCCTGCGGTAAATGTGTTGCGGTGTGTCCGAAGAATCTCATTGAAATAGTACCGGATAAAGCAAAAGTGCGGGTTTTGTGCAACTCACGGGATCATGGCAAGCTGGTAAGAAAAAATTGCCGGTCAGGATGTATTGCCTGCTCCATTTGCCTGAAGCTTTGTCCTTCGGAAGCCATTACGATAAAAAATAATATTGCCCGGGTTGATTACGATAAATGCACGTTATGTATGGCTTGTGTCAACAAATGCCCCACAAAAGCGATACAAATGATGGTTTGAGAAAACCCTGATTTCTGCTGTGCTGACTGGAAAAAACAGCAATGTATGCCTTCTAAGACTTGTGCGGGGGCCGCCGGGGGGCGCGCGCACCCCCCCCCCGGCCCCCTCTGGCCCCCCCCCCCCCCCCCCCACCATTATAC
>Ga0099364_10002428_pt1 | contig 29679 bp, 29 predicted proteins | sample TergutTh196P3_FD_73070 | JGI IMG/M metagenome (GOLD analysis project Ga0099364, IMG submission 73070) | Microcerotermes parvus P3 segment gut microbial communities from Pointe-Noire, Republic of the Congo - Th196 P3 | ecosystem: Host-associated > Arthropoda: Insects > Digestive system > Gut ...
AAAGCAACGGCAGGGGGAAGAGGAAGAGGAGATGGTGATTGTGGTGTGGGGTGTGGTGTTTGTTTTGTCTTGTGTGGGTGGGGGGGGGGGGGGGGGGGGGGGGGGGGGGGATATGGTATTAATTTTCATTTACCTTCCTCCACAAGATAACAATCATGGGTATGATACGTTCATGTTAACTATTTGTAAATCATTATTATTACTGTATTTAATTCAAATTTTTATTATTTTTTAATCTGAGATTGATTCAAAAGGATAAAGTTTATATTTTTTATGATTTTTTGTTAGATTTTTAGCATTTACTTTTTTTGCCTGAATTCCCGGGTTAAAGCCTGTTTTTAACAGCAAAAAAATAAAAAAATAATTCCCATTTGTTAAAAAATATGATAAAATCACCATAAGCCCATAAGGAGCAGGGTATTTCTACAGAAAGAGGATTGTGGTGAAAAAAGAAGTTTCTAAAACCATGGCGGTAAAAGGCACAGGTAAGAAGCCTGCCACTAAAACAACAAAAATTACCGCAAAATCTACTCAAAAATCTATAAAACCGGTTAAATCAGTCAAAAAAACTGTAAAAACTCCAGCGTCAAAAGCCGGAAGTAAGTCGGCCGGAACAAAAAAAACCACCGCAAAATCGAATACACCTAAATCTTCCATTAAATCCGATATTAAACCGGTAAAAAAGACAGTTTTACCGAAAATCCCTGTCCGCAAAATACCCCTGGTCGAGGAGGTAAGCATAAACAAGCATATCGGCCCCCGCCGCCCCCTCATTATCTTCCCCAAGTGAGGCTTTTCCACGGCTATAGTAAAATCAAAAATATATGCCTGAAAAATCATTGAGTTAGCCGGTGGCAGCGCGGCGGCGCAGCGTACGGGCTCTCCTGCTGCTCCAAGCCTGAAAACACGCCTTCGTGCGTTTGCCCAGCACCTAGCTGTCTAATAATAAAAATCAATTCTCAATCACATTACGATTGCTTGATTTCTTTGTTTAGGTACTGGGCAAGCCGACACGAAGGTCGGGGGTTGGTTACCCCCGTTAACTCGCATGTCGCAGATGTCGAGCCCATACGCTGCGCCGCCGTGCCACCACCAATTAACCCGTCAAGTTTTCAGGCATATATTTTTTAAAATACATAGCAGTGAAACGCTTACGTAGGGGCAAGCCATATGCAGGCTTTTTACTACTGCTATAGAATTTCATAAATATGTGCCAGAAAATGTAGAAAAAGCGGTATATGGCGGCGCATAAGCCCTGCCGAGGGCATCGGCGTGGTTGTAAAGAGCAAATTATTCAACAATAAACTTCAACGTTTGTTAATCTAATTTCGCTTAAAAAAAGTATGTCTATCAGACCGTCAGCCCGAGAAAGGGCTTTGAGCCGCCATATACCGCTTTTAGTTTCGGTTTTTGGCACACATTTATAATGCTTCAGCAGTTGTAAAAAAAGCTAAAGTTTATCCTCCATTGTGCCGAGAATAGTAAAGGCGAGTTGTATTCGGGTGGAAATTCTGCAGGTTTTTGTCCGGTAACATCGAGGCCGAAGGGGGGCAAGGATGCCTTCCTGCATTTTTCAAGGAGGATCGTATGATCATTAATCACAACCTGAGCGCAATGTTTGCGGACAGGTCCCTCAAGGAAACCCAGGTTTTCATCACCAAGGACATGGAGAAACTCTCGTCAGGGCTTCGTATCAATCGGGCTGGGGATGACGCGTCGGGACTGGCGGTATCGGAAAAACTCCGAAGCCAGATCCGCGGTCTTAATCAGGCATCGACAAATGCGGCAAATGGCATCTCCTTTATCCAGGTGGCCGAAGGTTATCTACAGGAGTCCCAGGACATTCTTCAACGTCTTAGGGAACTGGCAGTTCAAGCGGCAAATGGCATCTATTCCGATGAGGACCGGATGTACATTCAGGTGGAAGTTTCCGCATTAGTGGACGAAGTTGACCGTATTGCCAGCCATGCCCAATTTAACGGCATGAATCTGCTTACAGGCCGTTTTGCCAGGATGCTGGGACAAAACGTCGTTACAGCCTCCATGTGGTTCCACATCGGCGCCAATATGGACCACCGGAAACAGGTGTTTATCGGTACCATGACAGCCAAGGGGCTGGGTGTCAGAAACATGGACGAAACCTTCATTACCTATGAAACCCCGGATGACGCAAACAGGGCTATCGGCACCATCGACGCCGCTTTGAAGCTTATCAACAAGCAAAGGGCGGATTTGGGTGCTTACCAGAACAGGCTCGAACATGTTGTTCGCGGTCTGGACATCGGCGCCGAGAACATGCAGGCCTCGGAGTCCAGAATCAGGGATACCAACATGGCTAACCAGATGGTGAACTATGTACGCGGTCAGATACTGAACCAGGCCGGGACGGCAATGCTTGCGCAGGCAAACCAGAGGGCAACATCTATATTGCAATTACTTCAATAACATGTTATAATGTTGTTTGATGGGGAATTTCGGGTTTCCGGAATTCCCCCCTCTGGCCGCCTGACCACTTAATTTTTGGGGTTGTGCTGTACTACCCGGCGGCAGCCTTTAAAATTAAGTGGTCAGGAAGTGTTCTTTGACAAAAACCCTCTGTGGTGTTAAACACAGCAGCGGACGGTGCGAAACGATTATTTAGTGGTTTACCATTGAATGGCCGTTTCGTTCCGTAGACGGTAATACGGGCGGCAGCGCGAAACCGCCCGGAAAGGCCGTACCCGCGGGGCGACTCTGGCATGGATAGCCGGAGTTAGCAACACTATGGAGGGTAATGAATGATTATAAATCACAACATGAGCGCCCTTTTCGCCGATCGTCAGCTTGGGGTAACTCAGCTTGATGTAACCAAAAGCATTGAGAAATTAAGCTCAGGCATGAGGATTAATCGCGCTGGGGATGATGCTTCGGGATTAGCGGTTTCCGAAAAATTACGGAGCCAAATCCGGGGCTTGAATCAGGCGGAGCGCAATATCCAGAACGGTGTATCGTTTATTCAAACTACTGAAGGCTATCTTCAGGAGACTCAGGATATTCTGCATCGTTTAAGGGAACTGGCGGTACAGTCTGCAAACGGTATTTATTCCGATGAAGATCGTATGCAGATCCAGGTGGAAGTTTCACAGCTGGTTGACGAAGTTAACCGCATAGCAAGTCATGCCCAGTTTAACGGCATGAATATGCTGACCGGAGCTTTTACACAGGAAGCGCCGACGGGCAGGATAATGCAGCTACAGGTCGGGGCCAACATGGATCAGAATGCAAGGATCTATGTGGGTGATATGAGTGCAACAGCGCTTGGTTTGCAGAATGTTCAGGGAGAAGATGGCAATATTACCATTGAATCCCCCGAAGCCGCAAACCGGGCAATCGGAACTGTGGACGCCGCTTTAAAAGTGGTATCCAAACAGAGGGCCGATCTTGGTGCTTATCAGAACCGTTTTGAAATTGCTGCCCAGGGAGTCGCCATTGCAGCTGAAAATATGCAGGCTGCCGAGTCCCGCATCAGGGATGTGAATATGGCTTCGCAGATGGTTGAATTCACCAAGGATACCATTCTGTCGCAGGCTGGTGTCGCAATGCTGGCGCAGGCCAATGTGCGGACCCAGGGAGTACTTCAGCTTCTTGCCTAGTTCTGATGGCTCATTGCTGACAATTTTTATTGCGTTGAAAGAGACTTCTGGACGTCGTCTTTTGTGACGCAAGGGACGGTAAAGTCGCGCCTTTACCGTCCTTGTTTTCTATCTTTCTGCCAGGGATTGGCGGAAATTTAATGCCGCATTTTTGCGGCTTGGTCTGCGTTAAGCAGCCGGATTTACATGGAGGTATATATGATTGTAACAAGCGTAGGCTCAGGTCTTGTTACACCACTGGATAGTTCCCGGGATATTCGTGAGGGAACTGCCCAAAGAGTACAAGTCGGCGTTCAGCAAGCCGAGGCGGTAAAACAAGCGCCTCTGCCTGGTGAAGGTGATTTTAAACCCCAAATTATCAATACTGCCGTTACGGATTTGGAGCGTATCAGTCTCGTTTTCAATAAAAAACTACAATTTGTAGTGGATCACAGCTCTAACGAAGTAACCGTCAAGGTCATCGACAAAGAAACCGATAAGGTGATTAAGGAGCTTCCACCCGAAGAGCTGCAGCGGTTGCACAGCAATCTTAGGGAGACAATTGGTTTTCTTTTCGACAAGCGGGTGTAGGCTTGGCTGCTAAGGCGACATATTGGCAGGATTGTGTAGTTTTATGTTCGTTAGCGGTCTGTTGGGGGGATCAGGTCTATGTCCGATGTTTACATTCCGGGGATAAAGAGCCGGTTTAATTCAGAAAAACTCATTGAAGACCTGATGAGGCTCGAGCGCATTCCCAGGGACAGAGTCGAGCGGAATGTCGAGAACTTGCAGACCCAAAAAAGCTATTGGCAGGAAGTGGGAAGGCGCGTTACTGCCCTTAGGGAAAGCGCGCGGCTGCTTTATTCTTATCAAAATCCCTTTAACGAGCGTATCGCACACTCGGCGGATTCCTCTATAATCAGTGCCACGGCAACCAGAGATGCCAGTGAGCATGAATACCGTTTTACCGTAAAACAAACCGCACAAGCAGATCGTTTTCTTTCCAATCCGGTAGATGAAAGAATGCGAATTGAAGCCGGCAATTATAAATTTTCTGTAGGCGAAGAAGAAATCTCCATTAATTTTCGTGGCGGTACGCTCAGGGACCTGGTCGATGCCCTGAACCGCCGCAGCCGCGATAAGATTGCTGCATCTTTCATAGCCGTTCAGAGCGACACCAAATCGCTTTTAATCGAATCCAGGCTTACCGGCGCCACAAACAAACTTGGCTTTCTGGATGATGCTGCGGCATTGATGAGCAGCATCGGCATGGTGGAGCATGTCAACGATTCCCGAAGAGACATTCCCATAAGCGGCGATACAATTCGGAAAAATACTTCCATGCCGGAAGAAGTAACCATTTCAGACAATGTTTTGGAAGCGCCTCCTCAGTCCTCGGTTTCAGTGCATGTCGGACTCGGTTTTCCGTCAGATACGCCAATGGTACTAAGAATGGAAACTTCCACGAGGGTAAATGCTTCCCAGGTTTTTGAAATCCCCCAGCCGCCTCCCGGTCCCGGTGTTTCTACCGGCTCGGTTACATACGGCGGTATTACAATACAAAACGATCCTTCGACGGCGCCTCTGCCGGTGTGGACGCCTCCCGCTCCGCCGCGGCGTATTGATGACATGGCTGTCATCAATCTTACCTTTTCAGACGGAACAAAGGCAAAGCTGCCTCCTATAAGCGATTCAAATAATTTTCAATCAAGGGAATACCGGCTTTCCGATATTGCACAGGGCAGGACTATTGTTTCGATTGATGTGGAAAATATTAATACACACCGTGGAATTTCAATCAGGAATATCAGTATTTTGGATCCCGACGCCATGGGTGGGGGGCTAAAGCCGCTTAACCCTGTTTCCGGCGCCCGTGATGCGATCATCACGATGGAAGGGATAGAAATGACACGGCCTACGAATGTCATCACAGATCTTATTCCAGGCCTTACCCTGAATGTAAAAGAAGTATCCTCCGTACCTGTGCAGTTAAGAGTCAGCGCGGATACCGAGGCCATTAAAGATGCGTTAATTTCCCTGGTCGGCAATTATAACCGGCTGATGGCGGAAGTGAATATTCTTACAAGATCCGATGCCCGCCTTGTAGATGAACTGAGTTATCTGACTCCGGCCGAAGCTGAGGAAATGAGAAGCCGGCTGGGCGTTTTTTCGGGAGACCCCACGCTTAATTCATTCAAGAGTAATCTGCAGCGGACAGTTTCTGCAGCGTATCCGACAAGCCTGGAACGTGATCTTGCCCTGCTTTCTCAAATTGGAATTGGTACCGACATGAGAAACCGGGGCGGAAGCTATGATGTTTCCCGGCTGCGTGGATATTTGGAAATTGATGAAAAAACCCTGGATATGGCGCTGGAGACCAAGCTTTTGGGCGTTAAACAGCTTTTTGGATTCGATACCACGGGTGACCTTATTGCCGATACCGGAATCGCGGTTAACCTGGATGCCCTTTCCAGGCCCTTTGTGGAGATGGGCGGCATAATTGCACTTAAAACCAATACCATAGATTCCCGCATATCACAGGATCAGCGCCGGATTGACACTATGGAAAGACAGCTTGCCGCAAAGGAAAATGAATTGAAAATTCAGTATGGAAGAATGGAAGCGGCTTATGCCCGAATGGAGCAGATGACGGAATCTTTAAATAATTTTAACAATCAAAATAACAGGAACAACAGGTAAAAGATGGAAATAAGCATCAACGGTAAAGCTGTAGATATTGTTCTGGATGCCGAAAAATCTATTGGAGATATTATGTCGGGCCTGGAAAAATGGCTTGATAACTGCGGCCATCGCCTGAGCGGACTTGCCATCGACGGAAAGCCCGTTAATACGGCCGAACTTGATGCTGTTTTTTCAAGTGATATTGATGCGGTTAAAAGCCTGGATATTTTTACCAGTTCGCTGCCGGAGCTTGTTGTTCAAAGCCTGGTGCAAATAATAAATGATATTGATGAATATGAAAAATCGGGCTTTGAGGAAAAGCGGGGCTTTTACGATAACTGGAAAGAAACACCGCAGGGAATGTTCACTGCCGAACAATTGCCGGATCTGTTCCGGCAGGCAGGCAGGACATTTTCCGGCGCAGAAATAAGCCCGTATGTGTTACGTGCAATAACTGAAGAGTGGCTGCGGGAATACGCGAATCCGGCGGGGGAGTTCGCCGCCATTGAACCTTTAATATCCGAAATATGTGTTCGTCTTGAGGAACTTCCTGTCGATATCCAGACAGGCAGGGACGGACGGGCATTGCAGACAATACAGATTTTTTCGAGCGTTACGGAAAAAGTATTCCGGCTGATAAAAATATTTAAGATACAGGGATTTCCTGCAGATGATGTTATGATAGGAGATACCCTGGCTACTGACTGCATTGCAGAATTCAACAGAACGGTAGAAGAATTGATGGCTGCTTATGAACAGCGCGACACTGTCCTGGCAGGCGATATTGCCGAATATGAACTGGCTCCAAGATTACGTTCATTGTTCGCCGCGTTTCATAAAATTTTTACCGAACAGGCGGCTGTAAATGCGACTTGAGAGGGAATGAATGAATAGTTTGCTGCTTTATCCTCTGCAGATGGAAGTCTCGGATTTCTGGAAATCAAAAAGTTCCAATAATGATGCTGCTTTGATTTTTATTATTATCGTTGCTGTTATTATCGCTGCTGTAATAATTATCAATTTATTAAAGAAAGGCGCCCCGGCCATAAGCCGCCCCGGCCCCAAGGCCAAAAATAACTCGCCCTGGGTAGGACAAAGACATTTTTCCGGCTTTGCCCTGAACCGCCTGTCGAGAAATATTGGTCTGGATTCCGACCAGACAAAGATGCTTGACTATGTGCTTAAAAACGACGGTGTCATAGACGCTGAGCGTTCCGTCAATTCACCTAACTTATTGGACAGAAGTTTCAGGCGGGCATACAATACGATTGAACGTACCGCCAACACCGATGAAGAAGCCCAGCAGCGGCTGGCCCTGCTTTTTTCCACCAGAAATGTGCTGGACAACAGTTCAGGCGCCGGTACCCTCAGTTCGACAAGTAAACTGCCGGATAATATAACGGCGGTACTCTCCATAGGCAATGATAAATATCCGGTTAAGGTATTATCGACAAAGGGAGACAGCCTGAATGTGGAATGTCCTGAAAATGTTCTTGGCAGCCCGATTAAATTACCAAGGGGATCAAAACTCAGTGTCGTGGTTTTTACAAAGAGTAACAAGGGTTTTTCCTTTGAAACCCGTGTATTGGGCGTTTCAACCGCGCAGGGTGATAATGTATTGCAGCTTGCCCACTCATCCCATGTTAAGCGTCTTGCCCAGCGCCGTTTCCGGCGGAGACAGGCCTTAATCGCATGTAATTTTTATTTTGTCCACGTTGACGGGGCCGGGAGAAGCGCAGAAAAACGGCTGATTGTTGATAAGCGCCGCCTTACAGGGAATATAATGGACATTTCCGTGGGAGGCTGCTCCATCAAGTCTACGGCGCCGGTTTCCGGCGGCGCCAAACTGAAAATAGAGTATGTAAATCGTGAAAATTACACCGTAGCAGCCCTGGGGCAGGTTTTACGCACCAACCGGACGGGAATTAATACAATTTCTCATATCAAGTTCTTGAAAGTTCCCCGTAAATCCATGAATATTATTAATGCGTTCGTATATGAATATTCCAATGAATGAATTATAATATTTTTAAGGATTAAAATTGAAAGCTATTTCTATAAAGGACATGATTAAAAAGGATGTTCCGATTTACTACCGTAAGCTGTATACCGGGGTTGCCGTGGTGGAACTGATGGACGGACTTAAGGAAAACCGCATTGATTTTGCCATTGAATCCAAGCCTACCGGCCAAAAGGAAATATCTGTCTCTTTTTTGGAAAAATTAGATTATCCCATTGTCCCTTTGGTAAAGGAATTAAAGCAGTTAATTGCCAGAATGGACGATGGGGGAGAACTCCCTGATTAGTAATGGCAGCGGCATAATATGCGCTTCCCCGCAGGAAACAGCAGCCCTTGGGGAGCGGATCGCAGCTTCTCTTGTACCGGGTTCGGTTGTAGCGCTTTACGGCAGCCTTGGGAGCGGAAAAACCTGCCTTGCCGGTGGAATCGCCCGGGCTCTGGGCATTGGCGAAATAATTACCAGTCCGACTTACACGATTATCAGTGTTTATCCTGGCAGCCTTAACCTGTACCATATCGACGCATACCGCCTTACAGGTGAAGAAGAGTTTGAACAACTGGGCATAGATGAGCTTGTATCGGAGAATGGAGTTGTTCTGATTGAATGGGCCGAGAAAGTGGAAAAATCCCTGCCGGCGGACACAATAAAAATTTTTATCGAAATTGCCGGAACGGAAAAAAGATTAATTCGCGTTTGTGGACTGGAGCCTGCGCCATGAATCTTCTTGCCATTGATACTGCGACATCCATATTATCTGTCGCGCTTGCCTGTAAAAATGAGGTCTATCAATTCGAGGCGGATTCCCCGATGAAACATTCTGAGCTGATAATGGATTCCATTGACATGCTGATGAAAAAGGCATGTCTTAAACCCGCCGATTTACAGGGCCTTCTGTGCATGGGCGGCCCGGGATCGTTTACCGGCTTACGCATTGGCTTTTCAACCGCAAAGGGTCTTGCCCTGCCGCTGGGAATCCCTTTTACCGCAATACCGTCTCTGGATTGCATTGCTTCAATGTCCCCCGGCGCCGGCCTTGTAATTCCTGTAATCGATGCAAAAAAAAAATCTTTCTATTTTGCCTTGTATCTCGATGGTGAGCGTTTGGGGCCGGATATGGACGCAGGCCCCCGTCAAATTGCGGCGGCAATTAGGGAAACTGTGGCAGCCCCTTGCAGGCCGGCGGAACCCCCGATGGTTAATTTAACAGGGCCTGATGCGCAAATGTTATGCGATAAACTGCTGGAAGATGATGCTTCATTAGCCGATTCGATTAATTTTACAGTCGAACCGCCCCGGGGTTATGCCTGCGGCCTTATTGATTTGGCTAAAAAAAATAAATTATTCGATACCACCGATCCTTCATGGCTTTTTAAGGGCCCTGAGTATATCCGGAAAAGCGACGCTGAATTGAATCTTGGCGGCGCTCCAGTTCCGTAAAGGTCTCACGCAGGAAGCTGTCCAAAAAGAGCAGTAACTTTCCATTCGGGACAGGCTCGTTTTCTCCCTGCTTCCGGTTAAAAAAACCCCGGCTTGTCCAGCGCCCGATTGTCTGCCCGATACATTCCTCAACGCTGAGGGCGAAACGTTTCTTAAAGACTTTTTTGTCGGGGCCCTCGCAATACCTGTAACCCATTAAAATGCTTTCTTTTATTAGTGCGCTTTTATCCAGTTCTTCGATGGCGGCCAATTGCAGTAACGGCTGCACAGAATTGAGATATGCCGGCAGGCTTGCGTTATGCGTATAGCGTCTGCCTGTTCCGCTTTCATCGCTGATAATGGTGCCCGATGCAGACGGGCCCGCGCCAAGCCAGTTTTCCATGCGCCAATACCGAATGTTATGCGCACAGCGTTTTCCCGGCAGTGAAAAATTGGAAATCTCATAATGGGCGTAGCCTGAGCGCAGCAGAGCGTCTCTTCCCGCAAGCCATGCGGTGTCGGCTGTGTCTGCATCGGGCATGGAGGCAGAAACACCCGCGCCGCCGGAAATATTATGCGCCAGCACAGTTTCCGGCTCCAGCGTCAGGCTGTACAGGGAAACGTGGGCGGGCTTAAAAACGAGAACTCTTTCTATGTCATTTATCACAATATTTTCAGTCTGAAAGGGAAGGCCGGTAATTAAGTCCACCGAAAAATTACCGGGAAAGTAACGGGAAACAAGGGCGAGCCTTTCTTCCAGCAGGGAAACGTCCCCAAAGCGGTTTACCGCCCGGCGGGAGGGTTCATGAAAGGTTTGAATTCCAAGGCTTAGTCTGTTTGCGCCCCCTTCCAGGCATGTGCGCAAAAAATCTTCGTCGGCGGATTCCGGATTGGCTTCGACGGTAAATTCGACTGGAGGTTTTCGCCGGGCAAGGAGCGTTCCAAGCCCTGATAAAAGCCGCTCCATTCGCCCGGCGCCGAGTACGGACGGCGTCCCGCCGCCTATGTACACAGTGGGGATTTCTTCTATACCGAAAAAATCAAGCTGATATTCCGTATCTTTTATTACAGTGCTGATAAAAGCATCCATGAGGGCGGCGGCGCTCGGGTCGTCTTTTACCGGAAGCGAAAAAAAATCACAGTAATCGCAGCAGGCAGCACAGAAGGGAATATGAATGTAAAGCGAGGCAGATTTTATTTCCCTCAAGGTTACTCTACGGCCGTCCCATTTTTGTTACAGGCCAGAACCGGAACAGGGCTGTGCCCGCAATATCATTCGAAGAAACGGGACCCCATGTGCGCGAGTCGTTTGTATTGCTGCGGTCATCGGAAACCACAAAGCACTCATTGTTACCCAGGACGATCGCGGCCATGTTACTCGAAAACGGAATAGAATCATCATACAGCGCCGGCTGCTGGGGTATTGCCGGATAATACGGTTTTTCGGCAAATTCAAATTCTGTCAGGCTGTAGTAACTTCTGCCTGGTTTAACACGGAAAATATAGTCAGCCATTGAGACTTCGTCGCCGGGAAGACCAATTACACGCTTTATGTATAAATGCTCATCTTTTGTGAATAAACTTATCTTCTGCGCTGTAAAAAAGCGAATAACGCTGTCGAGAACCAGCAGGGGGAGCTTCCGGTCACCGCCGGTATCGATCAGAACAATGCTTCCGCGCTTATACGGCAGCGAACTCTCGTCGGAATTATCGCCGGCAGAACGGAAGGGAAGGGTGAATGATGTAAACAGCAGGCGATCGCCGGGATTAAGGCCGGGCTGCATGGTCGTATTGTCAATTACCCAGACAGAAAAGAAAAAAGCCGAAAGGCAGTTGTAAATAACAAATAATATGATAAAGCCAAGGAGAAACTTCAGTAGTTTGTGCCGCTGGTGTTTTTGGGCTGTGTAGGAATAATGTCTGCGTTTGCTGAACATTGTGCTTATTTCCTAAATAATCGGCCCGATACGCCGTAATGGCCAGTAAATAATCATACCCCTGCCCAAAACTTTTGTTACCCTGACAGGCCCGAAATAGCGCCCATCCCGTGAATTATCCCGGTTGTCGCCCAGCGGAAACACCCTGCCTTCCGGTACATACCAGCCAAGGCGGTGGCGGGCAATCAGTGTCGCATAACGTTTGTCATGCGGCATGGCCGAACGCAGGGTTTGAAGCCTGGAGTTCTCGTGCGCAAGATAATCGGGAAAGCGCAGATCGCGCGCGCCCCTTGCCGCCGATTGCAGCTTTTCGGGAACAGGCAGCCCCAGATCCATCCATGCGGCTGCACGGCCGTCCGCTTCCAGGGCAGGGTACTGATCCGCAGGCATAAGCCTGCTTATTTTATGGTTCCACCCTCTGGCCGCCGCATATTCCCGTTCATCAATCCAGCGGTCTTCTCCGGCAAAACGAATCCGCATTTCACCCTTTTCCATTATAAAGCGGTCGCCGGCGGCTCCCGCCGACCTTTTAATCAGAAAGTGGGCTTTCGGCTGGCCTGCCTCATCCCTGTCTATATCAACCAGCGAAAGGGTCAGCATGTAAATAACCCTCTGGGCAATGTCAAAGACCGGCCCCCTGGAAATGTATGACGGATTTTCAAAAATGATAATATCGTTTCGTTTTGGCTTGATCGGGGTCGATATTTTTGCAAGGCCGGGAAGGAGTTCAGGACCGAACACAATCTTGTTAACAAAAACATGGTCGCCGATATTTAGCGTATCAATCATCGAGCCGGAAGGAATCTGGTAGGCCTGTATAAGATACTGGTTGATGAGCAGTACCATTCCTGCCGCCCATAAAAAAGCCTCTATCCAGTCCAGAACCGGGTTTTTTGCGCGTTGTTTTTCTTTTTTTAACCGCCGCCGGCGCCTTCGGCGTGTCAGCAGCGCTTCGGTAATCTGCTGGAGGCGGTCAAAAAAATCGGGAGCTTTTGCATATCCGGACATCAGAATAAAAATAGCATGAAGGGCGGCTGCTTTTCAACAAGCACTTATGGCAGAACAGCCGCCTTTTACCGTGTTACCAGTGACTATGTGGAAAAAACTTGCTTTCTTTTTTTTCCGCCTGGGACGGGTTTTTTCGTTGCTGCCTTAATGAAATAACGAGTACAATTAAAAACAGGGTTGCAAGGAGGATGGAAAAAAGCAACAGGAACCATAAGCCGGAGCTTCTTTTAGGCATTTCCGCCTGGGCGGCTGATATAATAACAATTGATTCATCTACCGGGGCTTTTCCTCCCAAAAGAACCAGGAAAAGGCAGATAATAACTGTCAGTATCATCACCGCGAGGGCAACAAGAGAGGCAATTCGTGTGGTTAGGTTTGACTGTTTTGATATTGCCAAAAAAACCATGGCGGCGAGGATGATTATGCCGATAAGAACGCCCACAAATACCATACTTTATTGTCGGCCAAAATGTTTCAAATATAACCTTGCTATTCCATGTTAATTGTGCTATTCTTACACTAGTTCTGTTTTAGAGAGAGGTATATATGGCACATAAAATCAGTGACGCTTGTGTTAATTGCGGCTCCTGTGACAGTGAATGTCCGGTTGAATCCATCAGTGAAAAAGATGGCAAGCGCTGGATTGATCCGGCAACATGCCAGGATTGCGGCGCCTGTGTCGGTGTTTGCCCCACAGAAGCCATTTCGGCAGGGTAGGAATTGCTCATGGGAAAAACAGGCAAGGGGGCTCCCCTTGCTTTTTTTTTATTATTTTTGTGTTCTTCCCTTTGCGCATCTGAAGACCTAGATACTGGCTTTCCGGAAATAGCGCGGCTGGACGGGCGTGATACCGGTTTCAGGCAGTTTATCGCGGATGTGGAAGGCAACCGCAGAAGACTGGTTTCCAACGAAAGAAACCCCGCTGCCGCCGCCGAATCCCTGACAATTTATCAGTATAGCCCGGGTCAGGGCGAAGACATTTTTTTCCTTGCTGCACGCTGTAATATTCCTTACTCAGCACTGGCAAGCCTTAACAGACTTGACAACCCGATGATGCTGGAGACAGGGAGGCCCCTGCTCTTACCGTCCTGCCCGGGCATATTTATCCCCGCAAATATCAGTACCGATCTGGAAAAACTCCTTTTCTCCGCCAGGGCAATTGACCGGAGCCCAATGGAAATAACAATAAGTTCTGTTGGTTCGGGATCGCGCCCTTTTTATTTTTATCCAGGGGACGATTTTACTCCAACCGAGCGGGTTTTTTTTCTTAATTCCGGTTTTCGCTTTCCCCTTCAGTTTTTTTCCATGACCAGTACCTTTGGCCCAAGGCAGAATCCGTTTACCGGCAATGTTGTACAGCATACAGGACTGGATCTGGCTGCACCCGAGGGAACGGCTGTCTATACAACTGCGGACGGCATTGTTGCCGAAATTGGCGAAGATCCGGTATACGGAATTTATATAATTATAAAACATTCTGATACATGGACATCGCTGTACGGCCATCTGCAAAAAGTGGAAACAACCTTGCGAACCGCTGTTAAATCCGGTAATCTTATAGGGAGGGTTGGATCAACGGGCCAGTCAACCGGACCGCATCTTCATTTTGAGCTTAGGCAAAACGGAAGGCCGATAGATCCCGGAGGCAGACTCCGCTCATAGGAAAAAATGCCGCGAATCAGATTATTTGTACCAATTTTTCTGTTCTTTCTCGCCTTGCGGATTTATCCGGAGTCGTTCCGTACCCTGGTCGCCGGTGATTTGGAGGTGTCTTTCGACAGGGCGGGCGGAAGCTCCGTTTCGCTTGGAATAAACGGGGCTGCGGCAATCAGTCTTGGCGCCGATCGGCGTTTTTTAAGGGGCATTGAACTGGAGCTTTCCGCTCCGCAGGCATGGCTTTCATACCAGGGCAGCCTTGTTATCGTGATTTATAATGATCTTAACCGCCAGGTCGCTGCCGGAGTAGCCGATTTGGAAGGTACCCAGGTCTTGTTTGAGCCATTACCCGGCAAACTTCAAAATGTTTATCAGATACCAATCCGCCCGGCTCATGGTTTGCGTACAACTCCCTATGTAACGGTTCCCGCCGGCATTGTCCGGCCGGCTTCCTTTCCAATCCTGTTCAGGTTTATTCCGGTTGTAAAGGGGCTTACCGCCGAGCTGGAAAATATGGTCTTTCAGCTAACAGCCAGGCCAATTTTAAGTGATGAAGGAGCTGTCAGGCTTGTTCCGCGCTATCCCCCCCAACTCCGGTCCAGGCCGTTTACGCTGCTGATCGACGATGTGCTGATCGAAAATATAAATGATGAACTGATTCTAAGGGAAGGGGAGCACCATTTGGTTGTCCTTTCCGAAGATTACCGGAACGAAAGCCGCCGTTTTGTTATAGAACGGGCGAAAACCCTTGAACTGATCATTGAACTGCAGGATCCCACGCCGTTAATTATCTTCGAGGGGCCGGAAAACGCATCGATTTTTCTTAACAATGCACCGGTGTCGCGGGCAAGGGGCCCCATACAGGTCGAACCCGGCACGCATGAAGCCAAATTCCAGATTGGCGATTATACAGTCATTAAAACCCTTAACATTCAGCGCGGAAAAACATACCGTGTCGCACTGGACATTGATCTTACCGTGCACGAAGTTGATTAAAGGGAAAAAGTAAAAGGTAAAAGAGATTGTAAAACATCGCTTTTTCTGTTATTTTCACAATATGGAGAAAATATGCTTCTAATTGAACTGGGTCAGCCGGTCAGCGACTTAAAAATGCGAATTTATGAAACATGGAGGCGTCTTTGAAGACGCCGGTTTTTCAAGGCGTATAGCAGATATCGAGGAGGAAGCGGCAAGGCCTGATTTCTGGAACGACAGCGCTGCCGCGGAAAAAACCATGACAGCTCTTAAAAGCCTAAGAAACAGGTACGAGCCGTGGAAAGCCCTCCGCTGCGAAATAGACGATCTTTCCACACTTGTCGACCTTGCCCTGGAAGCAAAGGCCGAGAGCGAGAGTATCGATATAGAAAAAACCTTAATAAGTTTGGGCGCCCGGTATGAAAAGCAGAATCTTTTTGAATTGATGAGCGGCGAGCTGGATAACTCCTCATGCTTTCTGTCCGTACATTCCGGCGCCGGCGGTACCGAAGCCTGTGACTGGGCGGGTATGTTGTACCGCATGTACCTTCGCTGGTCGGAGCAGAAGGGTTTTTCAACCGAGGAAATTGACCGCCTTGATGCCGAAGGGGGGGTTAAATCCGTTACCTGCCGTATTGACGGTGAATGGGCTTATGGTTTTCTGAAAGGAGAATCGGGCGTACACAGGCTGGTGCGCATAAGCCCCTTCGATTCAAATTCACGGCGGCACACATCCTTTGCCTCTGTCTATATTTTTCCCGTTATCGACGATTCCATAGAAGTTGATATTAAACCCGAGGATTTACGAGTCGATACCTACCGTTCCGGAGGCGCCGGCGGCCAGCATGTGAACAAGACCGACAGCGCTGTACGTTTTACCCATATCCCCACGGGGATTGTAGTTGCCTGCCAGAATGAACGCAGCCAGATAAAAAACCGCGCCGTAGCCATGAGCATGCTCAAGGCAAGGCTGTATGAGCATTACAGGCAGGAAAAGGAAAAAGAAAATGAAAGATTTGCCCAGGAAAAGAAGGACATAAGCTGGGGCAGCCAAATTCGTTCCTATGTTTTCCAGCCGTATACCATGGTAAAGGATTACCGCACTAAAGTTGAGGTTGGAAATATTCAGGCTGTAATGGATGGAGATATTGATTGTTTTATAGAAGGGTACCTGAAAGAATCCTGGAAGAACAGCGCTTTTGAAAAAAACGCTTTATTGAGGAGAAATGAAAAGTAAAATATTTTTTTTATTCATTTATTTTTTTCTTGTTTGTTACTCTCTGTCCGCTCTTGGGAAAAAGGAAGAGGAAGAAGTTAAAACGCTGGAAAATGAATGGACTCTTTGTATAACTAATTTTGATACTGCTTCGCTGCCGGAAGGCAAAACTGTAGCCGCCGGCCTTTTTATGAGGTCATTGGTTGACAGTATAAATCTGACAAGTTACCGGCTGCGCCTGTCGCCTGAATACACCTACCATGAAGGATATACCTGGGCCCAGGCACGTTCGGCGTCGGCAAAAGCCCTGGCTGCGAAACATGAAGAAAGAGCGCTCCTTATTTACAGAGGCGAATCCCAGTTTAGATACAGGCAGAATTTGGCCAGAGTGGATGCGGATATAGAAAAGCTTAACGCTGCTTTTGAATTGGTTGAAGAAACAAGACCGATTATAAACCAGGAGCCGGAATTCAGGCTTACCCAGGGTAATCTTGGCGGGACTTTTCCTGAACCTCCAAGGGCCGGTGCGGAGTACAGTTTTTGCCAGAGCCAAAGGGTTAACGCCTTTCTTCAGGGTAAAATACAGGATTTTCACGACAGGTATTATGTAACGATAAAACTCTTTACGGCTTATACCCGTTCGTATATTTACGAAGATAATATTATTTTTTCCACGGAAGATATCGATAACGCGCTGCAGGAAATTACCGGAAGGCTTATTGCTGTTCTCGCAGGAAATAATCTGGGGGCGGTTGCCGTACATGCCGAACCGCCGGAAACGCTCGTGCTGATAAACAGATCTTTCGCGGGCAGGGGAAGTGTACAGCCGATGGAGTATCCCCCGGGAAATATTACGATAACCATGTCGGCGCCGGATTATGAAGGCGAAACAGTGGAAACAGAGCTTGCGCCGGGAGAACTATTGCAAATAACGGCGAGCCTTCGCCCCCTGGAGTACACAGATGTTCTGGTAGAAACTTCTTTTCCGGCCGGTATTTATCATGGCGCCCTGTATGTCGGCGAGGCCCCGCTAACACTGCGCCTGCCCGTCAATAAATATGAGTATGTCAATGTTTTGGCATATAACAATGAAACGGCAAAAACCGTGTTCCTAAGTCCGGAAACAGATGCGTCAGCATCAGTTACCAGTAAAACCAGAATGCCCCTCGCGGGAGAAAGAAGGGTTAACAGGGCGCGTAACGCATATTACTGGGCTTGGGGAGCGACATGGTTAACCGGAATCGCAGCATGGGTTTCCTATGGCTTGTTCACCAGTTCGGATGAGGCAATCAGGTATGGCTATTATGAACGGGGTATCCTGCATACTGATTTTTCTGATTACAATGAACGAATGTATTTTATCAGCATGGGCACGTTAGCCGCTTTTGGCGTAGCCGCTGTTTACAGCACCTTCCAAATGTTCAGATACATGTATATATCCAGCAAGGATGCACCAAAAATCGCAAGACCCGTAAGTATACAGGGAAATTAAAATGAGATTTGGCGAAAAGATAAAGATTTTTTTTTCCGGAAAACCTTCTGTTACCGATGAGATGCTGGAAGATTTATGCGATCTTCTTGTAGAAGGGGATTTCGGGGCTTCCCGGGCTTTTAATATGGTTGAGCTTCTGCGTCAGCAATACAAAAGCAGGGGTGGCGAATCAGTGCCTGCACTGCTTGCCGACCTGCTGGAAAAAGAACTGTTAAATGTATCGCAAGCCGGCGGCTTTCCTCCTTTTAACGAGCATGAATCGCCGGCCGGTAAACTAACCGTGATCCTCCTGCTGGGTGTTAACGGCGTCGGCAAAACCACAACCGCCGCAAAACTTGCCTCTCTTTACAGCCGGCAGTGCGGCTTAAAGCCCATTCTTGCCGCTGCGGATACATTCAGGGCGGCTGCGATTGAACAGCTTAAAATACACGGCGAAAGGCTGGGAGTAAGAGTTATTGCGCACCAGCACGGCGGAGATCCTGCGGCGGTTGTGTACGATGCTGTGGAAGCGGCGCGTTCGGGCGGGGGGAATGTAATAATCGCGGATACGGCGGGCAGAATGCATACAAAGTCCGCGCTGGTGGAGGAGTTAAAGAAAATAGACAGGGTTGTGGCGGCAAAAGCGGGCGATGCTGAGAATGTCAAGTATCTTGTGCTGGATGCGACTACCGGCAGAAACGCCCTGGCGCAGGCCGCCGTTTTCTGCGAAGCAGTTGCCCCGCAGGGGATTATTCTTACAAAGTACGATTCTACCGCAAAGGGGGGAGTGGTTTTCTCCCTTGCAACGGAATTACGCTTGCCTGTAGTGTATATCTGTACAGGCGAAAAATACGGGGATATTGAAACATTTAATCCCCACTCGTTTGCAAGGGAATTTGCCGGTCTTGAAAAAGAAACATGAGCCGAAAAGCATACCAGCTTTGGCTGTCTTTATTGTCCTGCTTCTCCTGGCGGGCTTCGCTGCCATTACCCAGGAATCGGATGAATCGTGGCCAATAAGGGGAGACGATCTCTCTTTATTCGATACGGACGCTTTGGAGGAAACACCCAAAAGAGAGCCGCCCGGTTTTATAAAACCGGCCGAATGGTACAGGTCAAACGCCGGAGGCATGGCCCTGGAGGCAATTTCCTCCCGCCTTGTGGCGTTACGCGAAAAATACGCCCTTGTAATCGATTTTGTCGAGGCGGAAGAACTGCCGGAATATCTTTTGCCGTTTTATGATGAAAATTATTATATAGAAATCCGTTCATTGTATTCCGACGGTGAAGAAACCAGGCGGCAGTGGATATTCAGGGATTATGACGGGCAGAATGTTCTGGTTGCCGCTTTCAATCAGGGTGTACGGGAAGCAGAGAATGAAGAGGCATTAGGTGAAGAAACATTTGATGAAGAATTAACAGATGAAATAACAGAAGCCGAAGAAGAAAAACCTTCTATTACCGGTTTTATAGAAATCTACAACGAAAACAGGCTTATAGTTGAAGAATATCATTTTCTGGACGACGGGGGAAAAAGAATAACATATTATATTTATAACAATGGAACGGTGATAAGCGCCGTTACCTGGTATGAAGAGCCTGGCAGGGATATGGCCAATAGTACGATAGATTTAGAAATACCGGATGAAGAAATATATGAAGAAGAAATAGCGGGTGGTAAAATAACAGATGAAGAACCTCTGCTTGCAGAAGCGCTTACCGAAGAAACAACCATTGAAAGCGACGGGTTCCTTGTTAAACTTTACACCGATAATTACCGTTACAACAGATCCGGATTTCTGCGAGCCATTGAACGAGTATATCATGAGAATCTGCGGCTTGACGAAAATGATCCTGTCTGGGTTGCCTTTCCGAACAATATTCTAAGCGCTGCAAAAGAAGCCGGCTTTATCCAGAAGAAACCCGGCATTTATTTTGAATTTTTTGGCAATTTAAATATCGCTGAAAATTACCGTATAATATACAATACCGATGAACGCGGCAGAGTTCTTTCGCAAGCCTTGTACGATGAAGACGATGAAGTTGTCTGGGTTATCAGCAACATCTGGTCCGGAGACAGGATTACTTCTTCGGTTAAGGAAGAGGGGGATGTCAGACTATCGATAGAATTTGAATATGGTGATGACGGCAGCCGGATTGTAGAACGTAATTTGCGTAACGGTATTTTGGAGCGGGTTGTCTTTACAATGGGTAACAGCGAAATTGAAGAACTCTATATGGATGATCAGATAATACTAAGGGCGGTCTGGGAAGAGGGCAGGAAGATTTCCGAAGTCAGAACCGGAAACAGGTAGGGCAGAACCGCTTTGAAATTTAACTGGATTTGGTTTGTTGCAGGAAGATATATTTTTAAGGGGAGAAGAAATCCACTTGCGGTACTGGGAATCGCTGTCGGCGTTCTTGCCTTAATTGTGATTATTGCCGTAATGAACGGCTTTCAGTTGAGTTTTATCGAAAGTATCCTGGAAATTTCTTCTTACCATCTGCGTGTAGAATCCTTTAACGAAGAAGGAATTGAAGATATACGGAATGCAGCCCTTACTGCCGGGGGAATTAAAGCCGCGGTTCCTTTCAGGGAATTTCAGGGGCTTGCAAGGGGCAGAAGGGCAGGTCAACAGGCGGTTTTGGTAAGGGGGCTGCCGCCTGACGCTGCGCATCATGATTCGGGACTGGGAAGAATGCTCATTTTTGAGGAAGGCGGTTTTGATATTTCGTCTTCCAATTCGGTTCTGCTGGGGGCGGAATTGGCCAGAAGGCTTTCCGTCAGGATGGGCGACGAAGTTACACTGTTTTCGATATCGGGAATTCTGTCTCCCGCGGATGACGAAGACAGCGGGAAAGCGGTATTTATTGTTAATGGATTATTTAGAACCGGATATTATGATTATGATACAGGCTGGGCTTTCATCAATATAGAAAGTGCACGTTCTTTTACCGGCACAGATGAGGTTGTGCTTGGGCTGAAATTAAATAACCGTTTTCAGGACAGGAGCATACTGGCACAGGTTAAAAGAGGGCTTTCCGGCCTGAACGGTTCTGATGGTTTATCCGGGCAAATTGTTTATTCAAGCTGGCGCGATTATAACCGCTCATTCTTTGGCGCCCTTAGAACAGAAAAACTTTTTATGTTCATTCTGGTGGGGCTTATTTTTATAGTGGTTGGCCTGAATATTTTTCAGGCCCAGCGGAGGTCGGTACTTGAACGACAGGAAGAAATAGCCCTGATGCGGGCGCTTGGCGGCACCGGGAGGGCAGTGCGCTTTGTATTTGTTTTCGACGGCGCCATTGTCGGTTTTTCCGGAGCCACCGCCGGCCTTGTTTTCGGGCTGCTGATAGCGTCCAATATACAAATTTTCTTTACTGTTATCGAACAGGCGGTTAATACATTAATTGGTGCGGTAAACGTAATTGCTGTTTTTTTTGGAGCGGGGGAAGCCGGTGATTTTGCATTTTTTTCCCCTGCGGTTTTTTATATAAAGGAAATTCCGTCCAGAATAATTTATTATGAAGTGGTTGTTATATTTTTATTTGGCCTTTTTTCCGCGCTTTTTGCGGCATTGTTTGCGTCAAGAAAAATATCAAAAATAGAGCCTGCTGAGGTATTGCGTTATGAGTAATGTTACCGGAGATAAAATCATGGTAAGGGCCGAGAACTTGGCAAAAAACTATATTTCCGGCGCTGAAACGCTCCAGATTCTTAAAGGAGTAAGCCTTGAAATCGAACAGGGACTTTCCGCCGCCGTAAGCGGACAGAGCGGAAGCGGAAAAAGTACACTGCTGAATATCCTCGGCGGTCTGGATAAAACCGATAAAGGAAAAGTTTACATAGGTGCGCAGGAAATTACTTCTCTTAATGAAAAAGATATGGCTGTCTACCGCAGTAAAAAAATCGGCTTTATTTTCCAATTTCATTATTTGATGAAAGATTTTACGGCGCTGGAAAATGTTATGCTGCCGGCCTATATTGCCGGAACGAAAAAAAAGGACGCCCTCGACAGGGCAAGGCTGCTGCTCGCCGATCTTAAACTCGAAGACAGGCTCACCCACTTTCCGTCCCAGCTTTCCGGCGGCGAACGCCAGAGGGTGGCAGTAGCCAGGTCCATGGTTAACGATCCGGATGTAATCCTTGCGGACGAGCCCACCGGCAACCTCGATCCCGACAACAGCATAATGGTAACAGAACTGCTGTATGCCGGCGCCGAAAAGTGGGGAAAAACCCTTATTGTTGTTACACACGATACCAGGGTTGCCGCAAGGGCGTCTGTCCGGTATCAGCTGAGAAACGGGCAGCTTTTTGTAAACGGCGGCGATGCCGGGGCGGCGCTTTGAAAAGCAAGGCTCCCTTTTTTATAGCCCTTAGGTATTTATGGGGCAGGGCGCACGAAGGCGGCCGCTATCTTAGAGGCGCCGCTGCGGGCATCGCGGTAAGCCTTATCCCGATTATTGTTACCCTTCTGGTCGCCGATGGAATGATCCGGGGCATTATCGACCGTTACCTTGAACTGGGAACAGGCCATGTTCAGGTTTTTAATATGATGGAAGGCACAAACTTCGAAAAAGAGAGCGAAATAATACTTACACGCAGGGGGGTAAGGGGCGTTTGGCCGGAACAGAGAGGCATGGGAATACTTGTCGGGAGCAAGGGAAGAACCGGCGCCACTGTGCGGGCAACAGATCCGTCTTTTTGGGATGATGCCGGAAGCGCCTCGTATCTTAAAATAGTCGCAGGAGAGGGAAAGCCGGAGACCGGCGCCGATATGTTGTTAGGTGAAAACCTGGCCACCGCCATCGGGGCGCAGCCGGGAGATACCGTCCGCCTTATGACAATCAGAACCGGCGAGAGCGGGGGAAACATTCCCAGGACGACTTCCTTTGTTGTAAAGGGCATTGTCTCTTCCGGGTACCATGAACTGGATGCCCTCTGGTGCATAATAAGCTGGGAAGGAGGGCAGCGTATTCTATCCCATGAATTATCTTCTTCCAGTCTTATCGTAAAAATTGACGACCCTTATAAAAATGCAGATGCCTTCTGCTGGTCGCTTTATCCGGCATTGGGCGCCGGTTACAGTGTTTATTCGTGGAAAGACCTTCTGCGTTCCCAGTACAGCTCATACGAATCGACAAGGCAGATGCTTCTCTTTATTATGGCGCTGATTGTTCTTGTAGCGGCGGTAAATGTCTCTTCTGCGACTTCCATGCTGGTACTGGAAAGGCATCGGGATATAGCGATACTGAAGGTAACCGGCGCCGGCACAAGAGGAGTTGCCGGTGTGTTTCTGTGGGGAAGTTTTCTTACGGGGCTCATTGGCGGGATAATCGGCATTATACTTGGCCTGCTCATCGGTATTAATATCAACACCTTAATCCGCTCCCTGGAAAAACTTCTCAGTTTTTTTTCCGCTCTTTTTAAGGGCGGCGAAGTGAAGATACTGGATCCTGGTTTTTACCTTGAAACAATCCCCATTGTTATAGACTGGTTTATGGTATTTATGATTGGCTGTTTTACAGTTCTCTGTTCCGTTGTTTCTTCATGGATTCCGGCACGCCGGGCCGGCAGGCTTAAACCGATGGAATTGTTAAGAAAGAATTAACCTTTCAGCAACCGCATCCAAAAATTCCTGTGAGTCAAGGGTTTTGACCGCGGCGGGCTCTGCGATTTTTGCGAGGTCGCCCGTCATCAGGCCCGCTTCGATGGCGCCGGTAACCGCCTTTTCCAGCTTTTGTGCAAAGTGCGCAAGTTCCGCCAGGCCGTCCAGTTCCGCCCGCTTTGCAAGCGCTCCCGTCCACGCAAAAATCAGCGCCGCCGGATTTGTGCTGGTCTTTTCTCCGTTTTTCCAGCGGTAGTAGTGCTGCTGCACTGTTCCGTGCGCTGCCTCGTATTCATAAACTCCGTTAGGTGAAACCAGCACGCTTGTCATCATGGCAAGGCTTCCGGCGGCGCTCGCTACCATGTCGCTCATAACATCGCCGTCGTAGTTTTTGCATGCCCACAGAAAGCCACCTTCGCCCTTTACAACACGCGCTACTGCATCGTCGATAAGGGTATAAAAATAGCTGATGCCTGCCGCCGCAAATTTATCCGAAAACTCATTTTTGTATACTTCACCAAAAATAGTTTTGAATCGGCCGTCGTAGGTTTTGGAAATTGTGTCCTTGGCGGCGAACCACAGATGCAGTTTTTCCTGCAACGCGTAAATAAAACAAGAGCGGGCAAAGCTTGTGATTGAGACGTCCAGATTGTGCATTCCCTGGACAATGCCGGGGCTGTCGAAATCCGCTACCAGGATGCGGCGTTCGCCGCCGTCCTTTTTTGTGTATACAAGTTCCACCCTGCCGGGCCCATCAATTTCCATTTCCGCCGCCCTGTAAACATCACCGTAGGCATGGCGGCCTATCACAATGGGCGCCTTCCATGTACTCACAGACGGCTTAACATTGGAAACTACGATGGGCTTTCTAAAAACCGTTCCGTCAAGTATCGCCCTAATGGTGGCGTTTGGGCTTGGGTACAGTTGTTTAAGGCCGTATTCTTTCTGCCTTGCCGCGTTACTCGTAATTGTGGCGCATTTAACGCCCACTCCATGCCGCAGAATCGCCTGCGCCGCCGCCGCGCTTACGGCATCACTTGTCGCGTCCCTGTTCATAAGGCCAAGATCGTAGTACTCGGTCTTTAATTCAATAAACGGAAGAAGGAGTTTTTCTTTTATGAGCGACCAGAGTACGCGCGTCATCTCGTCCCCATCTATTTCGACCAGGGGATTTTTCATTTGGATTTTAGGCATAACATCAGTATAATGGATAACAGTAAGGAGGGAATATGGCGCAGATCGAAGTTATACAGGGAGACATTACCAGGGTATTGGTCGATGCCATTGTAAACGCTGCAAACTCAAGCCTTATGGGCGGCGGCGGCGTAGATGGTGCGATACACAGAGCGGCAGGGCCGTCCCTGCTGGAAGAATGCCGAAAAATCGCAGCGGCTAAAAGGAACGAGGCTGCCTGCCCCACAGGGGAAGCGGTTATTACCGGCGCGGGAAACCTTCCAGTAAAGCACATTATCCACACAGTAGGCCCTGTTTGGCATGGCGGCGGGAAGGAGGAGCCGGAATTACTCGCATCCTGTTACCGCAAGAGCCTGCTGCTTGCACAGGAAGCGGGGCTGAAAAGCATCGCCTTTCCGAATATCAGCACCGGGGTGTACGGTTACCCAAGGGACAAGGCTGCCGCCGCCGCCGTTAAGGCGGTCAGGGAGACCCTGCCTTCAGCGCCGGCTGTAAAGCGTGTGGTTTTTGTCTGTTTTGACGGAGAGAATTATTCGCTTTACAAAAAACTACTGGAGGGTTGATTCAACCAGAAGATGCCGGGCCGGCAGCAACGATCGTTTCTATGTTCATGCCGGCCAGCCTGCTGATATAGTCCTGGGTTATGCCCGCATCTGTAATTAAATAATTTATTCTGTCCAGGCATCCCAGAGAAGCAAACAGTACTTTTTCCAATTTGCTGGAATCCACCAGCAGATATACTGTTTTGGCGGAATTTATCATTGCCCGTTTAAGGGATAAATCGGTAAAACTGGGGTAGGTTAAGCCTGCCGTAAGGGAAAAGCCGCCGGCTGCCAGAAAGAGCTTTTCTACATAGAGATCCTTGAAAACCAGGCAAGCGTTTTCTCCTGTAAGGGAGAGTGTCGGCGCCTTGAATTCACCGCCGGTCATTAGTATGGTATTGCTTGGCTCTTTCCCCAGCGCCAGGGTAATATTTATTGCCGGTGTAACTACTTTAAGACTTTTTCTGTTGGTAAGGTGTTTTATCATCTCGGCAACAGTGGTCCCGGAGTCCAGGATAATGCTGTCGCCGGAAGATACAAATTCCGAGGCTTTTGCGCTGATCAGGGTTTTTTTATCCATATTGATGTGCCGCGCGAGCTGAATATTGGAGGCAAATGAAGAATAATTGCTTAAAAACGCACCGCCGTGCTGCCGGACAATGAGCCCTGACTGTTCCATGGCTTCAAGATCCTGACGAATGGTCGGCTCAGAAACCTGAAAAATATCCTTTAACTCCTGGACGCGGCAGCTTCCGTTTTCACGAAGCAGTTCTATTATTTTTTCACGCCGTTGTTCCGGAAACATGTCCTTGTCTGTTCCTTGCTGTTTTAATGATATAATTACTTATAGTAAATAATTATAGACAATGATTGAACCTTTGTCCAGCAGTAGAAGTACTGTCAATTACCTTTTTTAAATATAAAATTTGCTGTATAATGCCTTTGTTCCTTTTCATTATCTACCATAAGTTTTACATGCATCTCTGTATCACTTGTTATGGTATAATCCAATATCTCCCTTGAGCCGAATACCGGCATTGTAGAGACCGGCATTTTGTTTTTATCAAAAATCCACTTTCTGGTTTCTTCTGTTCTGCTGAAATTTGGGAATTGTATAATTGTTCCTTCGCTTATCATACTTATTAAGTCATAATCAGCATTGACGCTTTCTTCTTCAATTTCGAAGTTTTCAGCCTTATAGAGCGCTTCATACAGATAATCTCCCGGTTGGGGAGCGGTAAAGTTTTCCACGTCATAACCGGAAGCCATAAATAATAAATAAAGATCGTGCAAAAAAAGCGAACCTGAAAATTCCATCGCGTCATTTACATAAAATTCCGAAGATGGAAGCATAATAATAAAACGATTATCCTGGAAAAGTATTCTGCCTTCTTCAACGCTTAAAACCCTAAAAGCATCATCAATAATTATTTTTGCGGTAAAAATTTCAGGATACTGCGGCTTAACCATCCACAGTTCGCCCTGATTGTCCTGATCGTACCTCAATCCCATTGTTGAATGTAAAAACGCGGATATTCTATGGTGTGTTTCCTGATCAAATGGAAGCTCTGTTTTTCTGTAAACGGCCATTCCCATTTCCATGTATACATCATCATCTTCCTTATAAATAAAGCAATCATTTTCCCCAGGCTGTGAAAGAGGGTCTTTCAATAGATAGCCCCCGTTGGAAATATCTACCTGCATTTGAACAGGATTCTGTCCAATAATATTCATGTACATCAGCATGGGATTCCATCCCGCCGTGACTCTGTGGGAAAATATTTCCAGAGTTGCCGTATCTTTGCCTGTGGAGGTTATTTTGTAGATATCAAACTCATCATTTACATAGTGTCCGTCAATGGGGAAGGGCTGATTGCTGCTTCTGTTACACGATATTGTAAATGACACGATCGCAATCAATAAAAATGATAAAAACCTCGCCATGGAATAATGCCTTTTAAAAAGGGGCTGCCCAGCCGGACAGCCCCGTAATCAACACTAATAACTAATTTACAGTAACAATAACACGCGCCCACTTGGTAAGCGGGAGCCGGCCCTGGCCCGGATTGTCCTTTACCTCACATATAACATGTATGGTGTCGCCGGGGTTAGCATCTGCCGGAACCGTGAATGTTAATGTCCGGTAAGAAAAGGCAGCAGTTGGAAGAGGGATGTCGGGAAGAGCCGAAGCATAAGTGTCGGCTTCCTGATATTGCCACCATCTATAGCTGACCGTATCGCCGTCAGGATCAAAGAAATCGGCGGTAAGGGTAATCGCATCGCCGGGATCTGCCGCAAAGTCGAGTGTATAGTCATCGGTAATACTGTTATGTACCTCTACCAGCGGCGGATGGTTAGTCTCGCTTGGCGGCTTAATTGTCCACTGGAGGCGTGTAGCAAAGCTGTGCATGATTGCTTCCCAATAGCGGTCGATAGCCCGGACAGAACCGGAAGCAGTGCCTGTATAGCTTGCAGCATCGGTAGCTGGTCCCCACATATTCAAGCCGGCATTAGCGCCAGAGCCAACACTATTCTTCTGAAGCCTTCCGCCCCAGCCGCCGTAGGTTGGATGCTGCCATGAGCGCAGGCCGTTATTAACCAGGAATGCCCAGGTCGGGGAATCCCCTTCGGATACCCAGGTATTTTGAAGCCAAATCTGGCCCCTTGCAAAGCTGCCTATTCCAACACTTTGTGCGTAGGCTACTGCGGCAGTTCTCTCGGCAGCAGTTGTCGCTACTAAATAGAAACCGTCTTCGTCATCAAAGCCGGGCCTGCCGTGGGTGATGTTGCCGGCGGCGTTCCATTGGTGCCCATTGAGCGGGTCGTCCTTGTCGTCGGCCATTTGGGCTCTGTAAGGATATGCCCAAGTCCCGGCAACACGGTAAACTTTGCCAAGCGGTCCCACGTTTGTAACGTTCTTTGACATCCAGTCAGGCTCCATAAGGTACCTAATGGCGGCTGAAACAGCGGTGCTGCCGCCGTAGCCCCATGGACCAATAGCGCCGGAACGCCACATCATGTCGGGGAAGTTCGGGAGGATATGATACTGCCAGCCGCGATCCTGGAACCCGTATGTGGAGAGGACCACTTTGTCTACTATTTTTTGATAGAGCGGACCCTTAGCCGCAATATCGGCGGCATTTTCATTCGCAATTTCTTCCAGCGCCCTGGCTGCAGAAGCCATACCGCCCCATCCCGTGATAAACAGCTTGCCCGGTACGTCATCAAGAACATGCTGCTTAATCCAGTTGGAGCCTTCGGTCGCTACAGACAAATCGGGGTATGTTGTTGCGTTTGTACCTGCCTGCGTCTCAGCCCAGTGAACATTGCCCCATTTGGTAATGGATTTTAGATATGCGGGCGTCGGGTAGTTTGAATCATGCTGTACCAGGTAAGGATACGCCTGTTCATAGGCATTGAGTCCCACGTCTATATGGCTTGGCTCGTTAAAAGCTGTCCAGCGTCTTCCCTTCCTGATTATGTTGCCATCTGCATCCCACATGGGTGAAATATGGTGCTGGCTGAAGTTGTAGACCAGGCCGACAAGTGGTATCTCGTTGGAGTAAAGCAGCATGTGAATCAACGAGTTAAGGTCGTCTAACTCCGGGTCGGTGGTAATAATGACACGGAAGGGCTCGTACTCAGTGTTGATGGGAGATGGTCCGTTGAATATACCCGCTCCCATGGAAAGAACTTCCCATGCGCTGCCATTGTAGATAAACGCGATCTTTTTCCACACATTGTAATACGCCCAGTTCAGTTCGGGAGAGTCGGGGTGATCCACCAACTCGCCTTTCCAGAGGATGTCTATGCCATCAACACCGTCTTCACCATCACGGGAAAGAACCTGCCAGCCGTCCCAATAGATATAGGACCTTCCATTGGCGGTGTTGTAGTACGCCCAGCCGTTTTGAGGATTTGCCGGAGCGGAAGCCAGTTCCCCCCTCCATTGAATGGATTGTCCGGCTGCACCGTCATCCCCTTTTTCACCTGGTTCTCCCGGTAGTCCCTGGATACCGCGCGGCCCCTCCGGACCTTCGCAGCTGATTAACCCGATTCCGGCGAATAATACCAGAACCAGACCGAAAATTGCAGCTTTTTTCATAAACTGCCTCCTTGCAATGGAATTAAAAAAACCGGTATTTCTCCATAGGGAAAAATCCGGAAGTTTTGAGAAGAAACAAAGGGTATTTGGCTTTTCGCTGACGATTAGTGTATTGGGGGGGGGGGGGGGGGGGGGAAAAAAATTTTTTGGGTTTTTTTTTTTTTCCCCCCCAATTTTTAGTTTTTGGCGGAGGTTTAAAACCCCCAAAATAAACTATTTTGCCCCAAATGTTAAAA
>Ga0099364_10002429_pt1 | contig 29678 bp, 32 predicted proteins | sample TergutTh196P3_FD_73070 | JGI IMG/M metagenome (GOLD analysis project Ga0099364, IMG submission 73070) | Microcerotermes parvus P3 segment gut microbial communities from Pointe-Noire, Republic of the Congo - Th196 P3 | ecosystem: Host-associated > Arthropoda: Insects > Digestive system > Gut ...
CGAAAAATTCCGTGATACATTAAAAGTCGCTTCTCTGCTTCATGATGTTGGAAAGGTGGCTATTTCTGATACAATTCTCAAAAAGCCGGCCAGGTTTACTCAGGAAGAATTTCAAGTCATGCAGCATCATACTTCCTATGGAGCAAGCCTTTTTGACGATCCCCTGTCCCAACTGGATTTATTGGCAAGTGATATTGCCTTTACCCACCATGAAAACTGGGACGGTACGGGCTATCCCGGCTGGATTGATCCCTTGACCGAAAAAATCCTGAAAGCGGATTCTGAAGGAAAACCCCTTGGCAGGAAAGGGGAAGAAATTCCTCTTGCCGGCAGAATTGTCGCCCTGGCCGATGTATTTGACGCTCTCTGTTCAAAGAGGGTTTATAAACAGGCATGGTCAGATGATGATGTGTATAATGAAATAAAGAGTATGAGGGGGAAAAAATTCGATCCTGAACTGGTAGACATTTTCTTTGATATACTCCCCAGAATACAGCATATCCAGAGAATGTATCCGGAAGCGGAATAAAACGGCATCAGCATTAATTCGCGTAATACGCGGTTACATTCAGGTTTTTTTTATCAAGCGGGTCAATTCCCGATCAAAGCTGTCTGCAAAACTTTTCAATTCTTTTTTCCCGTAATTGGGATGGCGTACAATTTCAAGGCCGCTTGTTGCAAGGTCCACGGAAAAATCCCGGATGGAACGGTAATATTTGATATTGTCATCTGTAAAAATTCTTCCCCTGTCGTCCAGTACACATACCTTTGCTTCCACAAGCTGTTCAGCCAGCGGAAGGTCCCTTGTTACAGCCAGGTCCCCGGGATTTGCCAGTTCTGTAATGCGCCTGTCGGCAGAGCCTTCATCACTGGAACAAATCTCCATAACAGTATCTTTGTCTATTCCGGGAATCCGGCGATTGGCCGCAAAAACCACCGGAATTTTTGTTCTCTTTGCAGAACGTAGTATCAGTTCACGTACAGGTTTTGGGCAGGAATCCGCATCCACCAGGATTTTCATTTTTACTTTAGCCGGGGACAGAGCCGATTCCCGCGGCATACAGGGTAAAGTCCCCGCTGAACATGATGCTTCCGTCATTTGCAGGGATAAACGCTGACTCACCTTTTATTAATTTTATTGTCCTTTGGTTGATTGTAAGTTCAAGTTCTCCGTTCATAATAAGTATAATGGAAGGCCCTGATTCAAGATATGGAATTTCTCCGCCCTTCAATATTGACAGGGAGAATTCCCGGCATGAAACAGGGTATTTATAAAAGTTTTCTTCCGGGTTTTCCTTTAGAATAACAGGATTAAATGGCTTAAAATCAAGAATTTTTAAGAGTTCCGGAATATCAATATGCTTGTTCGTAAGGCCCCCTCTTAAAACATTATTGGAATTGGCCATTAATTCCAGGCCCATACCGTGTACATAGGCATGAAGAATACCCGAAGGAATAAATAAGGCGTCTCCGGGTTCAAGATTTACAATATTTAAGTAAAGGGGCGAAATTATCGCCGGGTCTTCCGGATAAAGTTCTGCGAATTTTTCAATCAAATCCCATTCTTTTAGTTTTGTTTCTTCCCGGGCATTATTGCATAAAACTTTTGCATAATCGCAAAAATCTTTCCTGGTTTTTTCCGGCATGGAAAACAGGATGGAAAGGAATTTTTTTAGAGGGTCTTCTTTTTCTTCAAGAGCGGTGATTAACGGAAATACGGCGGCTTTTAAGCTGCGGGAAGCGTTTTCAAAAAAAGCTGCCAAAAGCGCTTTTATCTTTATGGGTTCCCTGAATCCGGCCATTGCAATAAAAGGACTTATGGCGCAGATAATTTCCGGTTTATGGCTTTTGTCCCTGTAATTCCTTAGCGGAGAATCCAAACCAATCCCTTTGCCTGATTCCCTTGCCCATCCTTCAAGCGCTTGTTCCAGGCTTGGGTGGGTCTGTATGGAGAGCGGTTTTTCTGCGGCTATCACCTTAAAAAGAAAGGGCAGGGTATCGAATCCGGTTTTACCCAGATAAAGCTCTTTATCCCTTGAAATCAGTTCCGGCAGCAGTAAAGCGGATTGCGAGTCAACATTCTCTCCTTCAAAAATATCAATAACTTTCGATGGTCCTTCCGGATGGCTCCCCATCCATAATTCCGCCCAGGGCATTTGGCTGACATTAATTCTGTCAAGTAAGTCAGGTATCCAGTCAGGCGAACCCCAGTCGTAATTTTTTATTATATTCTGGAGCTTGTATATTTTTGTTTCTTTATATACATCTTCTGTATCTTCAAGTCCAAGCAAAACGCCGAGTCTTGAAATAAGGCTTAGCGTGAGGTTTTCCGCTTCAATGGAATCCTCCCCTGAATCTTCCTCCGGATTTTTTTCGCCGCCGGTTCCTTCGGGGCTGTTTTTCCCCAGGCGGATTTTTTCACATTCATCGCATAACAGAAAACCTGTTAAAACAGCTTTTTTTAAGGGGTCTTTAAGTCCTGTGTTTTTTTCAATTTCTTCCAGCTTTTGCCTGTATGTTTCCAAAAGCCCTGAAAGGTATTCCGGTTCTTCATCTGCGGAAATGGGAAGGGAGCAACCTAAAACATCGATATTGATTACATGCTTAGGCATGAAAGCCCTTAAAAAATATCCAGCTCAATGTCCGGATTTTGCGTTTCTTGCGGTTCATGCGTTTCCGGCGTAACATACATTTCCGGCATGTCCGGCTCTGCTGGCGCCGGAGAAGGATCGCGCATCTCAGAAGCGGCGGCAGGTACCGGAGGGGAACTTCGCCCTTCGGGCTCAGCGGCAGGTACATCTTCCGTTTTATCCAGGGCCGTAGGGGCGTCACCGTTAAACGCAGTTCCCAGGGCATCTTCAATCTCATTCAGCCGGTTAAAAGCGGAAAGGAATTTTTCTTCAATCTGGCCCTGATCATCCTTGAATTGCTGTATCAGTTTTTCAAGTTCTGCAATGCGCTTTTTGTAGGAATTCTGTTTACCCTTTAGCAAGGCATTCTCGCCGCTTACCTTCTTTACAAAATCGATGGTCCTGGTAATCCTCTGATCCAGCAGTTTGACCTGCTCAAGGGTTACCATCTTAGGCTCCCAATGCCGCTTTGGCTTTCTCTACCACAGCCTTGAATGCCGCCGCGTCTTCGATTGCCATATTGGCCAGCGTTTTCCGGTTAATTGTTATTCCCGCTTTATTAAGGCCGTTGATAAAATTGGAATAGCTTATTCCTTCTGCCCGGCAGCCCGCGTTTATTCTGATAATCCAGAGCCTGCGGAAATCTCCTTTCCGGTCACGTCTGTCCCTGTAAGCATAGGCAAGGCTTTTGGTAACCGCGTCTTTTGCGGTTTTGAAATTCGTACTCCGTCTTCCCCAATAGCCTTTGGCCAGTTTAAGTATTTTCCTGCGATGGTTTTTTCTTTTGGAGCCATCTACTGCTCTTGCCATAATTACCTCTCTTTATTACCCGTACGGAAGCAGGGATTTCTTGATTGTCTTTTCATTGTCTTTGGACAAAATTCCGGCATGGCGGAGATTCCGCTTCCGCTTGGTGGATTTTTTTGTCAGTATATGACGCAGGTTTTGTTTTTTATACTTGATTTTGCCGCTTCCTGTAATGGAAAAACGTTTGGCAGCGGCTTTTTTAGTCTTCATCTTGGGCATACTGTACCTCTGTGTATTATTTCCTGGATTTTGGGCTTAATACCATGGACATAAACCTGCCTTCCATTGACGGCTGTTTATCCATAACATAAAACCCTTCAATCTTGCTAAGGACATCATTTAAGACATCCAGGCCAAGGTTGGTATGAGCCAGTTCCCGGCCTCTGAATCGTATGGTCACCTTGACCTTGTTTCCGTCAGCCAAAAATTCCCTTATATGCTTGGACTTAAAATCCAGATCATGATCGTCAATTTTTGGCTGCATGCGGATTTCCTTGAGTTTAAGCAATTTCTGCTTTTTCTTGGAATCCCTTATTTTCTTTTCATTCTCGAACTTATATTTTCCATAGTCCAGGATCTTGACAACAGGAGGATCAGCCTGGGGAGCAATTTCCACAAGATCAAGGCCTTGTTCCCTTGCCAATTCCAGCGCTTCGGGTGTAGACATGATCCCCTGGCGCTCTCCTTCTTCCCGGATCAGGCGAACTTCCCTTACCCGAATCTGTTCATTAATTCTAAGATCCTTATCCGACAACTTACCTCCTTGACAGTTCATTACGAACCTATTCCTGTTGAATAAATGAGTATATCAAAAAAAAACCGACCGTGTCCAGTGGCCGCTGGAGCTATTTTCGGGTTTTGAGAAAAGCTGCATTGACTCTTATTTTATCTGGCTATAAGGTAATTTTATGACTTTATTCTGCTTTCTTTTTATTCCTTTTATATATTTGTTTCAGCGTTCTGTCAGGGAAAGCGATAGTACCGGAGGCGTGTGGGCATTATTGCTTGGCAGCATTATTGCTCTGATCAAGTTTTTTCTGGGAGATCTTGTAAACCCCGGAGGATTTGGCTTCAATAGATTTATAAGCGGCTGCATTGATATTGTAAGCCTGCCGGCCCTGATTCCGGTTATAGTCTATTTATTTTTTGTTAATTTTAAGATTATTGGCGGGACCATGGATTTTGCCGGTTTTGCTCTTCTGTGGCTTATTCCGGAAGCAGGTATAAGGGCAATAGGCTGGAGTTCTCTAGGCGATCCCATTCTTCTTGTGCTGGTGCCCGTGCTCTGGGCAGCTATTGCGATAGGGATAGCTTTTTTTATAACCCTTATTCAAAACAGCAGAGGATGGCTTATATTGCTTTTTTCCCTTGCCATATTGCTTATACCGTTTGCCGCATCTGCCTCTTATTGGGCTTTTTATTCGCAGAAAACCTTGATAGGTTTTTTGCTTTTATTTACAGCTTCCAGCCCAATGCTTGTGTCCCTTACCCTGTCTTTCTTAAAAGCCGGAGATTAGGAGACTGTAGGAAAAGGTCTCTCACAGCGGACACAGAGGCACAGCGGTCTGAGTAAGTTTCGAAAGCACCGCCTCTTATATATAATCCCTTGTTCTGTTTCTCTGTGTCCGCCGTGCCGCCGTGAGAGGCATTGACAGGCTCCTAGGCCTGACCGGCAGATCCAAGAACATTATTGTTCTTGTGCATATAGAGTTTTTTAAGCTCATCCCGCGCCGGGCCAAGGATTTTTCTGGGGTCAAATTCATCGGGTTTTTCCGTCAGCACTTTGCGTATTAAGGCTGTCATTGCCAGGCGGCCGTCCGAATCAATATTGATCTTGCAGACGGCGCTTTTGGCTGCTTTGCGAAGCTGTTCTTCCGGAATGCCCACAGAATCTTTTAAGTGGCCGCCGTATTTTTCGATCATTGCCACGTATTCAACAGGAACTGAAGATGAGCCGTGCAGTACAATAGGGAAGCCAGGTATGCGTTTTTCTATTTCTGTCAATATGTCAAAGCGCAGGGGAGGAGGTATCAGGATGCCGTTTGCGTCTCTGGTACATTGCTCCGGCTTGAATTTCGTGCGGCCGTGGCTGGTGCCAATGGAAATGGCGAGCGAGTCAACACCGGTTTTCTTTACAAAATCTTCCACCTGGTCAGGTTCGGTATAATGACTGTGTTCGGAAGAAACGTCATCTTCAACCCCGGCCAGGACTCCCAATTCTCCTTCAACCGTAACATAGTCTTTTCTGGAATGGGCAAATTCCACTACTTTTTTGGTCAAAGCCACATTTTCTTCAAATGGAAGGTGGGAGCCGTCAATCATTACCGAAGAAAAGCCTGTCTCAATACAATCCTTGCAGAGCTCGTATGTATCCCCATGATCAAGGTGAAGCGCTATTGGAATGTCATAACCCAGCTCATTTGCGTATTCCACGGCCCCGCGCGCCATGTTCCTCAATAAATTCTGATTCGCGTATTTCCTTGCCCCGGAAGACACCTGGAGGATTACAGGGGACTTGGTTTCCACACATGCGGATATTATTGCCTGTAATTGCTCAAGATTATTGAAATTGTATGCAGGTACTGCAAACCCGTTTTTTATGGCTTTTTTGAATATTTCCGCCGTATTTGTCAAGCCTAAATCTTTATAACTGGTCATGTTTCTGTTCTCCTTACCTTATGTTTCTTTTATTCTTCTTATTGATAATCCTAGTAAACCAGGGCTTCTTGGTCAAGCAAGTATTTTCTGTTATTCTTAAAATATGAAGCCCTTTAGATTATTTTTCAAAATCATACTTGTCTCTGTTATTTTGGCTTTGACAGGCGGGGCATTATTTTTCAGGCTGCGTCCGCCTTTTCTTATTGTAACAGACCCTTCAATAAGCCTGCTTTACGGCGCAGAAAGGACAAGGCTAAAGCATATTGAGCTTTCCATTAAGTTTTTCAGGCGGGTAATGTTTGTTTTTGTATCCGAAAGCGCGGCTCCGGAAATTGTGGCCGCGGCCGTGGAATCGGTTTACGCAGCCCCGGGGGCTGTTCTCTTTCCTGAGCTTTATAACGAAGGCGCACGCAGATATCATGCCCAAAACCCGGAAACTCCTGTAATAATCCTTGAAAGCCGGCGTTTTAACTTATCTGATTCCACGCAGGAAAGCGAAGGGCTTTATTTTATAAGGCCGGATACGGAAACGGATTTATTCAAGGCCGGGATCAGCGCGGCTTTCTTGGCTGATAACAGCAGAATATTGGTCATTTATGACAGAATTCTCGCCCCTGAATTCAGGGCCGCGTTTGAAAACGGGCTTAAAACCATGGGATTTTTCGGAGATGTAGATTATATCGAAGCGCAAAACGAACATATAGTCTGGGAAAACTACTCATGCGCGGTATTACTGGGCACGGCAGCCTATTTTCTGGAACAAAACAACAGGATTCCGGCTATTCTTTTCTCATGGATAAATCCGGAAATCACGCCCGTTAATATAAAGGTCATTTTTAATGATTCCCCCTGGATTTTGGCTGGAAAAGCGCCGGATACAATAAAAAACAAAGGAATTTTCCCGGATACAGAAATTATTATTCCGCGCGGGCGTATAAGCGAAGGCGCGGCATTACTAAGGAGGCAGTTAAGGAGAACCCAAAGCATCGGCAATGATTTAGGATATCTCTAAAAAAAAAAGACAAATAATTCAGCCCTAAAAGCCCATATCAGCCGATAATTCTATAAACCCCGGTTTTTTTATGTCTTTTTTACGGGAAAGGTATAATGTATTTGACAAAGAAGACAGAAAGTAGTATAATAGGAACACTCATTATATAATAAAAAGGTGGTTCCTTAAGTATCCACAATTCCATGGAATGGGCAAAGGAGTAATAGATGAAACATGGCAGTTTCAAAGCATTAAGTTTTGCTGTTTGCTTAATACTTATGGCAGGGATAGCCGTATCAACAGCATTTGGAGACGAGTCTACCGTTGATTTTGAATCAATAGTTATCGAGGATTTTACGGGCGATACCGTTCGGGAATGGACAGTTGCAAACAGAACATATAGATATGAGTATTCCTGGGAGCTGGACGCCAGTAAATTTGCATCTGTTGTTGATGATGTTCAATATCCCAGAATGACATATGTTGATTCATACCCAATGGCGCTTTACGGTGTCAATCGTGAAGGCAGAGAAATCAGAAGTTTGGGCATTTGGGGAAAATTTGACCGGCGCGGGTATAACTGGATTGATCTTTATCCTGTGAGCACGGAAACCGGCGAACCCTTTGAAATTCCCATACCGGGCCGGATTTCATATCTGGATGCATGGGTCTGGGGTTCCAATTTGAATTATTATATTGAAGTTTACCTTAGGGATTATCAGGGAGTAGTACACAACCTGTATCTGGGTGATATTGGGTATCAGGGATGGAAAAATCTTAGGGTTAGGATTCCTACAAGTATACCGCAGACCAGAAGAGTGATTCCAAGATTCCAGGGGCTTGATTTTGTAAAATTCAGAATCTGGACAACTCCTCTTGAAAGGGTTGATAATTTCTATATTTACATAGATCATATAAAAGTCTTGACCGATACTTTCGAGTCCCTGTTCGATGGTGATGAATTGACTGATCCTGACCGGATACAGGAAATCTGGGCAAGCAATACTAGATAAGGAGGCCTAAGGATGAAACGCTTTTTATTTATTGTTTTAGTATTATTTTTGGCCGGTACAGTTTTTGCCCAGCAAAGACCTGAAATTGGCGACCCTGATCCTGCACGTTTGGGAATTGATACGGCCCAGCAGAATCTTAAAGAGGTTTCTGTTGACAAATTTGAACGGGAAGGATTCTGGCGTTCCACCATGTCTCCTGATTCCGGTTATGTTACCACGAGGCTCTTTAGGGGAAGCCCCCTGGGAAAAGAATCCATTCCGGATGAAGAAGGCATGGATATTCCCGACATCAATGTATTGGGTACCAGGGTTGATTTCCTAAGGAGAGGTTATTCCAGTTTTACAATTTATCCTATCAGACCCATTCCCATCGAAGGTATAACCAAAACCGTATCCATATGGGTAGCAGGACGTAATTATAACCACGAGCTTTATCTGCTTATAGAAGACTTTTTTGGAAGGCCTTTTGAATTGTATATGGGAAGAATGAATTTCCAGGGCTGGAAAAAGATGACGGTTGCCATTCCGCCCCAGGCAGAAGACGGTTTTAACGGAATTGTCCAGCGTAACTATCATTATAACAATTACATGGGACTTAAAATAACCGGTTTCCGTGTTAATGTAGACCCCTGGGAAGCTTACGGCACTTATTATATCTATTTTGACGATCTTAGGGCTGTAACGGACCTTTTTGCAGAAGACAACCGCGATCCGGATGACATGCTGGATAATTGGTAAGATTTTTTTCTCCTATGGGTGTTTACGACATCCATAGGATGTCCCGGGCAGTTTTGCTGCCCCGTAAACACCTACGATAGACGGCGTTTTAATACAAGCGAAATGTCGCTAATTCCTATGGGTGTTTACGACATCCATAGGATGTCCGGGCAGTTTTGCTGCCCCGTAAACACCTACGATAGGCGGCGTTTTAATGCAAGCGAAATGTCGCTAATTCCTATGGGTGTTTACGACATCCATAGGATGTACCGGGCAGTTTTGCTGCCCGTAAACACCTACGATAGGCGGCGTTTTAATGCCGCTTATCGTACAAATTGGCGATGTTTCGCTGCAAGCGAAATGTCGCCAATTTTGTATTTATAAGCATTCTTTTGTTTTCCGGTTCTTTCGATAATCCCTGTTTTATGCAAAACATAGAGGCATTTTTGCGCAAGCTGCCTTGAAATTCCGGCTTTTTCACTTAAATCCCTGGCTGTAAAGCTCTCATCCTTAAACGGAATAAATAAATAATAATCCTTTGGTTCTTTTATTATTATTGATTCATGCCAAACCAGAGGTATTTTATCTTTAATGGTAATGTACTTTCTCCTCCAGGCGCCTTTACCGTCATTTATTCTTTTTTCCACAATATCAAGCAAAGTTAATTCCAGGGTTAATTTTGGCAAAAGGCATAGTTCCGGGGCATAAACAAGGGAGGCAAATAAATCCCAAATGCTTCCTTTTTTGGGACTCTTTTTTTTTCGTATCAGGTTTCCGTCTGTATCATATAATTCGATGTATTTTTTGATTATAATGGGATATATAAGCCTTACTTTTTTATTTTTGGAAAGTTCCTTGATTTTTTCTTTTATTGGGCCAAAACTGCCTGTTTGTACCTCGATTAATTCACCTGTTTCCGCCTGGCCGTCGCAGACATAGCCGCCTATGTTTACTTCTGTCTGTCCTGCTGCGGAATAACTGAATTTTAATGAATGATGAAGGCTGCTTTCACTGTAAGTCCCTATGTCTTTATTCACAGTATTCCAGCAATTCCTGGGCGCTTAATAGTTCAAGGAAATGAAAGGTTTCTCTTGTTCCCTTGCCTTCTTTTGTTTGTATCTTTGCCACCCTAAAAGCTATCATCCTGTTGGTGGGAAGCGGCAGGGAAAGAGCTAATCCGTTTACATCCACAACTTGATTAAGCCTTAAGCGGCCCTGAATTTCCTGGGTATCGCCTTCCGGAAAAACTATATGGAAATCTTCCATGAACATAAATAAAGAATAAATGTTCTTTACATGATAAACAAGACCCAAAAATAACTTAACATTTGTATAGTACATGCAAAAAAAGTGTCTACTATGCATAATTTTTTCTGTTTTTTTGCTTGACTTAGTAAATTATGTGTTAAATAATGTATGAAAGTGGAAAAAGATGGGATAATATAGGATAAAGTGGAAAAAGGAATTTAAGGAACATGGAATATTTATGCACCCTGGATGATAAAGGCCGTATTAGTTTACCTGCCCGAATCAGGGGAAATATTAACAAAAATACACTCATCCTGACCAAGGGAATCAATAAAAGTATCTGGGTTTTTTTCCCCGAAGGATGGGAAGTTTTCTCCAAAAAACTTATTGATTCAGCTTCTTTGTCCCTTTCAAAGCAACTGGTAATACAGCACCAGTTTATTGCGCCCAAGGCGGAAATGGAAATAGACAAGGCGGGCCGCATAGCAATTCCTCAAAGTTTGCGTGAATTTGCCTGCCTTATTCGTGATTGCAAGGTCCTGGAGGTTGTCAACCATCTGGAGATCTGGGATTCCGAGCAGTATAAGGCTTATGAACAAGCCAATGAATCACAATTACAGGAGGTTTTGGAAGAAATGGGGCCGGTAACTCTGTTCAGCGGAAGCTCTGTTTAGCAGAAGCTCTGGTTAATGGAAACCATTTCAATGACAGCGGTCCACAAACCGGTCTTGGCAAATGAGCTTATTCAGGTTTTGGGACCAAAAAAGGAAGGAGAATTAATGATAGACGCCACCCTGGGGGAAGGGGGGCATAGCAAGCATTTTCTTTCCTGTTTTCCGGGATTAAAGATTATTGGCATTGATGCGGATCCGGAAATTCAAAAAATCGCGAAGCAGAGGCTTCAAGATTTCGGGGACCGGATAAGTTTTTATTCGCTCTGGTCCCATGATTTTTTTTCTGAATACGCTTTACCAAAGCGGCCTGACATAATTCTGATGGATTTGGGGGTCAGCCTTTTTCATTATGAAAAAAGCGGCCGCGGCTTCAGTTTTAGACGGGATGAACCTTTGGATATGCGGATTGGCAATTCAGACCAAAGCGCCGCGGATTTGATATCCGGTCTTTCAGAAAAAGAACTGGCGGATTTGTTTTTTTTTAATGCTGAAGAGCGTTTTTCAAGGCGGATAGCCCGGGAAATTGTAAAGGCGAGATCGCTGGAGCCGATTTCAAGCTCCAAAGCTCTATCCCTGATTGTAGAAAAAGCAGTGCCGCCGGCATATTGCCGGGGACCTGTACACCCTGCGACCAAAACATTCCTTGCGCTTCGAATAGCTGTAAACGGGGAGCTTGCAAGGCTTGAGGAACTTTTGGAAACAGCCCTGCGGGTTCTTGAAAAGGGAGGGAGAATGGGAGTTATCAGTTTTCATTCTTTGGAAGACAGAATCGTAAAAAATTTCTTCCGTAACAAGAACAAAGACTGTATCTGCCCGCCGCATACGCCGATATGTAGATGTAAAGGACAGAGGATTGTAAATATCCTGACCAAAAAGGGCATAAGCCCTGGTTTGGATGAAGTTCGAGCCAATCCTTCTTCCAGAAGCGCAAGGCTGCGTGCGGTAGAAAAAATAAAAGATGAGGAGTTAATGTGCTAAAGCGGTATATATTACTTTATTTATTTGTTTTAACCATTCCAATATTCCTGGGCACCAGCGCCTGGCAGTCGGTCCGGTATACAAACCTGGAAAGACAGACCAGGGCCCTTGAGGCAGACCAGGAAAGATTGGTGGAAAATAACAAGCGCTTGATCGCAGATATTGCCACCATAACTTCCTCGGAAAGAATTGAAACCATAGCCCGTTATGAATTGAGTCTTGAAAAAATAAGGCCGGAAAATGTTTTGCAAATTTGGATAGAAAGGAATTAAGGGCTTTACCTGATGGAACTTACAGCGTCAGCTTCCAGTATTAATTCTCTGCTGATGAATTTTGATGAACTGATTCATTCCCGCAACGAAAGTATTTTCTTTGAAGGGGAGAAGGGATTCAAGTCCGTCTGCATTGATTCAAGAATCCTTAAGCCAGGCGCGCTTTTTGTTGCGTTAACAGGGACTGTCCAGGACGGACATTCCTTTATAGAAACTGCCCTCAAAGCCGGAGCAGCCGGCATAATGGCAGCGCGGTCGAAACTTGAAAGTTTTAATCTTGTAAAACTTGCAAAAAATTACAGGAAAACCCTTATAGTTGTTGAAGATACCCTTAAGGGTCTGCAAAACGCAGCCCGTATTTATCTTGAAAAATTCCCGCGCCTTTTGAAAATAGCCATTACCGGTTCCTCCGGAAAAACCACAACAAAAGAAATTACCGCTTCCATAATCGGGCAGGAAAAAAATATTGTGATGAATCCCGGCAACCTTAATTCAGAAACCGGGCTGCCTCTTTCGGTATTCAATGTACGCGGGGAACACGAAGCGGGTATTTTCGAGGCCGGCATGAACCGCAGGGGAGAAATTGCAGAACTTGCGGAAGTATTAAAACCAAACATTGCTTTGATTACAAATGTCGGTTCTGCCCATATCGGTATTCTCGGCAGCAAAGAGGCAATAGCTGAGGAAAAAAAAGCGATTTTTTCACAATTTACAGGAAGCGAAAAAGCGCTTATTCCAATCGATGACAGTTTATCGCAATTTCTTGCCGGGGAAGTTTCAGGAAAAATTATACTTTACGGGCAAAGCGTTTTTCCGGAACTTGAAGGAATTAAGGATCTGGGGCTGGAAGGCACAAGGGTTAAATGGGCCGGCAAAGAAATCAATTTTCCGCTGCCAGGCTCTGTTAATCTAAAAAATGCCATGGCTGCCATTGCCATTGCAAGAGAAATTCCAATAAGCCAGGAAGGCATAAAAAAAGGTCTTGAATCAGTCAAGCCGCTTTTTGGCAGAAGCGAGATTGTCAAAGGGAAAGTTACGCTTATAAGGGATTGTTATAATTCCAACCCAGAAAGTCTTGAATCTGTTCTTGCATATTTTGGGGAGTTGAAGTGGCAGGGACGCAAGGTTTATGTTATCGGGTCCATGCTTGAACTTGGAAGTCTTTCCGATGAAGCGCACAGAACAATGGGAAGGAGACTCTGCTCCATGGGCGCTGAAAACATATTTTTATTTGGAAAAGAATGTGAAGCTGCCGCCGAAGTACTTGCTTCCAAGGGGTTTTCTTTTTTCCTGAGTGACAAGATGGATGAATTAAAAAAAGCCCTGCTGTCTTATATTAAGTCCGGAGATTTGGTTCTGCTTAAAGGATCCAGGGGCTGCGCTTTGGAGCAGCTTACGCCGCTGCTTACAGAAGGAGCTGCCCGTGCTTCTTGAATTTCTTTATCCTTTTGTCAGATACTTTACACCTTTTAATGTCTTTCAGTATTTGACTTTCCGCAGCGCCTATGCAGCCCTTACAACACTTTTGATCTGCTATATCTTTGGACCTAAAATTATTGAAGCGCTTAAAAAACTTAATGTAAGGCAATCCATACGCGAAGACGGGCCTTCCACGCATTTGATTAAGGCCGGCACTCCAACCATGGGCGGCAGCTTTGTCATTCTATCTGTTGTAATTTCAATGCTGTTCTGGATGGATTTGGACAACTGGAAAGTCTGGCTTGCGCTTGGGGCTTTTTTCGCATTCGGAATTATTGGATTTATTGATGATTACCTTAAAGTAACCAGGCATAATTCTGACGGGCTTTCTGCGCGCACAAAACTGGCCGGACAATTTATTATTGCATTGGCTGTAATGCTGGTTCTCTATTGTTACGGTGAAGAAGGATATACAAATTTATACATTCCGTTTTTCAAAAATCCTGTTATTGATCTTGGAGTATTATGGATACCATTTGGAGTGCTTCTTATTATGGGAGAATCCAATGCGGTTAATATTTCTGACGGACTTGACGGACTTTTGGCAGGGCTGTTAATTCTTGTGTTTTTTACCCTTGCCGTTCTTACATACCTTTCCGGCCGCGCGGATTATTCCGAATACCTTGGAATACCATACATAGCCGGCGCCGGGGAGCTTACGGTATTCTGCCTTGCGGCAGTGGGCGCCTGTGTCGGGTTCCTCTGGTTCAACTCGCATCCCGCGGAAGTCATAATGGGCGATGTCGGAAGCCTTTCGCTGGGCGGAGTAGTGGCTGTAATTTCATTGATTATTAAAAAGGAAATACTGATACTTGTTATCGGAGGTGTTTTTGTACTGGAGATAGCTTCGGTTATAATCCAGGTTGTTTCATTTAAGTTACGGAAGAAGAGGGTGTTCAAGATGGCGCCGCTTCATCATCATTTTGAATTATGCGGCTGGCCGGAAACCAGGGTTGTTACGCGTTTCTGGATACTCGGCGGCTTATTCGCAATTATAGCGTTGTCAACGCTTAAGATTCAGTAATTGACGGGGAGCAAATGAATTTTTTGAGCTGGTTTGAGTCTGATATACCCGGAAGCAAAAAACCCGTTGATCATATATTTACCGCAAGCGTAATTCTTTTGACAGGATGGGGACTGGTTACCCTTTATTCAGCGTCTTACGCGCGGGCCGAATACTTCTACAGAAGCGGCACATTTTTCTTTACGCGCCAGGCAATGCTGGGAGCTGGCGGCATGGCGTTATTTGTAATTTTTTCGCGCATTAATCTTGAAAAATTCCGTAAGCTGATACCGCTTATGATAATAGGCACAATCATCGCCTGCTGCCTTACCTTTGTTCCCGGAATCGGGGTTGAAAAAAACGGCGCAATCCGCTGGCTGGGATTCGGGAGAAACCCGATGACAAACGAGGCAAGATTTACAATACAGCCTTCGGAATTAATAAAGCTGGCCCTGCCGTTTTATCTGGCCCATATTTTTACCAAAAAAGGCGAACACATCAATAATTTTTTCAAGGGTATTCTGCCGCCGGCATTAATAATAGCTGTATTTTTTGTTATAGTTTATCTTCAGAATAATTTTTCCACAGCCGTATTTATTTCCATAAACGCTCTTGTTATATTTTTTCTTGCAGGAGTGCAAAAACGCTGGTTTATAGGCGCTGTGGTTATGTTTGCGCCCCTTGCAACCCTGATGGTGCTGACAGAAACCCACAGATGGATGCGGGTTAGAAGTTTCTTCCGCCCGCATGAAGTGGATATACGTGCGGAAGGGTATCAAATATTTACTTCGTTAAGGGCAATAAATTCCGGGGGATTCTGGGGCAAGGGCCTTGGCCAGGGGACCTGGAAAATTGGCGGGATTCCGGAAGTTCATTCGGATTTTATTTTTTCCGCATTTGCCGAGGAAATGGGATTATTGGGAATTATTTTATTCATGGCTCTTTTTGTGGTTTTTGCCGCAAGGGGATACAGGGGCGCTTTAAGAAACGAAGATAATTTTTCAAGACTTCTTGGATTCGGCCTTGTTACCATGATAGTATCCCAGGCCCTTGTCAATCTGGCTGTAACAGCCGGCGCTTTGCCTGTAACAGGGCTTCCCCTGCCGTTTTTCTCGGCAGGAGGCACATACCTTGCCATGGTATTGATCATGGCAGGTCTTATTGCAAATGTATCGCGAAACAGCGTGCTCCCGGCTCCACGGGCAGTTTATGGAAAAACTCAACAGGTTTATGGAGGGGTATAATGGCGGATGTTTACTATGAAAATATAAGGCATAAGGCCGCGGAAAGAGAAAAAACTGAATCTACCGGTTCTTTTAGATTATTCAAATTTTTTATTATATTGGCGTTAATTGTTCTTGCGGTTCAGCTTGTCTGGTTTCTGGGCATTACTCCCTTTAGGCCCTTTTCGAGGATCGAAGTATCAGGGTCTTCGTTATACGATAATGAAAGCCTTCTGGCTTACGCGGGAATTACACCTGAATCATCTTTTATATTTACAAATGCCGGCGAAATGGAAGGAATAATATCCGCTCTGCCATTGATAGAATCTGTGCGGGTTATCAAGCGTTTTCCAGGCAGCCTTGAAGTAAATCTATTGGGCCGCAGGGCCGCGGCCCTTGCCTTTGCAAATGCGGGCGGACAAACAATCCCGGTAGTGTTTGATCGGCAGGGAGTAATTTTTCAAATCGGCGCGGGAGATTTAACCGAAACAATGCCGGATCTGCCGGTGATATCGGGCATAATAATCGAACAGCCGGTATTGGGCATGAGCCTGCCAGCGCGCATTTTCCCGCTGCTTGAAAATCTTGATTCAATAAGAATGAACGCTCCGGAGTTACTGTCGGCAGTTTCGGAGATACGCATAGACAGAACTTCATCCGACGGAATTGAATTGACGCTTTTTTTGATTCACCATAAAATCAAGGTTCTGCTTTCAGGATTAAATGAAGAATTATTGAGGTATACCCTGCTTATGGCTGATGTATTATCCGAGAGAGAACCGGAAACATCCCTGATTGATTTTCGCGGCGCTGTCGCTTCATATTTTCCGCGGGTTACAGGAGGCTGGCTCTGAATTATAATGGTTTAATTGTTGGCCTTGATATAGGTTCAACCAAGGTATGCGCCGTAATCGGTGAGATAAATGAACATGGAATTCTTGAAATAACGGGAATTGGCGCGAGTCCCTCCACGGGTTTGAAAAAGGGTATAGTAGTCAATATTGAAGCTACCCTGCGTTCAGTAATATCCGCCATTGAAGAAGCGGAGATGATGAGCGGCCAGGAAGTTAAATCCTGCTGGATTGGAATAGGCGGCAGCCACATTGAAGGCATTTCTTCGCGCGGCGTTGTTGCTGTTACAGGAAGGAACAGCGGCGTCAGGGAAATCGGAAAAGATGATATTGAGCGGGTTATGGAAGCTGCCAGGGCAGTGGTTATTCCCATGGACAGGCAGATACTTGAAGTGATACCCCAGCATTTTATTGTGGATGAGCAGCGCGGCATCCGTGATCCAATGGGCATGATTGGCGTAAGGCTTGAAGCCGAAGTTCATATCATTACCTGTTCCGGTACAGGCGCCCAGAATATTGCCAAATGCGTACAAAGAGCCAGGTTTGGCGTAAATGACCTGATTCTCCAGTCCCTGGCCTCGGCCAGGTCCATACTTACGCCTGATGAAAAGGAACTGGGTGTTGTTCTTATTGATCTGGGCGGCGGCACTACCGATGTCCTTGTTTACTCGGAAGGCGCGCCATATTCCACGGCTACAATAGCAGCCGGAGGAACCCAGGTGACAAATGACATATCAATTTTGAAAAATATCACATTTGAGACCGCAGAAAAGATAAAACTTGAAGCAGGGTGCTGCTGGGAACCGTTTCTAGAAGGAGACGACGATATAATTATTCCCGGGGTTGGGGGAAGGGCGCCTTTGGCAATTCCCAAATCCCAGGTGCTTGCAATTATCAGGCCAAGGATGGAAGAGATATTCAAGATGATCAGGGAAAGGCTTGATAAACTTTCGCTTCCCAGGCCATTGGGGGGCGGCGTTGTAATTACAGGGGGCGGAGCCCAGCTTTCCGGCGCTGCGGAACTGGCTTCGGAAATTTTCAGTCTTCCTGTAAGGGTAGGCGCGCCTTTGCCTGTCGGGGGTCTGGTTGAAGAGTACAGAAATCCGGCCTATGCCACGGCAGTCGGACTTGTTCTTGAGGCTTATGAACGCGAAAAAAAGAAAATTATTATCCCGGGCGGAGAAGAAAGATCAAGGGATTCAGGTGAATCCATTGTTTCAAGGCTTTTGGATTGGTTTAAGAAGGAATTTTTTTAGAATAAAGATAATAAAAATAAATCGGGAGGGGAAGATGAATTTTGAGATTTTGGAAGACAGGGAACCGGTATCAATCGTTGTGGTTGGATCCGGCGGCGGCGGATCCAACGCTGTCAACGAAATGATCAGGCAGGGCATCAAGGGAGTAAAATTCATTGCGATTAACACTGATGTTAAAGATCTGCAAAAAAGCAATGCGGGTATAAAACTTCAGATTGGCAATAGATTGACCATGGGCCGTGGCGCGGGCGGCAAGCCGGAGATTGGCGAAAAGGCCGCACAGGAAGACGAAGAGCTTATCAAGGAAGCCTTAAAAGGCGCCGACATGGTTTTTGTAACTGTCGGCATGGGAGGCGGAACCGGAACAGGATCAGCTCCTGTCATTTCCCGCATTGCCAGGAGCCTGGGGGCGCTTACTGTAGGCGTGGTCACAAAACCGTTTGACTTTGAACGGGCGCACAGGATGAAGCTGGCCGAAGAAGGAATCGCAAGGCTCCGCGAATCGGTTGATACGCTTATTGTAATACCCAATCAAAATCTGATTGATAATGTAGATAAGGACACATCCTGTACCGACGCTTTTTCTCTTGCCAATGATGTGCTAAGGCAGGGGGTTCAGGGTATATCGGATTTGATTGTGGAAACAGGGCTGATAAACATTGACTTTGCAGATGCCGAAAGCATAATGCGGGAACAGGGAGACGCCCTTATGTCCATTGGTTACGGGTCCGGAGACAAAAAGATTGCGCTGGCAATAGACTCTGCCATGAATAATCCCCTGCTTGAAGACTCGTCAATCAAGGGCGCTTCCCGCATCCTTATAAATGTTGCGGGCGGAAAGAATTTTTCACTTACTGAATATAATGATGTGGTTGAACAGATTACCGCGGAGATATCCCAGGATGCTATTGTGATTACCGGACTTAACATTAATCCAGAACTTGAAGACAGGGTCAAAATTACGGTAATTGCCACAGGATATAAAAATAAAGCCCTTGAACAGCAAATCAAGCTGGTTACTCCCGGAGTTGTTAAACCCGGAGAGGTTATTTCTGAAGACGAGTTTTCCAAAATAAGGGGAAAAAACACCGCGGGTTATTATCTGCCTCACCGTAATAATTACGAAGAGAATCTGGAGATTCCCACTTTTATACGCGGCAGTCATTTTAACGCCGCCGGCACAGCGGCCATGAGCGCAAATGCCGGGGGCTGATCCGGGTTTATTCTCTATTGGAGTTTATGATCTGTGGACAAGAAACTGTTGTTAAAACAATATTATTCTCACTTGATTGCGCAGGAACGCAGGGCTCTTTTAACCGCAGAGACCTACAGGTTTGAAATACGGCGTTTTCTTGACTGGCTGGAAGAAAAAAAATCAGGCGCGGGAACCAGAACAGAATTCTCCGATGTATCGGAATATCTTGACTTCCGCAAAACAGTTGACAGGATAGATTCGCGGTCTTTGGCAAAGGCTGTTTCCGCATTAAAATCTTTTTTCCGGTTTTTAAGGGACGGGCGGATAATGTCAAATATTTCCGGAGACGGCGCGTCCATGGGCGGCGCTTCTATTGTCGATCGCATATCTCTTCTGGAATCGCCCCGCAGCAGAAGAAGACTTCCCGCGGTATTAAAAAACAGCGATGCCGAAAGGGCGCTGGAACAGATTGATACCCAAACTCCCCTGGGTTTAAGGAACAGGGCAATTTACGAATTGATTTATTCCGCCGGATTAAGGGTTTCGGAACTGGTTGCGCTTAACGTTCAGGATTTACTTATTAAGGAAGGAATAGCCAGAGTAACAGGAAAAGGTTCAAAGGAAAGGCTTGTAATATTCGATCCGGAAACCGCTTTATGGCTTAAACGTTATCTTGAGGAAGTAAGACCCTTGTTTTTAAGGCACCGCCGCAGCCCGGCCTTTTTTGTAAGCCGCAGCGGCAGAAGGCTTTCCAGAAAAGGCATCTGGAAAAATTACAGGGCGATTGCGTTTAACGCAGGAGTGGATACCAAGCTCCATACCCTGCGGCATACGTTTGCTACGGAAATGCTGTCAGGCGGCGCAGACCTTCGTTCCGTTCAGGAACTTCTGGGACATGCGGATTTGGCCACAACGCAAATTTATACCCATATCGATTCATCCTATCTGCGTGAAAATCACAGGCAGTTTCTGCCGGAATTAAAAGCATGGAGGGAAGCATGAAAATTAAAAAAGATATGGCTATAGGAATTATTGTAGTTGCTGTCTTTGTTCTTGGTATTGCCGGGTCTCAGGTGTACCAGCGTATAAAAACCCGCAATGATTTGGCAAGCAGGATAGCTTCAATGGGCTCGGGAGGCCCGCCGTCAACCATAGAAGGATTAAGAACGGCAATAGCCGCTTATGAAAAGCAGATAGAAGCCCATGTCCGTGACGCGGCACAGACAGGCGTTTATTATAAAATCCTCGCAACACGGCTCCAGGACAACGGCCTTCATAATGAAGCCATTGAGGCCATAGAACGGGCGCTGTATTATACTCCTGCCGATCCTGTTCTTCTTTATATGGCAGGCCTTTCATTTGCGGTAAATGCAAAGGTTTATATTGATTTTACAAGGGTCGATACCGCTGAAAGCGACAGATTGTACGCGCTGGCCGAAGCCAGTTACCTTAAGGCCATTGAACTTGATGATCGCTATTTAAGGCCGCGCTACGGTCTTGGCATTCTTTATGTTTTTGAAATGGACAGGCCGGAAGACGCCATTCCCCACCTGGAACGTTTTCTTGAAATTTCACGTAATGATACTGATGCAATGTTTGTTCTTGCAAGGGCATATTTTATGACAGGCGATTATGAAAGGGCCGTGGACTTTTATACCAGAATTATCTCTGTTACAAGGGATGAACAGAGAAGGTCCGAAGCCCGTACCAACAGGCAGTATATACTGGAGCTGATTGATGGCTGATTGCTTTACCGGAGGTTTAACGGATCGTTTGATGCTCAATTTGATTATACAACGCATACCCGGACTGCGGATACAAGAGAAAAATATGTTAAGCCAAAAATTTGAAAACATGGCGGATTTTCTTGCGCTTTCCGTAAAGGATATCGAAGCAATCGTTAAGCGTCAATTAAACCGGGAAAAATGGACCATGGAGAAAATTAAAATCCAGGCGGAAAGCGACTATAAAACCGCTAAAAGACAGGGCATAAAAATTGTTTCTGTCCATGATCCCGATTATCCGCCCTTGTTAAGGGAGATTTACGATCCTCCTTCTGTTTTATTTTACCGCGGTGTCTTGCCCAATCCTGAAATTCCCCTTGTCGCAATGGTTGGAACCAGAAAACCTTCTTCCGCTGCCGTTGCCAAAGCCTATGAATTGGGGCGGGATTTGGGACGCTTTGGAATACCTGTGGTTTCCGGACTTGCCCTTGGAATTGACGCTTTTTCCCACCGCGGGAACATTGACGCCGGCGCTCCTTCCGTGGCTGTTTTGGGATCGGGCCTTGACCAGATTTATCCTTCATCCAACAGGCAGCTTGCGCTGCGCATCTTGAAAGGCGGCGGCGCGCTTATAAGCGAATATCCGCCGGAAATGGGGCCAAGAAAATGGCATTTTCCCGCGCGTAACAGAATTATTTCCGCCCTGGCAAGGGGAACCATTATTGTCGAAGCTCCCAAAAAATCCGGGGCTTTAATTACAGCGGAATTTGCATTGGATCAGGATCGCGATCTTTGGGTAAGTTCGGTTGGATTAAACATTGACAGGGAAAGCGGTACTGCAAAACTTGCATTGGATGGCGCCAAAGTAATTAATTCCTCACGGGAAATACTCGAAGAATGGGGGTTGCCTTGCGATGGTTTTTCCCGCGGAGGCCAGCCGGAAAATACGGATACCGGATTTGGCGGTAACTTTGATAATTTTGATAATATAGAAGGCTCCGTTATGGGAGCGTCCCTGGCTTCTTCTCTTGCCAGGACACTTGAAATGGAATTACGAGGAATGTGATGGCAGCAAAGGTGAAAGGTTTGAATAAAAACAAAACAGAAAAGAAAACAAAAACAAAAGCAAAATCAAAATCAAGAGCAAAAACAAAAGCAAAATCAAAAAAGGTTCTTGTCATTGTAGAATCTCCGGCAAAGGCCAGGACAATAGAAAAATACCTGGGGCCGGACTATTTTGTTAAGGCTTCAATGGGACATCTTATTGATCTTCCCAAATCCAGAATGGCAATTGATGTAAGCCATGAATTTGAGCCGGAATATATTACAGTCAGGGGACGCGCCAAACTGTTAAAGGAAATCCAGGCAGACGCAAAAAAAGCTGATTCTGTGCTGCTTGCAAGTGATAATGACCGGGAAGGAGAGGCCATTGCCTGGCATCTGCGGAACGCCATTAGCTCGAAAACCCAGGTTCCTGTGCAGAGGATTGCGTTTAACGAAATTACGCCCCAGGCCATAAGGGACGCTGTTGCCAACCCGGCGGGAATTGACGAAGCAAAGGTAAACGCGCAGAAAGCCCGCCGTGTTCTGGATCGCCTTGTGGGTTATAATCTTTCTCCGCTTCTGTGGAAGAAAGTAAAGAACGGCCTTTCGGCGGGCAGGGTACAGTCTGTGGCCCTGCGCCTTATATGCGATCGTGAAAAGGAAGTTGAATCATTTATTCCCGAAGAATACTGGACCCTGGAAGCTGGTTTCAAAGTCGGGAAATCGGCTTATACAGCCCTGCTTATTCAATGGAAAGGCAATAAACCTGAATTAAAAAATAAAAAAGCTGTAACAGATATAATAGAAAAAATCTCCAGCAGCCAGTGCATTGTAAGCGATGTAAGGGAAACCTTAAAATCCATCAAACCCAAAGCTCCGTTTACAACATCCCAGCTTCAGCAAACAGCCGCAAACCGCCTGGGTTTTACATCGAGAAAAACCATGCAGATAGCGCAGCAGCTTTACGAAGGGGTTAATCTAGGCAATTCCAGGGTAGGATTGATAACCTATATGCGTACTGATTCAGTACGGGTTTCCATGACAGCAATGGAAGAAGCCAGGGAATGGATTTCAAAAAATTATCCAAAGGCGCTTCCGGAAAAAGCCCCGGAATATGCTTCCGGAAAAAAAGCCCAGGATGCGCACGAGGCAATCCGTCCCACATACATAAGTTATACTCCTGATAAAATCAAGGACGATTTATCGAGGGACCAGCTTAGGCTTTATACGATTATATGGGAACGGTTTATTTCAAGCCAGATGGAAAACGCCAGGACCAAAACCGTAAGCACGGACATCCAGGCCGGAGAAGGACTTTTTAGGGTTTCAGGAACAAAAATAGTTTCAAAAGGTTTTTACAGTGTCTTAAAGCTCTTGTCTTCAAAAGATGAAAAAGGAAACCCGTATCCCAATCTCAAGACAGGGGATAAAGTCAGTATTGACACCTTCAGGCCGCAGCAGCATTTTACCCAGGGGCCGCCCCGCTTTACCGACGCTTCCATTATTAAAACCCTTGAAGAAAAAGGCATTGGCCGGCCTTCGACATACGCCCCTATTATTTCCGTGCTTCTGGATCGATACTATGTAACGCGTTCCAATAAACAGCTTGTGCCTACAATCCTTGGCAGGATTATCTGCGATTTACTTGTAGAATGTTTTCCGCAGGTGGTTGACGCCGCCTTTACAGCGGAAATGGAAACCAAACTTGACGAGGTTGAGGAAAGCCACATACTCTGGCCGGACATGATCAGGGAATTCTGGCATCCCTTCAAAGACAGGGTTGACAAGGTAGGTCAGACCCTGGAATCCTTCAAAGGCACTCTCGACGAGGTCACTGACATTGCCTGTGAAAAATGCGGCAGACTGCTTGTCAAAAAACTTGGCCGTTTTGGATTTTTTCTCGCCTGTTCAGGTTTTCCCGAATGCCGTAATACAAAATCAATTCCCCTGGCAAAATGTCCCAAATGCGAAGGCAATGTGGTTGCCAGAAAAACAAAAGGCAGGGGCAAGGAATTCTACGGCTGCACCAATTACCCTGAATGCGATTTTTTAAGTCATTTCAAGCCAATCAAGCAGGACTGTCCCAAATGCGGATATTTTATGGTTGAAAAATACAGCAAGAAAAGCGGTTCCTTCAAATCCTGTATTAACCCTGAATGTGATTATCTGCACTCAAATGAAGATGAGGAAGATTTGCCGGAAAAATCAATGGAAACAACTAACGGAGGCAGGGATGGAGATTAATGTAAATAATCAAAAAATCCTGCGTATACGTGAATATATGGATTACTTAAGGGTTGTGCGCGGAGTATCTTCCAGAACCATGGAAGCATACGGTAATGATCTTAATGTTTTTGCCGTGTATTGCGAAAACCTCGGAATCCGGCCGGAGACAGCCGGTTCCCCGGAAGTTAAAGGCTTTATCGCAGACCTTAGCGCGGAAGGCATTGCCTCGGTAAGCGTTAACAGGGCCCTTTCCTCAATAAGGGGTTTTTACAGATGGATGCTGCGATTTGGTTACAGGAATGACGATCCTTCCTCGGATCTGCGTAATCTTAAAACGCCAAAAACCCTGCCGGCCTTTCTTTTTGAAAAGGAAATGGCTCAATTTTCCGAATTGCCGGAAAAGGCAGGCATACTTTGGCCGGAACGGGACAAGGCTTTGATCCTTGTCATGTATTCGGCGGGCTTGAGGATATCCGAACTTGTCGAACTAAGCCTTAAAAAAACAGAGCCTAATCTTGGAAGCGCCAGAATTATCGGGAAAGGAGACAAAGAGCGTTATGTGTTTTTTTCCGAAGAAGCCCGTTCCGCCCTGGCGGCTTATCTGCCTTTAAGGGCGGAAAGAATTGCAAAGGCCGGTTCAAAAGGCGCCGCGCCGGACGGGCATCTTTTTGTTAGCGGCAAGGGAGCGCCGATTTCCGTGCCCGGAGTCAGGTGGATAATCTCACAATACGCGGACAGATCGGGCCTGCAGAAAAATATCCATCCGCACGCCTTGCGGCACAGCTTTGCGACACACCTGGTTAATTCGGGCTGTAATGTCAGGGTGGTTCAGGAGCTTCTTGGTCATTCGAGCATATCGACAACGCAGCGTTATACCCATGTGGATACAGAACGCTTAAAAAAAGTTTATGCCGCTTCCCATCCGCGCGGCCGGGCGGGAAAGGCAGCCAGAAAAAAAATAAAAGGAGTTGAATGATGGATTATAAAAAAGAAGAGATTCATTCAACCACCATCATTGCGGTACGCAGGGATGGCAGTGTGGCCATGGCCGGTGACGGACAGGTTACCATGGGATCTACGGTTATGAAGAATAACGCGCGCAAGGTCAGGCGGCTTATGGAAAACAAGGTGTTATGCGGATTTGCCGGGGCCACGGCGGACGCGATAACCCTTTTTGACCGCTTTGAGGGCAAGCTAAAGGAATATTCAGGGGATCTTGCAAGGGCTGCCGTGGAGCTGGCAAGGGAATGGCGTACGGATCGTACACTGCGGCGTCTTGAAGCCCTGCTGTTGGTTGCAAATAACAGTAAAACGCTGCTTATTTCGGGGACCGGGGATGTGATCGAGCCTGCGCAGGATGCCCTGGCAATAGGTTCAGGCGGGAATTACGCTTATGCGGCGGCTTTGGCCTACCTTAACGGCTCGGACCTGTCGGCAAGGGAAATCGCGGAAAGAAGCCTTAAAATCGCGGGAGAAATCTGCATCTATACAAATCAGGAAATTACTCTTGAAGAACTAAATAACGCAGGGGAGCAGTAAAAATGAAAATTGAATAGGGGGAGACAATGGAAACAATGGGAGCCAAAAAACTTAAAGAGCTTGACCGTTTAAGCCCCAGGGAAATTGTCGTTGAGCTTGATAAATATATCGTGGGCCAGAAAAAAGCCAAACGCGCCGTGGCCGTTGCGCTTAGAAACCGTATGCGCCGGCTTAAAATCGAAGAAGAAATGCGGGAAGACATTACGCCCAAAAATATTCTTATGATAGGCCCCACAGGAGTCGGAAAAACTGAAATTGCAAGACGTCTTGCAAGATTGGCAAATTCACCTTTTATAAAAGTGGAAGCCACCAAATATACCGAAGTGGGTTATGTGGGGCGGGATGTGGAGTCCATGGTACGCGACCTTATGGCAGCCGGCGTGCAGATGGTCAGGCAGGAAATGCAGGAGTCGGTTACCGCAGAAACAGAACGCCGTGTCGAGGAAATACTTCTGGACCTTCTGCTCCCTGGAACCGGAAAAACCAAAAAAAGCAAAACCACAAACCAGCCTGTTGTCCGGCCTGTGGGCGCTTTTTCCATGAATCCCAATAACAATGACAGGCCGGGGCCCTCGTTCATGGGAGCAGCCATTCAGGTGGGTATTCCCATCAAGAGATCCAATGAAGCCAATGCGCAGGACCTTGACGCAATAGATACACAAAATCAGGAAGAAGCGCAGGAAAACGGTATTTTACACAATGGTCACGAAGAAAAACGGCCTCCTGATCCTACACGGGAAAAATTACGGGACATGCTTAGGGAAGGGAAACTTGAAAACCGCAAAGTGGAAATTATTGTAAACCAGAACCCCCAGTTTCCGGCTTTTGAAATGATGGGGGGCGGCATGGAAGAAATTGAAGCCAGCCTTTCAGGTATTGCCGGATTCTTTGGCGGGAACAAGAAGAAAAAACTTGTGACAATAAGCCGGGCCAGAGAGATACTAAAAAGCGAAGAAGCGGAAAAACTTATTGACCGCGACCGTGTCAGCGACGAGGCGCGCCAGCGTGTTGAAGAAACAGGAATTATTTTTATTGACGAAATTGACAAAATCGCCGTTAAAGGCGACAGGGGAGGAGGAGGCCCGGATGTTTCAAGGGAAGGAGTCCAGCGGGACATACTTCCAATAGTCGAAGGCGCAACCATAAACACCAAGTGGGGGCCTGTAAATACTTCCCATATACTCTTTATTGCGGCAGGGGCGTTCAATATTGCAAAACCATCGGACCTTATACCGGAACTCCAGGGACGCTTCCCCTTAAGGGTCGAGCTTGATTCTCTGGGTAAGGATGATTTTCTTAGAATTCTTACCGAACCCAAAAACGCCCTTACCAAGCAGTATATCGAATTAATGGCAACAGAAAAAGTTGATATAAAATTTACCCCGGAAGCCATAGAACATCTGGCAGCCCTGGCAGCGGAGGTCAATTCCAAACTGGAAAACATAGGGGCGCGGCGGCTTCATACCATTATGGAAACACTATTGGAGGAGCTTTCGTTTGAAGCGCCCGATATAGCTCCCATGGAAATACCCATTACAGTGGATTATGTAAATGAAAAACTGGCGGATATTGTCAAGGATCAGGATTTGGGGCGTTATATATTGTGATAAAGCGCGAAAAAAAAACGCCGATGATAGAAATAGGGAGTTATTACAAATGATCGTAAATAACAATTTTTCAAGAACCATTGACATGCTTCACCGCAGCATGGGCGCAAGCTCTGTCAGGGGAGCTGTAATTGCAAACAATATCGCGAATGCCGAAGTCCCGAATTTCAAGCGTTCAATGGTGAACTATGAAAGCGAGCTTAACCGGGCCATTCAAACAGAAAGACAGAGGCCTGTATTGGAATTGGATATGAATCATCCTGATCATATTTCCAACTGGCGGCCAAGGAATTACCAGGATGTTGAGATAAGGCGGGTTCTGGATTATACAACTACCATGAACAATAACGGCAATAATGTTGATCCTGAATATGAATTTAACGCGTATCTGGAAAATCAGCTTAGATATTTGCTTCTTGCAAATTCCGCAAATTTTGAATTCAGCCAGTTGAATTCGGTATTAAGGGGTTAATGAATTATGGGACTTTTTACATCGATTAATATTGCGGCGTCAGGCATGAGCGCCGAGCGCACAAGGCTTGACGTAATTTCCGACAATATCGCCAATGCCTCAACGACACGTACCACAGAAGGCGGCCCTTTTCGAAGGAGCAGGGTTGTCATGAGGCCCCGCGTGGAAAGCCCTTACTGGCGTTCGCCATTTTTGCCAAAAGGCATGGATAACGGCATTGGCAACGGGGTCAGGATTCACGAGATTCAAAAAGATTATTCCACAGAGCCGCGTTATGTTTTTGATCCTACCCATCCTGACGCCATACTTTCAGGGCGCTGGGAAGGTTATGTGGAAATGCCCAACGTGGATATTGTTACGGAAATGGTTGATATGATCAGCGCGTCCCGCGCTTACGAGGCCAATGCCGCGATTATTGACGGCGCAAAAGCCATGTTTACCAAGGCTCTGGAAATAGGCACACGGTAAAAATCCGGAGAATAAAAGGGAGGGAATAGATGACAATTTACAGACCGGAACTGATTAATTTTAACACAATACGGGAAATACCTTTAAGCATTACGCATCCGTACCACATGACGCCTGAATTTGAAAGCGTGCTTAACCAGGGAAAACATTTACAGGAACTTGGAGACATGATAGGCACGGATATGGTTACCCGTTCGGGAACTTTTCAGGATGCCATGCTTCAGGCGCTGGATCAGGTCTCAGGTTACCAGCAGCTTGCCAGCAATATGGTTCAGGAAGCAATTATAAATCCTGACCTTTATGACGCGCATGACATTACCATAGCCCAGGCTCAGGCCAGACTTGCCCTGGATATAACCAGGAATATTCTAAACCGCATAGTTCAGGGCTGGAGGGATATTATTAATACAAGGTAACAGTTAACAGTTAAAAGGCAAAAGAGTTAGGACTTTTTTCCTGATAACTGTTCGTTGATAAGTTTTGGGGAGGGGAAAATGGAATGGATTAGAAGGATGATATCCCAGGTGGCTGCGCTGTGGACCAAATGGTCTATGATACAGCGTATAGTCTTAATCGGGATAGCCGTGGCAGTAATCGCAGGGATAGGAGCTGTTTTTTTCGTATCGGCAACGCCAACATTGGTGCCGGTAATAGACGCTCCCATCCGGGACGAAGTTGCGCGGGATCGCATTATTACAAGAATTAATCAGGAAGGCATAAGGGTATCTGTTAACGCCGCGGGCGTTATCCAGGTTAATGACGCGGAAACAGCGCGCCGCATACGCGGTATACTGATAAGGGAAGACCTTATTCCGTCAGGCACAGACCCCTGGGCCATATTTGACCGCGAGCGCTGGTCAATTACCGACTTTGAAAGAAACGTAAACCTGCAGCGCGCAATAAGGCAGATGGTTACGGATCATATACGCGCGCTTGATGATGTTGACAATGCCGATGTTACCATAGTAATGCCCGCGGATCGCCTCTTTGCCTCGGAACAGAATCCCGTAACCGCAAGCGTTATTATTACTCCCAAGCCAGGCAGCGATATAATCCAGAACCGGTACAAAATCGAAGGTATCCAGAAACTTCTTAAATATGCTATCGAAGGATTAAGGGACGAAAATATTGTCATAACCGATCATACGGGCCTTATACTCAATGATTTTGACGGCATGGCCGGCTGGGATCGCCTTACCCTTATTGAAAGGGAAACAAAGATGATCCAGCAGCTTGAAGCCCAGTACCGCGCAAGGATACTTACGGCTTTACAGCAGACTTTTACGGCTGACAGGGTCAGGGACCTTAACATAAAAATTGATATGGATATGTCCCAAAGAACTGTAAACACAACCGAGTTTTTTCCGTTTACATTAAGAAGCAGAACTCCGGGTCTTCCTTATGATGATTCTGAGATAAATCCTTCTGTAACACGCTCCTGGAGCGAGTCACGTACAGAATGGGAAGGCACGGGCTTTAATCCCGAGGGCCCGCCCGGAGTGGAAGGCCAGACGCCTCCTGTTATGAGCGATATGTCAAACCTCTACGGCAGGGTCAGCCAGGAAAACAGAACCGGAAACAAAAACAACAACCAAAGGGATAC
>Ga0099364_10002430_pt1 | contig 29674 bp, 20 predicted proteins | sample TergutTh196P3_FD_73070 | JGI IMG/M metagenome (GOLD analysis project Ga0099364, IMG submission 73070) | Microcerotermes parvus P3 segment gut microbial communities from Pointe-Noire, Republic of the Congo - Th196 P3 | ecosystem: Host-associated > Arthropoda: Insects > Digestive system > Gut ...
GTCAAACCCATGTATTTCGGTTATGTCAATGTCGGACGATAAGCCGCTCGGCATATACGCAGGATTTCGCTTGTGACCCGGCATGTGCATGGGGTACACTCCGCTCGCAGTATATTTTTTGAGTTTATCATAAAGCATTTGTCGTTTTCCTCTTGAATATGGTATTATGATACAATCATTGAACGGGAAATTCAACTAATAGGAGCAGAAAGTTGATGTTTAGAAAAATCGTCTGCGACTATTTGATAAGGAAGGGATACATCATGTGCGGAATAAGTAAGTATATTATCATAGGGATTTTATCGCTGACCCTTTTATTTGCAATCGGAGCGTGCGGCGGAGTGCCCCCGACGAATGAAGAAAGCAACAATGATGATGTTGTAGCAACTCCGCAGGATACATTACCACCAAACTCGGTTGAGGAAACTCCGCAGAATACGTTACCACCGGACCCGATTGAGGTTGATTTTTCCAACAAATATATAACGGATAGAAGGTTGTCTGAATACATAGCAAACGGGACTATTCCGAAAGATGTTACACATTTGGATTTAGGCGGTAACTGGATTAGCGACATCTCGCCGCTTAGTGAGTTGAAAAATTTAACGGAGTTGTGGTTGTGGGACAATCAAATTAGCGACATCTCGCCGCTTAGTGGGCTGACGAACTTGAAAGAGTTGATTCTGATGGTCAATCAAATCAGCGACATTTCACCACTCAGCGGATTGACAAACTTAGAAGAGTTGTATTTGAATTATAACGAAATCAATGACATATCTCCCCTCATCGAGCTGACGAACTTATGGGTTTTAGGTTTGGGGACTAACCAAATTAGTGACATTTCTCTGCTTAGTGGGTTGACTAACTTAGAAAGCCTGCATTTGAGTGATACCCAAATCAGCGACATCTCACCGCTTAGTGGGTTGACTAACTTAACACGTTTAGATTTGGGCAGTAATCAAATCAACGACATTTCACCGCTCATAGGATTGGCTGATTTAAGTTGGTTAGAGTTGAGCAGGAATCAAGTCAGCGACATCTCACAGCTTATTGGGTTGACGAATTTAACGGTTTTGTACTTGGATAGTAATCAAATCAGCGACATCTCGCCGCTTAGTGAGCTGACTAATTTAATTTGGTTGCTTTTGAGCAGTAATCAAATCAACGACATCTCACCGCTTAGTGGATTGACTAATTTAACTTGGTTGGATTTGAGGAATAATCATCAAATCAATAACGTATCGTCGTTAGCGGGGTTGACCAATTTAGAAAGGCTGTATTTGGACATTAGTGAATACAGCGAGGGGCAAATAAGCGAAATTCAAACAGCTTTACCGAATTGCGTATTGTATGAATAGAAGCCGAAAACATCGGCGGAAAAATCGTTTACAATCATTTGATAAGAAGGAGATACATCATGCGTGGAATAAGTAAGTATATTATCACAGGGATTTTATTGTTAACTCTTTTATTTGCAATCGTAGCGTGCGGCAGAGCATCACCGACGAATGAAGAAAGCAACAATGATGATGTTGCAGAAACTCCGCAAGATACGTTACCACCAAACTCGGTTGAGGAAACTCCGCAGAATACGTTACCGCCGGACCCGATTGAGATTAGTCTTAACTACTACATTGTAACGGATGAGAGGTTGTCTGAATATGTGGCAGACGGGACTATTCCGATAGATGTCACACATTTGTTTTTAAGAGGTAACCGAATTAGCGACATCTCGCCGCTTAGTGAGTTGAATAATTTAACGGATTTGTATCTGACATACAACCAAATCAGCGACATTTCGCCGCTTATTGGGTGGAATAACTTAACAAGTTTAGATTTGGACATGAATCAAATCAGCGACATTTCGCCGCTTAGTGGGTTGAATAACTTATCAGTGTTGAGCTTATGGGACAACCAAATCAACGACATCTCGCCACTCAGCGGATTGACAAACTTAACAAGTTTGAGTTTAGATAATAACCAAATCAGCGACATCTCGTCGCTTAGTGAGTTGACAAACTTAACGTCTTTGTCTTTTGGGGGTATGGCGGGTAATCAAATCAGTGACATCTCGCCACTCAGCGGATTGACAAACTTAACAAGTTTGAGTTTAGATAATAACCAAATCAGTGACATCTCGCCGTTGAGTGAGTTGACAAACTTAACCCGTTTGTTTTTGGACATTAATCAAATCAGCGGAATTTCGCCGCTCAACGGATTGGCTAACTTAACACGTTTGGATTTGAGAAGTAATCAAATCAGCGACATTTCACCACTCACAGGATTGACTAACTTAACAATTTTAGATTTGAGTGAGAACCAAATAAGCGACATTTCTCCGCTTAGCGGGTTGACTAATTTAGAAAGCCTGGATTTGAGTGAGAACCAAATAAGCGACATGTCTCCACTTAGTGGGCTGATTGATTTAGCGCATTTGTTTTTGCAAAGTAATCAAATTAGCGACATCTCACCGCTTAGTGGGTTGAATAATTTAAGTTGGTTGAGTTTGAGGGATAATCAAATCAGCGATATATCGTCGATTATTGGGTTGACTGACCTAACGCATTTGTATTTGTGGAGGAATCAAATCAGCGATATTTCACCACTCACAGAATTGATAAACTTAACACATTTGGGTTTGGATAATAACCAAGTCAGCGACATCTCGCCGCTTCGTGGGTTGGTTGATTTAGAAGTGTTGTTTTTGGACTTTAACCAAATCAGCGACATCTCGCCACTTAGCGGGTTGACTAATTTAAGCTGGTTGGATTTGAGGGGTAATCAAATCAGCGGAATTTCGCCGCTCGCAGGATTGGCTAACTTAACGCGTTTGGATTTGAGAAGTAATCAAATCAGCAACATTTCACCACTCACAGGATTGACTAACTTAACACGTTTAGATTTGGAACGTAATCAAATCAGCAATATTTCGCCGCTCGCAGGATTGGCTGATTTAAGTTGGTTAGATTTGAGAAGTAATCCAATCAGCGACATTTCGCCGCTTAGTGGGTTGAATAACTTATGGTGGTTGAAATTGGGGGACAACCAAATCAGCGACATCTCGTCGCTCACAGGATTGACTAATTTAGAAGGGTTGTATTTGGACGTTAGTGAATACAGCGAGGAGCAAATAAGCGAAATTCAAGTAGCTTTGCCGAATTGCGTGTTATATGAATAGAAGCCGAAAGCATCGGCGGGAAAAATTGATACGGCAATAGTAAAATTTTCTATAGACAATAGTGCATTTTAGTGGTATTTTGTAAAGCGAAAATGTAAAAGCATGAAAGGTATGGCAATGAACAAATACAGGACGCATAATTGCGGAGAATTGCGAAAGACACATGTTTCTTCACACATTAAATTAGCAGGGTGGATAGACACGATACGCGACCACGGCGGGGTTATTTTCATTGACCTGCGTGACCATTACGGGATTACGCAAATTGTTATCAATGACGAAAGCCTGATTGCGGAGCTTGGGCGGGAAACCGTAATCTCGGCAGAGGGTGTTTTGCGAGAAAGAGATGCGGATGCAATCAACCCAAAGCTCCCGACAGGAGAGGTTGAGTTAAAGGTAGAAACGCTGAATGTACTCAGCCGCTGTGCCTCGCAAATGCCGTTTAATGTTGACGAATCCAAGAAAACCCGCGAGGAGCTGCGGCTAAAATACCGATACCTTGACCTTCGCAACCCTGCGGTTCATGAGAACATAGTCTTGCGCTCAAAGGTTGCATCGTTTTTACGCACCAAAATGGAAGAACTCGGATTTTTGGAAATCCATACGCCTATTTTGACATCATCGTCGCCTGAGGGAGCGCGTGATTACCTTGTACCAAGCAGAAAGCATCACGGAATGTTTTACGCTCTGCCGCAAGCCCCGCAAATATTCAAGCAACTGCTTATGACATCAGGGTTTGACAGATATTTTCAAATCGCGCCCTGTTTCAGAGATGAGGATTCCCGCGCAGACAGGTCGCCGGGTGAGTTTTATCAATTAGATTTTGAAATGGCGTTCGCGGCGCAGGAGGATGTTTTCGAGGTGACGGAAAGGGTTTTGCATGATACCTTTGTCAAATTCTCCGACAAAAAGGTCAGCCCCATTCCGTTTAAGCGTATTCCGTATGACGAGTGCATGATGAAGTACGGTACGGATAAACCTGATTTAAGGAATCCCTTACTTATTAAAGATTTGACGGAATTTTTCTCAGATGTTGAGTTTGCTCCATTCAAAAATAAGCCAGTTCGCGGTATTGTTGCTTCGAAATGTGCATCATTGCCGAACAGCTTTTTTGCAAAAATGCTTGATTTTGCAACGGAAATAGGCATGAAAGGGCTTGGATATATCTCAGTCCTTGAAAGTAAGGAATTAAAAGGTCCTATCGTAAAATTCTTATCAGATGAAAAACAGCAGACGTTAATTTCGGAGCTGGGCTTGAAAGAGGACGACACGTTATTTTTCATCAGCGATGTCAATAAATTAGTAGATGGTCTGGCGGGACAGATTCGCACAGAGCTGGGAGCGCGGCTTGATTTAATTAAAGACGATTCATTTGAAATGTGTTTTATTACAGACTTTCCGATGTATGGGTTAAACGAGGACACAGGAGCTCTTGAGTTTACGCATAATCCTTTCTCCATGCCGCAAGGGGAGATGGAGGCTTTGGAAACAAAGAATCCTTTAGAAATCAAGGCGTATCAATACGACATAGTGTGTAACGGCGTTGAGCTTTCCTCAGGTGCTGTCCGTAATCATCAGCCTGATATTATGGTCAAAGCGTTTGAAATAGCGGGCTATACGAGAGCGGATATTGAGAGCAAGTTTTCTGCGCTTTTTAACGCTTTTCACTACGGTGTGCCGCCTCATGCGGGTATGGCTCCCGGATTTGACAGAATCGTCATGCTTCTTGCGGGTCAGGAAAATATCCGAGAAGTGGTTGCGTTTCCGATGAACAGCAACGCGCAGGATGTGTTGATGGGCGCTCCGAGTGCGGTTAGCGAACAGCAGTTGCGGGAAACGCATATTAAGATTCGGTAGGGGACACGTCATTGCGTGGGGGCTTGTGACCTAAGCAATTCGGAAATGGTAGGACAATATTTAACTACCGAATTGCTTCGCCTAACGGCTCACAATTTGGAAATGGTAGGACAACAAAATGCAGGATATAAAAAAATATGAAGCAATGGCGAAGTTAGACCTCTCCGATACCGAGCGGGCACAGATTTCCGCGTGGGCGGATATGCTGACTGACGATTTTTGCGAGTTTTCCGACATTGACACGGATAGTATAGACCCGATGTACACGCCGTTGGAAGTGCAAAATGTCCTGCGAGAAGATGTGAGCAGCAAGATGATTTCCCGTGATGAGCTTCTCAGGAGTGCGCCCATGCAATACGACGGATATTTTCAAGTACCAAAGACGATTTAAGAGTGAGCTTCGCTCGCCCTTAAACGGCATGAATAACGACCTTACGCAAAAATACGGAAATCAAGAGGTTTTACAAGCATGGACTGTTACGAAACAGCGTTTACGAAAAGCGACGAGGCAGAGAGTGCTCGCGGGGTTGCGGAGAGTGTTGTTCGCGGCGGGGCAGAGCATTCTTGCGGCGTAGCGGTAGAGGACAGCATTATGATGAAAGGCTCTCCGCTCACCGCAGGGTCGAAAATCCTTGACGGGTTTACCGCTCCATTTGATGCAACGGTCGTCACTCGTTTGCGTGATGCCGATTTTGAGATTACGGGAAAAACCCGTATGAGCGAGTTTGGTATCGGCGGCTTTTTTGACAGTGAGAGTAAAGAGCCTTCGGGAGCTGTGCAGTCTGTTTTAGGCGGCGCGTCGTTTTGCCTTTGTAATGATTTGTTTGGCAGATACCGCCGAGAAGCGGCGGAAAATGGTTTATGTTATATTCACCCGACATATGGAACTGTTTCTCGATATGGGCTTATCCCTCTCGCTTCGTCAATGGACCAAATCGGGATACTGTGCAAGGACTTGAATGAGGGATTTTCGCTTCTGTCAGCTATTGCAGGACATGATTTCGGCGACGGGGCGATGTTTTCGGAAAAGAAATACTCTTATAATGCAAGTAAGGATAACCTTACCGTTTGCGTGCCAACAAATGTTCTAAGTCAAGCGAGTAGCGCGTCACAAAAAGCAGTTCGCACTTTTGCAGAAAAATTTGATGCGGTATTTGAGGAGAAAGGCGAAGCTCTCGAATATTTTAACGTGCATAAGCAAGTCATGTATGCTTTAAGCTGTGCCGAAATCTGCAATAATATCAGCCGCTATGACGGGATAAAGTTTGGTTATCGAGCTTCCGAGTTTAATGATTTAGAAACCCTTTACACACGCACAAGGACACAGGGGCTTGGCATGGAAACCAAGCTCGCCGCGATAATGGGCTGTATGGTTTTATCCGCTGAAAAGTACACCGCATATTACGAAAAAGCCATGAAGCTACGGCGGCTTATAAAAGTATCGCTGAACAAAGCGTTGAGCCGTTCGGGCAAATATGACCTGTATGTTTTACCTGCTTCAATAAAGGGCGGCGTTTGTGAAAAGGGCAGCGTTTATGATAACCTCGCCCTATACGCCATTACGGCACTTGCGGGGCTTCCCTCTGTCACGTTTTCTTATGAGGGTAGCGGAATCCTTTTGATAGCCGAACCGAAGAACGAAAGCGCGTTGTTAACGGCTTGGAGTGCGGCGTGTGGGTGCGGCTTGGAGCGCGGCGCGTGAGCGCGGTTTGGAGCACGGCGCATGGGTTGGGCGTGGAGTACGGCGCATGAGTTGGGAAGCGGAGAGAAAGGACAGGTCGTGAACATGAAATATGAAACCGTGATTGGATTAGAGGTACATGTTGAACTCGCCACAGAGTCAAAGCTGTTTTGTGCTTGCAGTGCAAGGTTTGGAGCTGACCCAAATGAGAATGTCTGCCCCGCTTGCGCGGGTATGCCGGGTATGCCTGCCGTGACAAACAAAAAGGCTGTTGAGCTTGGTATTGCGGCGGGAATCCTGACAAACAGCGAGATTACAAAAACGATTACGTTTGATAAGAAAAATTACTATTACCCTGATTTGCCTGCCGCATATCAGATAACTCAGATTTTTGCGCCGATTTGCCGCAATGGTTGGGTGGATATTGAAACGGAGGCGGGCAGCAAGCGAATTACCCTCAAACAGATTCACATTGAAGAGGATGCGGGAAAATTAGTTCACGACGGCAGAACGGGAACGTCCCTTGTCGATTTTAACAGAACCTCTGTACCTCTGATTGAAATTGTCAGCAATGCGGATTTCAGAACAGCGGAGGAGGTCGTTGCATATTTAGAAAAGCTACGCTTGCTGTTGAGCTTTGCGAAGATTTCTGATTGCAAAATGCAGGAAGGCTCTATGCGGTGTGACGTAAACATTTCTGTTCGTCCGTTCGGCTCTGAGCGATACGGCACTCGAACGGAAATAAAGAATATGAGCTCACTAAAAGCGATTGCGGCGGCTATCGCCTATGAGTCTGAAAGACATATTGATGCAATTGAAACGGGTAGCGAGGTTTTGGTACAGGAAACTCGGCGGTGGGACGAAAATAACGGCGAAACGTACTCCATGCGCGGCAAGGAGGATGCGGCGGATTATCGTTACTTCCCTAATCCTGAGCTTATGCCGATAGTGATAGACGACAAGTGGATAGAAGAAGTCCGCGCCGCACTTCCCGAAACGGCGCATGACAAATATGCCCGTCTGACACAAAAACTGGGTCTGACGGAGTTTGACAGCAAGGTTATTACGGGAAGTAAAAGGCTGTCTGAGATATTTGACACCGTGACAGAGCAAATAGGCAAGCCCCGCGATGTTGCCAACTGGATTGTTGTTGAGCTTTTGGCGATTGCTAAGGGGAACAACAAGGGTGAGGACGACATTGTTATTAATTGCTCCAAGTTTGCAAAACTAATTGAGCTTGTCAGTAATAAAGTTGTCAACAGGGCAGTAGGTAAGAATATCCTTACATTGGTATTGGAACAGGGGATTGACCCTGAGGTCTACGTCAAAGAGAACAAGCTCGAAATGGTCGGTGATGAGAATGTAGTCAGCGAGGCTGTGGGTTTTGTCATTTCAGAGAACGAAAAACAGGTAGCTGATTACAAAAACGGGAATGATAAGATATTCGGATATTTTGTCGGCCAAACTATGAAACGCTTGGGCGGAAAAGCCGACCCGCAATTAGTGAATCGGCTTTTGAAAGAGAAATTAGATTCGTAGTTTTTTCATTAAGAGTGTTCGCACCGTTTCCGCAGGAAACGGTACTTACTCGACGTTCCAGCTTCCCAGATATTCTTCCTGCTCACGAGTGAGCTTGTCTATCGACAAACCACAGGCGGCGAGCTTTCTAAACGCAACATCACGGTCAATATCTTTCGGAACGGCAATAACACCCGGTTCTAACTTTTTATGATTCTCTGCGACATAACGTGCAGAAAGTGCTTGTATCGCAAAGCTCATGTCCATAATTTCCACAGGATGCCCGTCACCCGATGCGAGGTTCACAAGACGACCTTCCGCAATCACGAAAACCTTTTTGCCGTTCCCCAACGAATAACCCATGATATTGGGCTTACTTACGGCTTTTTCGGTATTGCCGTCAAGCCAATCCACATCAACCTCTACATTAAAATGACCCGCGTTACACATAATCGCTCCGTCCTTTAACAGGGGAAAATGCTCTTTTGTGATAACGCTTTTACAGCCTGTCGCGGTGATAAACAAGTCGCCGTGCTTTGCCGCCTCACTCATAGGCATAACATCATACCCGTCCATCATTGCTTCAAGAGCCTTTACGGGGTCGATTTCGGTGACAATGACCCTTGCTCCGAAGCCTTTTGCCCGCATAGCTATACCCTTTCCGCACCAACCGTACCCTGCGACGACGACATCCTTTCCCGCAACGACAAGGTTTGTTGTGCGGTTTATGCCGTCCCAAACAGATTGCCCCGTCCCATATCTGTTATCAAACAAATACTTGCACTGCGCATCATTAACTGCGACCATCGGGAACTTCAAGGATTTATCCGCCGCCATTGAAAGCAGTCGCATAATTCCCGTTGTCGTTTCCTCGCACCCGCCATACACATCGGGAATCAAGTGTTGCAATTTGGTGTGCATGACGTTTATCAAGTCACCGCCGTCGTCAATTATGATGTTCGGACCCGACTCCAACGCCGTAGTTATAAGCTGTTCGTACTCCTCACCTGTACAGTTATGCCACGCATAAACCGACATCGGCGGAGCATCCTTTGTACCAACCGCGAGTGCGGCTGCCACATCGTCCTGCGTTGACAGAGGATTACAGCCTGTGGCGGACATAACCGCACCGCCCGCCGCGAGTGTGCGGCACAGACATGCGGTTTTTGCTTCCAAGTGGACTGCCAAGGTTATTCTCAGCCCCTCAAAAGGTCTTGTTTTCTCAAACTCCTTTTTTATATCCTGAAGAAGCGGCATATAACGCCAAGCCCATGCGATTTTACGCTCGCCTGAGGGGGCAAGGGATAAATCCCGCACACGGCTTTCATGCTTTACCTCTTTTTTGTCGGACTGCACAGCACCTTTTGATTTTAACGCATCCGCCGCGTTAGTGGCAAACCCCATGTCTTTCCCTGCTGTTTTCGATGAAATCTTCATTACTTTGTACCTATCCTTTCGCATATCTTAGAAATCTCATAATATACTCTTTCAGAATCAATGGTAAGGAAATCCTTATTTTCCATAAGTATTTTCCCGCCAACCATGACCGTTTCCACTTCGCTGCCGTTACTTGAATAGGCGAGGGCGGATATTGGATTATTAACAGGCTGCATATTCGGGCAGTCGAGGTTTAGTATAACAAGGTCAGCGACGTTTCCGACTTTTATCTCGCCGATGTCACTACGTCCTGCGGCAATCGCTCCGTTTCTTGTTGCGATTATAAGCCCTTCCTCTGCAGTGACGGCAAGAGCATCATGGTTTATGCCCTTGTGAATAATTGACAGCATTGTCAGCTCGCGAAACATATTGAGTGTGTTGTTACTCGCCGAACCGTCCGTGCCGAGTGCTACCTTTACGCCCGCTTTGAGCATTTTCGGGATGGGAGCCACTCCGTTTGAGAGCTTGAGATTGCTCACGGGGTTAGTTGCGACGGTAACACCGCGATTTGCAAGGATTTTTATGTCATTGTCCGTAACGTGAACACAGTGCGCGGCAAGTGTGCGAACGCTCAAAAGCCCCGCGTTATCCATCATTTCAACAGGTGTACAGCCGTATTTTTCGCGAATAGTTGCTATTTCTACAAGCCCCTCAGCTATATGAGTGTGAATCGGCAGGTTCAAGCGTTTTGCTTCGGCGGCGACCTCGCGCTGATAGCCCTCGTCACAGGTGTAAGGTGCGTGAGGTGCAAGCATGAATCCGAGTCTTTCATGGGTCTTCCACTTTTCAAAAGTATCAATTGCCTCACGTAGTCTTGTTTCTCCACCTTTCGGGTCGTCGGCACTGCCGACAAGCCCGCGTGATAACACGGCGCGTATGCCCGTATCGTTGACGGCGCGGGCGAGGTCGTCAAGAAAGTAATACATATCAATGTATGTTGTTGTGCCTGTACTCAGCATTTCCATGATGGCAAGCGTTGTTCCCCAATAGTTGTCCTCGCCTGTCAGTTTATCTTCAAGCGGGATAACCCGCTCGAACAGCCACTCGTTAAAGGGCAGGTCGTCGGCGCAGTTTCGCAAAATTGACATTGTTGCGTGGGTGTGGGCGTTGACAAATCCGGGAATCAGCATCTTGCCGCTTCCGTTTATGGTCTTATCAGGCTTGAAGCCTTCGGGCGCGGCTGTTATAGAGGAGATAATACCGTTTTCGATGTAAGCGGAGCGTACTTCGGCGGTGAGAGCAGTGCCGCCGTTTTTCGGCAGTAGCATAAGTATGTTTTCGATAAGAATATTCACAGGATGTTTTCCTTTCACAAATTACGCATGAAAATTACGCATGGGTTTATGATACCAAAAAACAGCGGGAAACTCAACAGGAAAAAGAAGCCCGAAGGCTTCTTTTTAGTGTGCTGCGGAATAGTGCGCTATGGATTAGTGCGCTGTGGAGATGAAAACAGCAACCTATTCGGATGCGCCGCCACTTTCGGATGCGCCGCCGCTTTTCCAATTGTCAAATGCCGCCATGACCGCTTCGTGGGTTTTCTTCGTGACATCGGGGAGCTTGTCGAATCCGCCGAATAATTTTGCGACTTCGTCAAAACCCTTTTGAGTTGCGGCGCGCATTTTCTCAATCTGCTCATCGCTCGCGCCTTCGCCGACAAGTGCTTTAGCGAAGCTCATTATGCGGTCTGTGGTTTGCTGTACTCCAAAGTACCCGTCCTCGCTGATAAGGCTTTGCGCCTGCGCCCTGTCAGCATCGCTGATGTTAAAGCTCTTTGCTCTGTTTACCCAAAAGCCCTGTCCGTTCGCATCTTCAATGCCGAGAGCGGATGCGATGAGCTTTCGGAGCGCGTTGCCTGCGTGGTCAGTTTCTTTCCAAAGCCTGTTAACTGTTGCAGGGTCGGCTGCGCCTTTTACCGATGGGGTATAGGAATCGACCGGCGCCTTGAACGAATCGGCGTCAGTTTTGTCGACCACTTTACCGGGTTGCGTTTTGTTGTGGTAGTTGCTGTACGGGTTTTGCGTGATTCCAATGCTGTCAGTTTTCATTTGAGGATCCCTCCATTCTTTTGTGGCGTCGGCACGATTATTCCCTTAATCGTCGCCGTCAATACACCTTATTCTATTTATCGGCACTTTTTACGCAGACTTTAGCGAATTTTGAAAAAATATTTTGCGTCCCCCCCACAATGGTCTACCTCCGCCGCAGTGACCGGTAATCCGACCGTCACGCTTGGCGGAGGTAGTCGCACTCGATGAGGGAATGTACGATAAGTATAACACGGACAAAAAAAGAAAGTGTGTACAGATATTGAATTTATTATTACATCTGTGGTAAAATTTGTTAAGAAAATTTTAAGGAAAAAACCATGAGTAAAGTATCGCCTATTGAATATTCCGACAAAAAAATACAAATAACAGAGGGTAAACCCGCAGAGCTTTGCGAGAAAACTATGGGCGGCGAAGCTGTGCGGGATAATGTGCAGGATAACTTATACAAGGCGCGGGAAAAAACTATTGCATACAGGATTATGCGGGCTCACGAGGCGGCGCAAACCGCTACCGTCGCCAAACGCACCACGCACCCCGCCGCCGCCACGCAACAAGCCGACCCCGCCGCAAACAACCACCCCACCCCCCTACACCTCAAATTCGACGCGCTTGTTTCGCACGACATAACATACGTCAGCATAATACAAACAGCGCGAGCCGCAGGCATGACAAAATTCCCCATACCATACGCGCTCACCAACTGCCACAACAGCCTTTGCGCCGTCGGCGGAACAATAAACGAGGACGACCACGCCTTTGGGCTTTCAGCCGCAAAAAAATACGGCGGCATATACGTTCCCGCAAACCAAGCGGTCATACACCAATATGCGCGTGAAACGCTCACAGGTTGCGGCAAGATGATACTTGGGTCGGACTCGCACACGCGCTACGGGTGCTACGGCACAATGGGCGTAGGCGAGGGCGGCGGCGAGCTTGTGAAGCAGCTGCTTGAGCAAACATACGATATAGAACCGCCAAAGGTGACCCTTGTGTGGCTTGAAAACGCGCCCCGCCGAGGAATAGGACCGCACGATGTCGCGCTCGCGCTCATCAAAGAAACATTCCCGAAAGGCAAGGTCAAAAACCAAATCCTTGAATTTGCGGGACCGGGCGTAAAGTCGCTTCCGATGGACTATCGCATAGGGATAGACGTGATGACGACCGAAACAAGCTGTCTGAGCTCCATATGGGAAACAGACGAAACGGTGCGCGAGTTTTACAAAAACGTCGGGAGAGAAAACGATTACAAAGCGTTAAAAATCGCAGAAAATTCCGTCTATGATGCCATAATAAAAATCGACTTGTCGAAGATTGAAGCGATGATTGCGCTCCCGTTTCACCCGTCCAATGCGTACACAATACACGAATTGCAACAAGAACCGGAGCGTATTTTGCGAGAAGCTCAGAACGCTTGCAACAACGAATCAGGCAACGAATCGGGCGACGAATCGGACAGCCGAGTAAAGCTCGACTTGCTCCGAAGCATAAACAGTAACGGTGAAATTGCCTGTGAGCAGGGGATAATAGTGGGCTGTTCTGGCGGAATGTTCGACAATATCTCGGAAGCCGCCGACATACTCAGCGGTGAAAGCATAGGTAACGGATATTTTGACCTGTCGGTTTATCCGTCCTCTGCCCCGATTTCGCTTGCCATAACCGCGAGAACTGCGGGAACTGCGACAACTGCGACAACTGCCATAACTGCGACGACATCACACGGTAAAAACCAGCAAAACGAATCAATCGCCGAAACCCTGATAAAAGCAGGCGCGGTGCTAAAGCCCGCATTTTGCGGCCCGTGCTTCGGAGCGGGCGACACACCCGCGCACAACACGCTGTCAATCCGCCACGCGACCCGCAACTTTGCGAGCAGGGAGGGCTCAAAGCCCGCAAACGGTCAGATAACGGCAGTCGCGCTCATGGATGCCCGCTCGATAGCGGCGACGGCAAAAAACGGCGGCATATTGACAGCGGCGACCGACATAGAGTACAGCATAACACCGAGAGAGTATGTCTATGACGGCGGCATATACGAAAAACGCTGTTACAACGGGTTCGGCAAACCGAATGGCTCTGTACCATTGCGCTTCGGGCCTAACATTACTGACTGGCCAAAGTTTACGCCGCTCAAAAACAATTTATTAGTAAAGCTCTGCGCTGTCATAAACGATGATGTCACCACAACGGACGAGCTAATCCCGTCAGGCGAAACCTCGTCATATCGCTCAAATCCCATTGCGCTTGCGGAGTTTACACTATCCCGCCGCGCACCCGAATATGTGAAGCTCAGTAAAGCGACGGTGTCGGAGGATGGTTTAGCGGAAGCGGAAAAGCTACTCGATTTTCTCGAAAAAAACAGCGAAGAAACAACAATCGGCTCATGTATTTTCGCGAAAAAACCGGGGGACGGAAGCGCGAGGGAGCAAGCGGCATCCTGCCAGAGAGTGCTTGGGGGCAGGGCAAATATTTGTTACGAGTATGCCACAAAACGCTACCGTTCAAACTGCATAAATTGGGGCATCGTACCGTTTACGACAAGCGATGCTGACGGGATTGATTACGCGGCGGGCGACTGGATTTTCGTCGAAAACATACGCGAGGTACTGCTTGCGGGAGCGGAAACCATCTCGGCAAAAATAATTTTCACGGGGTATGCGGCGGAAACGCAGGAAAATTACGGTTCTCGCGACATAGTGCTTAAATGCGAAAATCTCAGCGAGGCTGAACGCATTATCATCACAGAGGGTTGTCTGATAAATTATTATGACAGGCTAAGGGGAGAGTCCACGACGGCATAGAACAAGGCAATCGCAAACCCCGCGTAAAAATCCGCACAAAACCCCGCGCTTACACAAGGCAATCGGGAAATCAATGCAATCAAGGCAACGCGCAAAATCACACAGGGCAGAAATAAACAGATAGGAGCTTGTACACGGTTAATGAATCGCTATAACATAGAAGCCGCGGTTATTACGCACATAGGCGCGGATAAGGACATCAACGAGGATAACTATTATGTAAACGGAAGCTATAAAATGGACAGCCAGGAGGGGACGTGCGGTATAGCGGACAAGAAGAAGCGCAACTCATACACCTATGCGGTATGTGACGGCATGGGCGGCGAGAGCTATGGAGAGCTTGCCTCACTCCTTGCCGCAGCCACTTTGGAGAAGTATAAAAAGACAGACATCAGACAGTCTGTCAACCGATATATTGTTTCCGCAAACGAGTTTATATGTGATTTGCTTAGAAACGGCGGCGTAAAAAAGAGCCGCACGACCCTATCGCTTCTCAACCTGCAAAACAACACGGCGGTTGCGTATAACGTCGGCGACAGCAGGGTGTATTTCTGCCGAAAGGGAAACCTGTATTTGCTGTCAACGGACGATGTAGACGAGAGTATTCAATCGGAGGATAAGCTGACACAGTATCTTGGTATGCACCCGTCCGAAAAGAGTATAGTTGCGAATGTTTCAAAGACAACTACGGTAAAAAAAGGCGATGTGTTTTTGCTGTGCAGCAGCGGACTGACAAAGGTTGTCAGTGACAGTGAAATCGTAGAGCTTTTGTCGTCGGAAGCGGACAACGCAACCACAATGACAAAAAAACTTGTTTCACTCGCACAGGAAAACTACGGCAAGGAAGACGTAACGGTACTCGTCGTCAAAATTGCGTAACCCCCGCCCAATTGGGAGCTTGACAGGGCGTTATCCTATAAACAGGATTATGAAAAGAGGTTCACATCTCGCTAAATTAGTGCGGAAAAGCACAAGGGCGGGTGTTAGCCCGCCCCTGTGGTTTCTGTATTTGCCGTTTTGTTTTGCCGCGGTGTTCCGCTTACTTCACGAGTCCGTATGCCTTGCAGACGTAGTCGAATTCTTGTGAGCTTGCGAAGCTGTTGAATACGTCAACTCGTGCCATTCCTGCGGTGAGTGCGCCGACCCAAGAGGTTTTGCCGCCCGCGTCGGAAGCACGCCCGAAGAATGTCTTGTACAGTGTTTCAACGAAGAACTCGTCATCATCGTTTTTCGGGTTTGCCAACAGCTCATCGCTGAAAATGAAGCTGCGTACAAGCTCTGTTGCTGTGATTTTGCCCGTTTTCAGAGCATCTGTCCAAGAAGCAAGTCCGCCTTCATCATACTCCCGACCGAGTGCCGCTTCATATAGTCCTTTGACGTAGGTTTCGGCGCGCAGGTGTTCATACTCTAAAGAACTTGTAAACGCTTCGTAGATTTCCTCGCGGCTCATAGCTTCGGATTCGAGCGCGGCGAGCCATGATGCCTTTCCTGCGGAGTCGTATGGACGTCCAAGCACTACTTCATACAGACTTTCGATGAAAGCCTCGTTGTTATTGGCTGTTAAGCCCTTTGCTTCTTCGCTGAACATAAAGGCTAACTCGACTTCTGCGGCTGTCATTGCTCCGCTTCTGATAGCGGCTACCCAGTGGTCAAATCCGCCTTGGTCGTAAGGGCGACCGAGTATGCTGAGATACAGCCCTGCGACATAATCCTCGACCGTGACGAACGGTGTTGGTGCTGACGGAGGAGCGTTTTCAGTCCACTTTGCCCAAAATTCCATATTGTCGGACACAGAGGCTATCGGGAATGTTGCAGGCTTTGTAAGAGCGGCATCGGTAAACCAACCGCCAAATGTATAGTTCGCTCTTGTCATTCCCGCAGGAGCAGCTATGCTACCGCCCTCGTCTACGCTTGTTTGTGTCGGAGCGGGTGAGCCGCCGTTGACGTTCCATTTAACGGTGAACGTCACAGGGTCTGCGTGAGTCAAGTGGTAAGTGCAAGGGGCTAACGGTGTACAAGTTCTCTCTAATCCCGTCTTTCCGCAGGTGTCGCACTCTCTGCAATCGTCAGCTTTGGGGTCGTGCGTTGCGCTCGGTATGGCGGCGATAGTACAGGTTGTACATTTCGTACAGTCCGTCCCGCTCGCTGTGTGGTTTGTATTTTTCGTTTCAACAATAGCACCGCAACCCGCTGTCGTACATACGCTGTCTACCGTACAATCGGCGGCTTTTGCATTATTGGAAGTGTGGCTTCCCGCCGCTCTAAAGTTTTGGGTGCAGTTTGCTCTGCCGCACTCATCAGCGAGTGTACAATCAGTCACACCGCTTGTGATATGTCCGTCCTCTGCCGCTGTTGTTGGCTCTGAACAAACGGTACATAGAATAGCTGTCGTGCAGTCGCCGTCGTCGCTGTCTGGGTCGTGCGCTTCCGCACCGCCGCGCACAGCGCAGTCTGCACATTTGAAATCATGTTCGCTCGCATCTTTGCGTAATGGGTTCGCATTAAAGTTATGCGTTGCGCTCGGTATGGTGGCGATAGTACACTCTGTACATTTCGTGCAGTCTGCCGAGCTTGGTGTGTGATTTTCCTCGCCCTCTTCAATTTTATACCCGCAGTCACAAACAAGGTCTACCGTACAGTCGTCGTCTACCTCAGATTGATTGCTTGGCGAGTGGTTTTCATCGCCGCCCCGTGAAGTGCAGTTTGCGCACTCGAAATCATGTTGGGTGTCGCCTGTGCTTCCTATGTTCTTTCTCGTACTAAAGTCATGCTCTCCCGCCGCTCTAAAGAGTTGGGTGCAGTTTGCTCTGCCGCACTCATCAGCGGTTTCGCAATCAGTCACACCGCTTGTGATATGCTCGTCCTCTGCCGCAGTTGTTGGCTCTGAACAAACGGTACACAGAATAGCTGTCGTGCAGTCGCCGTCGTCGCCGCCTGGTGTGTGGCTTTCAGCACCGCCGCGCACAGCGCAGTCTGCGCATTTGAAATTATGTTGGGTCGTATCTATGCGTAATGGGTTCGCATTAAAGTTATGCGTTGCAAGTGGTATGGCGGAGATATTACACTCTGTACATTTCGTGCAGTCTGTCGAGCTTGGTGTGTGATTTTCCTCGCCCTCTTTAATTCTATACCCGCAATCGCAAACAAGGTCTACCGTACAGTCTGCCGCTACCGCAGATGTATTGCTTTCCGAGTGTGCTTCCGCCCCGCCCCGTGCGGTGCAGTTTTCGCACTCGAAATCATGTTGGGTGTCGCCTGTGCTTCCTATGTTCTTTCTCGTACTAAAGTCATGCTCTGTACCCGGTATCTCGTTATCGCAGATTTCGCAAACCGTGCAATCTTCCTCTGACGGTACACAAGACTGGTCTTCTACTCCGCAAGCGTCTTCACCAGTTGTTTCGCAGGTATGAGTACCGGGGCTGCCGCCTGGTACCCAAGTGTGCTCACAATCATCCGCTCTTGCGAGCAGTGAAACGGGCATAAGTGAAAATAACAGCAACATTGCCAAAGATGTTGCCATTATTTTTTTACACATACCCGTTACCGCTCGACTTGGTACTGCTTTTTTGGAACTTTCCATTTTCTTCTCCTTTTGCTTTCAATAAATTTTTGTTTTAGCAAAAGGCCATAAAACTTGCTCCGCCGACTAAATCTCGACCCATCTTGTCGGTCTTTTTTCCGTCATGCTTCGTTGTCGTCCTCGCCTGACGGAAAAATTCTTGGCAATCCCGCTTCAACATTTAGTAAGCGGAGCAAGCAAAAGCGCGCAGAAGGGCTTTATACCTGTGCAATCACATAAGTGACTGCCAGAGCCCGCGAAGCGGGCTTTGCCTACATCATGCGCGCCGAAATCTTAATTCAGCGTTTATTACGGAGTCGCCTGCCGCGCCTGACGTAAAATCAGCTTGAAAATACAGTTGTAAAAATGTATACTGACAATGTCGTAGCGGCGGAATTTCCGTGTCTGTAGGCGATGTGTTTAACTTGCTCCCTACATTCGCCGTGACGGTGTTAGTACCACCTCACGGTCGCTGCGGCCCTTGATTATGGCCTATTGTTTGTTAAACTATCATAAATGCTGACAAAATGCAAGCGGAATGAAAGAAAAATGTTCAAAATTTTGTAAAATTTCACAAAAATTCAGACAATTTCGACATTTTATATAAAAACATCGGTAAAGCATTGACACAAAACCCAAAACGTGTTACAGTAATACATATATTACACTGTGTAATATATGTATTACTTAGAAAGAGGTGTGCGAAATGGATTTGGTATGCAGAACAACGGTTTCTCGTTTTGGCAATTCAAGGGCGGTCATTATTCCGAAATCTGTTGAAGATTTTCCGTTAAAATCGAAAATTGATTTATTCAAAACCGATGAGGGCATTTTGATTAAACCTGTTAGCGAATGGTCTTTTGAAAAGCAAAATAAAGCAATAACCGATTTGCTTTTGTTCGCGGCTTCGCAGGAGAACGCCGAAGAGCCTATTCCCGACGACTTCATCGAGAGGTACTGCACCGATGACAACAAGGATGATTTGGATTTCTCAGGACTGGAGGAGGCTTAAATGCTTTATTCTCTTGATACTTGTACGTTGATTTTATTACTGCGCAATAACCCTAATGTTTTTCAAAATATCAAAAAGGCAAAAGAGGAAAATGCCGTCCTTTTAATATCGCCTATGGCTTATTATGAGGTTTTAAGGGGGCTTTCAGACGTAAAAGCCTATTCAAAAATCGAAAGGGTTAAGGCTGTTTATGATGTTTCACAGCACTACATCACGCTTTCGGAAAAAAAAGTAATGGAAATGGCGGCAGATATTTACATTGAATTGAAGAAAAAAGGCTTCACTGTCGGCAGTAACGACATCATAATCGCCGCATGGTCTATGTTGGCAGGGGCTACATTGGTAACCGATAACACCAAAGATTTTGAGAATATAGGCGGGTTGAAAATAGAAAACTGGCGAGAGTATCAGCCTCCCGCCCCATACTAAAACAAACTCATTTGGTTGGTGTTTGGCAGGTTGTTGAGTGCGCCGAGGCGGGTTAGCTCGGCTATGTGCGTTTTGTTTACGCCTGAACATGCGGTTATTTCCTCAATCGAGATAAAACGGCGGTCTTTTCGGGATTCGGCAAGTGCCAACGCCGCCGCCGCTCCGAGTCCTCCTATCGCGACAAACGGAGGGCGCAGTTTGCCTGTGTCGCCGCCTGTATCGTCGCCGCATTTTCCGCCACCGCCCCGCTCGTCGCCGTCCTGCACTCCGCCGTCGCCCCGCTCACCGCCGCCACCACCGCCACGCTCGCCGCCACGTACAATCAGAAACCTTTCCGCATCGGACTCATAAAGGTCGATATTCGCAAATTCAAACCCCCGCAAGTAGAACTCATAGCAGGATTCCAGTGTCGCCATTAGCTCCTCGTCTTTTTTCGTTGTTTCCGCAAGATTTTTTATCTCGCGGATTTTCGCTTTCACCCTGTCAATCCCGTCAATCATAAAAGAAGCATCGAACGCCCCGTTTTTACAGCGGCGGTAAAAATGCGCGCTGTAATACTCAATCGGTCGGTGAACCTTGAACCAAGCGATACGAAACGCCATCATAACATACGCGACGGCGTGCGCTCTCGGGAAAAGATAACCGATTTTTTTACACGATTCAATATACCATCCCGGCACGCCGAGCCTGCGCATACTGTCCTCCGCGCTGTCCGTCAGCCCTGCGCCCTTGCGGACTTTTTCCGAAATCGCAAAAGCATCCTGCGCCACCATATTTTTCGATATAAGATACAGCATGATGTCGTCACGGCTGCTGATTGTTTGGGCGACGGTTGCCGTTTTTGCAAAAATGAGGTCTTTTGCGTTGTTTGCCCAGACTTTTTCACCGTGAGAAAAGCCCGACAAACGGACGAGCGTGTCAAATCTTTCAGGTTTTGTGTCGTTTAACATTTGCCGCGCAAACGGCGTTCCAAATTCGGGTATGCCTATTGCTCCTGTTTTCCCGACAATTTCGTCGTCTTCGGGAAGTCCGAGCTTTGCGGGCGACGAGAATATCGAAAGTGTGTCAGCATCGTCGAGTTTTATGTCGTCGGCATTAACCCCCGTCATTTCCTCAAGCATAACAAGCATTGTCGGGTTGTCGTGTCCGAGCACGTCGAGCTTTATCAGGTGGTCTTCCATTTTGTGGTAGTCAAAATGCGTTGTTATTACGCCTTTCTCGCTGTCGTCCGACGGATATTGCACAGGACAAAAATCCGTCACTTCCTTGTCCTGCGGGATTATTACCAGACCGCCGGGGTGCTGTCCTGTCGTTTGCTTAACCCCGACACAGCCTGCGGCTAATCGGTTTTCTTCGGCTTTTGTGACATGCTTCCCCGTTACCTCCATGTACTTTTTGACCATTTTGTAGGCGTTTTTCTCCGCAATTGTACCTATTGTTCCCGCTCGAAAAACGTGATTACTGCCAAACAGCTCATAAATATATGCCTGCGCTTTGCTTTGATACTCGCCGGAAATGTTCAAATCTATGTCAGGTATCTTTTCGCCCTTAAATCCTAAGAACGTTTCAAAGGGTATGTTGAACCCGTCCTTGATATACGTTGCGCCGCAATGGGGACAGAGCTTATCGGGCATATCCGCGCCGCAGTTATATCCGCTGTCCGTATCGGCAAATTCGCTGTTTTTACAGCCTTGACATCTGTAGTGCGCGGGCAGCGGGTTGACCTCTGTTATCCCCGCAAGGTACGCGACAAATGACGAGCCGATGCTTCCGCGAGAACCGACACGGCTTCCCTCGCTTATCAGAAACTCCACGAGCTTCTGCGCCGTCATATATATTACGTCGTAATTACTGCTTAAAATACTCGTCAGCTCGGCTTGCATACGTTCCGTTACAATTTGCGGCGGGTTTTCGCCATAAAGCGCGGGAATGGCGGTGCTTATGAGATTTTTAAGCTCGTCCGCACTACCTTTGAGCTTCGGCGGAAAAAACTGCTTGTTGGGCGGGAGCGGCGGTATGTCCTCGCACATATCGGCGATTTTATTTGTATTCGTGACGACGACCTCATAAGCGGTTTCTTCGCCGAGATAGCTGAACTCGTTGAGCATTTCATCTGTCGTGCGAAAATATATCGGCAGCTCGTCGTCCGCGGTTTCAAAGCCCTTGCCCGCGAGAATTATTCTGCGGAATATTTCGTGGCACGGTTCGATAAAGTGTGCATCACAGGTTGCAACCACAGGTTTATTTAATGCTTTGCCTAATTCGACTATTTTCCTGTTATAACCGCGAATGTCTTCCTCGCTTTTTGCGGCGTAGTTTTCCGAAAGAATCATAAACAGATTGTTGCACAGCGGCTGAATTTCCAAATAGTCGTAATATCGCGCGATTTCAAGGAGCGTTTCGTCTTCCTTTCCTTGTATAATCGCCGAATAAAGCTCCCCCGCCTCACATGCCGAGCCGATGATAAGCCCGTCCCTGTGCGTTTCGAGTACGCTTCTGTTGATTATGGGGCGTTTCTTGAAATATTCCACATGGCTTGCGGTCACTAACTTGTACAGGTTTTTGAGTCCTGTTTTATTTTTCGCGATTAAAATAATATGGTGTCTTTGCTTTTTTTGCGCGTCATCGCAGACGAAAAAGCCTTCCATTCCGTATATGACTTTGAGTTTTTTACCGCCCTTTTTTGCCCTGTCGGCGTTTACTGCGGCGGCGTGCTTGGCGGCTTCGGGGAATGAGTGAACTACCCCGTGGTCGGTTATCGCAATCGCTGTGTGCCCCCATTTGTCGGCGAGTTTTATGAGTTCCTTAACGTCAATCAGCCCGTCTGTTGTTGACATTTTTGTGTGCAAATGCAGTTCAACGCGCTTTTCTTCGGCGGTGTCCTCTCGTGTTTCGTACTCGCTGATGTAGATGTTTTGCGGGTTTAGCGTGAGTTCCTTGTCGTAGTTGCTGATTGCCAAGCTACCCGACACGGTGAGGTACATGCCTTTTTTTATTTTTTTCGCGGTTTTTTGTGTTTTTTCGTCGCCGAGAAATCGGCTGACGTTGATTGTGTTTGTGTAGTCGGTGAGGTCGAAGTTGAGCAGCCACGAATTGTTGCGTTCGATTAGTCTACTGCGGTCGGCGCAAACGTGTCCTCTGATTGTAACCCTGCCGTCGTCGATTGTCACTTCTCTCATTGGTTTTGGCTTGTTTTTTGTGACACGTCCCATGATTATCGTGTTTGCGGGCGGGGCTGTTTTTGTTGGACGGGGTGGTTTTTTTGGGTGGGCGGACGGGTTGGTTTGGGGGGCGGGGGTGGCTTGGGGGGCGGGGTTGGCTGTCCCTGCGGGGGCGACTGTTCCTGTGGGGCGGTCGGGGGGATTTTGTGCGAATGGCTGTGCTTCCTCGACAGAACGTGCCGCCGAGCTGAACACAATTCTGATATTGACCATTTGTGCGTTGGTTTCGTCGGCTATCAAATCCTCTATGATTGCGATTTCGTATGGCGGTACGGGTTTCACAAGGCTGACGACAACGTCTATGTTTGTTTGGTTATTGTTTACTTCTTCTGAAACAACCATCGCCTCAGTATAGTCGGATATAAGTCTGCCGCTTCTTTCGAGAAACGGATATTTTTCAAATAATGGTTGTGGGGTCATCGGCAGCTCCTTGTAGGTTTTTTTGTTGTTTGTTGGCGGTTCAGTTTTTGGGATTGTTACGGTTCAACGGTGCATTGTTTTTTCGCTTAACGGTATCCGCGCATTGTCGCTCTAAGGCTCATTCGGCAGCCGCGTAAACTCGCTTCGCTCAAACAGTACGCGGCTATGGAGATGCCGAAATTTCGCCAAGAGCGTTCAATACGCTCCACCTAACCGCTCAAAAATCAATGCACCGTTAAACCGTTTAGCGAAGAAAAATAATATCTCTGAACAGACCATAACCACCCAACAACTGAACCGCTAGCATGGTCAGCACTCCATTATCCTCAACAGCTCTTCTGTGAGGTTTTTCATCGGCACTTTTTTGATAATCTTACCTTTGGCGAAAATAATCCCCTCGCCGTCGCCGCCCGCAATACCGTAATCTGCCCGTGATGCTTCGCCCGGACCGTTGACGGCACAGCCCATAACCGCAACGGTAAGGTTAAGGCTTTTGCCCTCTAACCTGCGCTCTGTTTCCTCCGCGATTTCCCGCACATCTATGTTGCAACGCCCGCAGGTGGGACACGATATAATATCAATCCCGCCGCGCAGTCCAAGTGCTTTCAAGATTACCTTTGCGGCGATTACCTCACGCTCAGGCTCGGCTGTGAGTGACACGCGAATCGTATCGCCGATACCGTCAAGCAAGAGCGCACCGATACCGACCGCACTTTTAATAGTCCCGCTGTACTCCGTCCCCGCTTCAGTCACGCCGATATGGAGCGGATAGTCCGTCCGCTCGCGCAAAAGGCGGTAAGTCCGCACCGTCAACGGCACGTCGGACGTTTTCGCAGAAAGCCAAATATCGTCAAAATCGTACTGATTGAGCAGTTTCACATGACCGAGCACGCTTTCAACCATTGCTTCCGCCGTTACGCCGCCGTGTTTTTCCAAAAGTTTTTTTTCAAGACTTCCGCTGTTTACTCCAATGCGTATCGGGATTCCCTTTGCCTTGCAAGCGTTCGCTATGGCTTTGACATTCTCGGTATTCCCGACATTGCCGGGATTTATGCGAATCTTATCCGCTCCGCGCTCTATCGCCCGCAGAGCAAGCCTGTGGTCGAAGTGTATATCCGCGACAAGCGGAATGTTGATGTTTTCCTTGATACTGCTGATTGCCTCCGCCGATTCCATGTTCGGCACGGCGACACGCACGATGTCGCACCCGACCGCTTCAAGGCGTTTTATTTGCGCGACGGTCGCCGCTGTGTCGGCGGTTTTTGTCGTCGTCATTGATTGAATTGTAATGCGGGATTTTTCTATTTTCAAACCTGTACAATCCTTTCGGTTAAGCTCATGCCTTGTTTTTATGCGAAATTTTTTCTGCAAAGCCCTTTAGTTTACTTTTCCGCGAAACCTTCGCCCTGTCTTTCCGCGAAACCTGCGCCCCGTCTTTATGCGAAACCTGCGCCCCGTCTTTCCGCGAAACCTTCGCTTTGCCTTTACCCGTTTATCAGCTTCACAATGTCATTGTACATCACAAGCGCCATAAGCCCGACCAGCAAAACGAACGCGCCTGTGTTGATGTAGTTCTCGTATTTCGGGTGGATTTTTTTGCGCGTGATTTTCTCGACAATTACTGTTATGAACGTGAACAAAATCCTGCCCCCGTCCATTGCGGGTATCGGAAGCAGATTTATTACCCCCACGTTGACAGCGATAAACGCCGCAAAATACACTATGTTGGCGATTGCCGCGCTTACGTTCGGCGATTCTCGCGCAACAGTGTTCATCGCGCTGACGATTCCGACGGGTCCCGCAACATCCGTAACACTTGCCGCGCCTGATGCCATCATCATAATGCTGACACGTATTAAACGTATAAAATTGAATGTCTGGTAGAATGAATATTTTAAGGTCGCCCAAAGCGTGGGCTCAATCACCTCAAAGGAAAGGCTGTAGCGGTACACCTGCTTGCCGTCAACCGTGTACGGTCGGCTCACATATTCAAAACGCTCGTCGCCGCGCAAAATCGTAATGGTAATCGGCTTGTCGGCGTTTATGTTCATAAACATGACGTAATCGTTGTAGTAGTAAAGCCGCTCGCCGTTTATCGCGATAACTTTATCTCCTGTTAAAATCTCACTTTGCCCCATTTCAGGCAGATTGTCAACAACATTTGATAGTGTTGTTGTGATGTATCCGTGTGTTCCTATCGAAAGAAAAAGCACGATGAAAAACGCCGCAATTATATTGAAAACACTGCCTGCGGCGAGGATTACTATGCGTTTCCAAAGTTTTTGCGCGATATATGAGCGCGGGTCGGGTGGGGTGTCGGGGTCGCTCTCACCCACACTCTCGTCCCCGCTTTCACCGTCGCTTTCGTCGTCGCGCTCCAATCTTTCGCCGTATTCGCCATCCATACTGCAAAACCCGCCAAAGGGTATTGCACGCAAACTGTACAAGGTTTCCTTGCCCTGCTTTGAAAACAGCTTCGGACCCATGCCGACAGCAAACTCATTGACCTTGACATCAAATGCCCTGCAAGCAAGAAAGTGTCCAAGCTCGTGAATGACGATGATTATTCCGAATGCAATTATCGCAAGTATTATGTACATAGTTACTCTTTCTGCGCTACGGCGCTTCGCCGTAGTGCGGTGGCGCAATGCCGTGTTCGCTGTGTTATGCTTCGCTGTGGTGCGGTGCTGTGGTGCGGTATTTTGCTACGGCACTTCGCCGCCGCGTGACAAAGTGCCGCGTTAAAATGCTCTTTCTATTATCTCTGAAATTTCGTTAAACCCTATCTCCCCTCGCAGAAAGAGCGCGACGGCTTTTTCGTTCGCTCGATTGAGCGCGGCGCAAGCGGCTGTTCCTCGTTTTGCCGCCTCATACGCCAACCGCAGGCACGGAAAATTCTCGAAGCTCGGTTTTTCAAAGGTGAGTTTTCCGATTGCCGTGAGGTCAAGGGGTTTTGTAAGTCCCGAAAGCCTTTCGGGGTATGTGAGTGCGTATTGTATCGGCATACGCATATCGGGGTGTGACATTTGGGCGATTGTGCTACCGTCCGCAAACTCGACCATTGAGTGAATGATACTTTCGGGGTGAATCGCAACCTCGATTTGTTCGGGGTTTACGCCAAAAAGGTGCATTGCTTCGATAAGCTCTAACCCTTTATTCATCATTGTAGCAGAATCAATTGTAATTTTCTGCCCCATATTCCAGTTTGGGTGTCGGAGTGCTTGCTTCGGTGTGACCTCTCGAAGCTCCTCACGGGTCATGCCTCGAAAAGGCCCGCCCGACGCGGTGAGTATAATTTTTTTGATTTGGCAATCGGACGAGCGGCGGTCGCCATTACATTCGGACGAGGGACGGTCGCCGCAACGCACCTCTTTACGGTCGCCATTAAACCCGCCCCCTCGCCGCTCCGCCAAGCATTGAAAAATCGCCGAATGTTCCGAATCTACGGGAATTATCTCCGCCCCGTACTCTCTTGCGGTTTGCATGACAAGCTCCCCTGCGCAGACAAGCGGCTCTTTGTTCGCAAGCGCAACACGCTTACCCGTTTTCAGCGCGGCAAGTGTGGGTTCAAGCCCCGCCTCACCCGCGATTGCCGTCACGACAATATCCGCTCCGCTGTTTCCCGCAATATCGGTTATCGCCGCCGCACCGCCCTGCTCACTGCCGAGCGCAAAGGCTTTCACATCATATTTGCGTACCTGTTCTTTTAACAGCTCCGCATTGCCGTAAGCCGTCAAAGCGGCAATCTTCATGCCTAAATGCTCTGCAACCTCAAGCGTTTGCCGCCCTATTGACCCTGTAGAACCCAGAATTGTAAGTGTTTTCATACGTCACATTATACACCCAACGACAGCAATTTACAAAATGCACCGAGCGACAGCAATTTACAAAGTTTTGATATGTGCCTCTGCCGCTGTCAAAATAGCTTTTGCATTTCCGATTTGTTGAGCAACATCCTCTTTTGAAATTATAAAAAAATCGTCATAATCACTATCGCCGCGATTTTTCGAAGCCGTACGAATAAAATCTGAAAATTTTGTTGGAAATACTCCTGTTTTAATGTACCTTTCACGAAAAGCACTGATAATACCCGTATGCTTCTTTGAATCAAAGCTGTCGCTTGCCAATACTGCTCGCATCGCATGAAATATGCAGTAGTAAGACCGATTGGCAGCCCCTCTATAGGAATCAGCATCTATTTCCCGTTCTGCGGACTCTAAACACTCCCGTGCCTGTTTAAGCCGAAGGTTCATCAACGACCTCTTATTCTCGTTAACCATTCAACAACACTCCGTCCTTCATCACGTTCATATAAAATGGCAAGTCTTCGGCATATTGATAAAATGTCTTACAATCAGCAACGCTTACCGAAACAACCGTATCATACTCTAAATTAAGGTCTCCTGTGCGCTCCCAAATACAATCATACTCTTTGCTTCGGTCCTCTATCGGAATGTTCGCCAATACCATGATGTCAATGTCAGAATCATTGTCATAATCCCCGCGAGCGTAAGAGCCGTAAAGAATAACCCTATCTAATTTATCGCCTAAGCTGTTTCTTGCCGCTTGGACGACCCTGTTCGTTATTTCATTTAGAGTAAGACGGCTACACATAATAACTCCTCATTTCATACGTCACATTATACACCGAGCGATAGCTTCTGCGCAAGAGTCCCCGTTCAGCTTCACAAGAGCCCCCGTTCAGCTTCGCAAAAAGCCTTCACGTTCAATCTCCGAAAAGAACATCCTCAGCATCTCTAAGGCTGTAGCTACTGTCTTTTATGCTCTCTGCAATCAGCAAAAGGTCATATATCTCAATTGCAGAGCCTTTCACAGAGGTGATAAGACTAATACGGTCGATTTGCTCTTGATATTTACCCCTAAAATGTCCTGCTACGAACATAAAGTAAAAGTGCGACAAACCGTGTCCAAAATTATCCCACCATTTATTACGATTTTCTTTCTCATTGCGGCGTTGGTTTTCCTGCACATAACGCTGCATTTCGTCTGCTTGCGCAATCGAAAGATTGTACCCATTTGAATATGCCTTTGTGTCAATAATTATACCGTAATTGTCAACAAGTGTTTTTGTAAATGCGACACCGTCAGGCTTTCGGCTGCCCCCCAGATGCACACCTTCAAACCCGCACTCTTCCGTCAGCAGTTGTAGCGTTTTCATTTCAAATAGCCTGTTTTGTAATCGGTCATAAGCTAAATCTACTAAAGACAAATACTCATGAGGCAAGTGTGTAATGCTCTCTCGCAATTCGTCTTTTATCTGCTCGTTATCAGACGACGCAACCCCCGCTCGCACAGGAATCACAAAGTCATTGATTTTATCACGCCATGTAATATTGTCCCCGTCCGTATCAACAGCAAGCCCTATGTTCCTGAAACCCTGCACATCATCAAAAATGACCTTTTCGGATGCAATAATATTAAATTTTAATAAAAAGGCGATTACTTCACCAACCGATACCGAACCTTTGCTCTCGCTTAGTTTCTTAATAATCAGCCCTCTCCTCACCCGCAGATACTCTCTGTCGCCGCCCGCAATGCCTTTGGTAGCAAGCATTTCATAACATATTGTTTTTGCTGTACGGGTATGTTTGCTTGCGCCTTTCGAGCTGCGTAATGCGGTCAAGCCTTGTGCAGTAATAACATACGCCTGTCCTATGCTTTCAGTGTAATTTTCTGTACCCAATGACACGGTTATTTCTTTAGCAACCCTATCAACCAACCCTAACTTTATCAGCCACATTGCAATCATTCGTGCGTATTTATCGGAAGAACCCTCCCAGTTCGCCCGCATATATTTTCTTTCCTCGCTACTCGCAGCCGCGGAAAGTGAGCGGACAAACACAGACTGCGGCATACTTGTAAACCCGCCTTCTCCTGTGAACCCAAGCTGTCTGCCGATTTCAAACTTTGTCAGATGAGCGTTTTCCTCCGCCAAGAGTGACAACACTCTTATTGCGGGCGGATATGAAAGCATCGCCTCTACGAGTATCTCATATTCTTTATCGTTTATCCGCTCGTCTGCCGTGTGTGCAGCAGACAAGCCTTTGCCGAACTCGGTTATTGTAAAGGTATCATCGGTATAGCTGTACTCGATAAATCCTAAACAATGCGCCCAACGGATGAACCCGTCAGCAGACCAGTTGTCGGTATATCGTTTACTCCCCTGCCCCGGTACTGCTGCCTGCACTATGGCGTTGCACGGTGCGGCTCTGCGCTCGGCTTTGCCTGTGCCGACTAAATGAGAATAGCTTATTTTTAACGGTCGGGTATCTAATGCCGCAATTAAACGTGCCTGACCGTTTTCCGGTAATACAAGGTCGGGAATAATTCGGTTTCTCAGCTCATTGTGCATTGCGGAGCTTTGGTCGAATACTGCCACAACATTACAAAGGCTCCTGAAATTGCTTGGATTTTGAACCCATCCAAATGTGCGTGATTTTGCGTTTTCTGTATGAAGAATCGAAATCATAAAATCTCCCCCGCTTGGTCCTC